>JAABUP010008897.1_pt1 | contig 12590 bp, 17 predicted proteins | sample 5559201 | NCBI WGS metagenome assembly JAABUP01 (sample SAMN10711887, study PRJNA513373) | rock metagenome | isolation source: Antarctica rocks | place: Antarctica | reverse complement strand
GAAAGCACGCTGCCAGGCGCTGCGCAGAGCTGCTCCTGGAGTCGTGCGGGAGCGGTTCTGATGGGCTGCCGGCGCACCCAGGTTCCACACCCTCTTGCGCGGCAGTCTTTCCGTCCTGACGCGCCGCGCGCCGCGCGGCCAGGGAGGACGCGGCGTCGGCGGCCATGCTGGCGAGCCTGCTGGCGGCCAGCCCGTGCGCGCTGACGGTGGCCGACGCGGGCGCGCCGGACCAGCCGGTGCTCTTCGTCAACGCCGTGTGGGAGCGCCGAACGGGCTACGCGGCGGCCGAGGCGCTCGGGCGCAACCTGCGCTTTCTGCAGGCGCCGCCCGGTGCGCGCGCGCGCTGCGGCGGGTGCTGGCTGTCGGCGGTGTGCTTTGGGCTGCTGCTCAGAATGCCAATATAGCCCGGCCCACCTGGGGGCACTTTCCCGGCGCCCTCAAGCGCCGGCGCGGTCAGGTGGCGGGCTCGTGAGGCGGACACGCACGGCTGCGCTCAGTGCAGTGCTCCAGGGTTCTGGCTCCAGGCGCTGCAGCCGGAGCGCGCGCACGCCGGCGTCCGCAACCAGGCTGCAGCCTACCCTACCCTAACCCTATCTCTAGCCTTTCATATAACACACACAACGATGCCCGTTACCCTGAGAGACGGGCATATGTTGCGCAGGCAAGGCGCGCATTCCCTCGTACGGGTCCATGGCGCTGCGGCGCGCGATGGATGCCGGGCGCAGCGCGGCCGTGCGCCTGCTCAACTACGCGCGCGACGGCACGCCGCTCTGGAACCAGCTCTCCGTACTGCCGCTGCGGTGCGCGGCCCGCCCCGCCCCCTGCCCCCTGCCTGCATGCGTCGGTGCCTGCTACAAGCTGCAGTCTGTCCCCAGAGGTGGGTGTCTGTATCAGGCTGAGCGATTAAAAGTCAGTCATGGCCTTTGGCAGTGCCTCCTGTACCTGTAGGTGCGTACGCCATGTCGCTTTCTGCACGTGATGCAGGGATCGGTGCGGAGCTGTCAACCGGGCCGCCACGCTGTGGAGTCCAGACCGCCGGACCGCCTTGAATGTCGCCCCAAAACTTGCCGCCTTGATGCCTGAAGCGCTGCCGCAGGGACGCTACGGGCGCAATCACGCACTTTGTGGGCATGCCCACCTTCACGCCCGCCGCGCCGGGCGCCGAGGGCGGCGCCGCGCGCCTGGGCCGCGCCGCGGGCGCGCTGGCCAAGTCGAAGAGCTGCTCGGACCTGGCGCACGCCGCCGCGAGCGCGCAGCAGCAATCAGCGTACTGAGCAGCGCCGCTCGTGCGCCGGGGCGCCCGCCCTGCAGCGCGCTGCGTCAGGCGGTGTGTGGACAGGCGTGCACAGGTGTCTACATGTCACGGCCGCTTTGGCTCGTGCCGCTGAGACTGAGGGCTCTACCAGCTGGCGCACAGCCCTTGAGGGATTAGAAGAGGATCCATGCATCTGGAGACGCCAGGGCACTGTTGGCGCTTGCTTTCAGGTCGTGGTGGTGTCGGCGCACAGCACCAGCGGGCCTATCAGCCCTCACACTCTGTATGGCGTGGCATGCCCACGGTGCAGAGCCTAGTGTAGAGGTATGTCCCCATGCGAGGAGCGCTCCTCGCATGGGGTGGTGCTTGTAGGAGTGGCCGGGAGCAGGTGCAGAGAACCGGGTCGAGCGGAGCCGCTCGGCCTGGCGCGGGGTCAGGGCAGGCCAACTCGCTAGGTGTATGTGGATGATGCGAGGACTATTGATGCAATGGTCACCCCACAGCAATGTTAGGCAGCAAGGCCTATTCAATTTTCCAGACGCCGGCCCCTTTTCATGGCGCGGCCCTGCCCTGCCACCCAATTTTCCCCCAAGCGCGCGCTCGCGCATGGCGTGCGCTGCGCAAGTTTTGGGCGCCTCTGCGGGGTTGGGCAGCTCGGTGCGGCCGAGGCGCATGCCATGCAGGGCCGCGGCGAAGGCGCCGGCCCTGCAAGGTTTCGTGGACTCGGCGCGCTGCGCTGCCACCGAGTGACTGTCAGGTTTGTGTATGACCGAGAGGCAGCTGTACATGGGGTGGGTGGATTTGCCGAGCCTGGTGCCCTGGCGAGTGTAGAGGCACAGTGAGGATGCTCTGTTTCTGCGTGTGTGGGTGCGTGAGGACTGCAGTATGTGGCGGTATTGGTGCACTTGCTTTGAGACTGCTTTGAGACTGACGGCATTGTATAAAGACTGCCTGCCCAGGTCACTAATGGGTGTGAGGCTGCCTGTGTGTTTGATGGATCTGCGTGGAGGGCTGGCGATGAGCATGCGGGCGGTGAGAGCTGCGAGCAAGAGAGAGGTGAGAGGCCATGACGTGTACACTACAGCGCAATGCTGTGAAGTTGCTGCCTAGCGCGGCGCAGTCACTGAGTTCATTGCTGGCTACAGACACAGAGAGCAGACCCTGGTGAACCACATGCAGCGGCCGAGTCCCGTGCACAGGTGTGACACATGCACTGGCGGCCGCATGTGTACACGCATGCGGCAGCGGATATGGGCGCGGGCAAAAAGGGGCCCGAGTGCACCGCGCGTTCACCACACAGGGTGAGCCAGCACAGCCTCCACCAGGCCGCGCACGGCAGCCAGGCTGTGCTCCCGCAGGCCCAGGCACAGCAGCAGCGGCCTGCGCGCGCGCGCCACAGCGAGCTGGAAGGAGGCTCCTCGGAGGGCACGCTGGCATGGGCTCAGCCGGGCGTCGGCGGCGCAGCACGGTGGGGCGCGCGGGCCAGGCTGCATGACTACAAGGTGAGCCATGCTCGCCCGCGCGATGTGAGGAGTGATGAGGGGTAGGCGCGGGCCATGCGATGCATTAGCATGCGCGCTGAGCTCGTTGTCCAGGCCACAGGCACGCCCTGCACGGCGCGCTGCAGGGCTGGCAAGGCCCATGGCCGGACACAGGGTGCGTCACCCAGCGCAGCAGATCGCACCGCTTCCAAAGCAGCGCTGCAGAATGTGCACGTGCAATCGTAGGCTGCGCATGCACACGTCCGCTCGGCAAGCCCAAGCGCCTGAATGAGAGACCACACGCCCGGGCCGCGGGCGGGGGCGCCGGGCCCCGAGCGCAGCGGCGGCCCGCGCCATGTTGCAATGTACACCAGGTCAGCGTAGCAAGGCTATTTAGCTACCTGCACTTTCAGGGCATCTCGTACCAACAAGACGGCCTCTCTGAAAGGCGCACCGCGTGCACCCGGCGCCGGCGAGCTCCTCAACCAAACGGCGCGCGGCGAGGTCCAGCGCGGGCTCGCCGCGGCGGCCCAGCAGCGTGTCCACGCTGTAGCTGGCCGTGCCGTCCAGCACGGCCTCCGCGCTGCACGCCAGGCGCGCGTCAGCAGGCCCGGCGACGAGCCGGGCAGAGGCGCGGGGTGTGTGGGGCGCTTGAGGCTGGCCGCGTCTGCGCGACCTGCACAACTCACCGGGTCTTTCTTCCGCAACAACGCTCAGACGGCAGCACCCTTGGCTGGCTTACATGGTCTGCCTGCTTGCTGGCTTTGCACGTTGCAAGCAGTGCACACACTGCTCAAAAAGGCTCACGAATGCAAGGGGGCAGGGAGCAGCGCGCAGGGGGCCAGCACGCACCGCGCATGCATGACTGTCCCAAGTGTGCCGAGCTGCGTCGCGACAATCATCACGCGGTCCGAGTACGCGCTCAGCAGGAACGCGGTGGGCACGCCCGCGACGTTGGCATCAAACTGCTGCGAGCGGACGGGGAACCTCGCGGCCATCCCTCTGCCCCTCCGCGCACCGCTCCCTCGCAGTCCACTGCGGCCAGGCGCAGCGCGGCCTCACGCCGCCTGGGCCGCGCCCGACGGCGCCCGGCCCAGGCGCTGCGCTGCGAGGTAGTACAGCCAGCAGACTGCTGCCAGCGCCAGGCCCAGGAGGCAGTACGGCCTGACGCGTCGCAGCGTGCGCAGGAAGCGCCGGCTGAAGCGCAGCTGCAGCTGCCGCACGGCCGTGCCAAGGATGGTCCTGCTCCGCCGGCTGCTGTTATGTGCGGCGGTGTGCGTCGGCAACATGCATTGCAGGAGGGATCAGACTGGTGAAACAAGTGCGCCAGGTATCGAAGTTTGTCAGCTGGAGGATTAGAGGTAGCTCGAGCTGCTGCAGGCTCATTGAGTCACAGGCAGGCCCTCCACTGACACCCTCTTTCTACACCTATGCACTCTGTGTTCTGCGAGCACTCTTTCCTGTGCTACTGTGCAGCGTGGTCTGCACCTGTGCCAAGGCCAACTACGTACGCACTTGCGCTGTAGAATCAACTGGAAGCACAGCGTGCCCCACCGTTGCGCTCGCGGCAGCGAGGCTGAGGCTCGCTGCGGCTTGCGTTCGCAAGTCTGTCACGGGTCAGGCACAGCTAGGCTGCAGCGACGCGCGCGGCGCGCACGCGGCCGCCAATGCTGCGCCGGCGCGCGTTGTCCGCGCTGTCCAGCCTCGCCAGCCTGTACAGGCAGGCGGCGCCGCAGCCGCTCGAGCACCTGCCCGCAGCCTGCAGCCGCGCGGCGGCGGCGTGGCCACCCGCGCTGCATGCGCGCGGCGTCGCGCAGCCCGCGCTCGCCGAAGAGCTGCCTGCGTCAGAGCACTTCCCGGGCATCGCGCTGGAGCCGCGGACGATGCTGCCGAGCACAAAGTGCGCCGGACAGGCCGGCCCCACACAGGCCACGCAGCCGCGAGGATATAAGTCACCGCCCGTCACTGTGGCTGTGGGGGACGCGCAGGCGGTCGGGCGTGGTGGCTGTCAAGGCTGGCATGACCCAGGAGTGGGACACGTGGGGCGTGCGGGTGCCGCTCACCGTGCTGTGGATTGATGACTGCGAGGTGCGCCGCTTGACCCGCAGCTCGCAACCGGTCCGCTCATGTGCTACCTCCTGCGTTGTGCAGGCCGCCGCTGAGAGACGCAGCCACAGCGAGACCTCCGCATTGCCCAGCACCACGTCGCGCATCGTGGCGGCTCTGTTGGCACCAGCGGCCTCTGCGTTGCTGCAGACTGCTGGCCAGACAGAGGCGGGGGCCTGAGCTGCGTGCGGCCCCTGGCGCGGGCAGGTGGTGCAGGTGAAGACGCCTGAGCGCGAGGGGTACATGGCGCTGCAGCTGGGCTGCGGCGCCAAGCGCGACAAGCAGGTCGACAAGCAGTGCGCCCCCGCCCGGCGCTGCGTTCGGGGCGCACGTCGCGCTGGCGCAGCCCGCGCGCGCGGCGGCCTGGCGGGGAGCTCTGTGCGTGTGCAAGGGGCGCGCCAGCTGTTGCCTGCCACGCATGCTGCGCGGTCACGCTGGCGTCGTGGCCTACACGTGCACACTTCGCACTTGTGCCATGGACAGGGAAGCGACACTTGCCAGCTCAGGTCCGAGCTACTTTCTTGTTACTTGTGAAAGAGCGCTCGGGCGCTGCGATCAGCGACTCTGGGAGTGGCCCGGCCCGTGTGTGACCCTGCGGCGGCGGCGGCGCGCAGGCTGCGCGGCCACTTCCGCGCGGCGGGCGTGCCGCTCAAGCGGCGCTGCCGCGAGTTCAAGGTCACGCCCGACGCGCTGCTGCCCGTGGGCACGCCGCTGACCGCCGCGCACTTTGCGCCGGGCCAGTACGTCGACATCCAGGGCGCGCGCCCGCCCCGCACGCCCCCGGTGATCAGCCTGGCTGATATGTTTGTAGGGTATTGAGAGATGCCTGTGTTCAAGACAGGCCTGTCATGTGCGTCCGGCGCCGCCCACGCCAGTGCTGAGCTGACGGGCTGGCAGGTGTGCCGAGCCGCGGCGTGTTACGCCTCGGAGGACACCCGTCAGGCTGCGCCGTGCGCGGCGCGCAGGCACGACCATCGGCAAGGGCTTCCAGGGCGTGATGAAGCGCTGGGGCTTTGCGGGGCAGCCGGCCTCGCACGGCAACAGCCTGGCGCACCGTATGCCGGGCGCGACCGGCGCGTGCCAGGACCCCGGCAAGGTCTGGAAGGGCAAGAAGATGGCCGGCCGCATGGGCGGCAAGCAGCGCACCGTGCAGTCCGTGTATGTGTACAAGGCGCGCCCCGCGCCCCGCGCCCTGGGCCGTCCAGTGGTGAGAGGGTCATGAAAGCGCATTGGGATACGCCAGGGCGGCGGGTGCGGCCTGGTGTGTTAGGTCATTGGTTGATCTCGTCTGATGCAGATGGCATGCAAGGCGCGCCCCGTGTCCGCACCCGGGGCCATCCGGAGACAGGGCCACAGGAAGCGCATTGGGCAGTGGCCAGGGCGGCGTGTGCTCCTGCTGTGTGAAGGCGGGCTTGCCGTGCCGCGCCCAGACATTACAGGAAGAGGAGGACAATTGCTTGTATGTGCTCCGTGCGCTTTTCTGCGCTCAGAGACTGCAGGAGCATGACAAGGACTGCTAGAAAGTGCTCCGCGTGCGCGCGCAGGTGGACGCCGCGCGGAATCTGCTGTACGTGCGCGGGCAGGTGCCGGGGCACAAGGGCAACTTTGTGTACGTGCGCGACGCGGTGCTGGTGCCCTTCGCGCGGCAGCCGGAGCGGCCGCTGCCGACGCACCTGGGGCCGCTGCCGGGCGCGCCGCTGGTCGCGCCCGCGCGCGCGAGCGACCCCTACGACGTCCGCGAGAATTAGGCGGACGTGGGCGCACCCTGCACTTGGCCTGGTTGGGTCATACGCGCGCCTGCTTGCAGCCAAGGCGCCATTGCATGCTCCTGGCTCAGGTCAGAGGTTGGGGTTTTCAGCCAGGGCGCCTTGCCATGCAACTGTCAGAGGAGTCCTGTTACAGGCCCTTGGGTAGCTGAACAGGAGCCTCGCCAGCGCGTGGCCTGCGCGAGTACTGGCAGCGCTGACATCCTTTGCTGACGGCGTGCTGCTGCCATGGGGTGGCATGCACCATGTGGTGCGGTGTAAAAGTGGAAACCCGAGATGGGAAAGCACAGATAATGAAGTGGCCAAGTTACAGTGGTCAGGCACCTCGAGCATGCTGTCTTACAGCACTAGCTTTGCCCGTTGCATGGTTCACGGCATGCATCATGACTCCGTTTGAATTTATGTGGAACCTGTTTTATGGTGTTGGTCCAATCGCTGACAGATTTCAGACAACATACAGCGTACAGCAACTCAGCACACCAATACAAAGAAGGGCGAGATTCGCACGTCGACTGATGAGCTCGCACGCCCAACAGGGCGCGCTGCTCCACATGGGCCCTCAGCTGTACCTGTGCAGCGCAAGCCAAACGTATGTGAGGCAGAGCGCTGCCAAGCACCCCCTCCCCAAGCAGGCACGGCCGGCGCGGCAAACAGGCCGGCCCTGCAAGCGCGCAGAGCGCGCGCGCGGCGCGCGAGCCAGCCGGGCGCGCGGGGTGGGGGGGGGGGGTCGCGCTGGCGGGGCGCACAGGTGCACGCGGCCGCTGGCGGTCGCCGCGGCGAGCAGCGGCCGGCGCGGGTGCACCGCGTTGCGCGGCGCGATGGCCGTCTGGAAGTTGCTGCCCAGGGCGGCCGCCTGCACGCCGCGGACGTCAAACACGTCCACCTGCGCGCGCCGCGCGCCGCCCTGTGAAGGGCCCGCGCGCGCGCCCGCCGCAGCCGCCGCGGCGCGAGCAGCGGGGCGGGATCATGTCCGATGCGCCCACGGACGGCCTGCGGCCGGTCCACACTGCCGCCCCTCCGGCCGCCTTTGGCTCCCCTTTTGTGTGTTGATGTACAGGTCCACCCCCCCTCAGGACACCTCTGCCCACCGGGCTGGCCAGCACACCGTCTCTCTGCCGCCTGGCCGGCATGAGCAGGCAATCTGCTGCACCGCGCGAGACGAGAGGCCTGCAGTCTTGGGCAACTCCCGAGCGGCGCCCGGGCCCGCGGGCATGCAGCGCAGGGGCCGCCTGGGCGCCGCACCGTGCGTTTCATGTTGCCAACGATGACGCCGTCACTGTCTGGGCACCAGACGGCGCGGAAGGGCGACACCCACCGGCCTGCCGCCCAGGCGCTGCCTCAGCGGCTGCAAGCGCTCCAGGCAACACCTCTCCCCTGACCCGGCCCGGGCAGGGCGCGCTGCGCGCCTGCCTGTCGCAGGCAACGCTGCCTGCCTCCCACCCAAGCGAGCCCTACACCCGCTTCGACTGCTGCGGGCGAGCAGCGTCAGGCAGGCCCGCTGTTCACGCCCCTGCCCTCCATGCAGACCATGCTCTGAGCAGGCGCGCACTGCCCGGCTGACAGGCTGGCCTGGTCACTCAACAGCACCACTGGAGGGCGTGCGCAGCAGCAACTGCCGAGAATATTCCCAATCATCGGCCAGCACCACTTTTCAGTGCTCGACCAGTGCTGCCTCACACGGCTGCCGTCCAGCGCCACAAGAGCGACCGGCCGGCGGCAGCGGCGGCGCCGCGCCTGTGTTGTTGTAGTGCTTGATGACGGTCAGCGCCTGAAGGCCCTTCGCGCCGTCCCAGATGCGCAGCGTGTCGTCGCGCGAGGTGGACACGACGCGCCGCGAGCCTGCGCGCGGCAGCACCGCGTACAACCATGAGGTATGTGAGGAGATACCAAAGATCTTCAGGGGATTTCAAACTCAGAACACAGAGTGGACGCCACGCAGGCTTGCGTGGGCAGGGCCATAACCCCTACCGTGCCACATCCACATTCACCGCATGCGGCACCTGAGGAACAGCGCAGCATTGTCGAACAGCAGCGCCGCACTGGGTGCGGGTCGCGCAGCCGTGGAGCCAGCTGGCGCGCTGAGTGCCGTGTCAATGAGCGCGCCAGGCAGATAGGCGTGCGCTTGGGCCGTCACAGGAATGAGCGGCGGCCAGGCGGAGCGCAACGGCATGGTGCAGCTCACCGTCGGGCGCAAAGTAGGCGCTCTGGCAGGTGTACGCGTGGCCGGCGCTCGCCAGCGCCTTGGCCTTGGGCCCCAGCTTGCGCAGGTCCCAGACCGCCAGGCTGCCGTCCGCGCTCGCGCTCAGCAGCTGCTGCGCGCCGCCCGGCTCGACCTGGCGCGCGGCGGCAGTAGCTCACTCACCAGAACGGGCGTATGCAGCGCTCGCGCATAGGCCTGGCTGCACGTATGCCTCGTGCAGCGCCTGCACCGCCTCGACCAGCCTGCAAGCAGGGGGCGCGCAACGGCCGCCCTGCGCACCTGCACCGCTTGTCCTTCTCCGCACATAAGCGCGCACCTTCACGCTTGGCCGAGCCCCGCGTGTCACAGCAGCATGCAACCAAACCTAAACCTAATCCAGTCATGCGCGCTCCGGCGCGCGGCGGGGACAGGCCCGCGCACGTGCAGCCTTTTGACCTTCTTGTCGTGCAGCGCGGCTGCGGCGGCCGGCGTGCATGCAAACCTACCTAACCTTTACCCTATCATGCGCTCCGGCGCGCGGCGGCCCGGGCCCGCGCACGTGCAGCGTGTTGACCTCCTCGTCGTGCAGCGCCGCCGCGGCGGCCGGCGCGCATGCAACACTACCCTGACCATACACCTGTCATCCGCGCTGTGGCGCGCGGCGCGCCGGGGCCGCGCACGTGCAGCGTGTTGACCTTCTTGTCGTGCAGTGACGCCTCGGCGGCCGGCGCCGCGCGCCCGTCGGCGCGCAGGTCCGCGACCGTCAGGCAGCCGTCCTTGTCGCCCAGGAAGGCCGTGGCCCCGTCGGGCGCCACGTCCAGCGCGGAGAACTCGGCGCCCTCGTCGGACAGCGCGAGCCGGAACGCGGCCGGCGATGCACCGACGTCCAGCACGCGCACCGAGCCGTCGTAGGACGCCGTGACCAGCTGGTCGCCCGCCCACCTGCGTTGCGCAGTGTGCGACGATGAGACTACCTCAGGCATGGGAACATGGCCACGCCGTCGTGCTGCGGTGAAGAATTGCGGCGGTCCCATTGCGTCGGAGGCAAGACCTTACAGACGCGGTTCCTATTGATCCAGCAGACGTGCACCCCATTCGACACGCCGATCATCCTGCGCAGTGTTCGGCTTGTAGAACCAAAGCGCATGAGGCAGCGCCCGGCGCATCCCGCATGTGTTGCATGTAGGACGTTCGAGCGCCACGAGCAACTGTGGCCGCACTTGAGGCCGGAGACGTAGCTGTAGTGCGGCGTGCACTCCACCACGCCCTCGTCGCCCCGACCCACCTGCGCAGCAGGCGCGCGCTCAAAAACACCTTTATGTGACAGCTTCCGCATGCGCATGCAGGGGTGCGAGCGGGGGTGTGCACGGGCGCAACGCGACAGCGCGCACGCACGCCTGCTGGGGTTCAGCGCGGGCGCGCACCGCCCACAGCGCGACGTGGCCGGCCTTGTCAGCGGCGGCCAGCACGAGCGCCGCCGCGCCCGGGTGAAACTGCAGGTGCACGACGCCCGTGGTGACCACCTGCGCGGCGCGGCCGCAGGGGCGCTCGGAGGCGTGCGGCGCGTCGCGCGACGCGCGCCGAGCGCGCGCGTGCCGAAGAGCACGCACGCGGCACGCCCGTAGCTGGGCCGCGAGCGGGCGGACGATGCGCAGGCTGTACAGGCGCGCCGGGTGTGCGCCGATTACTGACGTATCCACCTGAGGCCCGGCGAGCTGGGCCAGGCCGGGAGGCATGCATGCCATCGCGTGCCGGGCACAGAAAAAGCGCGGGCGCAGTGAGTGTGTCACACACAGACCCCGTCAGCACCTTGGCGACATCGTCCTCGCCGCAGCGCAGCGCGGCGACCTGCTCGACGCTCGGGCGCTCCGCGGCGCCCTCCGCGCGCCCCCGCAGCTCCGCCAGGAACGCCGCATCCGGGCCCGCGCCCTCGCTGTCCGCGAACGCGACCTCGCCTGCTCGCGCGCCGCCAAGCCATGACACAACTTGGCATTGGTGTCCGCTCTCTCAGGCTCAGGCTCAGGACACACTGCGCGTCGAGCGGCCTGCCGAGGCACGCGGGGTTGGTTTCGCACGAGTCGGGCTGCCAAGCAGCGCATGACGCTGTGCCCTGGTGCGTGCCAAGTCACGCAGCGTCCACAGCCGTGACTCTCGCTCCGGTGGATGTCCCCGACGCGGGTCCAAGGTGCGCACCTTTGGGGTGGCGCTCCTTGGGCGCGGCGGGCTCCGCCGGCAGGTAGATGTTGGTCGTGACGGCGCCGCCGCGCAGCTCCTCCACGACGGACACGCCGTCCGACGCGACGCCGCGCTGCCGCAGCGACCGGCGCGGCTCGACATCCACCTGCGCCGGAGCGCGGATGCTGCCGCTGAGCTCCGCGTCCTGGAGCTGCCTCGCACCGTGAGCGCTCGCAGCACAACGGGGACAGTCTGCACCGTGCGCTGCAGCAGACGGCAGGCTGGCGGGGTGCAGCAATGTGGCGCACTTTCAAACACACCGGCTCGAAGCGATGTGCATACCGAACAAGCACGCAGAGGCGAGTGCGCGGTGACAGCGCTCGGCGCACCAGCCGCCTTGCCGCGCGCTTGGCGTTCGACTTCTTGGGCGCGGCGCTGCGCTGCGGCACCAGCGGCAGTACGGCGGCAGCCAGCGCCTGCAGCTGCAGTGCCTGCAGGCGCTCCTTGTTGCGCTCAATCTGCTCGTCGCGCGCCCTCTCATACTCGTTCTCCGCCCCCGCGACGTCGATGACCTTTTGCAATTTCACCGCGGGTGCTTCGCTCGCGTCCGTGTCTGCACCAAGCGCGGCGCGCCCGCGCGTGCTCCTCGCCATCTGGCCGAGTTGCTTCACACAGGCCTGACTGCAGACTGCACTTGCTGCGACACCGCTCGTGCGGAATGCAGTCCAAGATGTCCCGCCCGGCACCAGACTCTCGCAGCTGCCAGCACTGTTGCACAAGCTGGGCAAGTGCCAGGTCTCCCCGATCCTGCGTCTCCATGACCTGCCTGCGGTCGAGCCTGAGGGCAGGCACACGCTAGCCTGGCTGCCACGCCAGTGCAGGCTTGCTTGATTAGGCAGGAGCCGTTGTAATTAACGCCCCAAAGGGAGCAACACTAGCCAGCGCAGGAGCAACACTAGCCAATTTACAGTACACTCAGTTCTACAGCAGGCTTCAAACCAACAAAGGCAGCGGGAGCACAGACTGCATGTGTGCTCGACGCCGAGCCCTGATGGCTAAATAAATAGGCTGGAACCTAAAAGAGAGCAGCTGCAGTGAGATTGGGCATCGTTTATTCCATGCCAAGAGGAAACGAACACGAAACCACTGCTGGCACAATCCGAAGAACACTGCAGTATGCGCTCACTGAGACACCTGACCGCACCCCCGCCGCGCAGCCCACCCCAGAAAACCGCCGCCCCCAGGCGGCAACCCGCGCGGCGTGACACGCCGCGCACTGCGCTGCACGGCCGGGGTGTCCTGCCCTGCTCTACGAAATGTGCTGAAATCCTTGCACACACGGCCATGAGGCCAGCCCTACCCGCCGTCCAACCAGCCCGCGGGGAGCGGGGCGCACGCAAGCTGGAAGCGCAGCTTGCGCAGGTGTTGGCGGCCGCAGGCCCCTTATGCAGCTGGCCCAAAATGACCCGGGAGATGGCCCGGGGCCGCCGCTGACGCCGCCGCTGCCGCTAGCAATTACAAGTGCAGGGCTGGAGCGGCGCGCGCGCCCGCAGCAATGGGGTTCGCGCGCGCGGCGGTTGCAGTATTGGGGCCGGGGTCCCGCAGAGCAGGCGCGCCGTGCGCGCCGC
>JAABUP010008895.1_pt1 | contig 12593 bp, 12 predicted proteins | sample 5559201 | NCBI WGS metagenome assembly JAABUP01 (sample SAMN10711887, study PRJNA513373) | rock metagenome | isolation source: Antarctica rocks | place: Antarctica | reverse complement strand
GCTCAATCGGCGATCGAATTGACAGGGTTGCGCGTGTGGCGGCGCCACAACGTCAAGCCGGTGGGGCAGGGGGCGTCGCGCAGCCTCACGCCCCTCCACGCGCGATAAGCGCGGTTATCGCGCGTGGGGCATTTCTTTGGCAGGTCATCCCGACCAGGGCCGCGTGGGGAGTGTCAAAAACCTGGGGCAGTTTGCTTGCCGGTCTCGGGTTGATCAGCCTGACTGATGCCTGACCATGAGGGCAACAGGCGTGATGCAGTGGACGGTGCGGCTGGAAGCGAGGACCAGCGCGGGGGAGGTGAAAACGACGGAGCTGGTGACGCTCAGCAGGCCGGGGGTGGTCAGCACGCTTGCGGAGATCGGCCTGATGCTCGCCGAGACCAAGACGCTTTTGGCCAAGCTGCAGGCGAGCATGCTGTGCGGCCAAGTGGCGGCGTATGCGGTCCATCACCGGGTCTATGCGGCATGCGGGGTGCTGCAACCGCTCAAGGACCGGCGCACGCGTCGGCTGCAGGCCCTGTTCGGCACGGTCGAGGTCGAGGCGCCCCGGTTCAAGGTGTGCCGCTGCCGTTTGACGACGCCCTTGGCGGAGGTGACGGTCTCGCCGATCTGCGCGCTGCTGACGGCCCGCTGCACGCCGGAGCTGGAGCGGGTGCAGGCCGAGTTGGGCGCGCGCACCTCGTTTCGGGATGGTGCGCGCATTCTGGAAGCTCTGCTGCCCGTCTCGCCGGCGAACCATGAGAGCCTGCGCACCCGCACCCATGCGGTCGCCCTGCAGCTCGAGGCGGCCGACCGGCAAACGGCTGCGGAGGTCACGGCTGTCCGAGACGAGCCGGCCAAGGCCGCAGCGGCGGACGCGAACCGGCCCATCGTCATGCTCGATGGCGCCTACATACGTGCCGTGCCTGGTCATCAGGTTCGGAACTTCGAGGCGATCTGCGGCAAGGTGGAGCGAGAGGGCCATGCTACCCGACGCTTCGCCTTGGTGCGCAGCGTGGCCGAGCAGCCCCATGCCCTGCTGCGTGCGGCGCTGCAGGGTCAGGGCTGGCGGGAGGGCGAGGCGGTCACCGCGATCAGCGACGGCGACCCCGCGCTGCCGGCGTTGGTGCGCTCGGCCACGGCCGGCCCAGTGGAGCCCATCCTCGACTGGTTCCATCTCTCTATGCGCGTGCACCACGTCGAGCAGGTCATGCGCGGCTTGTGCGCCCTGGAACCGCTGTCCCTCGTCCTGCCCGACCATGCTCAGATCGATGTCGAGCGGCTGCGCAGCCTGCTTTGGAACGGCCGCCACGGGAAGGCGTGCGAGGCCCTGGGCCGGATCGCAAGCTGGGCCAAGGACGCCGTCGTGCCGAACGAACCCGTCGCCGAAGCGACCGTCAGGCGCCTTGCCGCGCGCTGCGCGGAGCGGCGCCGCTATATCGAGAACAACGAGGGGGCACTGATCGACGACGGCCAGCGCTCCCGGGCCGGCAAGCCGATCTCGACCTCACGTGCGGAAGGCACGGTCAATCAGCTGGTTAACGCGTGCATGAACAAGCGACGGCAAATGCGCTGGTCGCCCCGCGGCGCCCATCGCGTGCTTCAGGTCAGGGCCGCAGTGCTGGACGGACGCTTCCGCCAGCAAGCAATCCAGCTCGCGGCGTAATGCCCCAGGTTTTTGACACTCCCAACGACCAGCAACACGTATAAATTGCCATAGTCCGCATAGGCCGAGTTGGCGTGGCCCAGCACCACCAGGCCGGCGAGGGCCGAGATGAACCCGCTTGCGGCATAGACGGCGATCAGGATCCTGGCCTCGGACAGGCCGGAGAAGCGGGCGGCGAGCGGGTTGGCGCCGAGCAGCCGAGTTTGCAGCCCGACGCTGCTGAAGCGCAGCACCAGGCCGAGCAGGACGGCAACGGCCGCAAACGCGATCAGCGAGAACGGGACGAAGCCGCCGACCAGCAAGTTCAGCAGGCTGGAATACCATTCGGGCAGCCCCGTAATGGCGGGGCCGCGCGTGATGACGACGCCGAGGCCGCCGATCAGCTGCGCGGTGCCGAGCGTGGCGAGGATCGCAGGCAGGCGCGCATAGCTGATGAGGACGCCGTTCAGGACGCCGCACAGCGTGCCGGCCAGGATGGCGGCGGGCATGGCGGCCCAGCCATGGCCGTCCTTGAGCATCAGCGCGGCGACGATGGAGGCGAGGTTGGCGATGCTGACGATGGACAGGTCGATGCCGCCCGAGATCATCGTCGGCAGCACTGCCAGCGCCATCAGGCCGAATTCAGGGAATTGGAACCCTATGGAACTCAGGCTCGCGAAGGACAGGAAATCAGGGTTGGCGATGCCGATGCCGACGAAGGCCATCACCGTGAGCGCGGCAAGGCCGGTGATGACGGATTGCGGCTGGTCGCGTTGCACCATCGTGCCTCCCTTGCGCTCCAAATGGCCTGCGTTGCGCGCATGGGACGACGGCGGGGGAGTAGCTTGACGGCTCTCGGACTTCAAGGCCAGTTTGACCGTAGAAGCAGATGCCGCTCGCAATGCACCATCAACCGAGGGAACGATGAACAGAAGAGACGTCATCTGCGGGGCCGGCGTGCTGGGCCTGACCAGCCTGCTGCCGGGTCTGGCGTATGCGGCTGGCAAGCCGCTCAAGATCGGCTACAGCGTTTCCACCCTGGCCAACCCGTTCTTCCAGGGCATGACCAAGGGGACGGTCGACGCCGTCAAGCAGTTCCCCAGCGTGACGCTGCTCAACACCAATGCGAATGGCGACGCCAATACGCAGGCCAGCTTGGTCGTGGATATGATCAACCAGGGGGTCGATGCGCTGATCCTCAACCCGATCAACGCCAACGCCATCGTGCCAGTGGTCCAACGGGCGGTGGAGAAGAAAATCCCCGTCTTCACCCTGGATCGCGGCGCTGCCTGTGGCGATTGCCAGACCAACTTCCTGGAGACCGACAACGTGGCGATGGGCCGCGAGAGCGCGCGCTACATCATCGCGCAGCTCAAGAAACGCTACGGCAAGGCCCAGGGCAACGTGGTGGACCTGGTCGGGCTGATCGGCAGCACGGCGGGTGACGACCGCGACAAGGGTTTCATGGACGAGTTCAAGGCGGCGGCGGCGGAAAACCCCGGCCTGAAGCTGGTGGCGCGGCAGGAGGGACAGTTCGACCAGGAGCGGTCGTTCAACCTGATGAGCCAGATCATGGCGGCCAATCCGCAGATCGATGCCGTGTTCAACGGCAATGACGACAATGCCGTGGGCGCGTTGCGGGCCGTCCGCCAGGCCGGCCGCAACGTGCCGCTGGACGATCCCAAGCACATCATCCTGATCGGCATCGACGGCACACGGCAGGCGCTGACCGCGGTCCGCCGGGGCGACATGGATGCGACGCTGTCGCAGAATCCCGTGACCATGGCGGCGCAGTCGGTGAAGTATGTCGACATGTTCTACAATGGCGACAAATCGAAAATCCCGGCCCACGAGTTCTGGCCGCATATCCTTGTGACGAAGGAAACCATCGACAGCCCAGATGCCAAGTCATACGGCCTGTGGGGAGACACGGTCTAGGCGGTCGCCCGATGGCGCCTCTCCTCGACATGCAGGGCGTGTGCAAGGCGTTCCTGGGCAATCCCGTCCTGACCGACGTATCGATGACCCTGCACGCCGGCGAGGTATTGGGCATCGTCGGCGAAAACGGCGCCGGCAAATCGACCCTGATGAAAATCCTGGCCGGCATCCACCGGCCGGACCAGGGATCGATTTACATCGAAGGAGAAACCTTCGTGCCCGACGGACCGCGTGACGCGCTTGCCGCCGGGATCAAGGTCGTGCATCAGGAACTCAGTCTGTTCCCCGACCGCACGGTGGCCGAGAACGTCTTCGCCGGGGTGCTGCCACGCAATTTCTTCGGCATGGTGCGCCGCCGCCGCCTGATGCGGGACACGCTTGCCGTGCTGCGGCGCGTGGGCCTCGACATCGCGCCCACCGTCCGCATCCGCAGCCTCTCGCTGGCACAGCGGCAGCTCGTGGAGATTGGTCGCGCCCTGTCGCAAAAGGCGCGCATCATCGTCATGGACGAACCGACTGCCACCTTGACCGGGCACGAAGTGGAGTTCCTGGTGAGCACCATCCGCGCGCTGAAGGCCGACGGCGTGGGCGTCATCTTCATCAGCCACCATCTCGAGGAGGTGTTCGCGATCTGCGACCGGGTTGCTGTGATCCGCGACGGCCGCAGCGTCGATGTCCGCCCCTCCGCCGATTGGACGGAGGCGACCATGGTGCAGGCCATGGTGAACCGGCCGATCGACAAATTCTTTCCGAAGCAGGACATCGCGCTCGGCCCCGTCCTGCTCGACGTGCGGGAGCTGAGCAGCAAGGGCCGCTTCAGCGGCGTCTCGTTCAACGTGAGGGCGGGAGAGATCTACGGCCTCGCCGGGTTGGTGGGCGCCGGCCGGTCCGAGGTGCTGAAGACGATCTTCGGCGCGCTGCCGGTCGCCGGCGGGCAGATCCAGGTCGGCGGCGCTGGCTTCCTGCCGCGCTCTCCCCGGCAATCGCTCCGCCAGGGCGTCGTGCTCACGCCGGAAGACCGCAAGCTGGAGGGGCTCGTGCTGCAGTTCTCGATTCGCAGCAACGTCGCGATGTCGACCCTCGGCGGCCTGTCGCGCTGGGGCGTCATGTCGGCGCGCGCGGTGGCGAAATTGGCCGAGAAATCCATCCGGTCGCTGCGTATCCGCGCCCGGTCGCCCGGGCAGGAGGTGCGCCGCCTGTCTGGCGGCAACCAGCAGAAGGTCGTGCTGGCGCGCGCCATCAGCGTCGCTCCACGCGTCTTCATGCTCGACGAGCCGACCCGTGGCGTGGATGTCGGCGCCAAGGTCGAGGTCTACAACCTGATCGGCAGTTTGGCTGCGCAAGGTGCTGCGATCCTGATCGTATCCTCCGACCTGCTCGAATTGCTGGGCCTATGCGACCGCATCGGCGTTCTGCGCGCCGGCCGCTTTGCCGGCGAGGTGGAGCGGGTGAATTTCAGCCAGGACAGCATCATGTCGCTCGCGGCCATCGGATAGGCGTATGGACACCAACGAGCTTCCAGCCCCAATCATCCAAACGCCGCCAGGCCGGGCCTGGCCCAAGGTAGACCTGAGCGACCTCACGGTGCTGGCGGTGCTGCTTGCCATCGTCGCCTATCTCTCGTTCTCGACCAGTTCGTTCCTGTCGACGGCCAACCTCATGGCGATCCTGGTGGCGGTCTCGCTGATCGCGATCGTGGCCTGCGGCCAGACCTTTGTGGTGATCACCGGCGGCATCGACCTGTCCTCCGGATCGGTGGTGGCGCTGTCAGGCATATGCGCGGCCATGGCGATGCAGAACCATGTGCCGGTCGTGCTGGCCGTCCCCATCGGCATACTGGTCGGCGCGGCTTGCGGCCTGTTCAACGGCATGGCGGTGACGTGGCTCGGCATGAACCCCTTCATCGTGACGCTGGCGTCGCTGGCGATGGCGCGCGGCCTGGCCTTCATCCTGCCCAACGGCGCCACGCTGTTCGGTTTCGATGAAAGCTTCGATGCAATCGGCGGGGGCCTGGTGCACTCCTTTCCCATTGCCGGCATCATCTCGCTGGTCGTGCTGGGCGTCGCGGCCTTCGTGCTCGGCAAGACGGTGTTCGGCAGCGAGGTGTATTCCGTCGGCGGCAACCGCGAGGCGGCGCTGATGACCGGCATCCCCGTGCAACGGACCCTGCTATCCGTCTACGTGATCTCCGGGGCTCTGGCGGGCCTGGGCGGCATCATCCTGGCAGGGCGGCTCGACTCCGCCCAACCCATCGCCGCCACGGGGCTGGAGTTGAACTCGATCGCCGCCGTGGTGATCGGCGGCGCGTCGCTGTTCGGCGGGCGCGGCTCCATGCTCGGCACCATCCTCGGCGTCCTGCTGATCGGCGTCATCAACAACGGCCTAACGCTGCACAACGTTGAGCCGTTCTGGGTGCAATTCATCCAGGGTGCCGTGATCTTCCTCGCCGTGCTGCTTGACTCGCTCAGCAACAAGCGCAAGGCGTCCTCCTAGGTGTGGGCGGGGAACGGATCGCGCGTTGCCCCGTTGGCAGTCATGTCGCACCACCGCAGTTGGAACAGGACGCAACCATGAAATACAGATTGCTTGGCCGGTCTGGTTTGAAGGTATCCGTGCTCAGCATGGGAACTTTCACCTTCGGCGGCAAAGGCAACTTCGCCATGACTGGCAGCCAGGGCATGGCGGAAGCAAAGCGTCTGATAGACGTGTGCTGCGACGGCGGGATCAACCTGTTCGATACGTCCAACATGTATTCGCTTGGCCTGTCAGAGGAAATCCTCGGCGAGGCCTTGGGCGAAAGCCGCAACGACGTGCTGATTTCCTCCAAGGCCCGCATGCGCATCGGCGATGGCCCCAATGACGAGGGCGTCTCGCGCTACCATCTGATCCGCGAGTGCGAGCGCAGCTTGCAGCGGCTCGGGCGCGACCACATCGACATCTACTACATGCATGAGTGGGACGGCATCACCCCGCTCGACGAGATGCTCAGCGCGCTCGACAGCCTCGTGAGTCAGGGCAAGATCCGCTATATCGGCTGCTCGAACTACTCCGGCTGGCATGTCATGAAGGCGCTCAACGTAAGCGACCTCAAGGACTATCCGCGCTTCGTCACGCAGCAAATCCACTACACCCTGGAGGCGCGCGAGGCGGAGTACGAGTTGCTGCCGATCTCGGTCGACCAGGGCTTGGGCGTGCTGATCTGGAGCCCGCTCGCCGCAGGCTTACTGTCCGGCGCTCACCGCCGCGGGCGCTCGGCGCCGGAAGGCTCTCGTCAAGCGAAAGGCTGGACCGAGCCGCCGATCCGCGACATGGAGCGGCTGTGGAGCATCGTCGACGCCTTGGTCAAGATTGGCGACGCTCGCGGCGTGTCGGCGGCGCAGATCGCCCTTGCCTGGGTACTGGAGCGGCCCGGCGTCACGTCGGCCGTGGTCGGCGGCGAGAACGAGGCCCATTTTAAGGACAACATCGCGGCCGTCGACATCGAACTGAGCGATGCGGAGCGCAAGACGCTCGACGATGTCAGCGCCATCCCGATGCTTTATCCTTATTGGCACCAGGGGCAGTTCGCCAAGGACCGCTTCAGCGCGGCCGATTGGGCACTGCATCAAGGCAACCCCTATGCCAAATGACGGGGCCAGCTTCACGGGATGAGCGGGAGGCTGCGATGGTCGGGCGTATCGGCTTCATCCATACCGTAGGCTTCCTGGTGGAAGACTTCCGCGCCCGCATGCGCGACGAGTTGCCGGACGTGGATTGCTTCCATGTGCTCAATGAGAGCCTGTTGCAGGACCTGCTGCGTGGCAAGCCGCAGGCGGCGGTCTATCGCCGGGTCGCGGAACAGGTGCTGGCGGCAGCCGATGCCGGAGCCGACCTGCTGGTGATGACATGCTCCTCGACGTCGCCCGCAGTCGACATCGTGCGCCGGATGCTGGATACGCCGATCCTCAAGATCGACGACCCCATGGCGGCGGCGGCCGTGGCGCGCGGCGGGCGCATCGGCCTGGTCTGCACGGCGAGCAGCACAGTCGAGCCGAGTGCCGCGCTGCTCCGCTCGCACGCCGCGGCGCAGGGGTGCCAAGTCACCATCATGCCGATGCTGCAAGCCGACGCCTATACGGCGCTCATGCGGGGCGATCGTGCGGAACATGACAGGCTGATCCTCGAGGCCGCCGGGGCAGCGGGGGCGGTCGATACGCTCGTGCTGGCGAAGGCCTCGCTGGCGCACCTGCAGGAACCGCTCGCCGCCACCTTGCAAATTCCCGTTCTCGCCAGCCCACCGCTTCTGATGCAGGCCCTGGTGCAGTGCTGCACGGCCGGCCGGGGGTGATGGCGGGGGATCCGGCATGTCCCTGACCGGCAGCATCGTGAGCTTCGGCAGCGTCAACATCGACATGACGGCCTACCCACGCCTGCAAGCGTGGTGCAGGGATCGGGCGGTGGTTCTGAAGCGCTGGGTGACGTAAGGGATCGCCCTGCCCAACTCCGGATGCCCATCTTGCCTTTCAAGCTGAACCAGGACCGCCGTCATCACATCCCGCGCCAGCGGCACAGGGTGACGAACTGGCCGGCCTATGACGCCAGCCTGCGCCAACGCGGCAGCCCGACAGTTTGGTTTACCGACGATGCAATTGCGGGATGGGCGGCCGAACCACGCACGACCCGGGGTGGGCAGCCTTGGTATTCACCGCTCGCCATCCTGGACGGCGCTCACGTTGCGCGCGGTGTTCCGCCTGGCCTACCGGCAGGCCGAGGGCCTGCTCGGCTCCGTCATCGGCCTGCTCGGCCTCAGCCTGCGCGTGCCGGACCACACCACCTTGAGCCGGCGTGCCGCGACGCTGGAGGTGCCGCGGCCGCGGCCGCCCAACGTTGGTGCCGGTGCGGAAATTGAGCCCATGCACCTGCTGGTGAACAGCACGGCCCTGAAGCTCTGCGGCAAGGGAGAGTGGCTGCTGGAAAAGCACGGGACGGCGACACGCCGGTCGTGGCGCATGCTGCACCTGGGTGTGGACGCCGGCACCGGCCGGATCATGGCTTCCACCCTGACCCCCAAGGACGTGAACGACGCGTCGCAAGCCGGTCCCTTGCTCGATCAGGTCGCGGGGCCCGTGGCGTCGTTCACCGGCGACGGCGCTTACGACCAGGATCGCGTTTACGCCAGCGTCGCCCAGCGCCATCCTGAAGCGGCCGTGGTTGTCCCGCCCCGTGCGACCGCGGTGCCAAGCGAGATGGCCGAGAGCGCACCGACGCAGCGGGACGGCCACCTGCAGCATATTGCCGAGCACGGGCGCATGGCGTGGCAGAACGCGTCTGGATACAACAGTCGAGCACGGGTCGAAGCCACCATGGGCCGATGGAAACAGGTGATCGGCGACGAGTTGCGCACGCATACGGACGAGCGCCGGGCGACCGAGGTGGCGGTCGCCGTCCACGCGCTCAACCGCATGCTGGATCTTGGACGCCCAAGCTACGTCCGCGTCGCCTGACCCCAGGCGGGGTTGGGGTCAGTGCGCCCGTACCCCTGATCCCTGCACCACGCTGGCCCAAGTCCTAAAGACAGTCCGAAGCCGGCCGGAGGCGCAAACACCTCCGGCCGGGCATTGGGCAGGAGAACATGCAAAATTCTGGGGGAGATCACGCGGCCGCTGGTAGAGCTTGATCATCGTTGGTGAACCGGAAGCAACATGATGACGGTCGGCACTGGCGACCTCGAGTTGCATCCCACGAGCGAGGTGATCGCCCTCGTCGCGGCCACTTAGGGCTCATCCGGAAACAAGTGCTCGGACTGGTGGCGTATTTGGTTGCATGGTGTAGTTCCATTCGCCATGGAAGGCATCACGGCTGATGTTGAGGCCGTCCATCTCCCGGTCGGACACGACGATCCCCTTGGGGTAGTCGGCGCTGTCCAGTTCGCAGCGGACAGTCAGGCCGGTATCGGTCGTCGTGGCGCTGATCAGATCGACAATGACGCGATAGCTGACCAGCGGCCGGGCCTTCCAGTTCATCGTGATGAACGAGAACAGGCGGTGCTCCACCTTGTTCCATTTGCTGGTCCCAGGCGGCAGGTGATGCACGACGATGTCGATGCCCAACTCGTCGGCGAGGCGTTGCAGCTCACGCTTCCACAGCCGCAGGCGCGAGCCGTTGCTGCCGCCGCCATCGGCGGTGATCACCAGCCGCGTGGCCTCCGGGTAGCGCGTGCTGCCGATCTCGGTCCACCAGCGCCGGATGGTCTGCACGGCAAACGCCGCGGTGTCGTGGCTCATGCCGACGCTGACCCATCCGGCGTTGGCCGCGAGGTCGTAGACGCCATACGGCACCGCCCGGCCCAGCTCCTTAATCAGGAAGTCGTGCACCCGGACCTCCTCCGGCTCGCCCTGAGGGCGCCATGCCTGACCGGCGTTCTTGAAGTCGCCCACAAGCTCCTTCTTCTTGGTGTCGACCGAGATCACCGGCTGACCGGCGGCCAGCGCCGCCTTCACGCTGTCGTTGATGTGGACGAACTGCGCATTCCGGTCTGGGTGGCTGTCGCCTTCGCGGGTCTTGCGGTTGGCCTGCAGGCTGAACTTCTGCTTGTGCAGCAACTCGCCCACCACCGTGCGGCCGATCCGATGACCCTGCGCGACCAAGGCCGCCGCCAACTGCGACAGGCTCTTGCAGGTCCAGCGCAGCGGCGACATCGGGTTGCCACGCTCACTCGGCTCAACCAGCGCCATCAGATCGTCAAGCAGCGTCGCATCTTTCTCCACCAGCAGTTTGCGCCCGCCGCCAGGACGACGCACCCGGTCGGGAGCCAGCGTGTCCAAAACCGACAGCTCCTTCAGGCCGCGGCCGATCGTGCTTACCGCAACGCCCGTCGCCGCCGATGCCGCAGCGATGCCGCCGTATCCCGCGGCACGAGCCTCGGCCGCGGCAAACAGCCGGCGCTCGCGTTCGCTCAGGTGCGGGGACAGCGATGCAAAGCGCTTGCGGATCGGGTGAGGGTCAATCATCCAAACGGAGTAACAAACTCCTCAAGCAACGGAAATCCAGAAACTGCCCGATCGTATGATACTCGATTCGGATATTCCCGGATGAGCCCTTAGCTTGACTTTGGCCATTTCAGGCTGGGTAGTAGGTGGCTTCGGTGAGGCTGTCGAGGAGCGCGCGCGGGATTGTTGCCATGTTCTGGGCGTGCGGGGACGTTGAGAAAGCCTGTGCGATCCAGAGTTGTCGGCGGATGGCGGCGAGGGCGTCGGAGAAGGTGATTTCAGGTTTGGCATACCAGGCGGCGCGCCTGGGCAGGACGAGGCCGCGTGTGGCCAGGTCGCTGGCCCAGAGCGTGACGAGCGAGAACAGGGCGAGCAGGCACGGGGTGGTGCGGGCGATGGCCAGGTCCGACCATTGGCGCTGGGTTTCGACGCCGAGATGGCGGCGCACCTCGGCGAAGGTCACCTCCACGGACCAGCGGCGGACGAACAACTGCAGGATGGTGAGTAAGTCGGCGGCCTGGTCCGTGCACAGGAACGCTTGCGGCTCGAACGCGCCGGCCGGGTCTCGGACGAGCACCCAGCGGACTGGCACTTGCTTGCCAGGGTGATACCAGAGCGCCGTGCCGGAGACGACGTCGAGCCGGCGTTCGGTCTGCCCATACCAGCCTGTCACCGTGACGCGCTGCCAGGCTGTCTTCGGGTCGGCCAGGCGCTGGAGCAGCGTCGGCTGGCGCGCGCCGGAGACGCGCGGGCGCCCTTTGGTTCCGGGCAAACGTGGCGGCGGCGGGTCGAACAGGCGCGCGTCGAGCCGCAGCCGGGTGATCACAGTCACATGGCGGCGCACGGCGGCAAGCAGCTCGATGGCGGCGTAGCTGCTGTCGGCGACGGCGATGACCTCTCTGCCTGGCAGCCAGCGCGCGGACAGCAGCAGGAGCTGACGCGCCAAGTCGGTCAGCAGCTTGTGGCGGCGGCCTTGCGTTTGGGCGTAGCGCTCGGACGGGGCCAGCGCCGTGAGGAACGGCATCGCCCAGACCCGCCCGGCAAAGGGCACGGGCGCGAGCAGCATCAGGCTGATCCAGCGCAGGCCGGACGCCTTTACGAAGTGGCCGCGGCTGGAGCGCACGGGGTCGCGGTAGATGCCGCGCGCCTTGATCCGGGCGCCCCAGCGACGCTCAATGGTCTCGTCGATCCCGACCACGACAGGCCCGTCCGGCACGAAGGCGGCAACCAGCAGCCCGAGCAGGCAGCGCGCGGCGGCCTGACCCGACCAGCGGCTGCGGTTGAGCACGCGGTGGTAGTTGGTGAAGGTCGCCGCCCCGCGCAGGCCCGCGCTGCTCAGCGCCGAAGCCACGGTGCGCCGGCCCGGGGACAGGAGGGCGCCTGCAACGAGGACCAACATGTTGGCCCAGGTCGGGCGGGTGAAGCATCCAGCGAACGGCGCCATCCAGGCGGCGAGGAGGTCAGGGTGGGTCTCAGGGTTGGCTTGCCTTGCCATGGCGGGCTCGCAGTGGTGTCGTTGCCGCCGGATAACTCCGCACGCGCCAGAAGGATCAACCGTGCCGGCCAGCGATCCCATGCGGGCGCGCATCGAAGCGTTCAACCAGGCCCGCGGTGGCGGCGTCGCCGTGCACAAGGCGGGGCGCGGCTACACGCTCACAAGCCAGCGCACCGGAGCGCCACTGGCCAGGCTCAAGCCGACCGGAGACGCCGACAAAATGCAGGTGCTCTGGTGGAACGGCCAGCGCTGGGGCGCGTCAGGGCCGTTCGGCATCGCAACCATGCCGCTCGACGCAGCCCTCGACCACATCGCCTCAGAGCCGCACTTCTGGACCAACGCATGACCATAAATGGCCAAAGTCAAGCTTAGGAATCATCCAGATATAATCGCTATGATTGGCAGAAAGAAGAGTCAATTTTTCCAGTGGCTTAAAGCAATCGAGAAAGAGCGGTTATTCCCGGCTGGGCCCTTAGCTAGTCTTCTGTGCGGCGCCTAGGTCCAAGTGAACAGGCCCAAGCCGGCGTGAACTTCGGCCTGTGTTGCTGCCGTCAGATCGCGGGCACAG
>JAABUP010008890.1_pt1 | contig 12602 bp, 20 predicted proteins | sample 5559201 | NCBI WGS metagenome assembly JAABUP01 (sample SAMN10711887, study PRJNA513373) | rock metagenome | isolation source: Antarctica rocks | place: Antarctica | reverse complement strand
ATGATGGAGCACTTCCGGCGGCAGAAGACCATCCACAGGCGATTCGCGTTCCAGATCGTGCTGGAGGTGCGCGCGCGCGCCGCCGCGCGGCATGCCTGCCGCCCCCTGCTCGTGTCGCCGCCGGGCTCGGCACCGGTCTGAGCGCGAGGGCTGGGAGGCACTGGCACGCCGGCTCCTGCCGCTTGCTGGGACAGTCGAGGCCCGTGGCCGTGCACGCTGCGCAGGAGGAGATGCTCTGGTACGGGGTGCGCCACGGGATATCCTGCGAGCGTGACAATGCCATAGGGACTGCTATACCTGAACCTAGCCCTATACCCGCTGGCGCGCGCGCAGGCGACGGAGCTGCTGCGCGCGGCGCCCTCGCTGGTGGACGTGGCGATCGGCGACGGGGCCGGCTTCACCGTCTGCGGCGATGTGCACGGCCAGTTCTACGACCTGCTCCACATCTTCGAGCTCAATGGCCTGCCCGCTGAGGACAACCCGTACCTGTTCAACGGTGCGTGCGCCGCGCCGGCTCCGCCGCCCTGTGCAGGCGCCCCAAGCCAGCGGCCCTTGCAGGCTTCTCCTGCGAGGTGCCTGCTAGCGCGGTACCACCCACGTCTTCACGTGGTTCCAGGCCCCTCTCACATTCTAGACGCGAGCGCGATGTGTGACATGCCAGGCTGCAGCACTGCAGCGCGGGCGGCCCGCGCGCAGGCGACTTTGTGGACCGGGGGTCGTTCTCGATGGAGGTCATCCTGACGCTGCTGGCCTGGCGCGTGCTGCTGCCGGGGCACCTGCACCTGGCGCGCGGCAACCACGAGTCCAAGGGCATGAACATGATCTACGGCTTTGAGGGCGAGGCGCGCCCCGCTGAATCTTTCCCCAACCCTACCCTGTTGGCTTGGACATGATGTATGGCTTCGAGGGCGATGCGCATCCTGCGGCCTCCGTCCCTCACCCTACCCTAAGGGCATGAACATGATCTGCGGCCTTGAGGGCGTGCCAGAACGCTTGCTCTGAGTGCTCCTCCTCTGAGAACGCTGCCTCAGTCAAAGTGCAGCAGCAGCGGCCGCTCGTTGTCGCCAGCCGCTGACGCGCCCGTCGCTGTGCCGCAGGTGAAGGCCAAGTACAATGCGACGCTCATGGACCTGTTCAGGGAGGCCTTCTGCTGGCTGCCGCTCGCGCACTGCCTGAACGGCAAGGTGCTCGTCGTGCACGGCGGCCTGTTCTCGCGCGACGGTGTCACGCTGGACGAGCTGCGCGCCATCGACCGCTTCCGGCGCGCGCGCGCGCCTGCCAGACCCTGCCAGACCCTGCCAGGCCCGGCACGGCGCGGCGGGCGGGCCGACGTGTGCCTGCTGGGGTGCTGGCAGCCGGGGCTGAGCCAGGCTTGCATGTGAGGCTGTCCAGGCGGCAGTAGCATTAATTTACACATGTTTATATAGCATAAAGAGCCTGCCGGTGCGCGTGGCAGGGAGCCGCCGGAGGAGGGCCTGATGTGCGAGCTGCTGTGGAGCGACCCGCAGGCGCTGCCGGGGCGCAGCCCCAGCAAGCGCGGCGTGGGCGTCGCGTTCGGCCCAGACGTGACCAAGCGCTTCCTGGACGCCAACGGCCTGCAGCTGCTCGTGCGCAGCCACGAGGCGCGTCCTGCGCTGCCGCTCGAAACCCTAGCCAGGGTCTGCGCGCTCCGACCCAGGCCTCCTCCTGCGCCAATCAAGCGAGCAGAATGCTCTGATCACTCTGATCTTTTCTGTGCGATTGTGGTGCAAGCAGTCCAGCGCAAAGGGCATGAGTGCATCCCCGCTTGCAAGCTCCTCGCGGGTGTCTGGGTGCTGAGCGGGGTCGGGGGCTGCAGGTGAAGGAGGAGGGGTATCAGGTGGAGCACGACGGCTACTGCATCACCGTCTTCTCCGCGCCCAACTACTGCGACCAGATGTGCGCGCCCACGCCCTGGCGCATGCGCGCCCGCGCCCTGGCGCATGCGGCGCGCATCCGGGCATGCGCTGCCGCCTCGGCGCTTATCAGCTCCAGCTGCCTCCTTTCCCGTCCGTGCCTGCTACGTGGGAGGACACAAACTGTTACTGTCAACACCAGGCGCCCCCATCCGGAGGCTTTGACATCCCATGTGGAGCCGGCCCGGGACCCTGAGGGCCGGCGGGCGCGCAGGGGCAACAAGGGCGCCTTCATCCGGTTCAGCGGCGGCGACATGGCGCCCGCGTTCACCACGTACCCCGCCTCGCCGCACCCCAACGTGCGGCCAATGGCGTACGCGAGCTTCATGGGCGGCATGTTTGGCGGCGGCATGTGAGGCCCTGCGCGGCCGGCGCGCCGGAGCCAGCCCGCGCGGCATGCCTGGCCTGGGGCCCTTGCGCCGCCTTTGCTCTATGTGTGGACGGCGTGCGTGACGGCACGCGAGGCCCTGCAGCGCCGATGGCCTCAGCCAGCCTCATGGGCGGCACACTCACATCGCGCGCGGGTCGCGCGGCTGTGCAAGCTTTGTGAGCGCCGCGGTTGCCGTGTGCGGCGGCATGCGGCGCGGTTTGGGTAGCGCTGGGGCCGAGGCGTGACCAAGCACGCGGCCGTGTGCGCTGCCCTCGTCCAGGGCCGGGAAGCCCCTGTCGCAGCCTGCTCGCTAGGCATACACGGCGCAGGGCGCACATATGTGCCTGGTGTGCCTGGGAGCGCCATGGCCCCTGTGCGCATGGCCAGGCGCAGGTACATGGCCAGGCGCAGGTAGCCGCCGCGCTCGACTCGAGCGCGGCGGGGAACACGCCAGCACCCTCCGCCCGCGGGTTGAGGCCAAGTTGCATGCGCCGGGGTGTTCGGCTTGTGGAGGGCGCGTGCCCGCCGGGCAGTGCCTGCGTCTCCGCATGGCCCGCTCGCGGCAGGCAGGGCGCTCGGTCAGTGAGCTGCAGAGTGCCGGGGGCCGTGTGCGTGCATGCGGGCGTGCAGCCTGATGCGCACTGCCCGGGCTGTTGCATGCCTGTCGAGCGGCGGGAGGCTGCGGCTGGCTGCCGTCAGCCGGCGGCCCTGCCCGCCCTGCCAGCTCCTCAGGGGGGCTGCATGATGGCGCTTTGCGTGTGGCGTGCGGCCGGCGTGGCGAGCGCCGCGGCCTAGCAGCTCGCTTGCAGTCCGATGCTTGGCAGGGACAGGCTCGTGGAGACCAGGCTCTGCACTGGGTCCAGACAAGGCTGTCCGTCCCGTCCTGCTGCCTGTCTTGGCTGGTTGGCTCGCGCACGCATGTTTGAGCAGTTCTTAGGCATGCTTAGGCATGCTCGCAGGCATGCTTGAGCAGTTCTTACTCCAATGGAAAGGTTTGCACAAGGGTTGCCTGTGCGTTGCATTGCCTGCAGGTGGTGTAACCTTGCGCCTTGAGTTCCGCTAACACTGCACTTGAGGCAATTACTAGGGCACAAGCCCTCCAGACTAAAGGGACGAGCCAAGCTCCCTCTTTTGTGCGAACAGGAGCACCGCTTCTAGCCTGTACCGATTCAAGTGTGAGGGCAGACGTGCATGGCAGGGGTACAGCACGCTCTCAAAACAGGAACAACGACGCTATTAATAATGTCCGCAGGTTCGCTGGGCTGCATGTAAAATGTTGTGCTTGAGCACGGTGCTCAAGCACTTGCGCACGCCGCACTGCCTACCCTTCTCCATGCGATGCTCAGTCAGGGCAGATGGCAATGCAATACTTGAAGAACGCAGTGCCCATGGGTGCTTTTGTACAGCCGGGTCAGCCCTGTGGCAAGCTCTACTGATGAAGCGCATCACGCGCACCGTGCGGGTATGCCCTTGCCCTGTCAATTGCTGCCTTCATGCAAAACTTAGCAAATCATCAAATGCTCAGCGAATCAACAAATGCCTGCGCGGGGCTGAGGCCTAGTGCTGGGGTCGGGATTTGGTGTGCGGGAAAGCGCGCCCTGCTGCACACAAGCAGATCGCCCGCCGCGGCTGCGGGAGCGAAAGCTGGACGAGCTTGCCTGCCTGCCCTCTCCCTTTGCCCGGCAGGTGCCCTCCAGGTTGTGGTGCTTCCATGGGACCTAGACGCAAGTGCTAGCACATACAGACGTCACCATACTCACAGCTTCCTCTTTTCGTCGCGAGCCAGCCTCACACGTACGCGTCGCTGCCCTTGCCGCCGTTGCCGACCGGCATGCCCATCGCGGGCTGCGGGGTGGGAGGAACGGTGTGGCAGGAGCCACACTTGGGCGCCATGCCGACCATGTCCATGTGCATGGCGCCAGGGCCCTGGTTGGCGCCCGCGGCGCCCTTGCACATGCCCAGCCGGTGCAGAGTGCGGCGCTCCTGCACGCATAGCAGAAGCGGCTCAGCTTCCCGGGTTTGCAAGTGCACTGTGCTGTTGCCTGGAAGGAAAAAAACCATGCTGTCTGGCATTGTGCCATGGGGAACCCCTGGGCTCACAGACCCTGGGGCGTTTGATCTGCGCCAGCCGCGCACTCAGCGCGCTCAGCGCCGCGTCAGGATGCCGCGCTCAGCGCTCATGCATGCATCTGCGTGACACGCTGCTGTGCTGGTGCGTCCGGTGCATTCCCTGCTGCATGGAAAGAGCTGAGAGCGGCCGCGGGGCTCCGGAAGCCATGCCGGCAAACACGTCCTCAGCCAAGGGGCTGTGCACCATGATGCCATGCAAAAGTGCACCGTGCATCCGCGCCGTGGTGATGAACAAACAGCACACCGCCAGCAGGCGCTCAAGGACGGAACCTGACAAGCTCCTTCAGGCTGCAGCAGGCACGCGCAACGCACACGTCCAGGAGCATGCTCCGGGGGCGAGGCTGCGCTCACCTGGCACAGCGCGCAGTTGAGGCACCAGCACACCAGGCAGCACTCGCAGCAGCACGGCCCAAGCTCGAGCTTGCGGCGTAGGCGCGCGCGGAAGGCAGCCACATAGATGAGGCCCACGATGAGGGCGGCGTAGTAGACGCAGAGAATGACTATGGTCGCCACGGTGAAGACAGGCATGGCCTGGCATGCTGCGCCCCGCGCACGCGACGGTCAGGCAGTGTGCTATGCGCCAGGCCGGCAGGGGCAGCACGTCTGGAGGTCGGCACACCCTGGAAGCTCTGCAGGTAGGTGTTGTCGTCTGAGGCAGTCTCCCCGTGGGCCTGACGGGCGTCGGCGAGCGTCTGAAGGGCGCGTGTCTGCGCGAGTCCACCAGCAGGCTGCTTGCTTCCAGCAGTCGTTCGTGCAGGAGTTTGCCGTGAGAGGGCGTTCATGTGCAACCAGCAGCGCTGCGCAGGTGTTTGGTGGGAGTGCGCACCAAGCAGTCGGTGCGGGCGGTAGCTTGCGGGTTGACAGTGGTAAGTGACCACACTTCCCAGAAAATGCCCGGGAAGATCAACAGGAAGAAGAACACAGCTGCCTGAGTGGCAACGGACCTCTGGTGGCCGTCGCGCATGTTCAGCCCCTGGAGCAACGCACGGTGGTGCGGGTCAGTGGACGCCTTCCAGGAGGAGACCCCGGAGGTGTGCAAGGCCAAGGGGGTTTGCGCACAAAGAGGATGCAGGGGCACCAGTACCCGAGGCAGCACACGCCCCTGCCACACCACACAGCGCTCTTGATCACGCGCCAGGGGTGCCGGATCGACAACAAGGCAAGCGATGACTGCAGAGCGCCCTGTGCGCTTGAAGTTGTGCCCGCACCAACCCTGCTTGCAGTCGCAGGATCCGTCGCCGCAGCACTTGAGCAGGGAGCAACATCCCGTCTCAGGCTCGCCGTCCCACCCCCTGACGATCAGGGGGTCGCCGGCCTTGCTCTGCTGCATGGGGTCGTGCACAGGAGGCGGCTTCATGGTATGTCGGCTGATCAGAAGCTGCGGCAAGTGTGCGCAACGTGTGTGTGGGTCACAATATGTTCGGAACTGGTCAATCCTGAGTCCTGAATCCTGGTGCACCTGAGCTCTATCTAGGGTGTTTTTGGTAAGGAAAGGCTTGCTCCAGCTGGTAAGTGACTCATCCGCGCAGGTGCCTTGTTGACAGACATGACATGGAACGAGGAATGCTGTAAAGCTTGCCTCGTCATCCAGGCATCCCCCATAGAGGCGGCCTTGTGCACCCCATCACTTGCGCCAGACCCTTTGGGTGACGCAGTCTGCATTACGCACTACACGCTGGCGCTCTCTACGTGTGCACGGGTTGACTGCTTGAGACAGGCAAATCAGGCCACCAGCCTGATACGCAGGCAAAGTTGTTGATAGCAGGGACTAATAAGCAGGCTCTGTATGTGATGCGCGATGCGTGCGTATCCCTGCTTACAGCGCATAGCTCCCGACAACGGCACGCACTGCCTGCTCATTCATTGGTAGGCCCTGGCCAGGGTGCAATGCACTCATCAGTGCCTGAGGCGAGGACCACTCTTGAACCGGCCGCTAGCATCGCTCACTGGTGTCAAAATTCTCTGACACCCCCATGTACGATCATCGCTGCTCTCACAGAAACACCCGTTCTCTGCTGCATCGCATGCCTGAACTGCCACCATGGCATTGCTGCTGACAGACAGGGGCGGACATGGTCCCAGATTTGACGACAGTCACAGACTGAAGCCCACACGCACCTCAGCAGACGCGACCTGAGCAGTGCTGCTGCGACGCACCACTCGGCCAGGGCGCAACCAAGCAGGGGCGGCCAGAAGGCAACCGACACAGCCGCCAAGCTCAACAGGGCCTCAAGCTCATGCAGTGGAAGCGCACAGACTGATCAGCACGCGAGGGTGCTCGGATCAGTACAACGCCCTTGTCCTGGAACCCACAGCACAGTCATTCCGCTGCCTTCACGGCCTGTCAGCCTGAACGTGCTACGCGCATGCCGGGCTTGCGCCCAACGGGTTGGACCGGCGGACGCGTCTGCGCAGCCCGCGGCGCAGCGCAGTGCCAGGCAGCATGGCGCCATGATAGTGACCGGGCAAACAACTGCCCTCACAAGTCAACCCCTGGTTGTGCCCCAGTCGTGCAGCCGCTACACATGGCCAGCGGCCTTCATGTGCCCGCTCATCTCGGGCTCGTACGCCCACGAGGCGTGGCTGGCGGCCACGACCGAGTGCTGCCCGGCGCAGCGCGGCGCCTTGCCCAGGTCCACGCCCTGCGCCAGGTCGGCGCCCACCACGCCGTACTTCACGCGCAGCCTGTGCAGCGTGCGGCGCTCCTGCGTGCGCCGGTGCTCACGAGCTGCGTCAAGCGTGCTGGACCATGAGGACGGTGTGGGGGGCGCGGCCGCCTCTGCAGCACACCGCCGCAAGCAGGAGGCTGGACAGGCGCGGCGTGTGCGCGCGGTGGGAGATTGCAGCCGTGTCAGAACATGCAGGTGGCCTCCCTAGCTGAGCCTGTGAGAGGGGAAGGACTGCCATGTGAACACGCTTTCAAGCGTTGGGCCGAGCGTTGGAGGCGATGCGGTTGGAGGGCACCTGGCACAGCGCGCAGCCGAGGCACCAGAAGAGCAGGCACCAGTCGCCAGCGAAGCTGCAGAAGCTGCCCGGCATGCAGCCGCAGCAGCCCTTCAGGCGCAGCTTCTTGCGCACGGCGACGCGTTGCGCCGCCGCGACCGCCAGGCCGATCGCCATCAGGCCATAGTGCACGCACAGGAAGACGATGACGAGCGTGTCGTAGATGGGCACCCGCTTGCAGGCTGCACGCGTGGTGCACCACTGCTCGGCGGCGCTGCAGCGGCAGCCGCGCGGACGCACGCAATTGTCATGCGAGGACGCACAGCACCGCGCCACCGAGAAGGAGCGCACCCTCGATCTCATGCACATAGGCCTGGTTGTCAGCGTCGTTGACTCCGTGTGCCGCGCGAGCGGCTTGCAGTGTGTGCACGGCGTCCAGCTGCGGCGTGGGTCAGCGCGTCAGTGCCGCGAGCACTCCCGCGGAGCGCGCCGAGCGCGTGTGGCCTGGGGTGAGTGCAGTGAGCTGCAGGGGAGGGGACTGCGCCGGCACGTGGAGCCAGCGGAGGCGGGCGCGCACCACGCAGTGCGTGCGCCTGGAAGTGCTGCGCCAGTTGACGCCGCCGTAGACGAGGCCAGGCAGGATGAGAAGGACGAAGAAGACGACCGCCTGGACGACAGCTGACATGCCAAAGGCGTCGCGCGCGTTGCGACCCTGCACGCCGGCCACACTCCAAACGTGGAGCAGGTGTCCAACAGCATGCGCGTGCGGGCCGTGCGATGGCGGTGTTGCGGTGGCCAGGTGCGCCTGGTGGTCATGTTCCAGGTCAAGGCAGAAAGGCACGCAGCTGGTGCAGCGGACAGGCAGACCCGGGCGCACGAAAGTGACGCAGCTGCACCAGAAGGTCGCGCAGCAGAGGCCCCTGTGCACGCAGCGCTTCAGGCATCAGCTGGCCGCGCAGGCTGCCTAGTCAGGCACCGCGGAACGCAATCTCTGCACCCTGCCACTCAGGCACGCGCTCCTCGCTCGCGCGCACGCACCAGCCCTGCTCGCAGTCGCAGGCGCAGTCCCCGCAGCACTTGTACAGGGAGCAGCGGCCGCCGTCCCAGTCCCTGACCACGGGCCCGGCCATCCCGCTCTCAAAGGCCATGGGCGCTTGCACGCTGGGCGGCTCCATGCTGCACGCTGGTGAGCGGGGTGGGCGGCTGCACCGCCCTCAGGTTGTCTGCTGGCGCCAGCACCAGACAGGCTGTCGATCTGACGTTTAAGTTCATCGCACCTAATTAGACCCCTATGCAGTTCTCAGTAGGAAGTCTGCACTTGAGGCGTCCTCAGAGTCTCTAAATCAAAGAGTTTGGAAGACGCAAAGGACCACACATTTAAACACCAGACTGAAGTGTACTAGTTGCAAGCGCCAGGGTCAGATCAGCATGTCATCACCGCCAGTTGCAGTGCGGCTGGATGAACTTCCTGCCGAGGCACGTGTCAAAGAGCTTGCGCTGTGTATACCTCGACAGGTCAGCAACATGTACTTGCACAGAGTTGCTTGCACCTCTGACGGGCGCTGCTCAGCCTCTGCAGATCTTACGTGCGTGCGCCGCTTATATTACTACGGACAACGACCACTACGGGTGGGATGTAGTTGCTCTGAAGCTTGTATGCAGGTGCGCGCTGCATGCTGTGTGAAATCGGGCTGACACAGGTTTATGCAAGAGCTGCGCCTGAGCCCAAGCCAAGCGCCAGGCGGTTGAAAGAGGCGCTCGAGGAGCCCTTCTGGCACACGGTTGACATATTTTTTGCTGAGAAGCTGTGGAACGCACTGGGACGACCCAGCGGTGTGCCTCTCACCGACAGGTCTTGAGCGGCCCCAGTGTGCGCTTGGTGCCTTGTAGTGCAGCCTCTCCTGACGAGGCAACACCAGTTCTCACGATTCTGTTCAAATAGGTGAGTGGCTCAAATAGGTGAGTGGCTCAGTGGAGCACACTGGCGTTGCGTGGTCCTGCGCACAGCGCGCACAGCTCACTGCCTTGGCTGCCGCAGGTACGCTGGAAGGCGCCAGCGCCCGCCGGTGGCTCCGGGTGCAAGGCGCTGTTGTGCAGCGCCTCAAGATCTTTTTCAGCATAGACTACCACTACGCTGACCGGCTGCCAATCCTGCTGGCGGGCCTGCCTGCGGTGAGGTCTATCAGCAGGCTGCACGTGCGTGCGGACCCTGATGCAGAGCTACCACGGACTGCAGCACCCATTCGGGGCTTGTTGGCCGGGGTCGCACGCGCTGTAGCAGGCTGCTCATGCCTGCAGCACCTCTACCTCGCGGTCGCGCTGGCGCCCGAGCTGGCAGACCAGCTCCCTGAGGCGTTTTGGCGATTGTTGGCTGGCGCGCGCGCACTGGAAGAGCTCACTCTGTGCTTTAGCGCTCTTTGGGTCAAGCGGCGCCACGCGCCGTCCGCCGGGAGCGTGACACACATGGTGACAGGCTTGGCTGGCCTGCCGCGACTGCGCGCGCTGAGCCTGTTTTGTGAAAAGGTCTGCATGGAGGCCACGCTGCCTGCCTGCATGTCGTGCCTGGCGCAGCTGACCTGCCTGAGCCCAGACCGTCACCGCGCCCGCGCCGCCGCCCGCCGCCATCAGCGGCGCGCCGACGCCTGCGCCGCTGGCCGATCAGTTGACTCCTGCACGCCCGCGCTTGAACTGCGCTACAGCGCCACACGCTGTGTGGGAGCCGCCCCACAGAGCGCCCATGCCAGCATGACCGCGACACAAACCCTGTATGCACGGGCAGCCCATTGCACCTTCAAGCCGCAGACGTGGCCATACCAGGGACCGCCCACGCCGTTCCTTTTGGGCTGCGTGCAAGAGTCAGGCACATCGCCCTTGTTCCACATTCAGGCCACCTGTCCGGAAAGAGATGGCGGTGCAGGCGCCGCCGCCGGCGGCGCGCGGCGGCGCGCCGTCGGCGCCGCCCGCGGTCGTGGCGGCGCCGACGCCCGAGGCGTTGGCGAACTCGGCGACCGGCTCGTCGTAGCGCAGGTTGTGCAGCAGCGCCCGGCTGCGGGCGCGCACACGGGACGCTTTTGCGCCGTTCTCGGAGGGTCTTTTTGGCAGCATCGCAGGCCTGGCGGCGCTTCCCGTTCCAATGCCCGTGAAGATGCCCGGTCGGCCCCCCAAGCAGCACATGCTTCTAGGGTTGAAAACCGAACTGCATGCAGGCCCGCGCGCGGGCGCGCGCCCGTCGGCCAGGCCGACGCCGACGACGTCCAGCGCCGGCGAGGCCGCCAGGCAGCGCACGGCGCAGCGCGCGGGCCGGAACTCGAACAGCCGCTGCCCGCTCGCAAAGTTCCAGAGCTGCAGGCGCCCGTCCGCGCCGCCCACCACCACCTTGTTCAGGTAGGTGTCCGGGTGCGCCATGCACGTCGGCTGGAAGTCGTCGCCCAGCGCGATGCTGGCCTGGCGCGGCGCCCGAGCGGCCAGCCTCAAGAGTAGGAGTGGCACGGCATCCGAGCGGCCGGCCTTAGGAGCAGGAGTGAACGCGGGCCGTCGATTGCAAGGACAGCTGGAGCTGCGGAGCCGTGCACCGTCAGCGACCGACTGGGCACTCCCGTGCGCGCCTGGTACCACGTGTGTGCCCTCCGCAAGCTACGATATGCTGTGCGATACAGTAATGCACAAAGCAGCCTGAGTGCGCGATGCAGAGCCGCACAGGACTCCGGCGCCGTACGCGCGCGGCCAGGCCGGCTTGCGCGTGGGCGCAGGCGGGGCGGGGGCGCGCCAGGGGCTCGCCGTACTCGCCGACCGCCCAGACCAGCAGCTGCCGGTCGGACCCCAGGCTCAGCAGCCGGTCGCCGAGCACCAGCAGCTGCAGGATGCCGGCGCGGTGGCCCCGCAGCGTCCCGACACTGCCGCCCCGCGCGCCCGCCGCTGGTGGCACGCCAGCGCGCGCCGTGCTCTCTATGTGCACTTTCATGCATGCAGGTGTGCAGTGCAGCACGCTGCGGTGCTGGACTCGCATGGCTGCTCGCGCTGCTGCGCCGGGCCAGCCTGGGGCAGCCTGTGTGATACGGCGCTGCGCAGACGGGCCACGCACGCCAGCCGCGCGGCGCACCAGTGCACGCGCTGGCAGACCAGGATGTCCGCGCGCACGGCGGCGAACGTGAGGTCCTTCTGCACCGCCAGCGCCGTGATGCTGTGCGGCAGCTGCCCCGCGAACGCGGGCAGCCGGCACCCGTTAGCACCGCACGCTCGCTCACACACTCGGCGACTGCCCAGCCGCTCAGAGAGAGCCTGACAGCTGCGGCGGAGCCAGGGACAGCACGCGCGCAGCGCGGGGCTCCCACCTGGGGACCGACCAGCGTGAGCCGCAGCTGCGCACAGTTGAACACCTGCGTGCACACCCGCCTAGAGCCGTTTGCAGAATGGTGTGCTGCCGCAAGTGCACGTGCAGGCCGTGTCGTGGCCTCGTGCATACACACGGCTAGCCTTGGCACAAGCTGCAAGGCATAAAAAGGCATGCTCTCTGCAAATGCAGTGTACATAGGATGCACACCTGCCAGGCCTTGCCCACGCTGACGGTAACATACGTCTCGCGCCCCAGCCGCTGCACGGCAAAGGGCAGCCGGTCAGTTATGTAGCCCAGTGCTCTGAACGGCAGGAAGAGCGGCTCCCGAGCCGCGACCATTGCAGCGCAAGCTGCGCCGTGCCAGGAGTGCTGTGCAACTGTTTTTCATAGAAAAGAATTGCTGCTGCAAAAAAGTTTGTGCCGCCAGGGTCTCCAGCCCGCGAAATTTTGATTTTCAGGTTCTGTACTCTGCAAGGTCCCGAGCCTACGCGCAGATCGCGCTCTGCGACTCACCACGTCCTCGAGAGCCTGGGTCTCCTGCTGCAAATGGAGACTACACGTGCAGGTGCTGGCCAGCCGTGATGGGTGCACAACTTCACCGCACCAGACGGGGGTGCGGGTCAGTCGCTCTCTGCTGCGTGCCCTGCTGCGCTCTGCACCAGTGCCATTCACCGAGTGCAGCGCCGCGCTCAGCCCTCTGTTTTCCAAGGTGGTAATGCGCCTGCAAGTGCTTGGCGTTTGTGCAGTCAAACCAGGTCCGCGGCTGAGTACGCACGCTGTCTGCCTGCGTGGCCAGGCACAGGCGCCTGCTGGTGCTGGTGCTGCTGCTGGCCGGGCTGCTGTGCGCGAGCGCCGCATTGCCCGAGCACGAGCACCGGCACGCGCACGCGCA
>JAABUP010008889.1_pt1 | contig 12604 bp, 11 predicted proteins | sample 5559201 | NCBI WGS metagenome assembly JAABUP01 (sample SAMN10711887, study PRJNA513373) | rock metagenome | isolation source: Antarctica rocks | place: Antarctica | reverse complement strand
TGCCCACCGCATGGCCCTGGCAAAAGGCGTGGGAACAGATGCTCACCACCGCGAACAGCCCGCCGCTGCCAGCCTGACCCACCCACCCGTCCACCAGGACCTCACCGGAGAACGTGGACACAGCCGGTCCGCCGGCGACCTCGGCACGCCCTCACCGACCACTCGCAAGATCACCCAAACCGGATGATCATCAAAGGAGAGACGGTGGATCCGGGCTAAGGCGGGTGACGTCTCCCTTGTGGACACACTCGACCGGTGCTCGGAGCAGTCGCGGAACGCTCGCCGGCCACCATCGCCCGCAGCTCCCGGGAGATGTGGGCGTCGGCTGGTGCCAGAGGTAGCCGACCGTCGTACTGGGTCATGTCTCGTCTGGTCAGCAGCGCGAGCAAGGCGTAGCGCAGGCTCAATGATGGTCCTGAGGTAATTCTGACGGCTGCGCCGGCGGGATAGCCTGAGGTACCAAGAACTACTACGTGAGATGGTCGGTTTGACTCGACGAGGAGCGGCAGCGGTGGACAATGTGGTGGACGACGTGCTCACACGCGAGCAACTGGGCCACCTGCGGCACGTGGACAACTTATCGCGCCGGCTGCCCAACGACTGGTCGCTCATGCAGGGCCGCGGTCAGGGCCAGGACGACTTTGGTGGCTACCGGTTCCAGCTCGCCTACATGGCTTACGCGCTGGCGCTGACCCATCGCCACCGCCTGCCCAACGCCCCGGGGGCCTTCCAGGGCACGTTTCGGCGGCTCATCGACAAGATCCTCAATCCCGAGGTGTGGCTGTACTGGCGCGATCTGAGCCGGGGCGGATCGGTGTTCAACGCACACCTGTCCGACCGGTTGCACGAGGAGTTCGACCCGGTCGCCAAGGACAACATCATGTACAGCGCGTACGTGCAGTCGATGACCCTCATGTACGACTACCTGTTCGCCGACCATCGCTACGCCCAGCCCGGCGCGGTGACCTTCGAGCACTTCTCGTTCTTCTGGGGCGGTGCCCCGAAGCGGTTCGAGTACGACCAGAACTCTCTCAACGAGGTCATCTACTGGCAGATGGTCGAGAGCGGCTTCCTGGGGGTCGCCTGCGAACCGAACTGCGTCTTCCAGATCTGCAATCAACCGGCCATCCTCGGCTTCCGCATGCACGACCTACTGCACGGCACCGACGTCGCCAGCGAGGTGACCCGCAGCTACGCTGCCGCGTGGGCCGACCTCAGGCCGAGCGGGCACCTCGACGGCAACGGTCACTTCAACGCCATGATGTTCGAGGACACCAAGGTGGTGCGACCCAACGACGCGCTCTCACCCTGGGTGGACTCATGGTGCGGCTCGTTGATGAACATGTGGAACCGCGACTTCGTGCACGAGGCCTACGCGTCGCAGATCGGCGATCTCGTCCGTACCGATGCGGACGGGCTACGGTCCGTCCCGCCCCAGCCGCCGCGCGAGGTCATGGGTAAGACACTGACCTACGACTGGGCCAACCACGGCTGGACGACCGTCTGGGCGTCGGAGATGGGAGACTCCGCGACACTGGCCGGCCTGCTCGGCCACGCCGACCGCCACATGAGCCCCACCTGGCGCGACGACGGCCTCTACTACCCACGCAACGACGCCGAAACCGACTCCGACGGACACTCCACACTCGTCTCGCCGGTCGACGGCAACGCGCTGCTCGGCTATGCCCGGCTCAACGTCCCGGACGGGTTGTGGAGGTTCTACAACGAACCGTGGGACTCCGCGCACTACCGCGAACCGATGCTCCGGTCCGTGGCCGCCGACGTCGAAGTCAGCCAGGCCCGGTTCGATCCCGAGACTCGCGCCCTCACCTTCCGCCTCCGACGCACCGGTAGCTCGGACGACGGGTGCGTCGTGATCGACAACATCGGGACGCAACGCTCGCTCACCTGCGACGGAGCGCCGCTGGACGAGGACGACCCAGCCCTGCAGATGTCCGCCGCAGGCGCACTACAACTGCCTTCGCCTCCTCGGTGGCTGCTCGCGCGGTGGGCTGATCGGATGTGGTCACGGCAGTGCTCATGTGTTCCTCCTGCTGAATCGGAGACAGGCGACCGACGAGGTCGCATGGTGGTGGGACGCGTGGTGGTAGGACGGCAGGGGCGTCGGAGCGGTCAAGGGCGTGGCCCGCACGCACGCGGCCGGGCTCACGTGAAGTTCCTGGCGGGGTCCGGATCGGTGGCTCGACCGAGCAGGATCTCGCCGACCGCCGTGTGCATGCCGTCCTCGTCGATGGTCAGATGGCTGAGGATCACCTGGATGTCGCGGACGAAGTGTTGGGTGATGTCGCTGGACCGATATATCACCGAGCCCGAGCCGGCTACCCCGAGCTCGATCGACTCCCAGGCCAGACGGCAGATCCGCAGACAGTCCAGCTTGATCAGCGCTCGGCGCTCGTCGGGCATCTCCTCGCTGGTGCCCTCGTTGAACTCGACAGTCTGCTCGATAGCCGAATCCAGCAGCGCCTGCGCAGCGCGCAAGGCGGACACTGATCGCGCGTAGCGCATCTGACCCGCCGGGGTGTCGGCCGCGGGCGTCGCGGTGAAGGCAGCCTTGCGCCGCTCCAGGCGGGCTCGGTACAGCTCCACCATGGCCTCGGCAGCACCGACCGCCAGAGCCGGCACCAGGAACACGAGCAGGTCCCGAGCGTCGTAGGTGTACAGGGGCTCGGGATAGAGCCGACCGCCGTGGTTGCGGCGGGAGTGCCACACGTCGATGTCCACGCTGCGGTGGGCGGGCACGAAACATCCGTCCAGCCGGACGTCGTGGCTCCCGGAGCCCCTCATGGCCGACATGTGCCAGGTGTCCTGCACGTCGACATCGGCGGCCGGGACTAGGAACAGCGAGGGCCGGTCCCGGCCCTCGATGAACGCGCTCACCTGGACCCAGGACGAGTGCAGCACGCCCGAGCAGTAGCCCCAGTACCCGGACACCAGGTAGCCCCCTGGGACAGGGGTCGCCGTCCCCGGTGGGTTCGCCACGGCCGCCATCAGCACCGGCGCACCGGTCGAGAAGACATCGTCCTGCGCCTCGCGCGGCCAACGGGCCAACATCCAGTTGTGCTCGGTGAGGAACCCCAAGGTCCAGGCCGCGGACGGATCGCCCTGGGCCAGGATCCGGATCACATCGGCCACGTCGCGCAGCCCACCGCCCGACCCTCCCAGCGCCGCCGGGAGGAGCAAGGAGAACAGGCCCGCGTCCAGCGCGTCCGTGATGGTTGCCTGCGGCAGCCGACTCAGGTCCTCGGTCTCCCCGACGCGCTCCCGCAGCGGTCCCACCAGCTCACGGACGCGATCGAGCACCTCCTCGGGCGTCGCGATCGTGGCCGTCTCCTGGGCGATGCTCATGCATGCTCTCCTGCCTCATCTGGACCTTCACCTGCTACCTCGGTCCACCCGCTGTGACAGCAGCCACAGTCCCCCCAACTTTCGCATTGTCAAGTGAGATGCGCATCCAACGCACGGATGCGACTGCTTTGTTAGGCTCCGTCGGTGACGGTAGGAAGAGCGGGACGCAAGGGCTCACGCGCCGACGGGGTCAGCGCGAGCATCCGGGAGGACATCCTGGCCGGACGGTTCACACCGGGTCAGCGACTGACCTTCCCCGACCTGTGCGCGGCGTACTCCGTGAGCGTCGGCGTACTGCGGGAGGCCCTCGTCCGTCTCGTCGACCGGGGCATCGTCCAGGCCGAGAGCAACCTCGGATTTCGGGTGATGAGCCTGTCCGAGAAAGACTTCCAAGAGTTGACCGCGGTACGGGCAATGGTCGAGCCGAGCTTCGTCCGGCAAGCCATCGAGGTCGGCTCACCTCGCTGGGAAGCCGACGTGGTCGCCGCGCACCACTTCATGGACCGCCAGCCTCTCACCGCTGACGGTCGCCTGAGCGACGGTCTGGTCAGGGCGCACGCCGAGTTCCACCTCGTCCTGGTCTCGGGCGCCGGCAACCGCCGGATGATGGAGATCGTCAGTCGGCTGCGTGACGAGGCGGACCTCTACCTGCGCTGGTACCTCGACGTCGATCAGGTCGAGCAGCGCAGTGATCGGATCCACCGCGAGGACCGCGAGCTCCTCGCGGCCGTCCTGGATCGCGATTCGGCCCGGGCCGAACAGCTGCTGCGGTTCCATATCGGGCACAGCACCGAGACCTGGGTCTTCGGGCCCGAGGTCGCGAGCACGACGACCGCCTCGGTCGCGCGCTCCTCGTAGGTCACCGGCGGGCGACCCCGCTTCGGGCATCGTCACAAATATTCGAATGTGCCTTGACGATGCGCACATGCGCGTCTAGCGTGGCGACCATCACATGCTGTGGCGCTTCGGCGCTCCGACTCGATGGAGGTGCAGCAGATGGTCACTCCTGCTCGGTCCGCACGCCGAGGCGACCCGGCCATGACCGCGGCGACACCCTCTGAAGAGGCGACGCCCGCTGACGAAGAGACCCAGACCCGGAGGCTGCTCGACGCCGTCGACACAATCGCGAGCATCGTGGAGGACGGTGCCCTCGAGTCCGACCGCCAGGGCCAGCTCACCGACAAAACCGTCACCGCCCTGCGTGAGCACGGGTTCTGGCGGATGCGACTATGCCGCGAGATGGGCGGTATGGAGCTGACCGTCACCTCCCAGATCCAGGTGCTCGCGGCCCTAGCGGCCGTTGACACCTCAAGCGCCTGGTGCACCATGATTGCGAACAGCGCCGTCGCCACCCTGGGCGCCACCATGTCTCAGTCGGCGGTCGAGCGGATCTTCGCCAACGGCGTCCCGGCGTGCTCGGTGGCCGCCGCGCCGGCGGGCGTCGCGAGTCCGGACCGGGACGGCTACCGGCTCACCGGTACGTGGCGCCTGGCCAGTGCAATCCACCACGCCGAGTGGCTGCACGCCGTGGCCTTCGTGGACGGAGACCCCTCACGTCCGCTGCCCGTGGCGATCCCGGCCCACGACGTCGAGGTGCGGGACACGTGGCACGTCGTCGGCCTAGCGGGGACGGGCTCCAACGACTTCACCCTGACCGACTACCACCTCCCGCCGGAACTCGTCGGGCGAACCGGCAACCCCCGTGCGCCGCTACGCGGATCTCGCCGCTACGACCTGCTCGCTCTCGACGACCTCGAGAGCTGCGAGCACCTGGCCTTCGCCATCGGCGTGGCCCGGCGCGCCCTCGACGAGCTCCTCGCCGTCCTGGCGCGAGGTCCGATCGGAGACCGCGAGGTGGTCCAGGTCCAGCTCGGTGAGGCAATGGTGAGCCGGGAGGCGATGGAAGCGACCGCCGCCTCGATCTACCGCCGGGTGGACGCGGCCGCGGCGGGCGACGCGTCAGCGTGGAGCGCCGCCCAGCGCCACCTGCCCCGCGCCGTCGCCGTGTGGGCGACCAGGCGAGCCCTGGAGCTCGTGCAGCTCGCGTTCCAGCGCTCCGGTAGCGCCGCGCTTCACCGACCGAACATCTTCGACAAGCTGCTGCGGGACATGAGCGTCGCCGCGACGCACGTCATGGTCGATGACGCCGCGCTCGCCGTCCACGCCCACCGCGGCATCGAGTCCAACGAAACCGCCCAGGGGCCCGGGAGGATGTGCCGTGCGAGTTGACGTCCACACCCACTACCTGCCCTCCGACTTCTTCGACCTGATGCTCGACCACGGTGCGGACACGACGGTGGAGTCCTTCCAAGGCTTCGGACACCTGCTGCGGCCGGGCGCCGAGCGGCTGTTCACCTCCGGGCCCGAAGCGGTGATCGAGGACTGGGTCACCCAGCTCGACGGCTCAGGGTTCGATCTCGCGGTGATCGGCCTGGGCGCGCTCCAGCCGTACTTTCCCGACCGGTCCAGTGGGATCACGGTCGCGCGGCGGGCCAACCTGATGCTGCACGAAGCGGTGGGCCGCGCGGAATCACGACTGGCGGCCTTCGGCAGCCTGCCCCTGCCGCACATGGACGCCTCGCTGGCCGAGCTGCGCTTCTGCTTGGACGAGTGCGGGTTCGCCGGCGTGAACCTCGGCACCTCCGCCTGCGGGCACCCGCTGGACTCACCAGAGCTCGACGACCTTTGGGCCATGCTGGACGAACGCCGGGCCACCGTGTTCATCCATCCCGGAACGACCCCGCTGATGGGGGTGGGGTCGGCGGAGTTCCACCTGGCCCCGGACTTCTGCAGCCCCACCGAGACGGCCCTGGCCCTGTGCCGGCTGGTCGTCGGCCGCGTTACCACCCGCTATCCGAACGTCCGCATCGTCGCGGCGGCCATGGGCGGGGCCCTGCCGTTTTTCGCCCAACGCTTCGACGTCGGCATGAGCAAGTCCCATCCGGCCCTGTACGAGGAGCTCGGCGGGGTGCTGCCGCACCTGCGGCGTTTCTGGTACGACGTCAGCATGACCGAGGAGCCCTACGCCCTCGACTCGGTGCGCCACAGCCTCGGCGTCGACCGTCTGGTGTTCGGGAGCGACCTGCCCCGAGGACCGCTCGCCGACGTCGTCGACTTCGTGATCTCCTCGCCACGGCTGTCGGAACCGGAGAAGACCCATATCCTCGACATCGGCGGTGCCGAGGCACTCGGTCACGCGAGCTCGACATCAATGGCGACCCACCCCGTCCCGTCCCGTCCCGGCAAGACATCTGGAACCCCACGATGACCGCAGAACTGCTCAACCCCCGGCTGTTCCGGGACTTCTTCGGCCAGCTGCCCACCGGCGTCACGGTCATCGTCGCGCGCACGCCCGACGGCCCCCGGGGACTGGTCGTCGGCACCTTCTCCTCGGTGTCGCTGCACCCACCCCTGGTCAGCTTCATGGTCAATGGGGGGTCCCGATCCTGGCAGTCGATCCAGGAGCAGGGCCGGTTCACCGCAAACATCCTGGCCAGCGACCAGCGATGGCTCAGCCAGCGGCTCGCCGGCTGGTCCCCCGAAAAGTTCAGCGACGTCGCGTTCGATCCGGCCGAGGACGACGCGTTGGTCATCCGCGAGTCCCTGGCCTGGGCGGACTGTCGGATCGAGCAGGAGGTCGAGGCCGGGGACCACACCATCATCCTGGCCCGCCCGAGCCGGCTCACCGTCGCCCGCCCCTCCGCGCGGCCGCTTGTCTATTACCAGGGTGCCTATCACCGCACGCTGCGGGTCCAGGAGGTCCGCGCTCCCGGCTGGACCTGATCCCACCGGTCGATCGCAAGACCGGCGATCACCCGAACACTCAGCCAGGAAAGGGACCCGATGAGCACCGCTGACCGGATCGACGTCCACCAACATCTGCTGCCAGACGTCTACGTCGCCGCCCTCCAGGCCCACGGCTTCGACGTCCCCGGATGGAGTCCCGACTGGCCCCTGCCTCGATGGAGCCCCGAGGGTGCGCTGGCCATGATGGACGAACAGGAAATCGCCACCGGGGTGCTGTCCCTGTCCACACCCGGGGTGCACTTCGGCGCCGCCGACTTCGGCAAGCACACTGAGGCCCGCGAGCTGGCCGCCCGCGTCAACGAAGCGCACGCCGACCTGGTGCGGGATCGGCCCGACCGGTTCGGCATGTTCGCCGCGGTACCTCTCCCCGACGTCGACGGCGCCCTCCTCGCCATCACGCAGGCCTTCGACGACCTGGGCGCCGACGGGGTGGTCCTCCTCGCCAACGCTCATGGCACCTATCTGGGAGACCCTGCGCTAGACCCGGTCATGGCGGAGCTCAACCGACGTCGAGCCGTGGTTCTCATCCACCCTGGCCAACTCGCGGCGAAGCCTGCCAAGGGCGTCCATCCGGCGTTCGCGGACTTCCTGCTGGACACCACCCGGGCGGCTATCAGCCTGGTCCTGAACAAGGTGCCGCGGCGCTACCCCGACATCCGGATGATCCTGTCGCACGCCGGCGGGTTCGTTCCCTACGCTGCGTACCGGATCGCGAACCTCACCGGAGCCAATCCGCTGAGTCCGACCGGCTCCACCCAGGACGAGGTGCTCGAGGGCCTCGCCGACTTCTACTTCGATACTGCCTTGTCTGCGAGCCCGACCTCCCTGCCCAGCCTCACCACCTTCGCCAAGCCCGACCACATCGTGTTCGGCTCGGACTGGCCTTACGCTCCCGAATCGACAGTCGCCTACTTCACCCAGAACCTCGACCACGAGGCGGGACTCGACGCCGACCAGCATGAGGCCATCAACCGCTCCAACGCCCTGCAGCTCATGCCGCGGCTGAAGCATGGCAGCCGCCCGGGCTGAGGACAGGCGCCGAGCAACCGTGGGGATTTCCGATGAGCGGCATCAACGCAGCCCGTCAGCAGGTGGTACGTCGGCGCGGGGCCGCCGCTGGCGGCGCGGTGTCCGGCTCGACCCCGGGCCTCGACGAGACCGAGATGGCCGCATTGGAGAACCGCTACGGGATCCGCTTCGGCGATGACCAACGCGCGCTGCTCAGTCTCGCGGTGCCGTCAACCGTCCCGAGGAACACGTCGTCAGCCACAAGTGGGTTGACTGGCGCCACGACGAGGCCGAGATCCGGTGGCGCCTCGATGCCTCCTACTCCGGCGTGGTCTTCGCCGTGTCCCACAACAACTTCTGGCCCGGCCGCCGAGGACGGCGAGACCACGGTCGTGCCGTGGGCGTGCGCGAGGACCGACCCTGACCAGACGTTGGTCGTGGTGTGCGACGACACTGGCGCCTCGGAGCGGGCGCCGCCTCCGGTGATCGGCATTGCATTTCGTTCACCTCGGTCAGTGTTGGTAGAAATTGCGAATATGCCCGTTCGAGGGAACTTGGCTGTAGCAGTTTGCTACCTACCTCGTCCGTGGTTCCGAGTCTGTGTCGGTGCCGGCATAGGGCGGCTCGCACGGCTAGCGCTGTGCCGCGGCACCGTAGTGGTGGTACTTGCCGCTGTACGGGTGGTGGTGAACTGTGCGGTCACCTTGTCGTCGCGGGCTCGTTCAGCTTCGCTGCCCGCTTCGGCCGCGCGTCCGCGGTGTTCGGCGGCTTCCCCGTCCGCCGCGATGGCCGCTTCCTCGCGGTCGAGTTCCTCCTCCCCACCTTGTCCCCTGAGCTCGTCGTCGCCGCGGAGGGTGTGAGCGGCGCTTTCCGCGGTGAGCGCTTCGGTGTTCTCTCGTTGTTGTTGTGCGAGTGCTTCTGCTTCCGCCCCGATTGCCTGGCTGCGGGAGTTGTTGGCGGCGGTGAGCAGTCCAGGGTAGGTGTTGGCGAGGGTGGCGTCGACGTCTTGGCCGTACCGGCCGAAGGCTTCACTGGCGGCGGCCCGGTCTACGGCGCTGGCGGGGTCGAGCTGACGGGCCCACGCCGCGGTGACCTCACGGCTCTCCTCTTGGGCCCGAGCCTGCTGGGCGTGCTCGTCGTCCCACGCGTGGGCGGTCTGATCGAGCGACCACCGCACGAGTGCGTCGGGGCGGCGCGCCCGGTCGAAGTCCAACCCCTGCACGCCGCCGACCATGGCGGCCGGGTCGACGCCCTGGGCGACGAGCTCGCGGAACCGGGCCTCGCTGCGCTCCCACTCCGGTGCCATCGTCACCGAGGACGGTAGGTCCGTGGCGAGCTGCGCCAGACGTGGCTGCCCGCTGGTTTCCCGCAGCGGCGTGGGCCCCGTACCGGCGGCCGCATGTGCCGCCGCGGCGTTGTCTGCGGCGACACGGTGCCCGATCTGCTCGCTGAGCTCTTTCAACTCGTTCATCGCTGCGAGACTGGACCGTTCGTTTCTGCTTGATGACAAGGCTCGCGGCCTGATCGAGTCGAAACGACTGCCGCACACGCGGCTTGGTTACGCGGTTCAGTTGTCCACGCTGATGTTCTTGGGCACGTTCCTGGCCGATCCGACGGACGCGCCGACCGAGGTCCTCGACTACCTCGCTGAGCAGCTGGACATCGCTGATCCCTCGTGCGTGAAGGCGTATCGGGTGCGGGAGATGACCCGGCTCGAGCATGCCCGGGAGATCCGCCTCGCCTACGGGTTCGTGGAGTTCGCCGGAATGCAACGGTTAACCCCCCACTGCAGAGAGGCCGACGATGACGACCCTTGACAACGAGCATCACCTCCCGCCGCACCGCCCCGACGGTGGGCAGATCGTGTACGGCACTGTGGGTGCTGACCCGTACCCGTGGCCCTACAACGGGTCGTTCGACGCTGCCAGCACCGCCGTCCTCGCCATCGACTGGCAGGTCGACTTCTGCGGGCCGGGTGGCTACGTCGATGCCATGGGTTACGACCTCGAGCTGACCCGAGCCGGGTTGATTCCCACCGCTGGGGTGCTCCAGGCGGCCCGCGCCGCGGGCATGACGGTCATCCACACTCGAGAGGGCCATCGTCGCGATCTCGCCGACCTGCCGGCCAACAAACGCTGGCGGTCGCAGCGGATCGGCGCCGGGATCGGGGATCCCGGGCCGTGTGGACGCATCTTGACCCGGGGCGAACCCGGGTGGCAGATCGTCGCCGAGGTAAGCCCCGCTGCCCGGCGAACCGATCATCGACAAGCCTGGCAAGGGCGCGTTCTACGCCACCGACCTCGACATGGTGCTGCGTAACCCGAGGCATCACCCATTTGGTGCTGACGGGGATCACCACCGACGTCTGCGTGCACACCACGATGCGCGAGGCGAACGACCGCGGGTACGAGTGCCTGCTGCTGTCGGACTGCACCGGCGCCACTGACCTGGCCAACCACCACGCGGCGCTGCGGATGGTGACCATGCAGGGCGGCGTGTTCGGTGCGGTCAGCGACTCGGATCGGCTGCTCGCCGCACTCGACGCACCCTCGGTGGTGCGGTGATTTCCGAGCGATCGGTGGTGGTCGAGGTGTCGGGATCGGAGCGAGTGGGGTCCTTGCAGGGTGGCGTGCTGCGTGCGGCGTACCTGTCGGGCTCCTTGGGCCCGGTCGACGTGGTCGACGTGGTGTTCGAGCGGGTCGCTGCCCGAGGCGAGGACGGGGTGTGGATCCACCTTCTCGATCGTGCTCGGGTGCGGTCAGCCGCCGCGGCTCTGGCCGACCGGTGGGAGGGAGGTGAACTGCCGCCGTTGTTCGGAGTGCCGTTCGCGGTGAAGGACAACATCGCGGTGGCAGGTGTGCCGACCACGGCGGGGTGTCCGGCCCGCACCGGTGTCGCCGAGGAGAACGCGCCACTGGTGGACCTGCTCGTGGCGGCCGGTGCGCTGCTGATCGGCACCACCAACCTGGATCAGTTCGCCACTGGTCTGACCGGGACGCGGTCTCCGTTCGGGATCCCGGTGTGCCCGGTCGATCCCACCCGGGTCGCGGGCGGGTCGAGCTCGGGCTCCGCGGTCGCTGTCGCCACAGGACTGGTCAGCTTCGCGGTCGGCACCGACACCGCCGGGTCCGGGCGGGTCCCGGCCTCGTTCACCGCCACGGTGGGGGTCAAGCCGAGCCGGGGACGGGTCAGCACCCGCGGTCTGGTTCCGGCCTGCCGCTCGCTGGACTGCCCCAGCGTGTTCGCGCTGAATGTCAGCGACGCCGCCGAGGTGCTCGCTGTCCTTGACCACCACGACCCCGCCGACCCCTACTCGCGTCGGCTGCCCAGCGTGTCGCCCCGGGTGACGCGGGCCGCGCCTGCCGGGGTGCGGGTGGGCGTTCCACCGCGCAGCCAGCTGGAGTTCGAGGACGACGACGCCGCCCGCGCCTGGCAGTCTTGTCTGGACCAGCTCGATGCTATGGGTGCCGAGCGCGCGAAGATCGACCTCGATCCGTTCCTCGCCGCTGGGCAGCTGTTGTACTCCGGACCGTGGCTCGCCGAGCGCTGGGCGGCGTTCGGGGACTTCCTGATCGATCACTCCGACGAGGTGAACCCGGTGGTGGCCGAGGTGGTGCGAGGCGGGCGCGAGGTCACCGGGGCGGCGGTGTTCCGCGGCCAGCACGAGCTCGCCGAGCTGCGGCGGCGCAGCGAGATGACGTGGGGCCAGGTCGAGGTGATGCTGCTGCCCACCACCCCCGAGCACCCCACCATCGACGCCGTGGCACACGACCCCATCGAGGTCAACGAGCGGCTCGGCCGGTGGACGACCTTCGCGAACCTGCTCGACCTAGCCGCTGTCGTGGTCCCCGCCACCAGGACCCGCACCGGACTACCTGTCGGCGCGCAGCTCCTCGGACCCGCCGGCTCCGAGGCGACGCTCCTGAGCCTCGCTGCGGCCTGGGAGAGCTTCCACGACATGGAGGCGGGCGCCACCGGTCACCCCGTCCTGGCCGCCGCCCCAGCCCCCCAGACCGTCGCGCACCCGGCAGAGGACGGGCTGACCCTGCTCACCGTCGTCGGAGCCCACCTGTCCGGTCAGCCCCTCAACCCGGTGCTCGTCGAGCTCGGCGCCCGGCTGCACGACACCACTCCCACCGCCGCGACCTACCGGCTCGTGTCCCTGCCCGGGGGGCCGCCGGCACGTCCCGGTCTCGTCCGCGTCCGCACCGGGGGGAGCCCGGTCGAGGCAGAAACCTGGTCGGTACCGACTGCTGCCCTGGGAACGCTGCTCACCACCGTGCCCCCACCGTTGGGCATCGGGCACGTCGACCTCGCCGACGGCACCACCACCCTCGGTTTCGTGTGCGAGGCAGCCGGCGCCGCGGACGCCCTCGACATCACCGACCACGGCGGCTGGCGGGCCTACCTCGCCGTCTCCACC
>JAABUP010008888.1_pt1 | contig 12606 bp, 9 predicted proteins | sample 5559201 | NCBI WGS metagenome assembly JAABUP01 (sample SAMN10711887, study PRJNA513373) | rock metagenome | isolation source: Antarctica rocks | place: Antarctica | reverse complement strand
GGTTCTTTATACAACATGACAAAAGAGAAGCTACTAATGTTGCACAAGACACTAACAGAACTTTTGAATAAGCAGTTCATACAAGTCAGTAACTCATTTGCTGCAGCATCTGTTTTATTTGTACAGAAGTCAGAAGGTGAACTTCAGTTCTGTATAAACTATTGTGACTTGAACTGAATCACTCAGAAGAATCATTACCTTCTTTCATTAATATATGAGACTCTGCAGAACATTGAATGAGCTCAATGATACATCAAGTTGAATGTCATAGCGGCATTTCACAAGATTTGAATTGATGCAGAAGACAAATGAAAGATGGCATTTTGTATGAGGTACAGATTGTATGAATGAATGATGACTTCTTTTAAGCTAGTCAATGTCTCAAGCACCTTTTAAAGATATATCAACTGAGTCTTGTGAGACTTTCTGAATAAGTTCTGTTCAGTCTATGTGAATGATATTCTTATTTTCACTGATGAATTGCTGCATCAACATCGAAATCATGTACAAAAGATACTACTACAGCTTCAAGAAGTTGACCTACAAATTGACATTGACAAATGTGAGTTTGAAGTCAAGTCAATCAAGTATCTAAAGTTCATTCTGAAAGTGAAAAAGAGTGTACAAATGAATTCTCAAAAGATGAAGACAATCATGAACTGACAAGTCTTAAATCAGTAAAGAGTGTACACAGTTTCATAGACTTTGCAAACTTCTATTAAAAGTTCATCAAGAACTTTTCTAATCTGATTATGTCAATGATGACTCTCATACAAAAGAACACATCTTTTAAGTGAACAGAAAAAGCTGATCAGAATTTTACAAAGTTAAAGGTCATGTTCATTTCAGCGTCAATTCTAGTTTCATTTGACCACACATGTACAACAATGATGAAAACAGATTTCTCAGATTGATGCATAGATGAAATTCTGTTACAATTAATAAACAATGTGTGAAGACTCTATGCCTACTATTCAAAGAAGAATGCATCTGCAGAGTGCAATTATGAGATTTATAATAAAGAGATGCTGATTATCATATGATGCTTGAAAGAGTGAGACATAGAATTGAGAAGTGTGTCAAGTTTTCAGATTTGTATGAATCACAAAAATCTGAAATACTTTATGACAGTCAAAAAGCTTACAGAGCGACAAATGAGGTGATCTTTAATTCTGTCACAATATAACTTCTTCATACTATACTTGCTGAGTAAGCAGAATGAGAGAACAGATGCTTTATTGAGACAAAAGCAGAATGTGTCAATGAATCTCTCAGATGACAGAGTACAACATCATACAACACAGATAATACATTCTGAGATGATAAGCAAGCCTATACAGACTGCCTCAATGACAGTAGCAGACATATCAGTTTCTGTGCTCATATGAGATCAAAACTTGTTCAATGAGATCACAGACCTTAAACAGATGTGAGTGAGTGCTGAAGCAGAAGATGAGTTGTACAATGAGCTTTGTCAGACAATTTGCAAGAAACAAAGATCATTTTCTACTGTTTTAAAAGTGAAAGTATTCATAATGAAATGCTTCTTGAGCGATGAAGAAAAGCTACTCTTTTGTGAAAGATGCTGAGTGCTGTTCTCAGAACCTCTTTGTATGAGACTGATTCAGTATACACATGACTTAACAATGACTGAACACTCAAAAAGAAATGTAACTGATGCTCTCTTATCATGACAGTTCTTTTGACCTGAGATGCTACAGAATGTTTGTACATTCTGCTGAAATTGCAACAAATGCTGTATGAACAACAGCTGAAAAGACTGCTGACAAGGCTTCTTGAAGCCTCTACCTGTATCAAAGCAAATTTGACAGAAGATATTCATTGACTTTGTAGTAGATCTACCGTCAAGTGAGAGTTGTACAAACCTTCTGATTATTACAAATTGTCTTAGCAAGAAGATAATACTGAAACTGTGCAAGAATATGACTGCAGAATGAGTGACTCAGACATTTGTACAACATTTCTATTGAGCTCATGAGCTTCTCATTGCAATAGTCTCAAATTGAGGCACTCAGTTTATGAGCAGTTTATGAAAGAGAGTCTGTCAACTTTTGAAGATTGTATGAAGAGTGTTCACAGCATACTACTCAGAAACTGACAGAGCAACTGAGCAAATGAATCAGAATGTTGAGCTGTACATTTGTACATTCTTCAATTATAGTCAGAACAACTGAGCAAGCCTGCTTCTCATGGCTGAGCTAGTCATAAACAATCATAACTTTGTCTTAACAGAGATGAGCCTCTTCTTCTTGTCTCATAAGTATCACATGAAGCCTTTACAACTACTTGAGAAGTTGAAGCTTGTATGATCTGTGAAAAGTTCAGTACAGAAAGCTGATCAGATTGTACAAAAGATGAAAGAAGTCACAAAGTGAGCACAGATGACTATGACTGTCACTCAGCAGATACAGAAAGAAGTGATGAATCAGAAGAGACAGCAGTCTTATGACTTCAAGAAAGAAGACAAGATCTGATTAAACCTTAAGAACATACATACAAACTGTTTGTGCAAGAAGTTTGATGCAAAGAATGTTAAGTACATCATTGTTAAGAAGATCAGCTCACATTTCTTCTGTTTGAACACACTGTCAGGTATTCATAATGTGTTTCATTCAGTCATGCTTCAATCAGCAGTCATGAACGCTCTTTCTTCTCAGCATACAACAGATCTGCAATCTTCACCGCAAATTGTAAGCAATGAAGAAGAGTTTGAGATAGAGAAGATTCTGAAGAAAAGATTTGTATGATGTAAAGAAGAATTCAAGAAGAAGTACTTAATGAAATGAATCAGTTATACTCAACTCACATAAGAATTGACATCTGTCATGAAAGACACAGTGGCATTAAATCAATGAAAGTTAATACAATCTGAGGTGACTAGATCTTAACTGTACACAAGAAGATTGAGGTGCTTCATGAGTTCAGAGAATTGTACAGAGTTCAAAATTTAGTGTTGAATTTATTTGATTTATTTCTATGCTAATTACTAATGTTGCCTTCTTGATTTCGTCAAAGCTACTTGTTCTGAGCACTGCAAAGAGATGAGGCACATTGCTCAGATGTCACACACAGCTCATATGACTAGGCTTTGTAAGTGTTACACACAGCTTATACAACTAGACAAGCACAGCGCAAAGAAGAAAGAAGAGTTGTACATACTTAAGGGGTGATATAGATGATGACTGTCCCTGTTGACAGCGTCAATGCAATTTGCCTTGACTGAGCAGCATGCTTATTCTCATTGACATTGTTGTCATTCTCATCATTCAAGATGACAATGAGAATGTCATTGTTGCATACAAAACAGTGAGCAGTGTGATCACACCACTTGCAGTTACTGCAACACTCATTAAAATGTTCTGATGTACAACAACATTTCAAAAAGAATGTCATATCATGTGTCTGACAGTTGATACAACTGTCAGAAATCAACACATCTTGACTCTGAATCAGAATTACATTGATGTATGACAATCAATGAGTTCTCACCTGATTCAACATGATACAAAGCTGTACAAACAAAATGTTCACACTGAACAGCACAAGAATGACCCTTGTCTGAGAAGAGTGAGTGTACTGAGTGAGCTGCTGCTGATCAACAAAGAGAACTGAATCTTCATCAGCAGTCACAAGAGTGAGAATGACAACATACACATTGTAAAGAACAAGGACTCTGTGAGCTGTCAGCTCTGAGACATGTATCTGTACAACACTTACATTGTTGTTGTTGTTGTTGATGTTGTTGCTGCTGAGCTTGTTGTATGAGAGTCAGTGTTAACATATTCAATCAAGAAAGATTTCACATACAAAAGTTATGAGTGAAGAAGTTGAAGAAGAAAGAAAAAGAAAAGTTGTATGTGAGATGAGAAGATTTATAACTCACTTCACTGACAGATAAACTCAAGTGAATTGTCGGAGGAAATCACACAAGCAATGAAAAAATTTTCATCTGCAAACCTTACTCATACAAAGCAGACAAACACATGTTAACAGACATTGACAATCATACAACAATCTTTTCAAAGGCTTAAAGCACAACCTTGAAGAAAAAGAAAAAGATGATGTCACAAGTTGAACTCATACTAAGGTCTTATGATCTAGTTGCTTACTAAGACTTTAAGACTAAAGCACATTATCTTTTTGCTTCTGTATGAAGCTCTTCTTTTTCTCTTCATAGTATTCTTCTTGTATTTAAAAATTATCAATTGAGTGTCAATCTCATTGCAAACCTGTGACATAATTGCTTTAATAGTAACTGAAGATTAATTGTTCATTTTAGTGTTATCATTATTTAACTTATTAAAATATCTATTTATTTTATTTATTTTAATGTGTCTTTTAATCACTTTAAGCACTAACTCTTTCTCATTATTACTTTTCTTATCAAAGCTCTTCTTATTTGACAGTATTTCAGTTAATAAAAGCTTCATATTTATTAAAAGTTTATTAATTGATAAATTTTTCTTATCAGTGTTAACAGTTATAACACACTCATTAATAAAGTCTTTCTTAATGCTGATCAGTATTAATTTCAAGTCATAATATTTAATAAGTATTATATATTTAATAATATCTGAGTTTAAATAATTTCATTAATAGTGATATATATCTTAAGTTATATTAAATAAACAATTTACTCTTACTCTTATAACGGATATAATTAAAATGTTCTTTATAAACTGAGTTATTACTGACTTTACTTGACAGATGCATTAAACTATGCAGTAAGAGTTTGTTTATATTAAAGAAAAGAAGAATATCTTAAACTGATAGCATTTTAATCATGTAAACTTAGCAGATCTGAACAAAGATATAAGATTCATGATAAGAAACTTTTAATAATAGTAAAAGCACTTAAAGAGTAAAGATCTTATCTTGAAGAAATTAAATATCTGATTCAGATATATACTGATCATAAGAATCTGAGAAACTTTATAATAATTAAATAACTCAATCAATGATAAGTGTGATGAACTGAGCAGTTAACAGATTATGAATTTCAGATTCAGTATAAAAAAGATAAAGAAAATCTTAATGCAGATGTGCTTAATTAAAGATTAGATCATCAGAGAATTAAAGAATATCACTGAAAAATACTGAAAGAGACATCTGAAGAAGCATTAATTAAAGAATTAAATGTGACAATATAAATTCAGTCAGTATACATAACTGATAAAGAAGTCATATGAGACTGTTATAACAGCAAATGCAGCAAACATCTCAGAGTACAAAGAACTGAGAAACTTATATAAAGAAGATAATATATCTTTAAGCTATAATAATGACTGATTGAGTATGTTGTGTGATGTAAGATGTGCAACAAAAATAAAGTTAGTTAAAAGAAAAGACATAACAGACTTATAAGACTATCAATGTTAAAGAAGTTATGAACATCAGTAATAATGAACTTCTTAGTGAAGTTATTATCTTTAAAAGACTTTGTTACAGAAGTAGTATATGATGTCATTCTCATAATTGTGAAATGACTGATGAAGTATATCTTGTTCATATCATTTTTAAAGAAAACAACAATGCAAGAACTATTTTACACAATTCTCAGAGAAGTAGTCAGTAGATTTAAATTACTGAAGAAGATAATATCTGATTAAGATAAACTGTTTACAAGCAAGTTTTAACAGATGCTTACTGCAGAACTCAAAATAGCAACAAAACTATTAACAGTTTATCATTCACAAATAGATGAACAGACAGAGTGAATGAACTAAACAGAGAAAATTTATCTACAGCACTATGTTAATGAACAATAAGATAATTGAGTTCAGTTATTGTTAACAACACAGTTTGTCTACAACAGTGTTTTAAACAAAATCATTAAGAAGATGCTGTTCTTCATAAATTACAGATATTACTCAGAGATTATGTAAGAAGCTAAAGAAAGATCATAATGATTATAAGAAGCATTGATTCAGATTGAATAACTATGCAATTTAAGAGAATGTTTACAATAAAGAATTGATAAGCAACAGAGATAAGTTGCTATAATGTTATGATATAAGAAAGAAAACAAAGTCTATCTTTATACAGATCACATTAAAATTAAACAGATAAGTAAAAAGCTAGATCATAAGAAAATCAGATCATTTAAAATTAAGAGAAATGTGAAAAACACAAGCTATGAACTAAAACTGTTTAAAATGATGAGAATTCATTCAGTGTTTCATGTTACACTGTTAGAATCATGTCACTCAAACATATTACTACAAAAGAAATCAACATCAGTGAAGTTTAATGAAGAGTACAAAGTTAAATCAGTATTAATGAAACAGATCATCAGTGATAAATCAATATACTTAATTAAATAAGTAAAGTATGATATCAAGAAGAACACATAAGAACTGTGTAAGAATCTTAATCACTGTGTGAGAATGCTTTAAGAGTTTGAGAGAAAAAGATAACAGATTGTTAAAAGTTATTAAATAATTCAATCATAAAGCAGAACAAGTCAGAAGAATCAGTTTTATTCTTTATTTCATTGTTATCACTGTTAAGTTCAGCAGTCAGACAGTTAGTTTTTTAAGAAGCTCAATGATTAGCTTAATTGAGAGTCTTCTGCATATAAAATATCTTAATTATAAGAGTGAACAGCTCAGCATGCTTCACAATCATCTCATTGTTTGTTTTACTAATCTGATGATGAAGAGAAAGTTAAGTACAGTTTAGAGAATCTCAGAACACATTAATACATAAATGATTATAATAAGTGCATTTATTACACTTAAAACAATCTTTCATCACAAAACACTTTAAGCAGTGAGAAGCACAATGCTCATAAAAGAATAGAATTAAAAAGTCTGAGAGTTGAATTTCTTTTGTAATGCACAAATGATTTAAGTTTTTTAAAAGCATAATGATAATTGTGAATTCTCTTATATAACCTTTGCTTAAATAGACATTAAAGAACTAGAGTCACAGAGAGAAAAGAATAGTGTTATGATTATATCAGTTTAAGACAGTCAGACTGCATTAAAGATATGTGTATGAGACATATACAGAGATATAAACTTAATGTGCTTAATGATAAGTATGATGAGATAGCTTAATGAACTTAACAGTGAGGTCAGTGAGACAACATCTATATAGTAAGATGAGTTTCTTTAAGAAACTCATTGTGTTTAACTTTTATTATCACTCAAGAATACTAGTTAAACAACTGTATTGAAACCTTTTTATCTATTTAGTTAAACCCTTGTTTTATATAGAGCTCTGTACTATTAAAATGTAATAAGAAGATTGAGAAGTTAAATAATGAGTACTTTACTCTATAATAAAGAGAGCAGAAATTTAAATGATTTATAAAGAAAATAGAGTACAGCATTGTACAATGCTGTACTCTATTGTCTGAGAGATCTGTTAACATATCTTGCTCATGTCTTGACAGAGCATTTGCTCTTTTATTTTAATTTTCTAACAAGTATAGTATGAAGAAGTTGTATTGTGACAGTATAAAAAACCACCTCATTTATCACTCTATAAGCTTTTTAACTGTCATGAAGTATTTCAGGTTCTTGTGATCTGTATGAATCTGAAAACTTGACACACTTCTTAATTCTGCATCTCACTCTTTTAAACATCATATGATGATCAGTATCTTCTTATCATAAATTTCATAGTTGCACTTTGCAGATGCATTCTTCTTTGAATAATAGACATAGAGTCTTCACACATCATTTATTAACTGTAACAGAGTTTTATCTATGCATCAATTTGAGAAATCTGTTTTCATCACAGTCATATGTGTATGATCAAACAAGACTAGAATTGACACTGAAATGAACATAGTCTTTAACTTCTTAAAATCTTGATTAGCTTTTTCAGTTCACTTAAAGAGTGTGTTCTTTTGTATGAAAGTCATCATTGACATAATCAGATTAGAAAAGTTCTTAATAAACTTTCAATAAAAGTTTGCAAAGTCTATGAAACTTTGTACTCTCTTTACTGACTTAAAGGCTTGTCAGTTCATGATTGTCTTCATCTTTTGAGGATTCATTTGTATGCTCTTTTCAACTTTCAGAATGAACTTTAAATACTTGATTGACTTAACTTCAAACTCATATTTATCAATGTTAATCTATAAGCTGACTTCTCAAAGTCATAGTAGTATTCTTTGTACATAATCTCAGTGCTGATGCAAAGACTCATCAGTGAAGATAAGAACATCATTCACATAAATTGAACAAAACTCATCTAGAAAGCTCTGCAAGACTCAGTTCATATATCTCTGAAATGTGCTTGAGACATTGACTAACTTAAAAGAAGTCATTATTCATTTATATGACTTATACCTCATACAGAATGCTGTCTTTCATTCATTCTCTACAACAATTCAAATCTTGTGAAATGCTGCTATGACATTCAACTTGATGTATTATTAAGCTTGTTTGATGTTTTGCAGAGTCTCATATATTAATGAAAGAAAGTAACAATTCTTTTAAGTGATTTGATTCAAGTCACAGTAGTTCACACAGAATCAAAGTTCATCTTTTGACTTTCATATGAATAAAACAGATGCTGCAACAGATGAGTTACTGACTTGTATAAACTGCTTATTCAAAAGTTCTGTTAATGTCTTGCACAACACTAGTAGCTTCTTTTTTGTCATGTTATATAAAGAATCTCAGAGTACTTTTGAGTCTTTTTCATTCATTTCTTTTAGTTCAATTTGATGATCTGTGTCTTCTCCTTTTAAGAAAGACAATTTCTCAGTCATTATATGATCAAACACATTTAAAAACTTGTGATAATGATCAGAAAGTATAGTTCTTGAGTCAGTCTTCTTTTGTGAGGTTAAGGCTTTTTCAATATTGATCATGCTGATTGAGAACACCTCAATTTTCTTTTGTTTTTCTTTTTTCTTTCATATGAGATTTGTAAAGAATGTAGCTGAAATCATAACATAATTGAACTTGCTCTCAGCAGAAGCTTTTCTGTTTTGTATGATAGTTTCTGTGAATTTAATCATAAGAAAGACTCTGTCTGCTTTCAATATAATCTCATTCTGCTTCATTCATGATAAACTCAGTATAAGATCATAGAATGCTATCTTAAAAACAATATAAAAGAATGTTCTTGACTTCTGATGTCTGTTAATATCAATCTGTACAATGACTACTTCATTTACTGATGAATTTAAAGGTTCATCAAATTCTGTAATTATACAAGATCTTATCTTCATGCACTGTAGATTGTAATTTTTAGCAAAGTAAGAAGTGATCATTTCATAGAACAGACATTCTGTATTGTACAAGATATGTGCATATGACTTCTTATTGATTAATGTTGACATAGTGAAGAGAACACTGTTCATCTGTTTCTCAAACTTCTTTCAGCTTTTATCACATCTTGTATGCTCTCAGCTGCAACTTCTGCTAAAAGCTACTCTTTTTTTGAGTTTTTCTTTTCTTCTGTCATCTTCTTCACAGTCTCAGCAGTAACAACATTGATGACATAAGATCATACAGCAGACAGAAGTTTGCAGTTTTTAATAAAGTGACTGTTGTTTTTGCAGTGCATGCATAGTTGTTTCATACAACATTTTGTCACTTTCTTCTTTGACATTCATTGTGCTCTGCATCTCTCTTCAGTTTCTGTAGCTGTGACAATGATGTGCTCAGTGAGTTCTCAGTTCATGTTGTTCATGTAAGACTGTTGTGTGATGATAGTAGTTGTTGTATGACACTCTTGAGTAACAGCCTTCTGAATTGAGTTTAAATTGTGACTGACTCACTGTAGCAAAATAATGTACTCATCATACAACACAGAAATTGAGATAACAATCAGAGCTCACATGAGTGTTGCATTAAGACTGTTATTAAGAAATGGTTTTTTGACAGCATCATCTCATTTCAAGTCTTTTGCTTTTAACAGCATTTGTTCAAAGGTGGTCAGGTGTTTAGTGAATGATTTTTCTTTCTGTTTTAAAGCTTTTAAGATACAAGTTGCTCTTTTCTTTGATTCTGAGTCATTATATGTGTGTCAAAGCTGATTGATCAGCTTCTCAATGATTGTACAGTTTAAAACTTCAATTGACTTGATACAAACCACAATTCAAGATGTGATCTGACTTAAAGCCAATTCTTCAAGCTGACTATGTATGTATCAGAACTGAATGCTGACAGTGTTGTCTGACATGTTCACATTTAACTTAACATCAATTTGTTGTAGTTAAGGCCTGAATTTCACTCTCTTTTCTTCAAACATAGATGAGTTAGAAAGGTGATGTTTAAAGAATCAATTTACTCTCATTGTCATCATGAACTGCTTCATGAAGAGACTGCTTGTATGATCAACTAATTCTTGAGGTGAAAATGATGTTAAGACAGTTGATGTTGAAACAGCTTTATCTGCTGATGTGACTGATGTGAGATCAGCTCAGTCTGTCATAAAGATGTAAAGATGATCTGTACAATTCTTCATGTTCTGCATGTTCTTTTTTGTATGACTCTTCATGCTGTGTAGTTCTGTCATAAGTATTTACACTCAAGAAAGAATCTTCTCAGCAACAGTCTTTACTTTATCTGTCATAAAGGTTTCTGCACTCATTCTGCACTGATTTTAATAATTGTATGACAAGGTCTTTAGTGTAGGTCAGGTTTAAATAAGAATAGTATTTTAATGTCATAGGTTCACAATAAGACTGATGCTCAATTGATAATGTCTAAATACAAGAAGAATACTATGAGAAGAAAAGAAAAGCTTCATACAGAAGTAAGAAGATAATGTGCTTTAGTCTTAAAGTCTTAATAAGCAACTAGATCATAAGACCTTAGTATGAGTTTAACTCATGACACTTTGCTTGAAATTACAATCTACAGCGCATGAAGATAAGATCTCATATAATTACAGAATTTGATGAATCTTCAAATTCATCAGTAAATGAAGTAGCTGTCATACAGATTGATATTAACAGATATCAGAAGTTAAGAACATTCTTTTATATTGTTTTTAAGTTAGCATTCTACAATCTTATATTGAATTTATCATGAATGAAGCAGAATGAGATTATATTGAATGTAGACAGAGCCTTTCTTACAATTGAATTCACAGAAACTGTCATATGAAATAGAAAAGCATCTGCTGAAGATAAGTTCAATTATATTATAGTGTTGACTACATTCTTTTCAAACCTTGTATGAAAGAAAGAAGAGAAACAAAAGAAGATTAAGATGTTCTCAGTTAACATGATCAATATTGAAAGAGTCTTGATCTCACAGAAGAAGGTACAGATCACTGAATTGAATTAAAAGAGATAGATAAAAAAGAATCAAAAGTACTCTGAGATTCTCTGTACAACATGATGAGAGAGAAGCTATTAATGTTGCAAAAAACATTAACAGAACTTTTGAACAAGCAGTTCATACAAATCAGTAATTTATTTACTGCAGCATCTGTTTTGTTCATATGAAAGTCAGAAGGTGAACTTCAGTTCTGTGTGAATTACTGTGACTTAAACTGAATCACTTAAAAGAATCATTACTCTTTTTCATTAATATATAAGACTCTGCAAAACATTGAACAGGCTCAATGATACATCAAGTTGAATGTCATAGTGACATTTCACAAGATTCAGATTGCTGCAGAAGACAAATAAAAGGCAGTGTTTTGTATGAGATACAGGTTGTATGAATGAATGATGACTTCTTTTAAGTTAGTCAATGTCTTAAGCATCTTTCAAAGATATATTAACTGAGTTTTACAGAACTTTCTGAATAAGTTCTGTTCAGTTTATGTGAATGATATTCTCATTTTCACTGATGAATTGCTGCATTAACATTGAAATCATGTATAAAAGATACTATTACAACTTTGAGAAGCTGATCTACAAAATGACATTGACAAATGTGAGTTTGAAGTTAAGTCAATCAAGTATCTAAAGTTCATTCTGAAAGTGAAAAAAGATGTACAAATGAATTCTCAAAAGATAAAGACAATTATGAACTGACAAACTTCTAAATCAGTGAAGAATATACAGAGTTTCATAGACTTTGCAAACTTTTATTGAAAGTTCATTAAGAACTTTTTTAATTTGATCATGTTTATAATGACCCTTGTATAAAAGAACACATTCTTTAAGTGAACAGAGAAAGCTGATCAAGATTTTAAGAAGTTAAAGGTCATGTTCATTTCAGTGTCAATTCTAGTTTTATTTGACCACACATGTATGATAATAATGAAAACAGATTTCTCAGATTGATGCATAAATGAAACTCTGTTACAGTTAATGAATAATGTGTGAAGACTCTGTGCCTACTATTCAAAGAAAAACACATCTGCAGAGTGCAATTATAAGATTTATGATAAAGAGATGCTGATCATCATACAATACTTGAAAGAGTGAGATGCAGAATTGAGAAGTGTGTCAAGTTTTCAGATTTGTACAGATCACAAAAATCTGAAATACTTTATAACAGTTAAAAAGCTTACTGTCATGAGTTGAACCCATACTAAGGTCTTATGGTCTAGTTGCTTACTAAGACCCTAAGACTAAAGCACATTATCTTTTCACTTCTGTATGAAGCTTTTCTTTTTCTCTTCATAGTATTCTTCTTGTATTTAGAAATTATCAAT
>JAABUP010008887.1_pt1 | contig 12606 bp, 12 predicted proteins | sample 5559201 | NCBI WGS metagenome assembly JAABUP01 (sample SAMN10711887, study PRJNA513373) | rock metagenome | isolation source: Antarctica rocks | place: Antarctica | reverse complement strand
CAAGAAAATAAAGAGTGAAAGACAGTTTGTGCACAAGACAATGAGTTTCTATTCTTTAGTCTATAGTCTTCATACTGATATGGGTATTCTTTTTCATGTCACTCATATTCACAGTATATTCTACTTTGTGTCATCTGATTCTACTCTGTGTCATTCATAGTCACAGTATTCTACTTTGTGTCATCTGATTCTACTCTGCGTCACTCATAGCCACAGTATTCTATCTCATGTTGCCTGATTCTACTCTGTGTTGCTCATAGTCACAGTATCCTACTTTGTGTCGCCTGATCCTACTCTGTGTCACTCATAGTCACAGTATTCTATCTTGTGTCGCCTGGTCCTACTCCGCGTTGCTCATAGTCACAGTATTCTACTCTGTGTCGTCTGATTCTACTCTGTGTTGCCCGTACTCACAGTATATCTTTATTCTGTGTCACCTGGTCCTACTCTGCGTTGTTCATAGTCACAGTACCCTACTTCATGTTGTCTGATTCTACTTCGTGTCACCCATACTCACAGTATATCTTACTCTGTGTCACCCATTATTCAGAGTATTCTACTCAATGTCATTCTATGTTCTCTGTGACAATATGGTTGCTCAGTGAGTCGGGACCGTTGAACCCCATACCAGTACAGACATGCAAACCTTTGATTGACTCATATTAGAAGAATGCATCTACACATACGCAGGTTGATTCAAAGAACATACTACACTTCTACATTGACTAACTACAATTGACATCAAGACTACATCTTATGAGGTGATTTAACCCACGGCGTCGCTTGCCTGACGTTCGACATCCGAAATCTGAAAACTGAAAACGAGGTTTTTTCAGTTTGCACGATATGGACTGCCGTACTGGTAGCCTTGTCTGAACCCCTCATCGTTTCCAACGATTGGTCACATCAGCAGCACTGCCTCCAAATCAATCCATTGCAGGTTTCTCCGGTGTGACTGAATGAGTGAGATACCAATGATTCGCCCTTCGATGACGAAGGGAGCGTGCGTTATTTCATGTGTGGAATTGCAACCAAACCATCCATGTAGAGAACCATGGCTTGGCGTGTTAACAGCAATGCCCGCTAGCGTCGGGTGCCTCGTACGGAGTACCGTGAGTAAGTTAGTGAAGCCAGTTCCTACTTCATTATCTGGGATCAACCTTACGGCTCATCGCCGGCCACCACAACTAGAGACTCGATCATTGGCGCAACCAATTTCCTTTGTTGAGTCTTACTCTAAGTAGAAAACACAGCCCCCCGTCATGGCTGCAGAGGCTGTGCCTGAGTCCGCGACGCAAGTGCTTGACCCGTCCGTGAGCTCACACGACGAAGACAGTGCCTCAAGTGGTTCGCACACCAGATCACCGGCAAGTGATGAGCAGAACGCCACGCCATCAGAGGCAAGTAAGAGACCGCAACAAACCGACAGACGCCAAAACGACGGGCCTCCTCTGCCAGAGGAAGATGTGCCTCCGCTACCTGATGAAGCACCACCTGCCGGAGCTCAGGATGACGGGTGGGCACCTGTGTGGGATGACAATGCACAAGCTTACTACTTCTTCAATCGTTTCACTGGACTCACACAATGGACCAACCCTCGAGTACCCGAAGTGCAACCAACAGCGCCCGGTGTGGGCAACTACGACAGAATACCGGACGCAACTCTCAACGTCGAAGAACAGCAACCTGCAAGACCATACGGCGGATATGATCCAGCGATACATGGTGACTACGACCCCACCGCCTCTTATGCGCAAGAGGCTGGAGATGTAAAGCCAGACTCCTCAGATCCTGCGGATCCTAACGCAATCTATACAGCAACTGGTGTCTTCAATCGCTTCACTGGCAAGTGGCAACCGACGACTCTAGCTCCAGAGAACTTTAGCGATGAGAACAAGAGCAAGCGGCAGATGAGCGCCTTCTTCGATGTGGACGCTGCGGCGAACAGCCATAATGGCAAAAGTCTAAAGGCTGAGAGGAGCGGGAAGAAGCTTACAAAGCAGGAGCTCAAGGCGTTCAAGGAAAAGAGGCGAGACAAGAAGGAGGAAAAGAGAAGGGCGTGGTTAAGGGATTGATAGGAGGCACATTACAAGGTTCGGCAGAGCTGGCAAGCCACGGACGAAGCCTTGAAGAGTTCTTCTTTGATTGTCCCTGACGACCTATGGGCAACCGCGTTTCGTCATCACTGATGGCTGCAACATTTGCGCTGTGATTCGTTCTATTTCTACTTTATGGAGACTAGGGGCGTATCCTGTAGACTGTACTGCTCGCTCGCTGAGGAGGGCGGCGGAGTCAAGACTGCAGCGCATTGTGTATCAACAACAGCAGTATAAAACTGAATATCTATCCCGTTGAATGACTGCCGTAGGATACTCGAGCACAGTATTGAAGAGCCTCTTCCTAGACTACATCCTGTTCCGGCTAGCGCCATCAGCATGGTCATGCAAACAATGCAAATATTGGTTCCGATCTGGGACTCTCCAAGGAAGAGCTACGATATGCCGTCGACGACACTGCCAGCCCTCGCAGAGGATGAACTGGATGACATACTCTACTTCTCACGGATTGGAGACTTGAAAGAGGTGAAGGGCGCCATTGAGAACTCCGCGAAGCAGGCCAATGTCTCGCTCCACGACATACTACTCGCAGCCGTAGACGAAAGTAGTGGCAATGGCCCGTTGCACATGGCAAGTGCGAATGGGCATACTGGTCTGTCCAATTGTCCAGACCAACGCTTTAGTTGGGCATGATTGACCGTAGCCGCAGAGATCCTGAACTACGTTTTGTCCCTCCTGCCTTCCCCTGCGGTTACTTCCTTTCTCTCCCTTGGGAATACCTCAGGCAATACTCCACTTCATTGGGCATCCTTGAATGGTCATCTCGAAGCTGTAAAGCTGCTGGTACAAGCTGGTGCAGATCCGGGCGTTACTAATAGGGCTGGCCATGACGCTGTATACGAGGCTGAGGTGAATGGCAAAGAACAGGTTGTGGAATGGCTTCTTACGGAGGGAAAGGGACTCGATACAGGCTTGAAGGGTGGTAGCGAGGATGAGGCTGAAAAGAAGAATGGGATGGATGAGTTGCAGGAGGAGATCGAGAGCATGGATATGGGCGGAAAGACGGACTGAGCAGAATGAAGCTGGTTACACTTCAATTACTACGACATTGGCCAAGGGCGTACCATCGGGCGTTTGGAGTTGCATGACATACGGAGCCGAAGAACCCAGTTTGCGAATAGTCTATCCTATTACCAGTCTTTGCATGAGTCGAAAATCACCAGAGGTGCGATATGCTCGTCTAAAGCTCTTGTTATCTTAGCGACTTCTCATAGTTTACGGTGTCTACAATCTGTTTCCCTGGCGCAACTTTCTTCGTGTTGGCCACGGATATCATACGATGCGAGAAGCCAGAGGCTTGGGATCGAGCACGTGAGACAGTTTGAGGCCATCAACATTACCAGCATGCTAATGGTACGGCTGTGGTTTCTTGCGGTCCATACCAGAGACTGTTTCAAAGAATCCCCGGTCGGCGAAGGATCACTGCTGGCGTTACAGAACCTCGATTTGTTTCTCGACAGCCACTGCGGATAACTACATCTGGTTATGGTCTTCAAGTATTGCTCCTCCAGAGAATTTAAGACCGTTTGAACCTCATCCTCAGAATTAAGTTGATTATTTATGACGGACGCTGGGCAAAGAAAATCAAATTCGCATTAATCGGATACAAGTTGTTCAGGAGCTGCTTCGAGATGAATCCCATTATGCTGCGACTTACGTCCCGAGCATGGGAAAGAGAAGCTTGAGATAAGCCGAAGTCAGAGGGACTCCAGAGGCCACGGCAAAGGGCATAGGACGTGCAGCTCATTAAACCTACTTGGTTACACCTCTCCAGGCGCCAAACTCCAGTGATACGCAACCTGTAACGCTCACGAGCGCAATCAGATGGCCGCCTAGGTCGAGCACTGCGAGCGGGCAGAGGTTGTTTGACGGGTTTCTTCCTGTCGTCAAGCAGTATGAGCAGACCCTGGTCCTACAGCTCCTAGTACGGCAGTTTGGGAATCCGGTTGCCAATATATCTTTGGTCTGCTACAGAACTCTGTCACCAAGGATATGGTCTTGGGCTGAACTTTCGAGCGAGTGCAATATTCAAGTGAAAGGGGCAGGAGTATGGCAACGGACCGGGACAGGGCATCAAGACAATGTATGCAGGGGAGCGAAACGAACTTACCAACATGACTTTCAAACAGCTGACAAACAAAGCACGCGAGCCTACTAAATTATACAATTAATGTTATCCACATATTCATGTCTCGCTCGTGGCTCGAACACCCAACGTATTCCGATTCTTCATTGGTCCATCCTCAATCACTGGAGCAACCTCTTCCCAACATTCTGCTTTTTCTTGACTGCTGCTACGCAGCGAGCGCTGTGACTAGAGAGAACGGAACGCCGATAAGACAAAGAGTGCTCGTGTTATTAGCTACCAGTGGATCCGAGAAAAACACGACGTACTAATCAGAGAGGGCTGCTTCAATCTGTCTCCATTCCAGAGCTCGAATGACAAAAAGCAGATAATCAAGACTAGCAAGGATAGTTCACGACCTCCCAATGCCCACAGGTGTCCTGTCTCGAAGGCCATAATCGAGGGAGTATACCCACTCGACCATTCAGGCGTGTCTTTTCGGATAGTAAACATTAGAGATCAATACACATATATATGTACGTTCAGATGAACATTAACACTTGGGACCAGCTCTGTAAAGCAAAGCAAATGAATTCCGGAAACACATAGTGCTCGAAGGCAAGGTCCGTGACAATTAGAAGTATGGCCGTCCACCAGCAGAGGAGACAAAGATGTAAAAGCGAGGAACGCAGCAGAGAGCACAGCAATATACTCTGAAGATCGGCCAACTTGTTGTACGGCTTTACGGACTGTTCTCCCGCAGCGCCTGAAAGGTGGTCCACGAACAAGGGCGGATATCTTGGAACGAAACACAAGCATTGCCCTGAATCAGATCCAACCGTCGCTTTTACCAACTAGCCAAAAGCTCTCAAACATCCCTCTCCGCCCAACTCCTCACCATCCCTTCAACGCTAGCCTCATACTCCCTCAACCTCACCCTAGCACCGTCCCCCTCCCCCTCCAAAAACGTGTTCGCCTGCACGAAACTCATCTTCGGCTGCCGATTCGCCAGCACAATCTTTCGCCACTCCAGAAACACGCCGTCAACGGCCGTCAGCTCCTCGTAGAAAGCTCGGCACGCTGCTATGTCTGCGGTGCAGCGGTAAATGTGTAGGCGCAGTAGGAAGGCGCCGAGGGCGGGTTTGCCGACGGAGAGGATTTGGGTGCGGTCGACGTGGACGGTTAGGGTGTTGGTGGTGCGGGTGTGGGTGTGGGTGATTGCTAGGAAGGTGGGAGAGGCGCGGAGGAGGCATTTGAGCATGCCGAAGTGGGCCTGGAGCGTAAGTTAGAGGGGATTCATTAGTGCGGAGGGGCCAAGGAGTTATTCTCCATACCCTGCTGTGTGCTTGACCCCATTTCTGTGGATAATCGTTAGCCCTACACCTTGAGTGAAACTAGTGAAAGGGGTTAGCTAGGGCTCCTTACGTGGTCGTCCTCGATGTAATTCGCAAGGCCTCGGAGGCCGTCAACTCCAAGCTGCAGATACAGATTATACATTACTGCAGTTTGTTCAGTGGAATGTTCCTCATGGGCCAACCGAAGTAAAGAAAGGGGGCGTCATCCTACGGTCATCTGCAGTGATCTCACTGTCATCCGTGAACCCAAACATCTCAAGAAGCTCCTTATCACTCATGAGGTAAGCTCCAACGAGCTCGGCGCGGCATTCATCAACGGTGGTGGCTATATCTCCAAAGAGACCTGTCCATGTCTGCCCTGGTCGATACCATGACTGTACGGCCTTGCCAGTCAGCGGATTTAAAGGAGGGTTCTTAGGGTCGAAGTTGAAAGTATCCGGTCCATCCTGAGTGAGCATCTTTCCGGTCCCGTGGCCGAGTAACTCGTGCAGTACGACCCAAAGATAGTACGCATGATACTTGTGCTTCATGAATGCTGGTGCGTCGGATACGGAGATGAAAGGACTGGGATCGCCCTTATTTTCAGCGCTGATGCGGTTCGAAATCATAACGTTCTTGAAGCCCGTTGTTTGACGTACGTCGTTATACTATTGTTAGTATCAGCTTCTGGATGATATGTATTATGGCTGTGGCACTTTACGTTGGGTAGGTTGATCCCAGGGAAAATGATGCTCGAACAATACGCAAGCGCTGCGATTAGAGTTAGTCAGTACAGTTCTGCTATGTTAGATATCACTACAGGCCGGTACCATGAAGACTTGTAAAGTCTGGCGCCTCGAAGAGGTCCTTCTCGAAGGGCCCCTTTCCATCATTCTCCCCATCTGGAATTTCGGCCCAAGGAAGCCTGCGAATGAACTTCGCCGAGTTCTCCACCAGCGTTGTCAGAGCTTTTGTTTCCTCGGCATCTACCAAAGCCACCAATCCCTCGAACTCGGCTCGGATGCCGAAGGGGTCCCGATATGGTTCGATGAAGCCGAATTGCGTTTCCACGGCTGGCTTGATGTCTTTCACCCATATCCGTTGAGACTTTTTGTGCGTCTCGATATCTCCACTTTGAAAACTCTTCTGATATTCACGAATAAATTTCTCCTGAAAAGGATTCGCAACGTACTTGCAGGCTTCATCAAGACACTCGCATACTCTCGCGAGTTCCTTTGAATGATCCCCACGGATCACCAGGATTGAGATGCCTGATACAGGATCATGGAGTTCCCCCGGGTGATCGTCCCTCTCGATTGAACCTTGCAGGACCTCAAATCTCGTCTTGCCATCCTCGTGGACCTTACGTATGCGAGTGTTCTCTGCATAAATCGAGTTGTCCTCCAAGATCTGCGAGACACGAGCGATCTCCTGGCGGCTCATGCGGGCTTGCCCCGGATAGTAAGAGCTTTGGGCGATATCACTTGGAAAGCCCAGATTGCTGGGCCGGCGTGCCAGCATGGGCACGGCAATGACCTCGTACAGTTGAGAAGCCACGCTGGAAACGCTAGAAATCTTCTTCAGAAACGTATCCGAGACTCTAGGTGTAAACTTCTGGTCGCCAGTTCCCTGCTGGGGGATTCAGTCACTATCCACAGGCGCGTTCGTCCCGACATGGTTACATATACTCACATAGTAGTTGCCCACATTTGCAAGAAAGAGAGCCGCAAACTCCAAAAATGCTTGCATCTCAATCGAGTCCACCCGTACCTGACTTGCCAGCGAGTGCCACTCGCCCCCACAGCTCCGATAGAGCTCCATGATGAAATCGTAAGTAAGGGACGATTCTGGCGAGACCTGCCGATGTATGATCCGCGTGCCGTGCCATGCTGCTCTTTCATATGACTTAGTGCACAAGTTCAGTGGTAATAGCAGACATGTACGTCTTCGAACCTTGCCATATAATGGGCATAGAGCCTTTCCTTCGTTGTTAATCTATCGAAAGCATCTTTTACTGATAATTGGAAGATAGGCGGCTGCCTGGGTGCGAAGATCTGCTCTTCGTCCGACATGGATGAAGCCAAGAGCAGTAAGACCAGATATACTTAGGCGGAAGGACAGGAAATTAGAAATTGGGAAAGGTACTATCTATTTCAACGTGAAAAGCTCACCAACCGGACTGGCATAATGTTGAATGAGTATGTGATGACAGATCCTTGATAAGGCTGCGATATGTACCGCGCCACGCTATACGCTGTACGGCAGTGTGCTTCTGAGCTCATGGATGAGAGTTTCCCCAGTACTTGTGTGTAGCGAGGCTGAAATATGCACCTTCTGATGGTAGTCTTACCTAGCTCGACAGCGTAGGCATTAGCAGAAACTGCCAATATAATCACAATCCCTTAAATGTCAAGATGTATCACTACAACAAGCATGAGCAAACGTATTATGGCTTATGTTTGCCTTCCTCAAGTGACTCCGGAAATGCTGAGCTAAAGCTAAGTGAGCCATGACCGAGCCCTACCAACGCTGTATGCAACGCAGCTTCAAGATGCTGGTATAATCGTCGGACAGCCATGATCTTCCCTCGAAAGCTGCAAGGCAAAGATTACCGCTGATACTTGGTCTTGCAAGAGCGGAGTAGGAACACCACGACTCAATAACGTGCTGCACGTATCACATCGAAGTGTACCAAAAAATGCTGATCAAACTCCCACTAAAGACTGATCCTTCTTAGAAAAGACCGTAAGGTTCACGGTATGACTGCTTCACAGGGTATTTTGTGCCGCAGCTCTGGCAATGGCTCACTCTAGGCGCTAAGCCGGTCAGGTAGCGCCATGACGCCGACCCTTAAAGAAAGTCTTCATCTAAGAGGATGTGCACTCTGCGCCACCTGAATGATCTGTAGTACAACTTGAATAAAAGACAGCAGCAGCCCAGCTCCCCCGATGATTATTACCGCCCAGAAGGTGAACCAGTGCGCTGAATCTCTCTTGTCGCGCCACAACTCTTTCCAGCCGCGTGGCTTGGAGATAGACAGTTGCCTCTTAAGTGTGGCAAGTCGGCATCTCAGCATGGGAAAGTCTCGGGCTACACGGTACGTGCCTTTTTCCTCGCCAAATGCAGAGGAGTCAAATGACTTTCGGCCGCAAAGTGAGGTCAACAACAGATCATGTGCTTCGGCGGGTATGTCCTCGAATGGATTACTTGAGCGGAAGAGCTTCCGGGCCTCCTTACTCTGTCCAAACAGCAGCCTATATGAAAGGAGAGTCTCGCGGAGGAGGTCACTCACGTCGCTCTCTGACGCCCACTGCAACGCTTCGTCAGGCTCAGCGGCGCAACTATGTCGAAGCATTAGCCCAGTGATAGCTGTTCAAGCATCGGTTACATACCTGTGAATTACTGCCTTAGAAGTTTTTCCAACTATCCCAGAAGGAAGGCTTGCAGCACAGAATGATGGATAACGAAAGAGATATAAAGTGTTCGTTGCTTTGTTGAACTCCAAATGTGGTGCCAGAACATCGATCCATTTGATCCGAACGTGGGCGATTGAATGGAGTAAGAAAGCGTTCAGCTCGCCAGATTGAATTGATGTGATACTGTTAAATGCTTGCCCCTCTTCTGGATCATCACTAACGCAAGTATTCGAAGGAGGAAGAAGTAATCCAAAGCCCATCAACAATGCGGAAAGATGACGTTTGGCGCATACCTGATCCTGTTTGAGGACCAGGAAAGCTTGGCCTCTGTAGCCGTCAAGATCGTCATTGATCGCGAGTTGTTTTGGCGGACTTGTACCGAAAGAAGGGGTGTAAAGCATAGTCTGCCAACCCAAGATCGCAAAAACAAGCGTTCTGCATATCTGCAAAGTATCGCGAACTTCTTCAGGCCTCCTGATTAGTTCCAAGCTAACGAGATGGTCAATGATATCGTCGATGCTGGTTCCGTCTTCGGACCTTGCGGAATGTGCGACTTCCAAGAATATTTTCGTAAGATGGGATGCTTCTCGAAGTTGTAAGTCGTTCCGCCCATCGGGTAACAGGGAGGAGAATGTGTCTGGGACATTCTCAAGCTGTTGGTCCAACCACCATCGGTACCATACCATCTGTTTCTTTTGGTCCAGGGCGCTCAAGTCGGTCTCGGTGCCATGAGGAAATATCTTGAGGATTGTGGGATCTGTCACAGGCAATGCTGCCAGCGCTTCTGACACTGATCAGCTGCATTGAGCTGGTACAAACGACCGACAAGACACGTACTATTTCGACTTGCCCAATCTCTGAGGGAGTACGCAATGCTTCCAGGATGCGCTGAGGATGACCTCCTGAACCCTGACAGTCTCGAAGACAATGCGGGCTGTCTGGCAGAATTAGTGATCGACATCGTGGAAGTGTTGGCGTCTGAGATTCAAAGGACTAACATATCATCACTGCCTCGACCATGACCTTATCTCCTCTGGTCTGGAGGCTTCGGGTCGCAAGCGCTGGTTTCAGAGCTCAAGTAAATGCCCGCTGCGACGATCCAGGTCATCTCGGCTCGACAAGGCTGAAGTATCGAACAGGCATTGATCATTGGCTGCATAATAGAAGAGCGCTGTGCCACAAGGCTCTCATCACAGAAAGAGCGCTACAATATGATTTCCTCTCTGGACGTCATTTTCTCTCCGTATATGTAGTGAATCTCAGCGCATTGTAGCGGATCGTCATCGTCGCATGCGACGGTCAGGACCCATCATGGCAGAAAAAGCAACCTGGTGTGGCGCCATTGCCTCCGCCGTGATCCTTCACTGCTGATACAGACTTCTAAGGCCAACGTTCCCAGATCGCGCCGGTCACAGCCCCCTCTGGGACAAAGCTTTGGAACGGTATCGTGAAGAATTGAAAGAATGTGATGACTATGAGAGTATGCTTGAAGTGGACAGCGTTGAAGAACTTCTCAATCAAGCAAAAGCTTTGAAGCCGCCGGGGGCTTTCAATAAAACTTCAGCTAGCTCGTTGAATCGACTGGAGCCGATATTGAACCACCTGAATGACTTCTCGGCTGTCATAGCCCTCTGCTTTGGTGCCGATGCCAAGATCGCTGCACTCGTATGGGGAAGCATCCGGATCATCTTGACGGTATATATGATACTTATGGTGAAAAGCCAAGCTGACTTCGTCACAAGCTGGCCTCTCCAGCAGGAGATACCTTGCGGGATGTGCTCAACATGCTGGAAGAACTAAGCCTCTCGCTCCCCAGGTTTAGGGCTTACGAGAAAACACTGCCCATGGACGAAGCACTGGAGACTTCTCTACTAGATGTATATACAGAGATGACCTGCTTTTGCGCGCGCACCATCAACTTTTTCCGGAGCAATCCACATCGTATGGTCCATCCGTAGTTATGAAAGAGCTTGACTAATGACTGTCAGAGATACTACGCCGCAACCTTTGGGCCGAATTTGATGGCGACTTCCAACGGACTATCAAACGACTGAAACGCCTATCACAAATGGTTGAAAGTGAAGCAGATGCAGCGCGAATGCGGGTCGACGCCGCGCGGAACTCTGAAATTCTATCACTTATGCAGACGCTCAAGGAGAGCAAGATACATCATGACAAACTTCCTTGTTATTATATTCCATTTGGCGTTAGTGAGCGATTCTACGGCCGTGATACTGCACTGCGCAAAGCCAAGGAAGATCTTGATCCTCAAGAAGGTGAGCCATTGCCCAGGTCACTTGCCCTCTATGGCATGGGCGGGGTTGGGAAAACCCAGATCGCGCTTCAGTATGCCAATGCCAGTCGTGATTTATTCGATGCTATTCTGTGGATCTCCGCAGACAACACAATTCGAGTGGCACAAAGCTTCCTGGAAGTTGCACAGCGTCTTGGCTTGGTTCCTGACAAAGAGGAGGCGCAGGATGCTGTCGCTGCTATGCTTAGAGTCAAATCCTGGCTGGCGGATTCTTGTAAGATCACAAGCAGTTCACGTCTGTTCTGCTATGGAATTGACAGTTGCCAGGTTGCAAATGGCTGCTAATCTTCGATAATGCCGATGACTTAGAGATCCTCAAGCATGCGTGGCCTGGCAGTGCCGTGGGTTCCATACTTCTGACGACTCGTGACTTCAATGCCGCTTTCAGTCCAGCAGCTCAAGGCTACCATGTCCAACCCTTTGACAGCATGGCAGGATCATCTGCTTTTCTATCTCTTGTGGGCCGAGATCCTGACTCAATTGCAAATCAATCCATGGCAAAGGACATTACGCACGCTCTCGGTGGCCTTCCATTTGCCATCAATCAGATTAGTGGTTTCATTGTCCAGCAGCAGCTTGCCCTCGAAGACTTTTTACCGTTGTATGAGCGAAATTCCACCAAAATTCATGCTCGGAAAAGTGGCATAAGTGATTACGAACATACCTTGAGCACAGTATGGGAAATTGCTCTCAGCAAGCTTACGGGAGACGCCAGCACATTACAGAAATTATTAGCTTTTGTCGACCCTGACAAGATCCACGAGTCTGTGGTGATGGAAGGCTTCGAAGATGAGGACGAGGGAAGCGAATTCTTCTTTCTAACCGATGAGATGGAGTAAGAACTGCGTTTGTAAACCCAGGATTTCGCACTATTGTATGCTGTATACATCACTGATAGGCTTGACAGCGACATGGTTCTCCTGAGTCGCATCCGCGCACAACAGGGACGACTGGACGATGCGTTGCGTCTCAGTTCCAAAGCCCTCGCATTTCGGCAGCAGCTGCTTGGCAACAGACTTAAAACCTGTGACTCTTTGTACCACGTCGCAGACCTCCTTCAGAGAAGGGGAAACTCGCCATCTGCTGTGTAAGCATCCTCCTACTCCTGATATCCTTACTCCTACTGTTCTCACCTCTATTTCTTACTCTTACTGTTCCTACTTTTCATACTCCTATTTTCCATACTCCTAAATTTCCTACCCCTACTTTTCCTACCCCTACTTTTCCTACTCCTCCATGGTATACTACCTACTCTGCCACTTCTTTCTAATTTATTCCTTCGTCTCTTCCTACCACCCTCATCCTCATCCTCCTCCTCCTCCTCCTCCTCCTCCTCCTCATCCTCCTCCTCCTCCTCCTC
>JAABUP010008886.1_pt1 | contig 12606 bp, 21 predicted proteins | sample 5559201 | NCBI WGS metagenome assembly JAABUP01 (sample SAMN10711887, study PRJNA513373) | rock metagenome | isolation source: Antarctica rocks | place: Antarctica | reverse complement strand
ATCTAAACAGATTGTTATTATTATTATTATTATTATTATTATTATTATTATTATTATTATTATTATTATTATTATTATTATTATTATTATTATTATTTGCTGCGCTGCCATGATGCTGTCTTCCACAGACAATACCACCCAGCATGCCTTTTCCTCTTTGTTGCAGGGGGAGGGGGGGGGTCTTGGCAGCGCAGGGAGGGTGAGCTGGATGGCATTGATATGGACTTTGATGATACTCAAGTGGAAGTCCAGCTTGAAGGTGTGACACACAACTCTTGTGCAAGGCCCGATTTTGCTCATCAGGAATTTGCTCATGCAAGGTATGTTGGGCACAAGTCTATAGCAATGTGAACATGATGTTGCATGTTCAGGTTTGACACCTGGATTGATATATGTCTGATATGCAATCAGTACACGGTAGGGACACCACCCCTGGTTTGAATGTTGTGTGCACAAGCGACACTTGAAAGTCTGATGATGCACTTCAGTCCTGACGCTTACCTGCATTGTCATGAGTGGCAAAGTGACATTTGTGGTCAAGCCTGCATTGCTACGAGTCTACAACTGCAGCAAACTTTACCTCAAAAGCCTCTGGAAGCACACAGCAATGGCAGAAGCTGCAAGAAGAAGCTAACAGGGCAGGTCCAGAGATGATCTGTGCTGTGTCTCAGCAGGAATGGTACAGCAATCTGCTCACACCAAATCAGAACATGCCTTCAATTCTGAAACTCCTGTCACTCAGCATATCAATGGTTTTTGAATTTTTAATGTGGTAACACTGTGTTTGTTATTGAAATTGGTGCCTTCAGGAGCCGATGGAGGAGCTAGTGCCGAAGCTAGTGGGCCAGCTACGCAAAAGGCCCTGCCCCCGTGGATGCTAAGGCAGGGCATCACCTCCACCTCAACTGCCCCTGGAGGGCAGCCACTGGATGCCCCATTCATGCAAGCCAATGGTGCCGGTGTGGGCAGCAGTAATGATGGCATAGCTTCTGAAAAAGACCAAAAAGCAATAGAGGTGAGTTCCGGACAGTCCACATGGGAAGGCTACTCAGCATGTAGTATGCGTTCATATACTGCCATACAGACATGCAAGCAGTTGCGCACGTGGTACAGGAACAGTCACAGCATATGTGCTGCATGGGTGTATCATGCAGACTAACACGGCATGTAACGCAAATGTACCGAAGTAACCTAAACTGTACCCCGTGCTTGTCTGCAAAGACAAGAGAACTTTACGCTTTTTAGCAATCATGAAGGGAGCCTCCTAAGGGCAGCAGCCTGGAGCTATGACCATAGGCCATAGCCCTCATGTATCTGTCCATCTCTATGTTGTTTGTACTCACACCTTGCTAATCACACGATTGCAGATTCTTTTATTGCTTGTCTGTACTTTATTGCTTGTCTGTACTTCAGGAGGCATACTTGAAGCAGTATATGGCCCAAGTGGAGCTCATACAGCAGCGCTCAGCTGCTGCCAGGGCTGGCACTCTCGATGCCCAGCAGTACCAAGATCTCAAACACCTCAAGACAGAGCTGGCAATCGCCAAAGGTAACTCATCCTCTCAGTCACTCTCACACAAGGCAAGAGAGTGGCCTGCTGTTGCTGAGCAGCTGCACAGTGTCTGCCCTGCAGCCCAAGGTAGCAGAGTCTGTAGTGCATGATAGGACTGTTGTGCAATCCTAGATTGTACTGCTACGTGTCTGTCTTGATTGCATGATGTGCGTGCTGTGTGCTGACATGCATCACAAGCTCTGGCATGATTGATGAGTGCGAGTTGCCTTTGGTTTGTATGCTTGAATGAGCTGGTTGAGTGGCTCCCAGTTGGTTTCTTTGCCATTGCAGCCAAGGTTGATGCAGAAGACAATGCAGCGCCTGTCAAGAGAGTCAAGGTCGAGGGAGGTTGGTCAGATGCGTCTGGATCTATGCCAGCTTTTGGTAAGACCCTCAACAGGAATCACTGTATCTCCAGTTTACCCATCTCCCCACTGACAAGTTTGACCATGGTGTGACACCAGTGACCCAAAACGCTTCTTCTCTGAAGTAAGTTATTGCAAAAAGCTTGCATTAGGGTCTGCTCAGATAGTCATGCAGGTATCATTGGGATCATCTTCATATGATCTCCCGCTGAATGGCCTGTGGTGACGTATAGTCTTGTGAAGACTTTCTGACCATGGTTCTGGAGCAACGACGCAACATGCTGTCTCTCTGAATCAGGTCTTGTAAATAGGCGTGTATACATACATTCATGCCAGCATCACTGTGTTGAGCCTCAGTTCATCTCATACTGAAGAGCCTGCAAGTGATCAGATTCCTTGACGATGACAACAGTGGTCTGCGTCTGTCTGGTGTGGTAATGAGTGGGCAGCCAAGTGAGTGTGTATGTCATGTGTGCAGCGGTCAAGGCAGAGGATGGGCTTCAAGGCAGCACTTTGTCTGATTTATTACAGCAGCCTGAGATCAGCGCTGCTGTTGATGGTGCTGAGGCTGGTAAGACTCTGCTCTGAGCTGTGTTACATACAGTATGGCCGTACCTGTAACGGCCCTGGTCACAATCACATGCTGATGCCCATGGGTTGCAGTTTATCGCATCAAGTAATAGTATCGGGCATGAACAACAGAATGCCCTAATGATGTACCTTATGGTGCATCTTGACATGCAATTCAGGGTTGCTAAGTTCATGTGTGTTGTTGAGTTCATGTGTGCATGGGGTCACCTTGCCTGCTTCTTCTGCAGATGCCAATGAATGGGAGGATGTCAAAGTCAAAGTGGCACATCCTGAGGTCAAGCCAGAGCATCAGAGTGATCAGCAAGCGACGCTGGCAGATGAAGATGACTGGGAGGATGTTTAATGCAGCACGCCGCAATGTCACACAGTTCGTTGTCAGCAACAAGATTCTACCGTTTGATGCAGGACTCCGATATCGATGTGTACGACAGTATCTGATTCAGGTCTTAACGGTGCAAAAAGATTTGACTTACAAGCCTTATAACATTTGCTTTGACACTAACTTACACGCAGGCGCAGTGTTGTTGTTTGCTGCATGTGCGCTTAGAATATACCATCCAATATTGTCTTCGGTCATGCGTGAAGAGGTACATGTGCATATATAAGAAAACAGCTAGTCATCGACATCAGGAATCACGTATAGAGGCAATGCCACTTGACCTCAAGGGACATCTCAAGTTCAAACAGCATGGTATAAGAAAGCACATTCATCAAGCAGGCAATGACAATGATGCGGATCACTTTATGATGATGGGCCAGTTCGCCAAGATCAAGTCTGGAATGGTGACATTAAGCTCAGTCATCATCTCAAAATCAGAAAGCAAAGCACGCTTGGACTGGACAAGCTGAACACAACAGGAAGCAGGAACATGGCTTCTGTACAGAATAGACCACAAGCCCTTCCAGCATACTAGCTGGAACAGTTGTAACAGGCTGCAAACAAACCAAACTTCCCAACATTAGCCATCAGTGTCTTGAATGACGCCCACATGCCAAAACCCATTCCAAATATCAAAGTGCATATGATGATTGCGTAATTGAACCACAGGGTCAAATCCCAGCCGTATCGCCATCGATGCCTACACACACGTCAACATCAACAACTGCAAACAAGGTCTAATCATATACATGAGATGCATGGAATCACAGCAGTGAGGCGTAAGTGTACAGTGAACATTTTGGACATGCCCACCCACTTGCCTAGGACCAGCAGCACTGCGCTGCAGTCAAGCACTAGACTGCTCCGTTATGCATGCTTGATGAGACATAATAAGGCCTTCCCTGAGGGGACTGCTTGCTGAGGCCAAGCAGTGAAACAGCGTTTCGTGCTCAGGCGAGGCATGCATGACAACAGTCGCTGTACTGTGCTGTGATGTGCTGCTCTGCACTGTACTGTGCAGTACACCACCATACATCAGGACGCTACAGCAGACAGATGCGTACGAATGCATGTAATACATGGTACGTAAGCTCACCAGGGCGGAGGGGCAGGGCAGGCTATTTGGGCACTTGACCTCCGGTACACCCAGTTGTACGCCAGTGCTGGTATGATGTAAGTCTCCAGGGTGGTGGTCCCCGCCCCCAAGAAAGAGTTGATCACCCCAAAGAAAGGAAACGCCAGCGAAATCAGAATGACCAGGATCCCTGCAGGACATCTAGCACTTGAAGCATCACCAGGTGTTTGTCCATGATGCACATGCCCATTTTGCTGTGCCCATGAAGGGCCAGGTGGACAAATTGAATTGCAACAATATTCGTGACTAGAACACAATGCTATTAGGCTACAACACGGTGCTGAGACAAACATGCCCTTGCTTCTGCGTCATTGCCCACATCCCTCTTTCCACAGGTTACCAGCAGGGCTATATTGCCAACAGGTGACGCAGGAAGGTGGACAAGCTCAACAAAATCGAAAAGAAAGTAAGGGTGGGCAGGAGAATACAGGTGTGCAGCCTAGGGTTTTGGAGCTACGCACCAACTGGTAGACACGACAGGAGAATTCAGGTGCACAGCCTAGGGTTTTCCAGCTATTTACCGACTGACAGGAGAATTCAGGTGCGCAGCCTAGGGATTTTGAGCTACTTACCAACTGGTAGACGCGAGGGTAGACGGATCCAGTAGGGCTTGTCGTGGGTTCTGATCAGCTTCTCCCACATGTGATGCACTGGCATGATGAACATGCCAAATGCAATACACTGGTGAATGATCATCAGTACGATGGACACAGATCTTACTGGGGAGTCTGGCAGCAGGTCATACACATTTCCTGCAGAACAACAAACGACATTGCCTGCAGACCAGCAAACAGCATTTCCTACAGCGTTGTGCATGACACAAATGACCATGTAAGTTTGCTATCACAATCACATGAGTGCATGTTGTATGTTTTTGTGATGCAGGTGTCCGTTTGGGTTTGGCTCGTTGCTAGTTGCAGCGTGTGTTCGCTTGACTGCAGCCCAGCCAGGCACATAACTTTCTACGTAGGCTACACAACAGTCTGTGACTGCATGATGTACCTCTGGAGGCAAACTGGCTGAGAAACATGTTTCATGACATGAGGTGTGTGAATGTCAGGAGTGCATGCTCCCAGTGCATACAGCTTTCACATGCACAATGCTGCAAGCTGCAAAATGGTGCAAGCACGTTTGCCTTGTGTAAGTAGGTGGAGCACGTGCAAGCATGCAAGCATTCACGCTGGCAAGCAGGCAAGCTAGCAAACACTAAGCAGCAACATGCCACCTCCACCTGACCCATACATGGTTGGGTGAAGGCTGTCATCTGTCTCAACATGGCAATCAACACTAGCAAGCAGCAGCATGCAAGGTGATCAGGAGGCCACAGACAGGGAGGGGGGGGGGCGGCAAGGAGTACTGACCGTGTTGGGCTGACAGAACAGGGAAGGCGGCAAACATGGTGGCAGCGCTGGGCAGCGTAAGGGTGAAGACATACAGGTAACTGGCAGTAAAGACACGAGGGAAGTTGCGCGGCTGGTGCATGCTGTCCATCACCTCCCTGCCAAACACCAGTCACTATCATTGCATGCTTCTTCAGTGTACAAAAACATACTTCTTTGTCAGGGCACAGAGTGATCAAGCTGTGGGTCAGACCTACCTTGGCTAGCTGAGCGTTGCACTTCTTCTTCAGGGCATACAGCAGAAAAAAGAAGAATTTGAAGGGAGCGACACAACACAAGGGATGCAAAAATGAAGATGTCCTGGAACAGCCCTTACAGTCGGGGGGGTGTGGAGGCATGTGTGACTCATCGGACATGCTGGCTTGAAAGCAAAGGTGGATGTGATGTGCTAAAACATCAAGCTGGTGAGAGTCCTGCTCCAAAAGGAGCCTGTTGTCTGTGCAATTCCAGACTGTTCTCATGGCGCATGACATAAAAGAGGACAGTTGATTCACTTGATGTGGCAATGTTTGTGCTGAGGCTGGTGTGACCAGTGGCCGGGCGTTTTTGGGCACCGGCACCCTAACATGCATAGGGAATTCTGCTGCGGCTATGATGGTGGATGGCCACATGAAATGCCATTGTTTGAAACCCACATTCCAGCTGCCATGTTCAGAACACAAGCAGCCCTATAATCACTACGCTTCTCTCTGATCGGAGGGCCACTTAACATGGTGTTTTGATTGCTTGTCCATGGTGGTGTTGCTATTGAACAAGGTCAGTCAGTAACACACACTCGCACACACACACACACAAACATGCCATCCTCAGTATACTCAGAAAAGAGCTCTTTGGTACATCTCAACATGGTTGCTGATCTAGATGCCTGTGAGGGATCATCAGAGGTGTCACACCAACAGTCACACCAGCAGTCACATCAACAGTCACAACAACAGTCATGTCAACAGTCACACCAACAGTCATGTCAACAGTCATAACAGCAGGCACTTACATGAGCATAGCATGTCCGCCATACACAAACAGCAAGTTTGTGCTGCCCTCAACAAAGGCCTGCAGGCCTTGGGTAGGGGCTTGCCCCCACAGGCCCTCCTGAAGCCCTTGAGCTGAAGCTTGAGAAACCATGTACCAAGCTGTGAAGGTTGTGCCCAGGATGGCAATGAAAGAGAAGATGCGCATGTTGCGGAAAGAGGGGATGAAGCTTGTTGTCAGCCCTACACTGCCAAACAACAGGGCGTAGTCCCTGCAGACACAATATCACAGCTGATGATGTTCCTAGGTTGTGCTGCTTTGTGAAGTGTATGATGTATGGTGCAGCATCTTGCATCAACGCAGTGTTTCCATACTTGCTACGCACCAATGCAAGCTAATCTGGTGACAGCTCACTGTGTCATGCCACTTTGGCTGACACATATTGCTGACAAGATGCTGAGACTGGTGCGTGTTTGATGCAATGCTGCTGTGAGCCTCATTCACCTACACAAACATGACATGCATGAGCAGGTGATGCCTTGGGTCGGGAGATTCACTGTCACACAAATAGCAGATTCAATACCTGATGTTACAAAGGCTATTCAGGTAACACATAGTGTTTACACAGGCTGTGACTTGCTGCTGTGATTCCAGATCACACACACAATGGACAGGCAGGTACTCCAAAGACTTATGTTGCAAATGCTGCGCAGACTCTATACCTGCTGTTACAAAGGCTATTCAGGCAACACATACTGCTTGCACATGCTGTGACTTGCTGCTGTGACTTCAAATTACAATGCACAGGCGGGTGATCCAAAGGCTTATATTGCAAATGCTGCGCAGATTCAATACCTGATGTTACAGAGGCTACTCAGGCAACACACAGTGTTTGCACAGGCTGTGACTTGCTGCTGTTACTCCAGAACACACACACAAAGCACAAGCAAACAATCCAAAGACTTATGTTGCGAATGTCGCTGAGACGATGTGTAGAGCAGGCACGGCATTCAGCAGCATTACCTCTTGTTACGGAAGCTACTGAGGCGGTACATGTTGTTGGCACAGGCTATGACTTGAGCCACTGCCAAGCCCACAAGGGCGAGAACATTGACAAGCCAGCTGGCAGAGCCAAGCCATGGGCCACAAAGCTCAAACACCACCTCATGATACTGGACGCAGTACACCTTGTCTGTCCAGCCTGACATGTGAAGCTCATCCAGCGTCACCTGCAGGGTGAGTCATGACACTGCTTGAGTCAAAGGTCATGTGACAGTATACAGTGCCTTTGGTTGCCTTGGCTAGACATGCTTTCCAGGCAGCTGGTCATCTGGCGGAGCTGTGTATGCAGACATGAAGTGCGCAAGATGAGGAAGCTGAACAGACACTTGGCAGCCACATGTACATAGCCATACATGCAGCTATTCACGTGCTGTCAAATGAAGTAGGGTGCTTACAACAAGTTACTTACTCCCAGTGCCCTACACACGGCAGCTGGACCATGTTGCCACAAGCTACTGTGGTATGCTGATGTTATGATGATGCAGAACGTATACCGGGGTGTCACTGTGGCAATAAACTATGCTGGCAACCATTGGGGTATGCCTTGTACAATAGGCCTATCAAGACTAAATTACTGTGACAAAGATGTTGTACCATGACAATGCCGTGATGCAGGTCTCGCCGCCAGGCTGCCTTGCGCTTTTTGAGCTCCTGGTACAGCGTGGCCAGCAGGAACAGGGTCCACAAAGCCAAAGTGGCAAAAATGAGCTGAAAGAAGACCCCAGATGCCATGCCAGTGGTTGCAAAGGCATTTGGAAGGGTCAGAATGACCTGTCCAACCTGCAAACCATGTCGCATTTGCGGTGATGTTGATCCATCTGTCGATATCTGCTGTGATCTGCACAACTAATGTCAAGACATGTCCATTGCGTTTGTGTATATTTTCTGCGCCTCAAATGCCATATGCTGCAGCATGCACACTTTGCAATCATGATCTTGTCTGATAAACATGAAGCAGTCATGTTATGACTTGCAGCTGGGCGCAAAAGGAGCTGTAGAGCCTCTGCAGGGTTGTGGCTGCCTAGCAAAACATGATATGCAAGTCCGTGTGCGACCTCAGCGGCTGTGAACAATTCTGTGAGATCGTGCCCTGCACTGCTGCTGTTAGTTCCACCTTTACCTGTGCAGCTGCTGCAGTCAAGAAAGCATCGCCCTGAGTGTCGCCCTCCCAAAATATGGATCTCAGTATGTTCTTGTTTGGTTCCTCTGCAACTTCATCAGCATATAATTCCAGATGCCTAGCTCCTGAACAGGCATTAGGTACTCTGGCATTACAGGCAGGCAAGTATTGCTGTGCAAGATGAGACAGATGCACGACAGCACACCTGCTTTGACAAAACTTGGTGTTGCTCTGGTGTCGCTCCTGATGGTAGTGGAATAAGAGCCCGACCCCACAAAGGACTGAGAAGAAGATTGCATATATTGACAGCGCTACCGGTGAACCTCACATGACGCCTCAGGCATTGCTTGAATGCAGGAGTAAATGGGAAGCAGCGGTTGTCGGTGGACTGTGTCGCTTCGATACACCACTAAAGGGTATTTGGCTGGAGGCCAAACTATCAGAACTGTCGAATTCTGTTGTGTGTAGACGCGAAGGCTGTTGTAGCGACCGAAGGAAGTCAGAGGTGTTGAGGCGATATCGATCGTGGCGTATCGTCACGCCAATCGCCAGCAAGCTTGTATTTATGCAGAATGCCTGTAGCTGCGTGACTAAATGATCACTCAGTCTGCTGATTGCATGAAAAATTGCTCTTCGGGGTAGCTGCGCCAGTAGCTGCCCCAATTTTGGGCGTGACACTCGACCCATGGAGCTCAAGTGTCAAGGCTTGCGACTGGGGACAGCAGAAATGAAGCTCAAGAGTCACGTTTGCCACAAATGCAAGCAGGCATGGAAAGCAGTGGTTGAGGGTGCCAGGGTGCCAGCAATCTCACAGCATCAATGACAGACTTGAGGGACTCAAAATAATGATCAAATATCAAAATTCAAGAAAACATGAAATTTCGAACACCAATTTTGACCAGACTTTACCTAATATGCTGAAGGGTCAGCTCAGCAAAAATGTACACTGAATCTGTGTGCACCCTTCATGCACCCAACAAGACGCGAACATCACACTGCAGAACAACACACTCAACGGAACAGACATAATGAAATGCGTACATCTGAACAGTGCGAGCACTCCTGTGTAACTGCAACAGCACCCACTTTGGTGAAAACCTCTAGAACTTCTTTACGGCATCCCCAGCATTTTGATGACATGAAGCAAATCCCCAAAAACTCCTGCAGCTGTCACTTCTGCACCAGCGCCAGGACCTCTGATGACCAGTGGCTGCTCATTGTACCGCTGAGTCTTAAAAGATATGATGTTATCACTACCATCCAGGTTTGCAAAAGGATGTGCCAGGGGCACTTGCTGCAGACATGCAAACACAATACATGCTGTCTGCTGACAAAACAGTGGTGTTACCAACACCCATGATGACTGCCCACCATCATGTGTACACAATCTGGCTTAGACATATGCATGCACATGACCCACGCACGCATCCAAAGTTGTATGAACACCAGCATGCACTCTGTGTGCCAGACTTGTGGCCTAGTCATGTGCACGGCAAATCAGGAAGCTCCTGCCCCATCTTTGACAGCTGACTGTGTACACACATCTGCACCAACTAGCTCATGCTGCCACTGTCACTGGAGACTGCATGATGCCATGGTAAGCAGAGTGTGCGACGCTCGCCTTCAGCTCTACTCGGCATTTCCTGTTGATGAGATCCAGGCTGCCCACATATCGCAATGCCATGCCTTGAGCTGCAGCAGCTTGCGCTTGACCTTGCATGGTGCTGTCATACTGCACCACATCAGGAGACCCAGTCAGTGACCTTCCCATGACTGTCTGTCAACAATCTGCCGCACTTGCAAGTAATATGTGCTTGACCAACCTGTTCATGCAGTGACACATGAAACAGCACCTGATACAATGTAAGGTACACTGGTTATGGCACCTAGCTGACCGTAGTCAGGCAAGCCTTGGCCTTGTCAGAGGAGACTTATGTCTTCAGCCAAGACATAGAAGTCTTCCTCAAAGCGAGAGCTGAGGAGCTTTTAACTTTACAACCACAGCTTTGCTCCTCTCTCTCATAGCTCAAGGGCACCTTTGCATAGACAACACAGGACAGCAGACAAGACAGCTACACCTGCCAAACAGAGTCCTTGGGAAGAGCAAGCGTGAGAGGCTCAATGTTTGCAACATCCAAGTAGGTCATGCAGTGAGCCAATGAACTATGTGGATACCTCAGGCTCTACCTTGACTTGAGAAGCCATGAACAATTGGACTGCTTTACCTGGGCAGCCCGGTGTAACACTGGGCTTCTTCACAAATTGACGCCGAAAGGCGTAGTCTTTTCATTTCTTTTCAAGAATTGCACTCTTTAGGATTGTTTGGCAGAGTATTTGAGTCTGAATGAGAGGGAATCCGGTGAAATGTTGCCATACCTGTGGCAGTCGCTCCATGAAGTCATCTGCAGATTGAGTGTCTGCCAGCTGCGGTGGCACTAAGCTCTGCACATGAACCTGCTGCATTTCTACCGCCAGACCGCATTCCCGGCCAAGTATGATCATTTTGCGGGCGACATCGGTGCCTGCAGCACTGAGAATGCAGATGAGTGCTGTCAAAACAAGCCAGAAGCAGCAGCATCATGAATGCACAGGCAAGGCTTGCCGCTGGATGTGATGACTTCAGGAGCCAAACGTGTGCAGCAGTTAGGTTATGTGCATGTTTTGGGTTCTGCACATGCATGTTGTGTACATTGTAAGCATGCGGTGCGCATGTGTACACACATTGCCTGTTTGGCAGGTATGGTGAAGCAGTAGACTAAGATGAGTCCAAGCTCCTCACCATGCACTCAGGTACCATGTCTCTGTGTAGCAACGGGCTTGCATGCAATCTCACAGCACTGCTGCCAGACTATCAAAGCTGCTTCATGAATTTGACAGACATGCGTCGTTTGTGCCAACTCTGCAGAGGTGATGGCAATGGTAATGGCTGTGGTAATGGTACTGGTAATAGTAATGGTGATGATGATGGTAATGGTTCCAAAGTAGTGGTAAACCTGCAAGATCTTCTCGTGGGTCTGGCTCTGTGAAGCCTTTAGCTTTTGCATCTGCAACCACCTGCGAAAAGGTCTTGCCGGCACCAAAACTGTTGAAAATAAAGGACAGAGTGCCGCTGAGAATGCCCTCTATATGTATAAGCTCATCTCCTGTGTCTAGTAGATTGCTGAGGGTGGATATGACTGGCAATCCAGCTCCAACTGTGCCCTACAAGCACACTATGCACTGGGAGTTGTACACCTCACTGTACATCACTGTTGGAGCGCAGGCACTTGCAGTGAACACAAACGGATTTGCCTTGAGTGGATCACGGTACCAGCCATTCATGTATGCCATTGTATCCTGTGGTCAAGGCAAGTTTGCAATGTAGAGCACAGATGTCGAATGCAATGCATACGAGCATTCAAGCCAGATGCTCTCTGCGTAGTTGCGCACTGTGTAGTTGTCAGCAATTCTTGAGAACAACTGCCACAGGATGGACTGCATGTCATACCTCATACATGAAGTGGGTACCATGCTCTCTGCTGGCATTGCGGACCTTAGTCCACTCATCCAGTGGACCAGAGGACAGCTTCTTGTTTGGGGTAACAACATGTATGCCTGTAGACAGCCATCTGGCATAGTATGATGGCACCAGCGAGGTTGCTGTGCAGTCTACAATGATCTTGTGACAGTTGCTGAAGCCTTTGAAGAAGTCTGTGAATGCATCCAGGCTAGGGGGCTCCCCCTGCAAGCAAGCAAGCAGGCAAGTGTTGCTGACAAGCATACAGCATAAAGGCCAAGACATAGGTGCTACTGCAGCTCAAAGCAATACTAGGTAAATGTTGCAAGCTTTGCCAATGTGCACTGAGCTTCTGCTACAGGTAATGGTTGCTAAGCTGATTCAGGGCTTTACTCACACCCATTGCCATGTCAGTCTGCCAGGTCTCCATATCGCAGCCCTTCTGGTTGTACAGGTACATGGCACGTGAGCTGATGATAGCAACGATGTGCAGATCAATCAAGAGGTTGTTCTGCAACGCGCGGGCCTGCAGAAGTG
>JAABUP010008885.1_pt1 | contig 12606 bp, 14 predicted proteins | sample 5559201 | NCBI WGS metagenome assembly JAABUP01 (sample SAMN10711887, study PRJNA513373) | rock metagenome | isolation source: Antarctica rocks | place: Antarctica | reverse complement strand
GCTGTTGCCGTTCCTTCTCGTCGAAGATCACCCGCTGATAGCGATGCAACAACGACCAAGATCAGCCCGGGTGACGCTCGTCGTAGACAGAGCAGAGACCGGCGCAGGTCCCGTGGATAACGACCGGACCGGTGAGGATCAACGACTCGGTGAGCGCGGACGAGGGGCTGCGCGAAGCCCTGCGCGCAGCCGCTGGTGGATCGTCGCCACAGTGCAGCCGCGCGGTCGGTGCCAAGCAGTGATCGGGCTGGCCGAGCGGCACGGCGCGGGCCGCCTCGAGCCGGCCTGCGCGCTGGCGATCGACGTCGGGGACCCGTCGGCGTCGAGGGTGTCGAGCATCCCGGAGAGCTTCAGGGTATTCGGTCAAGCCTTCCGGTGCCCGTGCCCAGGGCTGCGCGAGAGCGGGGTCGACATCCAATGCAGATAGGGATGCAGCAGTGGACGCAGCGCAGTCCCCGGCTGACCGCTCACCATCGCCGCCGCCACATCCGCGCCAACCTCGGCCGGATAGTCCGACGCGTTGGCGACAAGATCGTTTCCGCAAGGGGATCGACGACCGGGTCGGCACCTACTGCAAGGATGCTCGCATGTCCCTTGATCGGGCTGTGCTGTTTCGGCTGGCCACCAGTTCACGTCTCGAGCAGGCGGTGCGGTCACTGCCCAGGGGGGAAGACCTCGCCTGGCAAGCGGCCTCTCGCTACGTCGCGGGCACAACGTTCACCGAGGCCACGCGGACCGCGCTTGATCTCGGCAAGCGCGGGGCAGGCAGCAGCATCGACCAGTTCGGCGAACGAGTCGACGACATCTCGACAGCCGATGAGGCAGCCGCCGAGTACCGACAGCTCGCCGAGGAGCTCGCCGGGCTTCCAGACGCGACCTGGCTGTCGGTCGACCTCTCACATCTCGGCCTGGACCTGGACACGCAGCGCTGCGCGGCGCACCTGGGGACGATCGCCGCGCTGCTACCGGAGGGCCGGCGCATCCAGGTCGGGGCCGAGGATTCGCCCCGGGCCGACGCCGTCCTCGAGTGCGTGCTCGCAGCCGCCGCCGACGGGCTGGCCGACCGGCTCGGAGCGACGATCCAAGCCAACCTCCGTCGCTCGCCGGCCGATCTGGATCGACTTGTAGCGGCGGGTGTGCACATACGCCTGGTCAAGGGCGCCTTCGTCGAGTCGCCCGAGCGGGCCTGGCCGTACGGGGAGGCCACCGACGTCGCCTACCTGCGCCTGGCCCGCCGGTTGGCAGATGCCGGCGCCCAGTTCGCGTTGGCGACCCATGATGGCGTGCTGCGCGAAGCGCTGCTGGACGCGCTCGGATCGCAGCCTGTCGAGCAACTGCTCGGGGTCCGTTCGTCGGTCCTGGACGATCTCGTCGCGCGCGGCGTGCCTGTCCGCGTCTACGTGCCCTTCGGAGAGTCCTGGTTCCGCTACTGGATGCGTCGCGTCGCGGAATCCCGCGGCGGATGAGCAGTCCCCGTTCTGCTCCCACCCGCCTTGACGGGGTCGCCGTAGTAACGGCCGAGGAACCAACGGATATGCAGGTGGCCGGGCCGTGAGCCCGGCGCTGGCGCGGTGGTGGGAGGCTCCCGCGCGTGGCGACCCGGGTGTTCTCGGATGAGGAGCTGGCACGGCTGCGGGGGTTCCCGGAGATCACGGCGGAGGAGTTGGTGCGGTTCTTCACGCTGAGCGCCGCGGACGCTGAGTTCGTGGACCCCGGTCGGGGCCGTTCGGCGAAGGGACGGCTGGGGCTGGCGGTTCAGCTGTGCAGCCTGCCGTGGTTGGGGTTCGTGCCCGACGACGTCACCACGGCGCCGGCGGTGGCGGTTGGAGCGACTGGCCCGGCGGCTCGGGTGGCCGCCAGCGCGATGAGTAAACGGTGCTTGCCCTCGTGAGGAAAGCACCACAACCAGGCCAGGAAGTCGCCGGTGACTCGCTCGGGGCAGCCGGGGTGCCTGTCGGGGCGGGTGCGGCCACGCCAGCGGGCCCGTCGCGCAGCACCCGGGGGATGGTCACCCGCCGGGGCAGGTCCAAGAACACGATCAGCTCGGTGCGAGGCAGCCGTAGGTCGAGGCTGCCGCCGTAGTTGCCGTCCAGGACCCACCGGTCGGCGGCGACGAGCTCGGTGACTCGCGTTCGCCAGCGCGGGATGTCGGTGGGTTCCCACCCAGGCCGCCAGAATTCCTGGTCCAGATGCACCACCGGCAGACCCAGCCTGTCGGCGATCGCGGTAACGAGCGTGGTCTTGCCTGCGCCGCCGCTGCCGATCACCAGGACCCGGCTCGGGGTCGGAGTCATGATTGGTGTTGCCTCGCGCGCGCACTTCCGGGCCTCCTGATGATGTGATCGTTGTGGGGGTTGCCGCGCCGGTCGCGACCGCACGAGACTCAGTTTTCCTGCGGTAACGATACTTCTCACGGAGGCCCGAGGGTGTCGGCCGCAGTCACGACTGGCCGCTTCACTCCCCCGGCAGCCGACGTCCCAGCCAGCTACTTTGCACTTCCCCGCAGCATCGGGAGTCTCGGGCCTTCTATCGACGCTGCCTCCTGAAATCGACAGGGTGGGTGATCAATGGATGCCGCCGGAACTGTCTTAGGGGGGTACGCCCACCCGACGGGATCGCCCGGGCGAGGGCGTCGGGGGGCGGTGGCGATCGCGATCAGGGGGTGGCGGGCTGCTCGGCGGCAGGTCGGGGCGTTTGGGGAGTGGGGGTGATCGCGGAAGTCAGTACCCCGACGTTGGGGAGCAGGACCATCTGCTCGTCGCTAGTGAGGCGCACGAAGGTCAAGCCCATCTCGGCGACGGTGCCGGCGTAGCTACCCCCGAGACCCCCAGAGTGCACAGCGACCCGGTCTCCGACGGTGAACGGGCGGGAGAGCTGGAGCACGATCCCGGCAAAGACGTTGGCCAGCGACTGCTGTGCGGCGACTCCGAGGATAATGCCGGTGATGGCGCCGCCGAGAAGCAGGCGGCCGATGGGTACCGAGAGCAGGGTCAGCGTCTCGAGCACGATGGCGGCGTAGCCGGCGATGCGCACCGCGAGGCACAGTCCGGCCGAACGGGCGGTGCCCAACCGCCCAGCCAGCCACCCGCTGGCCTCGTTGGTGAGTTTGTGTAAAGCGGCGACACCGAGGACGACGAACCCGGCGGAGCCACCAAAGGTGAGGGCTCGTTCGGCGGTGTCTCCGCGGATGCTGCCGTAGCCGGCAGCTGTCACCGCGGCGGCCAGGGCCAGGAGTCCGAGAACGCCCCCTGCCCACCACCGGTCCGGACCTGGACGTCGAGCGCTCCGTTGCTCGCCTCGCCGGCCTGGTGGGCGAGGCAGCCGCATGACGGTCTCCTCTCTCGTGAGCCATCGCAACGTATCTGGGGGCGAGTCAGGCTCGGCTCGTGGGGCAGCATGTCGTGCCGGCGAATGTTGCAGCCCCAACGCCTTCGAGAGCTCCCGGTCCAGCCCCGCCGCGTGGATGGTGTCGCACAGCAACACCGCCCGGCGTGAGTAGGTGTCGGGCCGCGAAGCTATCGCCGGATCCTGCTGAACTGTTGCTCAAGCCCCAGCCCGTCGCTGACGCTGGCCGAGGTCACCCACGCCTCGGGGTGGCTGACCATCGTCGCCGCGCTCGACCGCCAGGTCGCCGGGCTGGTGGCCCGCCTCGAGCACCAGCTCACCCGGGCCGACCAGGCCACGGCGACCCGACTAGGTCGCCGACTCACGCCCAGATCGTGGACGCCGCGACGGCAGGCTGAGCCGGGCCAGCGTCACCGCACCCGCCCAGCCCACGACCACCGCGACCGCCGCGACCACGTCGCTGGGCCGGTGCCACCCGACGAGCATCGTGGCCAGCCCGGCCACGGCGACGCCCGGGACCCCGAGCAGCACCACCGGCACCCGCAGCAGCGGCGGGAGCACCACCAGCAGCGCCACCACCAGCGACGCGACGAGGGTGACGTGGCCACTGGGCAGCGAGTTGTCGCCGCCCGGCCGAGTCAGAGTCGTCTTGAGCAGCTCGGTGAGCCCCTGCGCCCCGAGCACGAGAGCGGACACCGACACGGCCAGGTCGACGCGGCGACGCAGCACCGCGACACCGACCAGGACGACCAGCGCGAGCACCACGGCGGGAACCGTGACCAGGTTGAGCACCGAGAGCAGCTCCGTGCGGAAGCTCCGCCCCACCGCCTCCGCCGCGCGCGCCGCCCGCTCGTCGAGCTCCCGCCCGGTCCGGTCGAGCACCGCGACGACGTAGACCGCGTAGACCGCCACCGCCCCGCCGACCGCGGTGAGCGCGGCCATGAGCATCGCGATCGGTGACCGCCGCGCGGGGGCCGGTCGCGGTCGCTCCGGCCGCGGCGGGGCCGGGGTCGGCGGGGGCGGGTACGCGGGGGGCTCGTACCGGGTCGGCGGGCCGTACACCGGCGGCGGGGGATGGTGCGGAGCGAGTACCAGCGGCCGGGTGGACGGCACGGTGGGGCCGGTACTCGGGTAGGACATCTCCCCACTCTGCCTCCGGCGGATGACAGTGGGCTTGCCGCCCCCTGTGTAGGGCCTGAGAGCGCGGCATCCCGCCGACGCATGGGGCCGCCCGAACGACCGCCGGCCGGGCCCCCGCGAACGGGGACCCGGCTGGCGGCACGGGAAACCACCGAACTCAGCCCCGGAAGCCCCCCGTGAGGTGGCCGAGGACCACGATGTTGACGCGGTAGTTGCGGGTCGTCCACTGACGCCAGGTCAGCAAGGACCCCGACTCGGCTGGGGCAACGCAGCAGCTACCGGCGTCACCCCCCTCCCCCGGCCCGTTGCGGACGTCGAGACCGCACCGTGCCATGCCCCTCCGGTGGCTCGACCACGCCGCACCGAGCCAACGGTGCACCTATTGTCCGATCTCGAAGCCGACTGCCGGCGCTCAGACCGGGCTGCACCACGAGGCGGCGGCGAGCCGTCCTCGGCATCCGCGCCGGAACTGGAACCGTCGGTGACCTCGGTGATTCCCGCTCACCCGCCAGCGTCCCGGTGTCGGGTTCCCGGGCCGCGCCGGTCAGGCTCGGCGCCGGGAGGGGTGGTGGTCGTCGAGCAGGGCCTGAATGCGGATGTTGAGGGCGTCGGCGTCCTCGGCGAGGTCGTCGAGCAGGGTCAGCACCTCCTCCAGCTCGGGAACGGGCCGCGCGGGCCCGGTTGCTGCGGTCGGCGCGGCCGGGTCGGTGGCCGCGCGTGGGGTGTCGGGCGGCTCGGTGAGGAGATCGTCGGTGTCGGCTCGCCCGGCGGCGAGGGCGAGGCGGGTGCGGATGGTGCGGCAGGTGATCGGGCGGTAGTCGTCGAGCCAGCCGTGTCGGTCGATCGCGGGCAGCAGCACCGCGGCCCCGAGCCACCGCGCCGGCTCGGTGGGGTTGTGCTGGTGCGGGCTGGCCGGGGTGGGGGCGTCGGCGGCGGTCAGGGCCGTGCGCGCGGAGCCGCGGCCCAGCCCGTCGGCCACGCCCAGGATGTCCAGCCAGCGCGCGAGCGCGCACGCGGGACAGCTCCGCGGATCCCCGCCGCTGGGCACCCGCCGCCCGGCCAGCCACGGCACCGACTCACCGGCCGGGCCGCAGGTTGAGACGGTGATGTCGGCGGGGCGAAGCCCGCGGGCGCCGCGGTGGGTGTAGCCGAGAACCTCGGTGAGCACGACCAAGAAGGCGTCGCGGCGGCCAGTGAGCCCGGCCGGCCAGCCGCGGGTGGCACACGCCGCGATCATCAGCGCTGGGTCTCCCCGGCGAATCGGCCTGTTCGGCACCATCATCGTCGACATCGACGCCGAACTCGCCCGGGGTCGACCGGCCCGATCTCTACGACCCCCAGCTCAACCGCAGCTTCGGTGAGCTCGCCGAGCACTACGGCGTGCTGGTCGACCCGGCCCGCTCGCGCAACCCGCTGGTGGAGGACTTCTGCGCCAGGCCGGGCTGCCCACCGAGGCGCACGCGCTCACCGCGTTCTACCGGGCCCGGCTGCCCGGGTTCACCACGCTGGACAAGATGGTCGCGGCGATCCGCATCGCCTTCGCCGGCGCCTTGAGCCGGTCGAACTCGCTGCGCCGCGAGGTCGGGTCCACGGGCCCGCACCAGCTCCTCAAGCGCCACGTTGATCAGATCGGCGGGATCGTCCTTGGCGACAGGCCTGCTGATCCATCGTCAGCACCGGACGCACGAACATGTGCCGTGAGCAGGCCAGCACCACCCGCGTTCGCCCACACCGCGCGGCGCCGCCCGGTGACCGGGTCGCCCACATGCCCAGCTTCCCGTAGTCGACCTGGCCCTCAGCGCCGGGTGCGACGTCGTCGGGGCGCAGCACCCGCACCTGGTCGCGGCGGGCCTCCTCGGGCAGATTCGCCCTGATCCAGCGGCGCAGGCTGGCCACCGACGCCTCCAGACCGTGCTCGTCGCGCAGCCGCGGGTGGATCGTCGCCCGCGTTCACGGCCGTGTTCGTCGCGGTGCTCCTACTGCGCACCGTGGTGGTGAGCCTTTGATGTGACTCGCCGCGACTGGACGAACGACCGGTCTCGCGGCGGTGAACCGGCCCTGCCTGCGCCCTGACGGGGTTGCGTCGGTGGCCGGTTCGCTGCCGCGATAGCACAATGCTGGTTGGGTGCAGGGTCGGGCGGAAGGGACACCGGGGATGCTCAGCGACCGGGAACGTCGAGTACTCGAGCAGACCGCTCAAGAGCTCACCGAGAACGATCCACGGCTGAGTCAGCAGCTCACCGGTCACTGGCGGCGGGCAACGCCGCTGGCCGCGACCCTCACGCTCGGCGTGGCCGTCCTCGCCGGGGCGATCACGGTGGGGTTGCTAGCCCTGGGGCTGATCGGCAACGCCGCCCTGTTCGCCGCCACCAGCGCGCTGCTCGTCCTCGGCCTCCGCCGGCGCCACCGACCACCCCTCAGCCCTCGACAAGCACCGCCCACCGACATCCCGTCCGACTCCGGCGGCGACAACGCCGACCCCGACGCGGCCACCGGGGTCTGACCCAACCCCATTGATCCGGGCCGGTCCGCCCGCAGGAGGCCCGAAGCTGTCCCCAGCCGTGCAGTGCGCCACCAGACGCAACATTCAGGTCCAACGCGCCGCAGACCCGCCTAGATCCACATCTTCAGGGAGGTGACCGCCTAACTTACCGGCATTGCGCCCGGGCCCGGGGCCGCACCGGCGGCCAGAAACCCAAACTCGGCCCTCGGCAGGTCGCGCTCGCCCGCGCCATGTACGAGGAGACCGGTTCCGACGGGCGACGGCGCTACTCCGTCGCCCAAATCGCCGCCGAGTTCGGCGTCACCCGCCCCACCATCTACCGCCACCTCGCCAACGGCACCGACCCAACGCTCTGATCTGAGCAGCACGCACAGAGCGAAGCGTTGTTCCTTGCGCCCCTGCTACCGGGAGGCCGTTCAGGCAGGACTCGAGCGGGGTTTGCTTCTGGGTCACGCCGGCACCGGGCTCTGCTCCTGTGGGTCCGGCCACGCGTGCGGGGGTAGCTCGGGCGGAGGGAATGTCCGGGCTCGGTGCGATCGGGGGTCGAGTAACTCCCTCACACGGGGTGAACCCCGACCAGGTCGGCGAAGGCGACGATGTTGTCGTTGTAGCTGCGGGCCCTCCGGTCGAACGACCCACCGCACGTGATCAACCGCAGTCCCGCACGGTCGAGGTTGCCGTACACCGCCTCGGTGGGGAACGCGTCCTTCGGGTACTGCTCGACCTGCCGCACGCGGAACACCGCCGCGCTCCCGTCCAGGCGCGAGACGGTGACCTCCGCGCCCGGCTCGAGATTACGCAGCTCATAGAAGACCCCGGGGTGGCCCGCCCAGTCGACATGGCCGGCCAGGATCGCCGGGCCGAGTTCCCCCGGGGTCGGCGCGCCGGTGTACCAGCCGGCGGGGAACCCGGTCGGTGGCACCTGCAGTGAGCGGTCCGCCTGCAGCCCCAGGCCCATCAGCGTCGAGTCGACCCCGATGGACGGGATCTGCACGCGGGCTGGGACGGATTTCTCCAACCCCGACCCGGGGGCGCCGGGTGCGCCGGGTGCGACGGAGGACGCGACGACGTTCGGCGCCGGAAGCGGCGGTGGCGCGGGCCCTCCGCGCGCGCTCGAACATCCGGACACTCCCAGCACGACGGCGAGGAGCAGGACCGCCCCCGCCTGCGGTAGCCCGGATTGTCTCCTTCCGGGGCCTGGTCCGCGGGCTGTGGCGCGTCCCCACCCGGTCACGACGGCACCCGTTCGAACAGGGTGGAGTCCTGGTAGAGGGTGTGTAGGCCTACCGTCGTCCCGGGTTGCGGGGCGTCGATCATGGTGTTGTTTCCCAGGTAGATGCCGACGTGGTGGATGCCCCCGGCCACCCCGAACACGAGGTCACCTGGGCGGGCCCGCGAAGGCGGGATGCGGACAGCCCACGCGGCCTGCGCGGCCGCCGTCCGTGGTGGGTCGGCACCGGCGTGACGCAGAACCTGCTGGACCAGTCCGGAACAGTCGATCCCTGCGCGCGTGGTGCCGCCGTAGACGTAGGGAACCCCGATGAACGTGCGGGCGTAGGCCACGATCTCCGGCCCGGCTTGTCCCGACGGCGTCGCGGTGTCGCCCCGCTCATCGCCGGCGCCGATCGTGCCGGCGCCGCTCGCACCCGGTCCACCCGGGCCGCCGTGCTTCCCGCAGACTGGCCAGGCCCCGATTCCCTGCCCCTTCAGCACCTTCTCGGCGACGGCGATCTGCTCGGACCTGGTCGCCGACGCGGCGCGGGGCGCGGACGAGAGCCCACCGAACGCCGCCCACGTGGACGGGGTGAACTGCAGGCCGCCGGAGTAGCCGTTGCCCGTGTCGGTCGACCAGTCACCACCGGATTCGCAGGCGGCGATCGCGTTCCAATCGGTCGAGGGGGACGGGCGGGACACCGGTGGCCGCGAGGACGACGGGTTGCGGGCGCCGTCGAAGTGCGGATAGCTGACGGTTTGCCCGAGATTCTCCGGTTGACACGCCGCGAAGGCGAGGTGCGCCCGATCGCACGTGTAGGTTCCCGAACCGGTCGCCGGGTCGCGCCCTGTATCGCTGGCCTGGGCTGCGCCGGAGAGAAGGCACACCGAGCTCGTGGCGGCCGCACCGGTGATCGCGATACGTGACAATCCTCGGGCGGCGTTCGTCGGTTTGCGGTGACGACCTCTGGACATGCTCGCTCCTTCATCTGAGCCGGTCATTCAATGAAATGACGGTGCGCCGAGGTCGCCCCCACTGAGTTACAACTCCCGCCGAGAATCTGGTCCGAAGAACGATTCGCTGTGGGCCCGGCATCGTGCGCGGTCCATGACGGAAGCACGATGGCAGGAACACGCCGCGCAGCCGGCGGGTGTGCGGCGGATGGCGTGCTCGTGCACCGCACAGATATGGCCGCAGGAACACGTCGAGACGATTCCGGTTCCCTGCCTGCGTCGTGAGTGTCGACTCGACACCTAGCTCGACCCGGAGCTCTCGCGGGGGCAGTACGGCTTCGTTCGTCGAGAGAACCCGGTTCAGGCGTCCGCTGTCCACGGCCGTCTCTTCGATGATGGGAGGCTCACATCGACCACCACTGCACCACGAGCAGCCCAAGGAGCCCTGGCGTGTTCATGATGGCGGCGAGGCCATCGGGCGACGGTTCACAGAAGAATCGCCCGCACAAATCAAAGTCGGCTTGAGCGAGACTGCCATCACCGGTTTCGACCGAGCCGCTCGGGACCTCGACAATTTGGCCGCGGCCAGATCCGTAATCGCCAGCGCCGTTACCCGTGCCCGTATTGCCGGTGCCCCCGCCGGTGCCGGTGCCCCCGCCGGTCCCCCCGCCTGTCCCGCCGCCGGTGCCGGTGCCCCCGCCGGTGCCGGTCCCGCCGCCGATGCCGCCGCCGCCGCCGGTGCCGGTGCCGGTGCCGTTCCCACCGCTACCGCCCGTCGTAGTCGTCGTAGCGGAAGGTGTGGTGGTGGAGGTGGTGACGGTCGGTGTCGTGGTGGTGACCGGCGCCGTAGGGGTAGGGCCCGGCGCCGGCGTGGTGGTGAGCGGAGGCGTGGTCGTCCGGGTCGTGGTTGAGGTTCGGGTGGTGGTTGACGTCGGGGTGGTGGTTGAGGTCGGGGTGGTGGTTGGGGCTGGGGTGTTGCCGCAGTTGCCCCGGTTGATGTTGTTGTTGTCCAGCGTGACCGAGCCGTTGCGGGCCAGCACCCGCCCGTTCACCGTCGTGCCGGTCTGCACGCTCGCCGAGGTCAGCGCCAAGATGCTTCCGACGAAGGTGGTGTTGGTGCCCAGTGTCGCTGAGCTCCCGACCTGCCAGAACACGTTGCACGCGCTCGCACCATTGATGAGGTCGACCGTGCTGTTCGAAGCGGTGATCAGGGTCGACCCCGCTTGGAAGATGAACACTGCGTTGGGGTCGCCCTGCGCGTCGAGGGTGACCGTGCCGGTGAGGCTCAGCGCGCCGGCGGCGGTGTACACCCCGTCCACCAGGGTCCGCCCCCCCAGCTCGCCCGCGGTCGCCGTCGACGCCCGGCCGGCGGCGTCGTTGTAGGCCGTCGTGAGGTCGGACTGGGCCTGGGCCGCCACCGCGTCCCCGGCGTGCTGGGTCCCGTTGTTGACGATGCCGGGCGGGAAGCCGGTGACCGCGCGGCCCGGGCTGACGCCCAGGTCGCCGGAGATGACCGACGGCCCGGTGTTGGTGACCGTCTGCCCGGCCAGCACGGCGAAGGAGCCCGCGGTACCCAACCCCACTGAGGCCGTCGCCGCGGACGCCGCGGGCGCCCCAAGAACCACACTCAAAATAAGCATCGCGGTCGTTGAAAACACCGCCAGAGACGCCGTGCACCCCCGGTACAGACGGGCGCGGCTATCTCCGAAGGTTTTCGAGCTCACAGGATGTCCCCTCGGCTCAGCATGAGGAACGTGCGGCATGTACCGCAGTGCAGGCCTCCCGAAGGAACCCCTCAGCACAAAGCGAGTCGTTTGCTGCGGACGCTGTACCGGGGTCTGAGGCACGACGCGGAAAAGGCAACGATAACCCGCTGCTGACGGTTTACCCACCGGGTCCGGCAGCGCAGCCCGCCACCAGGAATGGTTCTCCGCTACTGAGCGTCGCGATGGACTTCCTCATCAGGCTCCTCCAGCCTCGGCCCCACAAGAACCAAGGTCGACTACAGGCCCGACAGAGGTCCTAGACCGGATGAGGGCGAAAAATACTCACGGAGAGTCTATAGCTCCTCGATTGGGTGGACCTCGTCGACAGGCCGTGACACCAGGCTCAGGCGCCATAGGTCCGGCGGTCGCTGGGGGCCGGGTTGAGGGCCTCGCTCTCGCGCGACTCGCGGCGGCGACCGGATCCTGGCAAAGATGACGCTCGGGGTGCGGCGCCGGCGGCCTCAGCGCACGACGGGGCTGGACCGTCCAGGTGAGTTCGTTCGGTCCCGCTCCTCCAGGGCAGGGCTTGGGTCAGGTCGCCGGTGGGGGAGGGCGTGACGGTGAGCCCGCCCGCGCTGACCCGGGGTGTCGGGTCGGGAGCGCAGACCGCGAACTCGAAGCCGGGCAGCCCGTCCTCGGAGCGGTCGAGACCGAAGACCTCGCACAGCGTGCCGAGCTCGAAGGGGTGCACCTCGGTCCCGAGGATCACGACCACGTCCCGCAGCATGCTGGCAGGATCCCTGCTACCCGGCATGTCTGCCGGTGTTGCGGACGCTGCGCGGGCTCGACGCTTGGTGGCGTGCCTCCCGAACTCGAACACCGGCCCGAGAGCCACCCCGCCGAGCGCAGCACCGCCGCGCGCATCGCGCACGCCGGGCGGCGGCTGCTGGCGCGCCTGCGCGCGTTCGACGCGACCCAGGTCGAACTGCACGAACGTCTGCTGCTGCTCAACCAGCCCTGGAAGGAGGAGCTGCTGCACTGGTCCGACAACGGTCACCAACGCCAGCTCCACGGCCACCTCGCGCCACCGGCCGACGGACGCCGCCGCAGCGTCACCCGCGGCGGTTGGTGCCCCGGCTGCCGAACCACCCCGCCTTCCTAGGGCGCTCGACCTCCCGGATCGCGCACGCACGCAGGCCCTCACGTCCACGAAGGGGTGTCCCGCTCCACGATCCTCCTACGGGATGGGGAGGGCCGGGGCGACCCGAGCTGGTCCGATGCCCCGATCGGGCTTGCCCAGGCGGAACCGGACTCTGCCCTTGAGCGCGGTCCCGGACTCGGCATGACCTCCGGTCAGGCCCTCACCAGGGAGCAGGGTGAAGGTCCACCGCTGGTTGCCGTCGTAGTCGGGCAACTGTCGGCCGCCTTGTAAGACCCGGGCACCCCAGAGCTGACGGATCATCAATTCCCGGGTGTCGAGGCCGCTGACGGTGAACCTCTCGGGTGGGGCGCCGGTGATGTCGTGGTGGCTGCCCAGTGCTGGCCCGTAGGCGCCGGTGACGGTGGCGATCAGCGTCCATGCTGGTCCGGGCCGGACCCCGAGGCGACCCTCGGGTAGTCGTGGGTCGACCACGTCGGCGTGGGTCGACCACGTCGGCGCTCGCGGTCCCGAGCTGGTCGAGCCGCGTGGTGCGGGTGTCGAGCCGGGCGGGGTCGGGCACCAGCAGCACCCCGTAGGTGACCTCG
>JAABUP010008884.1_pt1 | contig 12609 bp, 11 predicted proteins | sample 5559201 | NCBI WGS metagenome assembly JAABUP01 (sample SAMN10711887, study PRJNA513373) | rock metagenome | isolation source: Antarctica rocks | place: Antarctica | reverse complement strand
CAAATGACATAATTAGATATTCAAAGTGACCATAGTGCGTGCAAAACACCGTCTTTCACTAATTGTTGACACATATGCAAATACAATGATAAACATCTTTAAGATTCAACTTGATGAAGATCTTAACACTGCTTAGTCAATTTAAGGTTTCACTGATCAACAGCAATGAGTGATGATTCTTCACAGTGATATTGTTTAACTCACAGTAGTTGACACACAGTTGCAAGCTACTGTCTTTCTTTGAGGTGAATAACACTGATGCCTCTGCTGAACTAATGAAATGCTGAATTCAACCCTTCACTAAGGTGTCATTCAAATAGCTTCATAGAACTTGAAGTTTCTTATTTAACAAATTGTATAGAGGACTGTGTGAAGGGTTCTTCTTATTATTGTCAATGACATGATCATGCTTTTCATGTGCAGAGAGACATTCTGCTTCAGACTTCAAGAAAACATCAGCATAGTTGACATATGTCTGAGGTATAGATGACGCTGTAGCAGTGCCTTGCAGGCGTACTGTCAGTGATTTGAATACAGCTCAAAGAAAAGTGCAGGTTACTGGCTTCTCAGCTGTCTCTTCAAATTTGTCTAGATCTTTTAAGCTCAACATCTGTGAATTGATGCTGAAGTGTCAGCTGCACAACTCACAGTCAATATGAACTTGTTTCTTCTCTAGAGCTGATAGGCTCATTATCAGATCAGGTTCATCCTTTTTCAAGACATAGAAGACATGTTCACAGTTGTGTTTCTGATTTCAGCTGTCTTTTAGTCAATACTTCATCAGATATGCCTCATAGCAATAGATGAAGTGATCACTCAGAAGAAGAAAGTGTGATATCTTTGTGTTCAATTTGATTATCTCATTTGTGACAGTGAAATGCTGACTAATCACATTGAATTCAGCATCAATATTCAGAAGAAAGATGCCTGATGCTTGATCAGCCTTTATGACAACAGTCTCTTCAGCTATAATGCTGAACACAGTCTTTACTTTTGCCCTTTATTGTGTTGATGTTGAGATCTTGATGTGACATTCTCTTTTTTTTAATAGAGTCATTGAGAATATGTGAATCTTATTTGAGTTGTTCATTGACTTTGTGCAATCACTTAAGTAATGACCTTTTTCTTGACAGCAGTAACAGATTACATTCAGTCTTGCTCTTAAGTGAAAGAAAGATGAACTTGATGTCACACTGATGTTATCTCATTGTCTCAATGATGTCTGCTTAAATAATCTTTGATCAATAGAAGAAAATGTCTGATCTGAAGTATTTCTTGAACAAGAACCATCAAAAGTCTTCTTCAGCTTTGTAGCATTAAGTGTGTAAAGATTGCTCTTCAGTTGCACAGTCAGAGTTATTAAGCTGTTTTGTTTGTCTGAAAGATCTTAATAATTTAACAAAATCTTTTTGATTTCTGATCGCAGCTTTGTGAAGAAATGCATTATCAGCTGTTTCTCATTGTATGACATCAACTGCACTTTCAGAGTGCTGAAATAGGCTGCAAAAGCATGCACACTTTGACTTAGCTTCTGTACAGCCTTGATGTATGTCTGTGCATTATGCAACTGACAATTCACTGAATCTTCAACAAAATTGAGAAGATAGTTGATGAAGTACTCTCATGAGATATTCTCAAAAGAGACAGTTTTCTGATGTTGATATCATGCATCTTGTGGTTCCCTCATCAGAAACTGCATGATGTATAGAATCTTTGCTTTGTTCTTAAGAAAGTTTTCAGACATCAGGTGAAATGCTGTCTCTGTGCTGTGTACAAAGTTGAGATGCTTCTGTATCATCTTCTCAGTATAGATGTTCAAATGCTCTGAGCAAATGTTCCTCTTTGACATCATTGTGCTGAGATAGTTCTCTGCAGACTGCTTGATGAAGGCTATGAATTGAGTGTGCTTCAATATAAAAGAGATATAATCAGTCTCTGAGTCAGAAGGGTCATTGACAAGTGACTTATCAGTGTTTTGACTTTGTTGCACTTGAATCTTTCTCTGAACAGATGCAAGATAACATTTCTTTAAAAGCAGATCTCTTTTCTTTTCTGTCTGTTTCAACTCATTGTCTAGACCTTGTATCATAGATGCAGAATCATTGATCTCATGTTGCATTGTTTGCAATAAATCAGCTGAAGATGAATTTTCTTCAAGAGGGTCATCAGATTCTGCACAACTTTGAGTTTAATGAGATGAACTCAATATGTGACTGTTGCTTTGATGGTGTCAACTTCTTGTCTGCATATTGTCACACAACAGACTGTTAATCAAGAGAGGTTTGAGAGTTAAAATTGTAAGGTTTCACATCTATTCATCTCAAATAGGTGTCAGAACAGGTTTATGACAGTGTGAGGTATGACAATGCACAAATTATTCAATGATAAAGCAAGATCATATATCTTAATTGATGTTAAAACTAACTCTGAAGAGTCTTCATGTGCAAAGAAGCTCTTCTTATATGAGTTCTTGCTTAGCATGCTTAGTTACATGAACTACATCTGTATTTACTTTAACACTTTTTAAGCAGCTTCACAGGGTTCTTGTGCATAAAGACACAGTAATTAAGATCAGAAGACAGAGAATCAATCAGCTGCAATCAGTTACCTTTTAAGAAAGCTAAAAGCTTAAGAGCAAAAGAAAGAAGAGAGAGAGAAAACATTATCACTTTCATCACTTCATGACTGAGATCTGCAACACAATCATTGTGTCTGTCAAATTGTGCTGCATCTTCTTTGAATTAAGCTTTTTGAGATTCTGTTGAAGTTTCAACAGCTTGGTGTCAGACATGTCAGAACTGATCTCAAACTCAGACTCAGTGTCTGAAGCATCATCTGCCTTCCTCAGATACACATTCTGAATTCTGAAGGGACTCATGATGCGCTGCAACAGCACGCTGCAATTCATTCAAATTTGACTCAGTGAAGTCAATTCAACAGACAGTGAAGAGCACAGCGGCAGATGAAGGACAAGGTCACAGAGAGAAGTGAAGAAAGAGCCAAAACAGAAGAGACGATGCAGGGCAGAGATCTATGAGAGAATGAGAATGAGGGACAAGCGCAGAGAGGCAGATGCGGATCTTATGTAGAAGAGAAGATGGGTTGAGAGGTGAAGACCATTACGCAACATGACTCACAAAAGCATGGGAGAAGGTCAGGAGGGCACGCCGTCACGGTGTGTGCAGTGACGACCCTCGGTCATCGCAAGCGAGCTGAAGTCAGGCTCGGGGCGCAGCGCTGGCGGCTCCGGTACGCAGCGGTACGTATGGAACTCATAAGGGAGCGAAAGCGAACAGAAAGATTACTGCAACACCAGAAGGAGCAGGATACCAACGGCGTTTTTGCCGGCGCGCTGGAGGGGAGCTGGAGGTGGAGGGGGTGGCAGCAGAAAGGTGCGGGTAGGGGAGCCGGCGAGCGAGGGCGGCGAGGTGACGCGGGAAGATTTGGTGTACATCTGTTATGCTAATGTTGTTTCGAGGCATCTATGCAGCATTCCCTTCAAAGTATAGAATCTATGTGTCTTGTTTGCATCACGGAATGCCGTTAATAGCTCTGGGATGGAGCCAAATTGGCTGATTGCTCATCCAGCTGCCGAGATGACCAAGCAGTAGAATAAGAGATAGTCAAGTAATCCGTCGCTTTGGACGTAGAGACCTGTGGTTTGTATATCCTCAAGGCACTTGGATAGGAAGGTCTCGACTGTCCGGGTCCTGTAACCGCCATTCACGTGCTAGTTTATTTTCGTCTGCCGTTTCTTATACCGTGGTTGACGTTTTCATCGAGGTCGTTGTCGTTGTACCTTGGGTCCAGGTTTTGGATCCGTATTTCGTTTTTTGCCTTCATGTATTAGCGAGATGGGGTTGCTCGGCAATCACCTCAAAAATATTACCTCCTATGACATTTATTCCTTTCAGGCTTTAACCGCCAATTTCCTTCTTACTCCTCCGCTTCTGATCCACCTGCCGTTGATACCCCGTGTAGGTAGAAAACCAGGGATCATGGGGCCACCTTGACGTCGATAGGATGGGGTAACGTTTAGCCATTCGAATTGCCACAGTGAGAGCTCCGTCCTCGCAGGGAGTCAGATAAATGATTTATCATGCGATGGAATAGATTGCAAGCCTAGCTGTATTAGATTCTGTTGCATTGCGATGTAAGCAAACATAACGTGCGATGGGACGAGTCATAGGAGGCTTTTGTGCTTTGCGGGGCTGAGTCGCTAATTACTAACCGGCCCCAAGGTTTCTTATGTTCTCGCCAAGACCTTAACGCCGCCTTCCTGCATCCTTCCATCAACATCTCCTTCATCTGACCCCGACCGTTTCAAGCTGGCGGCAACATAAAAGCCATCTCCTACCCCTCTCTATTCTTGTCGACATGGCCCGTGGTCAAGGGAAATCCGACGCCAAAAGAAATGGGCGGCAATCTTTGAAGCGTGAGATGTCCCGTTATCTCTCGTCCATTTCGCTCTCACTCACCTCTAACAGGAAAGCGCCCTCAAGGTATCACGAAGCATCGACTACAAACCCCCACTCGCAAGAGCGCACGTCCAGAAGCAACACAGTATCTGGAGAAGCGGGCGGACCTCCAAAGCCAAATCATTCATCAGCATCCGTTTTCCTCTCCATCAATAAGCAACACTCGCAGTTCGGTACGTCCTCTACTCGCTCTAATATTATCATTGAAAACTAATCCTAAGTGCTGACAGAACTTACCGACTTGTGAGAAGCCTTCAGGCCCAGACCAAAGACTCAGTCAAAAGCGAAAGCGATCACAAGGGACTGAAGATCTAGTCCCCCAAACTAAGGACCAGCCCATTGATCTAGAGAGAAAGACTTTCATAAGGGAGAACGAAGAACATCATCAGCTACCATCACCATCAACAAGCAACTCACACGAGCAATTATCTGGGAAGAAAAGGAGGAGGGCTGTTTCCCCAAAATCGCGCTCGGAGGAAACTAATAATCGCTATTCGAAAAGGCGCAACAGTCCCATTTCTGAGAAGCCTGAAGAAGAGCCTGAAGCCTCAGAAAGCAAAGAGAAAGACGACCCTATCAGCTACTGGGCCGCGAACCATACCTGGCCCGACAACTTTGCAGAGTCCCGTGCAATGTCTTCTTCGAACAACACCAACAAACGACAGCGAACGTCGGATCGTTCTCAAAGCGGCAAGGATGGAAAATCCCGGAGCTATTCTCAGAACCGTAAGGATGGAGATGTCCCGGAGCAATATACCAAGGCCTACGAGAATTACATTTTCACACAAGGTCTGGACATGAATGAATCCAAAGGCAGGGAACTTGTTTCTCCAGACAGCAAAATAACTTGCAAAGACCTTCAAAATATACCGTGTGAGACCATCTCTCCCACCATTTATTCAAGCGCCGAAACACTTAAAGTGGTTGAACTTTGCCGAAACCGAAATGAAGCCACGGTAAGCCGAAATATTACGTCGTTGATTCTGCCGCCAATCATAGCACTCTATCTTAAGGACGGAGGAAACCGGTTCGAGCATCTTACCGATGAGATTAGCACACTGTGGCATGAGAGCTGGGTTCTGGCAGGACCCCGGCCTAAACCTGACCTGGCCGTTGGCTTTGTCTCTTCCGCTTTTACGATAGAAGAAAATGCAAAACTAACCTACTACACGTCCTTTGAAAACTTAACGCGATCAACCGACAATTTGTCTTTCCCGTTTCTGATGTGCGAGGTCAAGTGTGGCAACGAAGCACTCGAGTATGCTGACCGGCAGAACATGCACAGCTGCAGTGTGGCGGTCAAGGCGCTTCTCAAGCTCGAGCAAAAGGCGGATCAGTACCGAGAGGACAAGCAATTCGAGAGCTTGCTTGGCAAGATCCTTGTCTATTCCATCTCACACGATCAAAAAGATGCCCGCCTCTACGGGCACTATGCCTTGGTTGAAGGAGAAAAATGGACGTATTATCGCCACCACATTCGGCATTTCGACATTGCACACGAGGAGAGGGACCTGCTGGCCCTCCACAATTTTGCTCGCAATGTCCTAACGGTATACGCTCCACAATTATTGAAACGGCTTCAGAAAGCAACCGCAGCTCTCCCGGTCTCATCTACGCTATCATTCTCTGCAGGTACGATGAACTTGGAGGACGACTCGCAGCAAGGCTCCCAACAACCCTCGCAGGGTCGAGATGCCGAAGGTTTCGCGACTCCCGTTCTTCCTGCCAGCACCCACAAATTGTTCGACGAGCAAAAGGAGCAGATGGACAAGCTTTTGCAACAATTAGAGCAGCAGAGGAAGGATAACAAGGAGCAGATGGACAAGCTTTTGCAACAATTAGAGCAGCAGAGGAAGGATAACAAGGAGCAGATGGATGAGTTAAAGAAGGAAAGGGATAACCAAAGAGAGCAAAACAAAGAGCTTACGGACATGTTGAAAAAGCAAATCACTGGCAAGTAATTACTCATTACTTTGCATAAAGCTGGACCACACCATAATTCTATCTGGAAAGTTTGCGCCGGCAGAGATTCTAGCCCCTGGAGGCTTTGTACCAGGTCCATAGTCCAGAGTGATAGACTGATTGGTGAACGGAAAAATGCCTTGAGCCAGGCCTGGAATGAAGAGGGCTAAGAGGCGGAGCTACCGTGTCTCGTACAGCGTAGGTATAAGAAGCTCGAGAACCCCCAGTGGTTTCCCCTCTCTCCATCTTCCTTTCTTATTTTTGCAAACGAACTTCCGCCAACCATCCGTCCTCACCCAATGTATGCAGATCTCCAGGAACACATCTTGTTCTCTCAGTTCACAAAGTTCCCCGAAGACTTTATCATAGCGGAGATGTTTCTCGACCAGAAGCCAACTTGTACAATTACAGACGCAACGCCGCGATCAGTCACAGATCCTGACACTCAACCTCTTGATACGGAAGATTACACACAGTCACCTTCCCCGGGGGATCATTCGCGTGCCACAGAAGAATCTGCGAGGCCATCTACTGCGGGTGTCGCTCAAACCTCCACTATTGCACATCCTAGCCCCCAAGAAACCACGCGACCGACTGCTTCAGAGGAGCCCACGCAGTCTACCGCCACAGAAGAGGCTGCACAGCTGCCTACCCCAAATGTGCCCACACAGCCGCCCACGCAGGAGCCAACGCCGACATCCACCGGTATGGAAGCCCTTCAGCCATCCACTCTCGCGGATGTTGCATGTACTCCCGGTAAAACCGTAGTAACGGAGCCAACAAAATCTCCCATCTCAGAGAAGACAGCATACCATCCTACTCCACAGACTCCCATGCCCGCACAGCTGCCTACATCAGACAACGCTGCGCAGCTACCCCTGCAGGGCGCCGCAGAAAAATCCCTTTGGAAGAAATCCCCGCAGCCGTCCATCTCTAAGGTCGCCCAGCCATTCACTTCCAAGGAAACTACACAACTATCTACCTCTGAGGAATCTGCCTTGAAAGCGAATCATTCCACAATGCTAGTGGACCTGTCGGACTCAGTGCCCATGAAGCAGCCAACGGAGCAGCCTACAGAGTTGGCGATCCCCCGACCTTCCCGCGAAACGGACGCACTGCTACTTACGCAGCAAGGTCATTCGGTATCTGCACGCACGACTTAACTTTGCTTAGTGGACCCGCTTCTCCTCTCGAAGTTCATGTAAGCTTAACGGGCAAAGACAGACCACGGCTGAACATCGAAGAGAGCCTAGCTTCCATCTGTGGTCAAGCGCTCACAGACCGTACATGGGTGTATCTGTCCGGTCCGAACTCGTTTATTTCAGCTGGGGAAGAGGCGTGCAAAGCCGCTCCAGGCGTTGAGTGGTACGGTGCGCGATGGGATATCTGACATTTTATCTTGCTTTGGGGCTGGGGTGTTCGAAGCCGGCGTATAAAATACGGGCTTTCGAGGCGTAGACCAATGTCCACTGTTTGATGTGGATGATTTGGGTCAAGCGTCGCAATCGTAGACTGTCCTGAAAAAGGTGCCCAGTTTGACTGATCCAAAACGAAGTCATCTACACCTTCTGATATAGGCATACGTTGATCAGCCAGACTAGCCAACTTGTCTGTCCACTGGAATGTTGGCTTCACTTTTAGGTTGAGGAGACCGAAGCCCATCGCCCATACATGTTTCCTACTCGGGGTGTCGGGAACACTGCTGGATCTGCCGCTTTTGCGGAAGAGAAATTTTATTAGAATATCATCCTCTGTTTGAGGAGTGATGGTGTTCTGAGAAGCAAGATGGGTAATAGTGGTAAAAGGATGGAGCTCCCGGACAAATGACTGCGCATGATGGATGTAGAAATGAGCGAGCGGGGACGTGCACGCACAGCCGTCGAGTCGGTGCCGAGGAAGCGGCAGAACAAGGCTGAATACATTTGAGTTTGGTGGGCAGTTAAAGGTGCGAACGAGTCAATACCATCCATTCCCAATAGATATCACCTTACCATCTAATTTCTTCCTCAACTCGTACAGTCGCATACCCCAGTCAAGTAACACATGCCGTAGCCGCAACAACACATGGCAAGAACTGTGAGCTCCCCAAGACATTATAAGCAAAAGAAAGGTCCCCATAACAAGTAGGAAGGCGAGGGAGAAGGAGGCTGAACAGACAAAGACATATCAAGCTCGAAGTGTGATGCGATGCACAGTCGCCACATGATTCTTAAAATGCTGTAAGTTATCGAGAATGAGTCCCTCGAACTGGCAAACAGGATGACGGCATGGAAGTCTCTGGTTCGGTGATACATCCTTCAGGTGGTTATCGACATGGTTCATCATTTTGTGGACTGTAGAGAACGTACGGGTTCGGTATGCATAGGTACATCGATCGTCTCCCATGCATATGATACATTGAGTACTCTGACAAACAAGCAGGAAGAGGTCCTCAGGTAGAGGCTGCTCCTCAGGGGACTCAGAGTATGCCCTGTTCAAGCGGTTGCGGCGCAGGTCCTCCTTTTGATGGGAGAGGGCCACAAACAAGTCAATGAACAGGACCCAGCAGTCTACAATATTACTAGGTTCAAGGTCTTTAAACATGTCACAAATGACCTCTTGAAGCCAGGTTCATTCTGAAAGCTGATGATGAATAACCAACTCAACATATTCAACAGCTGTGATCTTGCTCAATTGTCTCTTTAATTCTTTGTTGTGAATGCAGTAAAAATAGTCTTGTCAGTACTCTATCTTAATTGCTCTGTCATGTTGCTTCTTCAAAGAGTCAATTTGTTGATAAATTTGTTCACATTCTCAGCAGATTTCAAGTGATGCACAACTGAAGATCTCATACTTTTTATGATACTTTGTGTGTTCTCTTTTAAGCTTCTTTATCTCAAGATCAGAAGAAAGAGCATTGAGAATCTCTTAAGACACACTTAATAATGTGTGTAAATTGCAGGTAAAACTCATGTGTGTAAAGGTGTAAAGAAACTCAGCATTCATTGACTAATTAAGCATCACATTCTGAATGTGAAATCTAATCTTCTCATTAATATAGAATTTGCAAAAGACTTTAGTTTAAGAGTTGTGTCTCATAATCTGATCACAAATAAAGGTTATAGTTGCATTTAAAGAGTCATTAGTCAGAGTAAACAATGCAATCAAAAATGTCTTATCATCAACAGCATTTCTGATGCCTTGTCAAAAACAGTAGCTAGTTAATGACTGTGCAAAGCCGGTCACTCAACCTAGACAATTAAGATAAAAAGCAAAGATAATGTAATAAAAAGCTTTGTTCTTTAAGATTGTGAGATCATCAACTGTTTTTGTTTAAATAACCTGCTGAAAGATTGATACCTTCAGCTTCTTTAACTTTCAATGTATTAAAACTGCTTTAATAGAATTTTAAAGCTGGGTCAAAAAAAACAGTTAAGTATATGTATAATCATCAATTTAAATCACATTATTCTTAATCACAAGAGCTAAGATATAACTGATAGAATAAAGAATTGAAAGATTCTCTTTATGAAAAAAAAAGGTAGTTTTAAAGAGATCACATTAGTAAGGTCAAACATACAGATTTATCACATATAATTTAAGTTTCTTGTCAGCTTTCTTATGATGAGCAAGAGTAATCTTCATAGCAAGAAGATCACATTCTTTAAAGACTGAATTTTAAACAATTCATAAACAAATATTCTCATAACAAAGTGCCTTGTATTCTCATGTACTGATATCATCATCAAGGTCATCATTGTGATCAGTATTGTTTAAATTGACTTAGAATTTCAGCTTCTCATATACAGAATTGTTATTTTGAGAATCATCTGTGCTCTTGTATTCACTATCTCAGTTGTTGTTCTCATACACTTGTTCAGAACAGGCAGCTTTGTGTTTTGCTGCATCAACCAGCTCAGCTGGTCAACAGCTGATGTACATCAGAAGAAGCATAATTGTCACAAGTGTCAGTTGCTGATCTTTGGTCAAAAATGTCAATGTGTTCTGAGCTCAGTGATGTGTGAGAAGAAGGATGAGGTCATCGACCTCTAACACTGGCTTGACCGTCTTTTCCCGTCTTAGGTTGAACTTGTCAGCCAAGACAGTATTGAGATACTGCAACAGCGTAGTCAGTGATCCATTGCGTACAAAGCGATCAAGTCCGTTATACCTTGAAGGCCTCTTTGACGTCATTCGTGTTCATGTGCCGACCATTGATACAATTGTAGAGCTGCTTGAACTGAAGCAGATACTGATGTGCTGAGCTGAATGCACACACTTTACAGTACTCGCAAATGTACCGGAGGAACATCATGGTAGTCCCTTTATTGCATGCTCAAATAACTGCCCATCAATCTTGAAGGTTTCTGAATGCGCAAAACCTGACATCGTGTTAGCTAAGCACAGTGTAGGCCTCAACATTGCGAATGCACCCTTACCGTTTCCACTTCCGGCATATGCCTGTGATGTTGTCCTTGATAGCATCTGCATCTCTCAGGGCTCGAGGGCCAGACTTATTGCACTTCTGGATCTCGACCTCGCAGTCTTGTGGCGTGAGCTGGGGCTTCGTGGCTCTTTGTCGAAGTTGGCTTCGTCAGGCGACGGCCTTCTGAAGCGCCTCAAGAGCGTTGCAGGGACGGGACTTCTTTGAAGGCTTCTTCAAAGGCTGCTTCGAAGGGCGAGCCATGTATACAGAGGAGCTGTAGATCTCGGAGGACGCTTTGGCGAAGGATCGAATCTGGATGGGGTTGTGTTGAGATTGGCAAGTAAAGGAGAAGCCAAAGGATGGAGGAGAAATTGCGATGTTCTACATGAGTTGGGTGTGGCCCATTGAAGTAGGCGCGAGAGTCCAAGTGGGCATGGGCGTGGGCAGCCATTTTTGGCTCCCTTGGATGACCGGCTGTGGGAAGAGTTGCAAGAAGTAGGATCCCAAAAACCGAAAACTGTCGATGAATGAAATGTGGAGGGAGGGCGACCGGGGTAGGGTATAAGCACGTGATTCTGCGATGGTTTTAGCGAGGTGTTCGGGCAGCGTAAAACAGCGTTGAAGCCTGCCGAATTCAGCGGCCAAAACACCTCGAATTGGCTTTAATGTATAAATTAAAAACTGTAAATGTTATTTTAATAACTGAGTGTATAATAAGTCTTATTTATCTAAGTTTAAAATTCAAATCAGTGTTTAATTTAAGTGTTTAAAGTTTCTTTATAACTTTTACAGTAAGTTTAAATTCATGTTCTAATTAACTAGCTTTTTAAGTGTTTTAATAACATTAACTTTAAATATAGTTAAATGCTGTCACTGATTTTAACAACATTAATAACAGTGAGAGTAAACAGTTAATTTATGAGTTTTTGTCTGTTATATTAGATTTCATAGAGATAACTTATCTTATTAAGTATTTTAAAAGACATTTTGTGCTGAATGTAATGTGTTTAGAAAATAAGTATCTTTATTGAATGTTATCATTTATTCTTGTGTTTCATGTGTAATTAACAACTATAAGTGTTTTAAAAGATAATCAAGTCTTTATTAAGTGTTTAACTAGGTTAATCTGAGCTTATAATCTATTAAAAGAATGAGATGCAAATAGTTAAACATGTAGTTGTTGTTGTTTGTTACAACCATGCTCAGTTAAGACTAATAAGATGAGTCAAACATAAGAACTGCATAGTCTCTAACATGAGATGACAAGTTGAGCATTGACTCAACCATGAAAGTGTTAAGTCAACTCTTAGCAGATTGAGTTAACTCTTTGAGGGTTGACTCTTTTTTTATATAAAAAGAATTGTTTCTCTTATGAAAATGATTGTGTTCAACTCAATACAAGTTATCAACTACTGATTTACTCTACATTGTGCACTGAGACTTTTATATCAACAAGCACAAATCTTTAACCCTTATATTTGAGGCATCTTAGATCAGAATGTAACACTTTGAACACTCTTACAATATAAGAATGACAATCAGTGTGCAGAAGTCAGCTTCAACAAGTTAAGTCAATCTTCAAGGCCTTCAGCAAATGATCAATGTACTCAAGGTATCAGCACTCAATGCATTCACAGACAAGAGAGAAAAGCTGTGAGCCTTTTTGATTAAGCTCAAGTTATATATTGAATTCAATCAGACAAAGTTCAGGTTCAAGATGAACAAAGGCCTGTTTACTGTATCATACCTCAAGAATGCAGCATT
>JAABUP010008883.1_pt1 | contig 12609 bp, 15 predicted proteins | sample 5559201 | NCBI WGS metagenome assembly JAABUP01 (sample SAMN10711887, study PRJNA513373) | rock metagenome | isolation source: Antarctica rocks | place: Antarctica | reverse complement strand
GGACCCCCCATGTTTAAATACCTGGGGGGTGGTATGTGGCGCAGCCACACACCATCCCCCCAGGTCATTCGTCTCAAGAGCAACGTTGTAAGAGCAACGTTTTTCGACAGTATAAAGCGTGAATTTCTGCGCAAAGGACACCACAACTCAAAATGGTCAGTCTTATGCCTGAGATTCCCCTAACTTCAACCCCAGCCACGCCTATCTACGACAAGAAGCGCAAGTACACCCTTCGGAGTTAGGGACTTTCCAGTTCGATCCAGCGTTACTCACCATCACACAGATCCGTAGCGATTTAAAATATTACAGAGACGAAAAAGAGTATGTCGGGCCACGTACGGTGCCTAGTAAGGCAGAGGGTGTACGTGTACTACTCATCGCCAGAAGCGTAGCTGGGACCCCTGTTGAGGAGAGGGCACAGGCGGCTCCGGCAACCGTTGTTGGAACGAATACGTCAAGGCAAGTGTTACCGGAAGGAGCAACGGTTGTACGACGTTCTGGAGAGGTGCCACGCATACCTGATTTAGATCTAGACAGACCATCGGATACCAGAGCAGCGCAGAGGCCAGAGCTAGTAGCCCCTTGGACGGAATGGGATGCAAATAACCCCAAGGGAGAGGCATTGCCGTCGTCAACGCCAGAGGAAAAAGCGGTGGTGCGGCAGTTAAAGAAGCAGATCGGGAAGTGGCTTGAGGATGACAGACCGACACGTCAGCAAGCGGAGCAGATCGGTGCTATCAGGAGTACCAGTGCAGCTTATGTCGGGATGCTCAGATCCATGTGGCGGCTAGGGTTGGGCAAAAACGAAGAAGAGCTGATAGGGTGGGATTGGAGCAATCGGAATTACAGCGAAGCTGATAGACAAGGGAGATGGACAAGGCAGCACGTGGACAGCACGTGGACAGACTAGTGTGTGGGATTACTAAGGCTCCCTTGGATGAGGACACGATGCAAGCAACTGCCAGATTACTAAGGGAGGAGGCAGATATTGGAGTTGGAGGAAGCTGACGAGGACATGCGCCCTGAAAACGACGGCATCACTCAGCAGAGAAAGTACACCACTCAGCGGTGTTACTTCAATGCCCTCCAAGTGACGTTTCGGTACCGCAACGGAACCGCTCACAGACCAGCTCAGGACCCTTATTACAAGAAGAGCAACGCTTGGATAGCGTGGCTGAATTGGGTCATCTTCGCGGCAGAGGGCAGGCAGGATAGAGATCAGAAGGAGTTGCTGTTCGGCAAGACCCATAAAGAGTTGCTGGAGATAGTCAGTGCATTGGGCAAAGAGGTTGAGAAATTGGAGGGATGGCAAAACCCCCCTATGACCAGGCAAGAGGCATTCACAGTCAACTCCATTACTAAGCGGGACGGCTGGGATACTTTGGCCGAGTGGCTTGCTTTGGCTAGCATGGTGTTACAGCCACCTGTCAGAGGCAACTGGGGGAAGATGAAGTGCACCACTGATTGGGAGCTGGCTACCAGGCTACACGAAGCTGACACACGGTTGAACGAAAACTTCCTTTACCAAAAACCGGGGGATGACGGTCAAGAGCAGTTTGCAAGCAGGCCTTATGGGGATAAGCAGAGCAGATACATCATGTGCATCAATGTGGATAAGGTCCCTGATCCGAGTACAATAGGGGGTCTAAAGGTGGCGATGGGTCACCCTCCCGTCAACCCGAACGGCACCCGCAACGTGTACAACCCACCTGTAGTGTTGCATGGTTTGCCTCCTCAGCAGAAATCCGACTATTATTTTATGCAATACTATTAGTCAACTGTAAAATGGCTAACTTGGGAATCCCTTACTTTGCTATAACAGATCCGTTGTCGAGAGTTTCTTCTTACGTGGATTCGCAATCACAAGCTATCTTGTTTCCACAATCGTTGACCAACGGGTCGGCTCTTCCTACAGGGCAACAGTATGCGTATTACGACGTACAAGTTACTTCTTTTTAAAGGCCTCAACGAGTTTGCCATCTCCTTTGCCAACAGACAACTCGTAGTCAGGCCCGGGACCATAGCTTGGTAGGTGATTCCCCATGTTTCCATAGCAAACCGCAACGTTATTCTCATAGGTCTTTCTTCGCCTCTCTTGCTCTAGCTGTCTTCTCTTCTCTTTAAGATAAAATGCTATCACGCTGATCCTGTCTTCCAATTGCCTCACTTCTTGCAAGCTGATGCCCTCGAACACTGGAGGACAATCGATGAAAAATTCAAACAAGTCTCTGCTGGCTGCTTGAGCTGATATGTATGCGGTCATTGGCTGGTTGGAGGTGATCTTGGCCCAGGCACACCCCTATTCTCTTCGATCTCGTTCTCTATCAGGCGCAGATACTTCTTGATTATGCAGCGCTGGTCTGGGGTGATTGGGAGTCGGTAGATGCTTCGATGGGTGATTGAGAGGTAGTCAATGACAGCATCTGTTGGGAGAGGGATGGCCATTCACGTCTTCCGATCCTCGTTGCCGCTATAAGGTACCGCAGGACCTTGCTCAGTTGGAAGTGGCCCAAAGCGGCTTCTACCTCTGTGATGCTCTTTGTGCTTTCTGTAGCTATTCTGTGTAGGTCCCTATGGATGTCCTGTAAGTCGCTGACTACCCAACCGTAACTAGTAGTAGGGACGATGTTAGGCATCCGCTTGGTAAGTGGGGGCGAAGAGACACAGGTTAATGATGTCCAACAGCGACCGGATGGCCACTTTATCCTCTATAGATAGGGTATTGAGCGACGTAGAATTGACTTTCCCTCTTAGGGCCGCAACGACTTCCAATCCCTTCATTATTCTTATGATCCCGGGGCTGTCAACTTTAGTAAGACTGCTGATTTTGTCTAGAAGATCGATCGTCTCGTCCTCTATAGAGTAGATCGCATGTGTGTTAAATCTTCCAGGTACTCCAACGCTAATTTTAGGTGCTTTATCAGGTTATCGTCACGAGGAACCATGAAATTGCAGGTCCTACAGAGCTACAGTACTCTGTGTACAGAAAAAAGCAGAGTTTTGTCACAATTAGTCAACTCTATCATAATGCAGATAATGTCTTACGTAATTTCTGTAGCATCTGGCGTAGATCTCTGCACATCTGCCCTAGACCACTGTAAGATCTGCCCCAGACCTTCTGTGCGTCAGCGCCAGAGATCAGTAGGGTCTGCCCCAGAGCACTGAAGGGTCTGCATGCAGAAGAGGTTAAGTCTGCGTGCAGAGTTCTGCAGCTGTAAGGCTGCAGAAGAAACTTCTGGAATCTTCTGGATTATGTTAGAGTTGACTAATCTTATATAGATTTTCAGGGTCAGGTTGGGGAAACCCCAACACAACCCTGAAAATAAGGGCAAACAGGTAGGTTAGTGTGTAGGGGGTCAGCCGGGGGCTTAGTCACCATAATATCACTTCAGGGAACTCCTCCTCGATTATAGAAAATTAACTGTTATCTCCCTCTTTTATAAAATTTTTAGAAAAAAGTGGTATAATGGTATTAGGGAATTAAGTACAGCGCTAAGTACTGGAAGCCTATTTGGCTCTGAAACCCTCTGTACCACCTGTGATTTAGGCTGACAGATAGGGTCTGAATTCATCCACATAATGAAGACTGAGTATCTTTAAAACATTGCTCACTAAAGGGCCCTGTTTTGAATGCATTTAGTCACACCCCCAAACCCTATGCTTGATGACAAACTCTGACAAATCACAGGAAACCTAAGGAATCTGGATGTGGTCAGTAGTCAGTCACACAAATATCAACAAGTCGTCGACCAAGACGCTCGGGCCATCTGCGGCACCGGCTGGTCCGCTGTATGATCGTCGATACATCCGCCGGCGTTTGAGCATGCTAGCCTGTCGATGACGACCCAAAAGCCAGGGCTACAGATCGTGCCGGCTTTGACGGAAGAACAGGACAAGAAGGTTGCCGACTTGCTACAGGCTGTGTCGCCGATTTTGCAGGTCAGCATTGCTTTGAGGCCACAGCGCTATTTTTGCCGCACGCATGCGATGCCGGATTTTAGTCTTGTAGATCAGCTTTCGTTGTGCCGCAGTAGGTCCAGTGATTGAGCTGCCGCTTTTTCTCTTGCCGCATCACAGGCTTCTTTCATCTGCATGCATGCTTAAGCTTTTCAAGCGCAAAATCAATGTCATAAACTTGCTGTTGTCCAGCGCTATACCCTGTAAAAGTGTGGTTTCCACACTTTGCTTTGCACTTCTTGTTGGCTGCTACTTACTCAGTCAAGATGAGACGTGCGATCTGACGGCGCAATGATGCTTGTTTGCAGACAAGTCCAGCTCTCAAGGTCTGGTGCACAAACAGTACATTAGTGCGTTACTTGCACGCGAGGGACTGGAGCGTTGCACAAGCAGAGAAGCAGCTGAGGGGCACGCTTGACTGGTATCTCACGCATTGTATGCGTGAGCAACTCCTCTGCCCTTGTGCCAATCCTATTCTTCTGGTGCACTTGCAAATTGCAAATGGCAGCTGGTCTCCCTGAGACTGCCTGTGCTGTCTGCATGTCCTACATTGCGTCTTGCAAGATTGGTTATAACGCATGCAACATGGCAAGTGAAGAGAACTGCTTCTTGTTTGTAGCTCTGGCTTGAACACCTGCAACCTTACAGTCTTGACCTTGCAGGCGCAAGACCTACAGGCCAGATGCCATCACATGGCAAGAGATTGAGCCAGAGGCCGTAACAGGCAAGCAATTCAGGCTGGGAGTAAGGGACAAACAAGGGCGGGTTGTTCTGGTGATGCGTCCTAGGTTTGTCATTCTGTTGATTGAAATAGCAACTGGCAGCAGCAGCACCACTTTTCTGAATACAGCTTGCCTGAGATGCAGCTCTCAGCACAAAGCAATGTGCTGTGCACCATTTGGTAAATGATTGCTCATTTGACAAGCTTGGTATTAATTATATTATGCTAGTGATGTCATGCATGCTCCAGAACAAATCTTGTCATTGACTTATGGAATGGGTTCCCCATCAGACTGAGGAAGCAGCAAGATTATAAACTGTTGAGGACCTGGCCTGGTGCGTTGGAAGTGTTGCATGAGGCTGACTGACGTTGTTTCCTTGCAGAAATGAGAACTCGAAGGTTGCAGATCGACAACTGAAGTATTTGGTTTACAGCTTGGAGGCTGCATGCCGGGCTGCTGATGAAGCAGGTTAGATTCTAAATGGCTCACCACAGTTCTGCAGAAAGCTGTTTTTTGCCTTGCATTGCTAACCTGTTTGTGAGGCATTGCAGCTTGTGCAGTGCCAGCTTGAGTGTGAGATCTGGTCGCAACATGCCAGTGCAGGCATGTACACTGGCACGTACACTGAAATCTGGCTCATACCAGCTTGAGTGAGGGTTCTCATCTGTACGGACGTAATGTCATACCATGTGCAAAAGCTGACCTGTACATCATGCAGTTCAGAAGTCAGGCTGAATAACATTGTGCTGCTGCCAGAATGATATACAAGAGGTTGCAATCTATTCCTGTGAGCCGCAGGCGTGGGAAAGATGACATGGCTGATAGACTTTGAGGGGTACAGCTACAGAAATGCCCCACCCATCTCAATAGCCATGAAGACACTCAACATTCTGCAGAATCACTACCCTGAGCGGTTGGGCTTGGCAGTGTGCTATCACCCCCCTCGCCTCTTCCAGCTCACTTGGAAGGTACACCCATTGTCCCTGCCTAATTCCTGCCTCAAAAGATCAGACATCATGATGCATCTTGTTCTGCCCTGTGAGCTGTCTTGCCATCATTCAATTTTGGCCTCCTGCCTCTGCAGTGTATGCAGCTATGGTATAAGACTACAATACGCCTTGCGGCCATCCAATCCTTGCGTGTGCAATGCTTGCAGTGGTGCCTCCCGTGCTGTTGTGATGCACTTGTCAAAAGGGCAGTCAATCACTGTGGCGGCATGTTGATTGTGATTCATGGTGTGCGACTACTTGTCTGGCATTTGTAGGCAACAAAGCCATTCATTGATCCAGTCACACACAAGAAGATTGTCTTTGTGGACGTGAGTAATACCACAGCCATGCCAGAGCACTTCCACATGGAGAGCCTGGAGCAGTGCATGGGGGGCAGCTTGACGTCTGAGCAAGTCTTCAGCTTAGACCGCTACAGAGCAGAAATGATGTCCGAGGATGCCCAACAACAGCGCTTACATGCAGCAGTCATGTAGAGAGCATCTGGTCTGAAGCGCTCACATGCAACCACACCGTCTTCAGCATCTGCAATTTCTCAGCTCAGAAACTTCATAGGCGCAAGTATTGTAGCTCATACTCCTCCTGTCACTCCATCAGTAACATCACAAGACCTCCGTCAGCTGCACTTGGAACTATTTCTAAGCATTATGGTTGGCAACGACTCCTGATTTTAAACTTCAGAGTTGATACTGTGTCAGTTTTCTAAACTTATGTGTGTATATTTGACAGTGTCATGTCAATCTAAAGACACATTGCTTTTCAAGCATGTCTAGCACTCAGGACCCATCTGCATCTGGCAAGATAGCGCCTCCGAGTGATAGACAATCAATGTTTTCAGGTCAATTCATACAGTTGCTTGAGGCTAGTCTTCTGCTGACTGGTGTGCAAAGAATCACATACATTTACTACTTTACGTGTAGAGGGTAGAATTGTTGTGACATAGTGATACTCTAAGGGTCAGGGATGATGCCTGTCTGTGCACACGTGGTTCAACTTTTTCGACAGACAAGGAACGCTAGACAGACTTAGAACAAGCTGAGCCCGTAGTGCTTTGTCTGGGAAATTGCGTTTGACAGTGGCTTCCGCAAAAATAGGAGAAGGAAAAATCAATCGTGCTCGTTACACAGCCCAGAATCGCACATTCAGAGAAACAGACACTTACAGTCCCAACTCAAATACATAAGGGTAAGCTGCAAGACAAGCCACCGGACTTGTGGCAGCTAGTATGCATGTAAATTCTCAAAACGCTTACTCCTGGCAGACCTTGCAAAGACAACCGTTGCATAAGCAGATATGCACCTAAGTCAGGCATCTTCATCATGATTCCCTTTTCAAAGTACACGAAACGCTGATCATGATCATGCAAATTGGCACAGCAGTCAGTCAACTCATTCAAAGTACACTTGAAACGATCCCATCATCAGAAACTTGCCAGGCAGAGGACCTGGGCAGGGTTGCAGGTATGTGATCTGATTCTGCTTGATGTCCACGTCTGTGACATACAGGAAGCCAGCAACATTCACTGACAGTAGTTGTTCTGGGTTGTCTGCATGGGACACAGCCAGCAAGCAATGCAGCACTTCGCTGCAACTGGTCACTTTTGTGATTCTTAAGGGATCTGCAACAGCAGAAGCTCCAATTGGCAAAGCAGAGGTTGGGGCCTTGGGTCCTCCGCCCACCTTATAGATTTGTAAATTGTCCATTTTCATGGTCATTGATATTGGATTGAGATCTTCTTTCACTCCGTAGAAGTATTCCTTGACCCGTGAGATTCTGGCAGACTTTCTGTAGGGCGGTTGCCGCGTCACAACACCTCCTGACTTGCTGACTTTGACAAAATCCACATGATGAGATCCCTGTACATACACTTGCCACTCTCTAGACCTTGTCAGAAAGCCAGCTGTGCTGTGATGCCTGCTTTAGTTGGAAAACCTCACCCATTATTCTACTTTTGGCTGTATTTGGAAAATGCACAATCATTTTATGCAGCTTCAGGTTTATTGTCAGTGATTTCATGCGTGCAGACTTGCAGAGGTACAGATTTTTGAGTTTGTGCAGTGGACCTGACATGCGCGATTGTGCACTTTAGATGATGGCAGAAACAGGACCTGGTAAGTGGCTTGCAACTGCTTGAGCAGGCGATCTTGGCCCACAACAAGCACTATATTGGCTCGCATTGCCACAATGGTATGCATGAGCAGCTGGAAGCCTAGCCCCTCCACCCACCCCATGGTGTTGATCATCATCCCTGCTGCCCCAGTCTGCAACATTAGTCACTACTTGCATGGAATACTGGCTGTTGAGCCAATGTGCAAGCACAGATGTCATTGCTGGTGATGCCACAGACGTTTGGGGGCAACATCATAGGTGCACAAGTACGCAGTGTACTGGGCTCTGTGTGGCAAAATGGCAGCCTCTACTGTCAGACATGAAGTGCTCATTGCAGCCCAGCCAGACAAGAAGCTGGACATGCAAACATGAGGCTAGGCATACCAACTAGGAATGTGAGTCTGCATGCGCAAAAGATAGATGACGCTCTGGACGCACGGGCTCATGTGCGCCATCAGCAGACTTTGTTCAGGATGTACCTGAGGACTGCTCTTGGCACGGTCATCCAGTAGATGGGCTAGGCGATCTACCAGAGCCTTGTACAGCTCTGGGTGGTCACTGGGTGTTGTGTGGCCATAGAAGTACACCAGTGGTACCTCCACTGGCAAGCCCTCCTCAATGTCCACCGGAGCCTCAATTGGTGTTGCTCCAATACTGCCAGGCACTGTGATGCCGCCTTGGCCTGCATGATTCTAGACAGGGTGGAGGGTGATCGCATCTAAGACTAAGCTGTTCCATGCAAGGCGTACAGCTACATTTCCAATGATCAGCAACATTGCATAGTTTGAGATCCTGTTGCTCTAAGGATACAGGATGTTCCTTCTTCCACACCATGCAATAAGCCTGGCTATCATGAAAGAACAAAGTACAAGAAAAGATGCAATGCAGTGATTTTGTGGCTGATCATTGGTGGAGGCACAGGATGAACAGCAGCATAGGTGCACCAAGCATATGGTACATGCTGCATGATCGCAGAGATGCTGGTGTTGGCCCCTGGGCAGTGTTGCTAGTGATAGCATCTAGCTGATTTGGCACCAGCAGACCACATTGCACGTCAAGTCTCAATTGCTGCCACTGCTGCAAACGACATGTACTCATCAACATAGACACACAAACGCAGCAACAAATCAGCCCTATGCATTATGACACATGGCTGAAGCAAGGTTGTTTGAAGGAAGGTGACAGGCTCACCAATGTCCAGATCAATCATGGTTGGTGTCCAGTTGGACCTGACAGCATAGTTCAACAGCAGTCTGCAGAGTGTACTTTTGCCGACATCAGTGGGCCCAACAACCTGCATATCATGTACTCTGTGCTAATCCATCAGCTTTTGCTGCTGCTTGCGGAAAGTGAGCAGATTTGCAGCTCACCAAGGTTCTTGGCCCTGCACTTGAGTCCCCGTTCCTTGCTGCTGTACGGCAGTTGTTAAGTGTGTGATGAATGTTGAGGTACTCTGTCATGGGGGTCTCATCAGACTCATATCTGTACAAGCAATATATCATCCAGGAGCTTGGGCAAATCAGGGGGAGCCAGACATGAATGCATCAAAGCTTACGCCATTTCCACAACATTGCTGAGAGTTTGGTCTCTTGCTGGGTCAGTGGCCATTTCCACACGGCAGCCTTGCCAGGTGAACACCTGTAAAAGATGCATCATGCTCATTTGTGTTTTTTGAGACAAACAAGCAGCTATGAGACAACCTGAACATAAAACAAGCTTGTTGCAACAATGGCAAGGCGTCTGGTTGGCAGATAGCAAGACAAGCGCTGGCTTGTACCGCAAAGTTTTGACTCTTCAACGCCACCTTCTCCCCTAAAGTCAAGTCTGACCCAAAGATCTCAGCACCGCCACTCCTGAGCTGCAGCACATTCATGATCATATTGTCTGGCAAAGCGAAAACGGAAAGCAACACCAAAGCAGACGAATCACCAACTCACAGTGATGAAAACAACTTTGCTTGCTTTCACCTCCACTCGTAGCTCGCCCAGCTGCAACATTAGCACATTGACAGTCATAAGGGTTTATGGCACACGTCGTATAGCAGTTGTGACAATGGCCATTTGCAACACACTGCGCAGGCTGACCGCTTGCAGGGAATACTCCTTCTTTGGCATGTTCATGTCGCCCCACACACTCGTAGGATTCATACCGCCGGAGCCGGAGCTCCACAGCCTGAAGTAATGTGCGGAAAGAGTCGTAACTCGGGGTAACAAGCCCAAGCGCGATGCTGAGGCGTTGATCAGATGGTTTGAACGAGCAGGGCAAGTAAACAATTGGCGATGTAGGGGTGCTACATTGTCGCTGACCGTACGATTCCGTAAAAATAGCCTACGGTGGCAAAACGAGTCAAAGGTCTACGGCAGTGATTTGCGCACTTGTCGAGACTTGTCAAACTCAGCCCGATCATTTTGCGTGACAGCAGCAATCATGATCCTTAGCGGCGACAAACTTCATGCACATATCTGTGCCAATGCCTGCCGGTCGCGGACGAAGCGATCGGTCGCTTCTAAAGCGATCACTTGCAGCGCAAACGGTGCATCGAAGAAGACAACCATCCACAAGTTGATAGAGCAGCAGAGCACTTTGCTGATTCCTGGAGTGCACGATGCGCTGTCCGCGAAAGTGTTAGCGCACACGGGACACGTATCAGCCTTTGTCTCCGGCTACGCAGTGAGTCTTGCATGCGACATGCAAACTCACTAAGACGCAAGCTGCCCTAGCTGAAGGGCTGCTATGATTACATGCCTTGTTCGATTGCTGATATATACTTGCAAGGCAGCTGTCTTGTTGCTGTCATAGCACGTAGCTTACCGCGGCTGCCAGAGCGGTTTGCGTTGTATGTAGGTGTCAGCGACCTTGCTGGGTGAGCCGGACGTTGGTCTGCTTACACCACCAGAGATGTCCAGAAAGACCAGTCAAATATGCATGAGTATACCGCAAGTCCCTGTCATTGTAGATGCAGATACAGGCAAGTTCAAATCTTTCCATTTGTAGCTCACAACATGCTCACATATTTCATGCTGCGCATTTATGTCATTGCATACACAAACCGCATTTATGTCATTGCATACACAAACCACAAGGTAAGCTTGCTATGCGCATGCAACTGTCTTGCTTTTTACAGGAGGTGGCAATGTTCTCAATGTACAGAGAACCATCAAGCAATTCATTGCTGCTGGTGCCAAGGGCTGCACGCTTGAGGATCAGAAATGGCCCAAGAAATCTGGCTCTGTTAGAGGCAAAGAAGTCATTGGCATGGACGAGCACATTGCAAAGGTGTGTGTGTGTGTGTGTGTGTGTGTGTGTGTGTGTGTGTGTGTGTGTGGCGGCAGCCAGAAGCACTATTGCTGTTTGCAATGCATGCAGCAAAGTTATAAGCTTGTGAGATACTAGCACATGCCTTCCGATACATGCATCCAGTCATGGAACCAGATGCAATTCTCTCTAGGCCGGAATGGCAGCTGTTGATGGTCTGTAGGTTGCTGCAGCAAGGGAAGCAATTGGTGATGCTGACTTCTTCCTGATAGCCAGAACGGACGCCAGGGCGACCTCCTCAAAGCGAGGGCTTGACGAGGCCATCAACAGAGCCAACATTTACCTAGTAAGCATACCAATTGCAACACAAAGTCACAACAAGAAAACAGTCTAGTCAGTAATGTTAGCAAGCTTTGCTCTTGTCCATGCCTGCTTGATACTTGCTTTTCCTTTCCAGGCATCCTGTGCTTCATGCTGGGCCTGCTGGGCAAAACAAGACCAATGTCCATCCTCATTGCATTGACATTGCTGCGTGTCGCATTGGGCATCAGTTTCTACAGCATATTGCAGCCCTCACCTGTCTTTTCTGCTCTTTCCTGAGCAGCAATGCAGCAAAGCATTTGAGCAGAGCTGCTCATTTCTACTAGATAGGGCAACAAGTGCATACTGGCCCTGCCTACATTATGGCGTATTTGATGCCCAGCACGTCTTAGCTGCTCTCCTTCGTCGGTTTGCAGGAAGCTGGCGCAGACGCAAGCTATGTAGAAGGGCCTCGTAGCATAGAAGAGCTTAAGGAAATCGGCAAGCGACAAAAGGTATATAGCATATGAAGCACCGGGTGCTGCCATTTTGCTGCTTATGATTTTGCATGGAGCATATTGTAAGTCAGCTCATGTTGCTACACGTGGAAGCTTGTGTTTTGGAGGCATTAGTGACGGCATGCTTTGTTGCATCACTACTGCTTCACCCGTCAACAGGCTAGTGACCAAAATACATGCATTTGTTGGGCTGCTGCCATGTGATCAATCACCGGCACAAGTGAGCACTTGCAAACATTCAACATGACAAGTCGTTTTCAAACTGTCGTGCATCAACAGGGTTTGAAGGCGTGCAGCATGATTTATGGCAGCACCACTCCCCTGCAGAGCTTAACAGAATTGTCAGACATGGGCTACCACATGGTTTTCAGGCCGCTGTCTGGTAAGCAGCCTCCTTGTCATTTGCTCCTGCAAGCCCTAGCAACAAGCCTGTCTCGCATGCCGCGACATCTTGCGATGCTGCTTGCAACTTGCAATCAAGCTTGACATCTGATGATGCCTGCAAAGTACATTCACTGGTGAAGCAGTGCAGCAGCATGGTGGTGATTGTCCTAGTTTTGAAAGGCATTTGAATATTGCCTGTGTGTGCAGCCCTGTATGCTGCCACCAAGACACTGCTGGACACCTATGCACAAATGCTGGAAGTTGGCAAGGTCACAGATCTTGAACAGCTGCTGACGTTTGACCAGTTCAATGCGCTTGTGGGTATGGAAGAAAAGCTACAGTATGAGGAGAAGTATG
>JAABUP010008882.1_pt1 | contig 12610 bp, 10 predicted proteins | sample 5559201 | NCBI WGS metagenome assembly JAABUP01 (sample SAMN10711887, study PRJNA513373) | rock metagenome | isolation source: Antarctica rocks | place: Antarctica | reverse complement strand
TTCAAGCAGCACCTTTGTTGTCTATGCAATACTGCGCAATTGTCTTCCTCGGGCGGCTGGCTGAAACAAAGGGGGGGTCCGAGCTGCTGGCTGCACTCGCCTCCGAGCGGGTCGCATGGCCCGGTTGGCACGCCACCCTGGCAGGGGACGGGGACTGCGGGCCGTACCGAAGCAAGGCCGACGCCCATGGCCTGTCCAAACGCATCGCCTTCCCAGGCTGGCTCGACAGGCCGGCGGTCGGATGCTTGTTGGCTCAGGCCGATACCCTGGTCCTGCCGTCCCACTTCAAGGGGCTTCCCCATGGCGGTGATCGAAGCCCTCGCCAACGCGGTGCCGGCCATCTGCACGCCGGTCGGCGCCCTCCCGGACTATTTGGTGGACGGGCCGCTCGGCGCTGTTCGTGGAGCCGGGCGACGCCCGGAGCTTGGCGATGGCGCTTGAGCGGCTAATCGGCTCGCCGGACCTTCGGGAAAAGCTGGCGGCGGAGGGGCGGAAGGTTTTTTGACGAACTTCGATGTGGCTACCACCGCACGGAGGCTTGAGCAGGTCTAGGTCTACCGCAAGATGATGCTGCCGCAGGGTCCCTTGGGATAGCGGATGCAATTCCTGTCCGCCTTTAGTACTGGGTCAGTTTGTGATAAGATCGGCTGTTGAGGGACTGGGCACTGCTTCCCTGCGACAGGCTTCCGTCATCAACTGAGATCGTAGCTTGGTTGATGCGGAGCTTTGCGAGCTTATGCCTTTGGGAGCCTATGATCATCTGCGGGCGTTCGCGGGCAAAGAGGCCCAGTCAACTCATCAAGCGTTGCAAAGAGCGCGGCCAGTCGACCAAGATGACGGCGGGCGTTATGCCCCATTGCGAGACGGTCTGACCGGCCGCGCCCCGGGCCGGGTGGCCACCCGGCCCGGAGCATCCCGCCGAAGCGGAACACGCCCATGACAGCGCATTCCCAACAGACAATTGCGAGAAGCGCTCGCGACGCGGCAATCCAGGACAACGCGCCAGAACATGGGTCCCTGTTGCCCTGGATTGCCGCGCCGAAGCCGGCTCGCCCTGCGCGCTCAGCACCCGTGCCCAGTGATGCGAACCGCCGCACGCCTCCGGCACCACTTCCGTTGACGCCTGCTTGGCAAAAAACCCAAGCAACTCACGGATAGGATGCTTTTCAGTCCCCGCGCGACCACGCCCTGGCACACGCGGCGCATGTCGTCGGCCCCGCGGCATAGCGGCGGCGCCAGGTAGTCGCGGAAGGAGAGCCGCCACAGCGCCATATAGCTGTTCGGGTGCCAGCGCCGCATCTCCCGACGCACGCGCTGGTCGCGGTAGCCGGCGGCAAACGGCAAGCGGACAAGGTAGGTGTCGGGCGTGGGGCGGTGGCCGCGGAGCAGGGCCTCGCACCGCTCCATCGACGCGATGGGCCTGTCCGGCCAGGCCTGGTCCAGATGAATGTGGTCCCAGCCATGGGCGAAGACGTCGTGGCCCGCCCGCACGATCTCGGCGACCAAATCGGGATGCTGGGCGGCGCGGACGCCGCTCAGGAAGAGTGTCTCATGCGCGATGAACGTTCGCATCAACGCGATGATGTCGGGGGGGGTCTCGGGTGTTGGCCCGTCGCCGACGGAGAGCGCGACCGCGTCCGGCGCGTTCTCGATCGTTCACGACAGTGGCAGCTAGTTTCCAGGCGACCAGGAGATGCGCATTATACGGCGCGGAACCTGATGGGTGCCTACTAGAGGCCTGTTTCCACTACGCGCCGCGCAGGTGGGAGATCGCCTGGACGAGAAGGCGGTCAAATGCCGACCACAATGGCAGTATCCGGTCGTCCGGCGTGATGTGCCGGCTGAGGGAGCCATGGCCCTGTTCGGGATCGCTGTCGAACCTGATGTGCTCCGTCAGGAAATGCTTGAAAGCCTGCAACAGGGGAGTGTTCCAGTGCTGGGCTGTCAGGAACGCCCGGAACACTTTTTCCAAGCCGCCATCCTCGTAGCTGGCGATACTCAGGGCTCTCACTACGCGGGGCGTAGCGCGGACTTGGTCCAAATAGTCTTGGCCGATCGTTTCCAGAAATGCCCTTTTCTCGGCACTGACGGGCGACAACTTCAGCAGCCTCGCCATGAATTCGTCATGGTTCATCTTTTCGCTGGCGCCTGCAACGTTCGGCCAAGGGGAGAGATTGTCTGTGTTGCATTCTTCCCGTTCAAGCTGACGCAACTTGGGATCATCGGGGAACAGCTCACAAGCGATCTCCAGATTCTCGCGGAACTGGATCGAGAAGAAATAATAGGCCCAAGTGGCGACGGTAAGGTCGTCCTCGGTCAAGCTGCCCCAGTTGAGCGCGCAGATATCGTCGACGACACGCTCGTATTTAAAAGCTTCGGCCACTTGCATGCTAACACCCTCTAGTTCTGTAGGACTCAAGCCCATCAAAAACAAATTCAATACAATAGCGGATTGAAAAAGCCGCCTGTAACAGCGGCGCAGATCATTCCTGAACCTCATATGGTGCTTATTGGTCATCGGACATAGGCCACACGGAGCATCCAACCCCAACCAAACGATCTAGGACTTTGATGGGAAGAGGTTCTAACCTGCCTATGCTTGCCTATTGTGAACAAGTTTTCGCGAGACTTTCCTCACTATTTAGTGCAAGCCGCTATAAAAATCAGCTTCGCAAGCTAACTCAGCTTGCGTCCAACTCTACCCTGCGTCCTGGCACTGCGCTCCAGCCCAGCAGGATTCCTACCCGGCAACCATCATCTGTTTTACCCAGCGATTGGAACTGTGATGCGAAACGAAACCGTTGCGGTCCATGGCGGCTACGAGCCCGACCCCACCACCGGCGCCGTCGCGGTGCCCATCTACCAGACCGTAGCCTACGCCTTCGACAGCGCCGAGCACGGGGCGGCCCTCTTCAACCTCGAAGCCGAGGGCTTCCGCTACAGCCGGATCAGCAACCCGACCAATGCCGTGCTCGAACGCCGCGTCGCGGAGCTGGAGGGCGGCGTGGACGCGCTCAGCGTCGCCTCCGGCCAGGCCGCGCTGACCTATGTGCTGCTCAACGTCGCCGAGGCCGGCCGCAACATCGTCTCGGTCCCGCAGCTCTACGGCACCACGCACACGCTGCTCGCGCACCTGCTGCCGCAATGGGGCATCAGCGCCCGGTTCGCCGCCAGCGACCGCCCCGCCGACGTCGAGGCCGCCATCGACAGCAACACGCGGGCGGTCTTTTGCGAAAGCGTCGGCAACCCGGCCGGCAACATCGCCGACCTCGCGCCGCTCGCTGAGGCCGCCCATCGCCACGGGCTGCCGCTGATCGTGGACAACACGGTCGCGACGCCGGTGCTGCTGCGCCCCATCGACCACGGCGCCGACATCGTCGTGCATTCGCTCACGAAGTTCATGGGCGGCCACGGGACGACGATGGGCGGGATCATCGTGGACGGGGGGCGTTTCCCATGGGCGGACCACGCCGAGCGGTTTCCCCAGTTCAACACCCCGGACGCCTCCTACCACGGCCTGGTCTACGCCGAGCGTTTCGGCCGCTCGGCCTACGCCGCCCGGCTCCGCAGCGTCTACCTGCGCACTACCGGGGCCGTCCTGTCGCCGTTGAGCGCCTTCTTGTTGTTGCAGGGAATCGAGAGCGTCTATGTCCGGGTGGAGCGCCACGTGCAGAATGCGCGTCAGGTTGCGGAGTTCTTGCGGGACGACCCCAGGGTCGAGTGGGTCAACTACGCCGGCTTCCCGGACAACCCCTACTACCCGCTCGTGCAACGATATTTGGGCGGCCAGGCGTGCTCGCTGATGACCTTTGGCGTGCGCGGCGGCTTTGAGGGCGGCACGCGGCTGTATAACGCGCTCCGCCTGGTCAAGCGGCTGGTGAACCTGGGCGACGCGAAGTCCCTGGCCTGCCATCCCGCCTCCACGACGCACCGGCAGATGCCGCCGGACGTGCAGCGCAGCGCCGGCGTCACCCCGGAGATGATCCGGCTGAGCGTCGGCATCGAGCACGTGGACGACATCATTGCGGACCTCGACCAGGCGCTCGACGCCGCGGTCGGCTTGGCGCCCTCGCCGGAAGCGTACCGCCGTGCCGCCGAATAGGCTGGGCGATGCGGCGGAGCCGCTGCTCATCGGCAAAGCGGCGAAGCCGCTGGTTGTCGGCAGCGCGGCGGAGCCGCTGGTTGTCGGCATCGTCAACAACATGCCGGACACGGCGCTGCGTGCGACGGAGCGGCATTTCAGTGAACTGCTCGACGCCGCTTCATGCGGGCAGCCGATCCGCCTGCGGCTGTTCCACGCGCCGCAGGTGCCCCGCGGGGAGGCTTGCCATGCCTACCTCTCGCTCGCCTATGAGAGCCTCGACCAGCTCTGGGACGACCGGCTTGACGGCCTGATCGTGACCGGCGCGGAGCCACGCACCCTCGCCCTGGAGGACGAGCCTTATTGGCCCGCACTGGCGCGGCTGACCGACTGGGCGGAGGGGCGCACCCTCTCGACGATCTGGTCGTGCCTCGCCGCCCAGGCGGGGGTGCTGCGGGCCAATGGGATCGTGCGGCGTCCGTTCGGCTGGAAGCTCTCGGGCGTATACGCCAGCGAGAAAGCGGCGGAGCATCCGATCACGGCCGGACTGCCGTCGCATTGGCGCACTCCGCAGACGCGCTACAACGACCTGCCGGAAGCGGAGCTGGTGGCGAGCGGCTACCGCATCCTTTCGCGCCTGCCCGACGCCGGGGCGGACATGTTCGTCAGGGAGGGGCACAGCCTTTTCGTGTTCATGCAGGGCCACCCGGAGTACGACCCGCGGGCGCTGTTCCGCGAGTACCGCCGGGACATCGGCCGTTTCCTCACGGGCGAGCGGGACCGCTACCCCGACCCGATGCACGGCTACTTCGACAAGCCCGCCGAGGCCGCGCTCGACACGCTGCGCGAGCAGGCGCTGCGGACGCGGGACCCTGCCTTGCTGGAGCGCCTGCCGGACCTCCTGGCCGAATGGGTGCCGCCGTATGATTGGCACGGGCCGGTCGTCCAGATGTATACGAACTGGCTGCTGTACCTCGCGCAGCGGAAAGGCGGCGACGTCGCCGCTACGCAGTTGCACGGCGTGGCGGCAGAACCCTAGCGAGGACGATTTGAACGCGGAAATCTCTCCTTTTCAAGTACGGGCCACCCATGCTCTGCCAGGGCGCGACGCGATGCGCCCGGTCGTCGAGCCGCCGGTCGCGGCGCTGTTTCCGCCAGCAGAGCACCGCGCACGCCAAGACGACGCCCTGACGCGCGGCCTGGCCGCAGCCCATGAGCGCGTCATTCGCGGCGCCGTCGCGCCGACGCTGGACCGGGCTGAGTTTCGGAGTGCGCTGGCCGGCTTTGACTTCGCCGCTCCCCGTCCGCTTGACGACACGCTCGCATGGGTCGTCGCGCAAATGGAGCACGGCGTCACCCAGATCACCCATCCGCGCTACCTCGGGCTGTTCAACCCGGCGCCGACTTTTCCGGCGCAGTGCGCGGACCGGATCGCGTCGGCGTTCAACCCGCAGCTCGCCAGCGCCACCACCTCGCCGGCCGCGGTCGAGGTCGAGGCGCATGTTGTCCGTTCCGTCGCGCGCCGCGCCGGGCTGCCGTCCGGGGCGGCCGGGCACTTCACGAGCGGCGGGGCGGAGGCGAACTTCACCGCGCTGCTCTGCGCGTTGACCCGTGCGGAGCCGGGCTTTGCCGCGCATGGCGCGCGTGCCTTCGCCGGGCCGCCGGTGTTCTATGCGTCGAGCGAGTGCCACCTCGCCTGGCTCAAGATTGCGCACCAGGCGGGCATCGGCCGCACCGGGCTGCGCCTGGTGGCGACGAACGGGGCAGGCCGCATGAGCATGGACGCCCTGCATGACGCGGTTGCCGCCGACCGGGCGCAGGGCTGCGTGCCGGTGATGGTCGCCGCCACGGCCGGGACGACGGGTGGCGGGATGATCGACTCCCTGGCCGGTTGCAGCGAGATCGCCCAGCGATTTGGCCTTTGGAGTCACGTTGACGCGGCGTGGGGTGGCGCGCTCGTCGCGTCGGACCGGCTGCGCGGCCTGCTGGCCGGGATCGACCGCGCCGACTCGGTCACGATCGACGCGCATAAGTGGCTCGCGACGACCATGGGCTGCGGGATGTTCATCTGCGCGGACCCGGCGGCGCCATCGGCCGTGTTCCAGGCCTCGACCAGCTTCATGCCGCCGGCCACGCTGGAAGACGGTGCGGCAGCCGATCCCTACGTTGTGTCGGCGCAGTGGTCGCGGCGTTTCCTTGGCCTGCGTCTGTTCCTTTCGCTCGCGTCGGCGGGCTGGGCGGGCTACGGCGCGCACGTCGAGCGGTCCGTCGCCTTGGCCGGACTGCTGCGGGACCGCCTCGCCGAACGGGGCTGGCGCATCGCCAACGACCCGGCGCTGGCGGTCCTGTGCGCCGAGCCGCCGCCCGGCTCCGGCGAGGTCCGGGAGGTGGTCGGCCGGGTGCTCGCCTCCGGCCGCGCCTGGGTGTCCGCGGCCCGGTTCGAGGGGCGCGATGTCGTCCGCGCCTGTGTGACCAACGGCGAGACGACGCCTGAGGATATGATGGAGGCTGCCGATGCCCTGCAGGCAGCCTGCCGTCGATGAGCCGCGGCCCGGCAGGCCCCCCATGACTGAAAGCACCCGAGCATGACGATACGGTCCACCGTTTTGACCCAGATCACCCAAGTCGCGGCCGAGCACGACAAGAAACTCGCCCCATTGACCGACGAGTTGCCGCTGTTGGAGTCCGGGTTGGACTCGCTGTGCCTGGCGGTGATCGTGGCACGGCTTGAGGACGAACTGGGTGTCGACCCCTTCAGCACAGCCGACGACGGCGCTTTCCCCGTCACCATCGGCGACCTCATCAAAATGTACGAGAGTGCTGCAGCTTAGCCGCAACACGCTTTGGGACTTGGCTGCGGCGGCCGGCCTGCCAGGGCGGCGCGTGCTGGCCGGGCCGGGGCGTGGGGTCGCGTTGACGGACTTGCAGGACGGCGCAAGCCTCGATGCGGCAGCATTGAAGGGCTGCTCGGTATTGGTCCACACGGCGCGGCAGCTACCGGCGGCGCTGGCGGCGCTGGAGTTGGACGGCGTCGCCCGTCGCCTCGTTCTGGCGCCGCCGGACACCGCGCCGGCGCACCTGGACGACGCCATCGCCCAGGCCGGGATCGATACGCTGATCACCAACGACCCGGCGCCGCGGCCTGGCGTGCGCGTCATGTTCTGCGGCTCGGACTTGGCTCCGCGCCTGAACCGGGCGGAGGCGTCGCACGACACTGAATGGGTGCTGTTCACCTCCGGCACCACCGGCGCGCCGAAGCTTGTGTCGCACACCCTGCCGAGCCTCGTTGGCCCGATTGGCACCGCCCCGGTCGCCCCGATATCGGGCGGCGCGGTGTGGAGCACGTTCTACGATGTCCGGCGCTATGGTGGCCTGCAAATCCTGCTGCGCGCGTTGCTGGGCGGCGGGTCCATGGTGTTTTCGGACGCCGCCGAGACCGTGGGCGCGTTCTTGGCCAGGGCTGGCGCGGCCGGGGTCACGCACATCTCCGGCACGCCCTCGCATTGGCGCCGGGCGCTGATGAGCGGACATGCGGCGCGGATCGACCCAGCCTATGTGCGCCTGTCGGGCGAGGTCGCGGATCAAGCGGTGCTGGACCGGCTGCGCGCCGCTTATCCCGCTGCCCGCGTTTCGCACGCCTTTGCGTCGACCGAGGCCGGGGTTGCCTTCGACGTGACGGATGGTCTCGCTGGGTTCCCTGCCGCTTGGGTCGGCGCTGCTGGGGCGGCTGAGCTCCGCGTGGCCGGCGACACGCTGCGCATCCGCTCCGCCCGCACCGCCAACGGCTATCTCGGCGCCGTCGCGTCCCTGGCGGACGCGGACGGCTTTGTCGACACCGGGGACATCGTGGAATTGCGGGGGAGCCGCTATTATTTCCTCGGCCGGGTCGGCGGCGTGATCAACGTCGGTGGCCAGAAGGTGTACCCGGAGGAGGTCGAGGCCGCGCTGAACGCCCATCCCGCCGTGCTCGCCGCCCGCGTGCGCTCCAGGCCGAGTCCGATCACCGGCGCCGTCGTCGCGGCGGACGTGGTGGTTGACGCAGGCGGGGACGGCACGGGGGACGACGCTCTGTGCAGGGCAATCAAGGCGAACTGCCGCGCCCTGCTCGCGCCGCACAAAGTGCCTGCGCTGCTGCGGATCGTTCCGGCGCTCGACGTGCTGCCGTCCGGCAAGCTGGCCCGACGCGGTGCGTAACGTTTCTGGCGCGGAGCGCAACGTCCCCGGCGCGGAGCGCAACGTCATCGTAACCGGCGGCAGCCGCGGCCTGGGGCTTGGCATCGCCCGCCGCCTGGCCGGTTCGGGCTTCAACGTCATCGCCATCGCGCGCCAGCACAGCGAGGCCCTGGCGGCTGCCCAAGCGGAGTTCGGGGATCAACTGCATTTCCAAGCCGCCGACCTTATGGAGACGGGGGCGCTCCCGGACCTGGTGCGCGGGCTTCGGCGCGACTTCGGGTCGGTCTACGGACTGGTGAACAACGCCGGCATCGGCACGAGCGGCATGCTGGCGACCATGCCCGATGCCGCGATCGAGCGGTTGATCCGGCTCAACGTCACGGCCTCCATCACGCTGACCAAGTACGCGGTGCGCTCCATGATGGCGGCGGGCGCCGGGCGGATCGTGATGGTCTCGTCGGTGGTCGCCACCACGGGCTACAGCGGCCTGTCGGTCTACAGCGCGACCAAGGCCGCGCTGCATGGCTTCACCCGCTCGCTGGCGCGGGAGGTCGGCGCGCTGGGCATCACGGCGAACGTCGTGGCGCCGGGCTTCGTCGACACGGAGATGACGCGGGAGCTGGGCGACGCCCACCGCGCGCAGATCGCCCGGCGTAGCGCGCTGAGGCGCATGCCGGAGACCGAGGACGTGGCCGGCGCGGTGGACTACCTGTTCAGCGCCGCCGGGCGCAACGTCACCGGCACGGTGTTGACGGTGGACGCCGGCAACACGGCCTAAAGGCGCAGCCCGCCATTGAGGATGGCGGCGAACAGGGCAGCGTCCAACACCACGTATCCGCCGCCTGCCCGGTCGAGGACAAACAGCGCGTCGGTGGTCGCAGTGAGGTCAAAGCCCTCCCGCACCAGGTCGGCCTTCACCGGCTTGAATGTCCCCGTGGTCTCCAGCGCCGGGCGCAGGCGGAGGAACACTGGCCTTGCGTGCTCCGGCAGCCGCGCCGCCAGGTGGGCGTGCAATGCGTCCATGCGGAAGCCAGGGTCGATCGCGAGCGCCGCCATGCCGGCCCGACCCTCGGCTCCCGGCACGGCCACGCCGTAGACGGCCACCGACACGACGCCGGGATAGGCGCCGATTGCGTCGGCGACCTCGGTCGTCGCGACGTTCTCGCCCTTCCAGCGGAAGGTGTCGCCCATGCGGTCGACGAAGCTGAAGAACCCTTCGCGATCCCGCCGCATCAGGTCGCCGGTGCGGAACCAGGCGTCGCCCGCGGCGAAAACGTCCCGCAGCAGCTTGGCCTCCGAGGCAGCCGGGTCGGTGTAGAGGGCCTGCGTTGGCGCCGGCCCGATCGCCTCTCCCGCCTCGCCCGGCAGGCAGCGCTGGCAACGGCCGTCGGCGTCCCGCAACGCCGTGCCAGTCGCCGGGTCGCAGCGGATCAGCGCCATGGGGAAGCGGTGCGCCAAATAGGGCGGGATGCGGCCGATCGCGCCGGGCCGTTCCTCGACGTTGTAGAGCGACACGCTGCCCTCGGTGGCGGCGTAGTACTCCAGCACGTGGGGAATTTGGAAGCGTTCGGTGAACCGGGTCCAGACCTCGCCTTGCAGCCCGTTGCCGCAGACGAGGCGCAGGGCGTGCGCGCGTTCCCTGGGGTGCGGCGGGCTGTTGGCCAGGAAGCGGCACAGCTCGCCGATGTACTGGAACACCGTGCAGCCGCCATCCGCGACGTCGTCCCAGAACCGCGACGCGGAGAAGCCGGGGCGGATCAGCACGGACCCGCCGCGCACCAGCATCGCGCCGACCGCGACCACGCCGCCGATGCTGTGGTACATCGGCAGGCAGTCGTACATCCGGTCGTCCGGCCCGATGTCCATCAGCCCGGCGAACCACAGGCTCCATTCCAGCACCCGCGCGTGGCTGATGTTGACCGCCTTCGGCAGCCCCGTGGTCCCCGACGTGTAGATGTGCAGCGCCCGGTCCGCGAGCGCCGGTGGCCGCTCAGCCACGACGGCATCGTCCGGCAGCGTCGAGACGTCGAGGCGTGGCCAGCCGGCGCGCTCGGCCCCATGCACCCAGCAGCGTGTGCCGGGCGGCAGGCGTGGGCGCACCGCATCCAGCGCGTCGGCCAGCGCCGCATCGGCGATCACGTGCCTGGGGGCGACGATGGCGATGGCGTGGACCAGCGCCTCGTGCCGCAGCCCGGTGTTCAGCAGCGCCGCCACCCCGCCGATCCCGCTGACGCCGAGCCAGACCGCCGCATATTCGGCGCAGTTCGGCATCAGCAGGCACACGACCTCGCCATGGCCCAGCCCTTGCTGCTGCGCCCAGCGGCCGTATTGGTTCGACCTCGCTGCCAGGCCGGCGTAGCTCAGCGGCCCCGCTCCCGATATGCCCGTTTGGGACATAAGCGCCGGCCGCGGCCCGAAACGCTCCGCAAGCTCCGGCAGGCGCTGCGGCAGCGTGCGCCCATCTTCGGCCAGGCCCGAGATGGCGCTGAGCGCACGAACCCAGGCTTGCGATCCCTTGGCCAATTTTCCTCCCGTGAGGCTTTGTGGTAGCTGGCACACTGGCAGGCGCCGGTACTGCGGCGCACGAACCCATGGTCCCTTTAGCAGCAAACCCCTTGCTTGAAACGAGTGCCAATGCGCCGCCGCACGCTCCTTGCACGCACCGCCGGCACCTTGGCCGCAACAGGCCCAGCCGCTCCAAGCATAGTCAGGGCCGAAACGTCCCGCGTCCTGCGCTTCATCCCACAGGCCGACCTCGCGGCGCTCGATCCCGTTTGGACGTCTGTTTATGTCACGCGCAACCACGGCTACATGGTGTTCGACACCCTGTTCGGCCAAGACAGCGCCTTCCGCACCCAGCCGCAGATGGTCGAGGGCGCCACGACCGGGCGCGACGGCCTTGAGTGGCGGCTGCGGCTGCGGGACGGGCTGCGCTTCCATGACGGCGAGCCGGTGCTCGCGCGGGACTGCGTCGCCAGCATCCGCCGCTGGGGCCGGCGGGACGCCTTCGGCCAGACGTTGTTGCGCGCGACGGACGAGCTCTCGGCCGCGGACGACCGCACCATCGTGTTCCGCCTGCGGACGCCCTGCCCGTGGCTGCCGGACGCGCTGGGAAAGATCGGCATCAACATGCTGCCGGTCATGCCCGAGCGCCTGGCCGCCACCGATCCGTTCAAGCAGGTGAGCGAGATGGTCGGCAGCGGCCCGTTCCGCTTCCTGGCGGACGAGCGCGTGTCGGGCGCCCGCGTCGCCTATGCCCGGTTCGAGGGCTACCAGCCGCGGGACGCTGGCGCCGCGGATTGGACGGCGGGTCCGAAGGTCGCGCATTTCGACCGGGTGGAGTGGACCGTGATCCCTGACGGCGCCACGGCGGCTGCGGCGCTGCGCCGGGGCGAGGCGGATTGGTGGGAGCAGCCGCTGTTCGACCTGTTGCCGCTGCTGGCGCGCGATCCCGGCATCGCCACCTCCGTTGTCGAGGTGACTGGCAACATCGGCCTGCTGCGGATGAACGCCCTGCACCCTCCGTTCGACAATCCCGCCGTGCGCCGCGCCCTGCTGCTGGCGTTGGACCAGGGCGACTTCATGCGCGCCGTCGCTGGCGACCAGGAGGCATACTGGCGGAGCGGGGTTGGCTTCTTTGCGCCGGGCACGCCGATGGCAAGCGACCGGGGGCTTGCGGCGCTTAGTGGCCCACGCGACGCCGGGGCAGCGCGACGGGCCATGCAGGCGGCCGGCTATGCCGGGGAGCGCGTGGTGCTGATGAGTCCCGGCGACTATCCGCGCATCGCCGCGCTGGCCGCCGTCGCCGCGGACCTGTTACAGCGCTGCGGCATGAACGTCGACGTGCAGGAGATGGACTGGGGCAGCGTGATCCAGCGCCGGGCGAGCAAGGCGGCGCCGGGGCAGGGGGGCTGGAGCGTGTTCATCACCACTTTTACTGGCGCCGACATGTCGAGTCCGGCGAGCAACCCGGCGCTGCGCGGCACCGGCGGCGACGGGTGGTTCGGCTGGCCGACGGCGCCGCGGCTGGAGGGGCTGCGGGACGCCTGGCTGGCGGCGCCGGACATTGCGAGCCAGCGGCGCATCGCGGCGGATTTGCAGGGGCAGGCGTTCGAGGACGTGCCGTTCTTGCCGTTGGGGCAGTTCTTCCAGCCTACGGCTTGGTCGCGCGGGTTGACTGGAGGCTTGCAGGGGATGCCGTTGTTTTGGGGCATACGGCGGGGGTGAACAGGTGCTTCGGATTGGCTAGCCCATCTTATTCAGCGCTCTGAGGTTCGTTTTGAAATCTGAGCGCCGGACATGGTTCGGCACTGCGCCTGTTTCATCGCGATTTCGGTCCGAAGATGCTGGGCGTCG
>JAABUP010008881.1_pt1 | contig 12611 bp, 15 predicted proteins | sample 5559201 | NCBI WGS metagenome assembly JAABUP01 (sample SAMN10711887, study PRJNA513373) | rock metagenome | isolation source: Antarctica rocks | place: Antarctica | reverse complement strand
GAGATTGACAACTAAGGCCAAAGGGGGGTTAGGCAGGCAAAGGGGGACACGTCAGATGAGGACACTTCAAATGAATGGATATTTGCACTGGTTTTTGCTGTTGCTTTGTTCATCTGTACCTTCTTGCATTCATTCATTCGTTCATTCATTCCTCCCTTCCTCCATGAACTTGTTCATTCGTTCACACACATACTTACCTGCTCATCATACTCCCTACCTCACACTCACCAACTCACTCACACGTGGACACTAACCTTGTGTGCATATTGTGACACAGGACATGGTGCTGTGTGTGAAAATGGGGGAGGGTCTGGTAGGGCAGGCAGCCACCCAGGGGGAGGGCATGTGCTGCCAGTCAGTGAGTGGTAAAGACATCATGCCGGCCTTTGCCAGTGTTCTGGGCGTGCAGCATGCCAGGAGTGTCCTCATACAGCCTATCAGGTCAGCACCACCACCACAGCTATAATGATATATATACGCATTTGTATGCACATATGTCTACATGTGTATATAGACTGGACTACCCTACAGCACCACTGGCACAGCTATAGACTGAGCCGTATCTGAAATATCTTCCGAATGTAGAAACACGTTTTGTTGCTGTGCCCAGGCGTTTCTGAGTGCATATTTCCACTACAGCATGGATGTTTCTGAATTGAGATAGATGTTATGGGATTGAACAGAGCTGCAACATATGGCAGAACCAAGATTCACGTTGTTGTTGTTTGGTGATGCGTGTGCCAGGCATTGCTGCTTTGCCAGGTACTTGTTTTGAGGGAAGCTGAGATATCTTGCAGGCACATGCAAACATTTGCAGGCCGCCTTTGTACTCCACAAATGCAAAGTCATATTGTTGGACCTTGCAGAGTTACACAGAACAGACTGCTCTGGAGAGACCAGACATGCCCTGCATGTACCTAGCTCATCATGAGCCAGAACGGATAAAGTCAGTATGAATACCATCAGCAGTTGGTTTTTTGGGTTGGTCATTCTGTACAGAATGACCTGAGGACGGCAACCCAAAGCGGTCTGCAAGTCAGCAAGGCAGCTGGCTCTTGTTCTGTGGTACAGCAACGGCATTCTTAGCTGCAGTGCGGCAACACCGTGAACTTCAAAATCTTAGCAACAAGAGTTTGAGGTTGTCAGTTTGTTGCACAGGGACACCAGGACCAGCAAGACCCTGGCAGGGGTCTTCTTCCCTTTTCCCTCTGTACAGAATGACCTGAGGGCCTCATTTCAAGGCAGTCTGCCAGTGAGCAAGCAACAAGGGTTTGAGGTTGTCAGTTTGTTGCACAGGGACACCAGGACCAGCAAGACCCTGGCAGTGGTCTTCTTCCCTGTTTTCCTCTGTACAGAATGACCTGAGGGCCCCGTATCAAGGCAGCTGTAAGTAAGTGAGCAAGCAACAAGAGTTTGAGCTTGTCAGTTTGTTGCACAGGGACACCAGGACCAGCAAGACTCTGGCAGTGGTCTTCTTCCCTGTTTCCCTCTGTACAGAATGACCTGAGGGCCTCATTCCAAGGCAGTCTGCCAGTGAGCAAGCAACAAGGGTTTAGGCTTGTCAACTGTTGCACAGGGACACCAGGACCAGCAAGACTCTGGCGGTGGTGGTGGCCATTGACAAGACAGATGACCTGGCCAAGGCTGGCTTCCTTGGAGAGACTGACTTCACCCCTAGCGACAGGCACGTCCTTATTGCCCCTGCTTGCAGTCTTGTTCATGAGCATGACAAATCAGCACCCTGTGATTCACCCCTAGCGACAGGCACGTCCTCATTGCCCCTGGTTGCAGTCTTGTTCATGAACATGACAAATCAGCGCCCTATGATTTTCTCCTAGTGACAGGCATGTCCTTGTTACCTCTGGTGGCAGCGTTGTTCATGAGCATGACAAATCAGCACCCTGTGGTTCACTCCTAGCGACAGGCACGTCCTCATTGCCCCTTGGTGGCACTTCTGCTCACGAGCTTGACACCTCAGCACCCCGTGCCTTTTCCAATGGGCTCAAATAATGCCAAGATGACGCTGGCATCCAGAGCAACATGGCAAAAATAACACACGGCAACGGAATGGTTGAGTTAGGGGTTTGCTGTTTTAGGGCAACACCTGTTTGGCCTGCCCATGTGGCCATGCATCATCAGTCAAGTGCACAGTGTTTGCTGTGCTATATTCTGCGTGCTTTGCTGAATAATCCAGGCTGGTGTACAAGGGTTTGAGGGCGTTGTTTGCTGTCAACGATGCCATTGGGCTGCTCACAATTGACATGTCTACTTGCATAGATTTACAGGCTGTGCTGTGCTGCCCGTTCACTTGGATGTATCTGCTGTGCTCTGCTCTGCTGTGCTGTGCTGTGCTGTGCTGCCCATGCAGTTGGGTCTGCATGATGCCCTGCCCTGATCTGAGTTGAATTGTTGGGCATGCAGGGATGCAATGGCCGTGTTTGCTATGGAGGCAGCCAGCATCATCAGCGAGAGATCTCTGGAGATTTCCTTTGCCAGTGCACTGTCCACCGTCTCAGCCTCAGGCCTCAATGTCAACGCGGGTGAGTGCTGCTGTTGCCCCTCTGCATTGCATGACAGCTGCGGCAGACCTCTACCTTGCATCTGCAGCCCTTTGCATTGCGTAACAGCTGCGGCAGGCCTCTATCTTCCATCTGCAGCCCTTTGCATTGCGTAACAGCTGCAGCAGACCTCTATCATGCACCTGCAGCCCTTTGCATTCTGCAACAGCTGCGGCAGACCTCTACCCTGCATCTGCAGCCCTGCATCTGCCTTTCTCTTGGTATTGACATGGTTGACTACTGGTGGGCGTTTGCAACAGATCACAGAGCATTGCCAAACAGGATGCATTGGCAGCCTCTTGTTACCCTCAGGTCTCAATCCTGACATGGGTGAATGAATGTGGGCACACTGTGTGACAGCACACATTGGACACAACAACTAGGTTGCTCTGCATCTGCCACCTTGCGTCTGCCTGAGATGGTTGGGCCTCTGTTGACAGGGACTGCCAGGCCTTTGCACTGCATAAGGCACGGTGTCCACACCAAAAGCAGTTTTTTTTTGCACTTGCAGCAACCAGTCAGCTGCAGTTTTGGCTGTAAGCACAGATAAACCCTGCTGTGCCTTCCCTATGCCCTGCCCGGTCTACAGCACAACAGCTAACCCTGCAGTCTTGCTTCTGAGACATGTTGCCAAATTTGAATTGCGTCGAGCGACAAAAGCTGCTACCAACAGCAAGTGAGTATATGGACATGATGAACACAACCAGTGAGGCCCAGGGCAGGGGAGGGGGGGGGAGCAGTGTTTGACAGAGTCTTGTGGTGCAGAAGGTCTGGAGGATGTGCTGCAAGCTCAGCTGCAGTCCTATGCCGGCCTAGAGGAGATAGAGAGCATTGCTTCGACCTGCAGCCACAGCATGAACAGCCGGGGCGAGTCAGAGACGTCACATGGGCCCTATGTCAGCCGCCTCTCCATCAGTAATCGTAGCACGCCAGGGGACAGCGCTCACAGCTCGCCCGGGGGGCACAGCATGACAGGTACGCTGTGCATGCTTTGCTGTGCTGTTTAAGACTGAGCTCAGGCACAGTCCTGAGGGCTTGCAGACATACTTGGGTGTCAAGCCTGCTAGCTGGCATGGCGAACACAGCATGACAGGTATGCTGTGCACGTTTTGCTGTGCTGTGCATCATTTGAAGACTGCCGCTCAGTCACAGTTCACAAACAGGTTCATGATAAATGCATGCTGCAAACCCCAGCAACGCAAACGTATGCATGCAGAGAGGTGGCATGCTCCTAGGCTGAGTCTGTATGAGAGCCTGCGCGAGCCAGAAGGGCTGCAGCAGTTAGCCCCTCCCCATAACAAGGGCTACTTGCTGAAGTGGGACCTGGACATCACCAGATTCCACACTGAAGATTTGGTATGATCCTCTTATGTCACCTTCCAGGCTGATCTGCCTGGATCATCATTTGCTGTTGGTTGACTCGCTCACTGCGCTGTTGAAAGACTGAGCACAGCACCACAGAAATATGCAGCCTGACATGTGCATGATTTGACTTTGGTTAAACTTCAATTAGAGGCACGCAGCAGCAACTTCAGGAAGAGCATATTGATGTGCAATGCAGCAGTTTTGCGTGAGGATCGTTGTAGAGTCAATCAAGTTTTGTGTAATAACATTCATGTGCGCCTGCTGTCATTCTGTGTGTGTGTGTGTGCGTCTGTGTGTGTCTGCTGTCTGTGTGTGTGAGTTCTTTGTGAATGTGTCTGCACGCGCCTGCTGTCATGGTCTATGTCTGTGTATATGCCCACTGCCATTGTGAGTGAATGACGCCAAATGGGCGCCTGTTTAGAACACATGTAGCTGCCTTCATGACAAAGTGTCCTGTCTTACAACCATGCTTCAAAGTCTAGCTGGCAAGCAGCTTTTACAGCAAGGCAATGGTTTCTCTGCCAAACTTTGAAGCCATTTGAGTCTTCAATCAGCTTGCCTTGTTGAAAGCCAAAGCGGCATCCTGTTCACCTTCACCTTCTTGCTGTATCTAGTCGCGATAGGCCTATCATACAAGGCATAACCCAATGGTTGCCGGCATCGAATTTACAAGTCCTGCCCAGACTAAGGCCCCACTCCATGGGGCAATTAACTCTTATGGTCACCTAAAACATCTCCACATTGTACAAACACATTTTTACTGTTTCTGAGTTTAGATCTGAGTTTAGATTTCTAGTGTAGAAATGATCCCTGTATATATATATGTTTTGGGATTGAAAAGAGCTCCTTGCTCCTACAGGTCAAGATGGTGTACGACATCTTCTCAGACAGCGGCGTCTTGGACTTCTTCAAGATTGAGGAGCGCAAGATCATGGCCTTCATCGCAGCTGTGTGCAGCCACTACCACAAGAACCCATACCACAACTTCTGCCATGTGGTGTATGTGCTGCACACCACCTACATGATGCTCATGCGCAGCCAGGTCTCCAAGAGCCTCAACAGAGTGGACCAGCTGGTGCTGCTCATTGCTGCCCTGTGCCATGATGTTGACCATGATGGTAAGACCACGAGCTGTATTGTAACGATTGTTGTGAGGGTACCTGTGAGGGTACAAAGCATGCTGTGCATTGCTGCCCTGTGCCATGATGTCGATCATGATGGTAAGACCACGAGCTGTATTGTAACGATTGTTGTGAGGGTACCTGTGAGGGTACAAAGCATGCTGTGCATTGCTGCGCTGTGCCATGATGTTGACCATGATGGTAAGACTGAGAGCTGTACTGCACTGCTTGCTGTGAGGGTGTAAGCTATGCTGTGCTTTTGGTCCGTCCCCAAGTCAAAGGTTTTCCTTACAAAAGTGCTATGTTCGTTTCTGCTTTCCCAAAGATTCTCCACAGGAAAGTTGCAAGAAGTGATGTATTCCTTGCTGCGCTGTGCCATGATGTTCTTCATGACGGTAAGATCTTGAGCATGACTGGACTTCTTGTTGCAAGGGTGCAAGCCACACGGGGGAATAAAGGCGTGCAAGAGCTTGACCAAGGCAGATCAGTCTGTACTGCTCAGCTTTCCCAGGATGGGCATCACATCACTTCATTGGCAGACCCTGGCTTCTGCACAGTAGCCTTGGCCTTATGATGCCCATTGTTGCTAGATGGGTCATCATAGTACTCGGCTTTGGCTGTCTGACTTCTGCACAGTAGCGTGGGCTTGATGATTTGATGTGGGCCTGATGTGCCCTTGGTGGTGCAGGGCACACCAACAGCTTCCACATCCAGACTCAGACACCCCTGGCGCAGCGCTACAATGACATGAGTGTGATGGAGAACCACCACTGCGCCCTCACCTTTGCCATCCTGGCTAAGCGTGACTGTGCCATCCTGTCACACCTGGAGAAGCCCCTGCGCCAGGTCACAAAACCCCCTGCATGATCTTCCCTCCTGCAAACACCCCTCATCCCCTGACCTACGCCACACCCCCCCTCCCCCCCAATCGGGCGCACCCACCTTTCTTTTCTGTGGTTCAGCAGTCGCCCTCCCTCTTTCGCCATGAGTTGCTCTGTGCTTCTTTTCTGCTTGCTAACCACACATGCTGGCAGACTCTCTGCATTGCTTGGCTTGCTTGCTGTTGCTTGTAGACCCTTGGTCTTTCTTTACTATAAACAGCTGTGACACAGCCACATCCAAAGATGTCACACATGCTTGATATGCATGCGCCTGTCATGTCCATCAGAAAGATTGGACAAAGATTTAGAATCAACCATTGTAGATGACTGACCAGCCAACCCATGTCACAGTTGCAAGGCTCAAAAATAAGGCATTATATGCAGGAAATCAGGAAGCTGATCATCAGCGCCATCATGGCAACTGACATGTCCTTCCACTTCAGCCTCACCACAGAGTTCAAGAATCATGCAGGTTGGCAGCTCGCTCAGTGTTCACCCATGTGGTCATTCAACCATCCTCAAAACCAATTCTTTCATGCATACATGTAACTCGTTTGCCGTTCACTCATGTGTCCAGTAATTTGTTCATGTGTTGTTCTTTTTGACATGAACACCCCCATCAGAGTCAGGCATTGCCCCAATGCAACTGCATTGTCTGTACAGTATGCATGAGGTTGTCGGTGGGAAAAGGGAGTCTCAAATTCCCAGTGCTGTGCGCAAACCCTAAATGGCTACCGCATGCACACTTGTCAGTCCCAACAGGAGTTGGAGCAGTCAGACATGCAATGCAATAGAGTTGGACAATGTATAAATCAAACCGGAGATGGAGCAGTTGCACGTTCGTCAGTCCGACAGGAGATGACATTGTCACATGGGCAATGCATTGTACTTGGACAATGTACAAGTTGACCAGACCAAGAGATGAAACAGGTTGATGTTTATACGGATCCACAAGACAGGCTGCTCTGGAGAGACAAAGCTTGTCCTGCATCTACCTAGCTCATCATGAGCTGGAAAGCGTAACAATCATTATGATTATTAATGTTGTTATCATCATTATTATTAACGTTATCATTATCATTATCAATATTTTTATTATTACTATGCGCACTGCAGGCCCTTTCCTGATGGAGAAGGAGGAAGACCGAGTGCTGCTGGTGAAGGCAGTGCTGCATGCCGCTGACATCAGCAACCCCGTGCGCCCCTTCCATGTCAACTGTGTCATGTCCACCAGCGTCCACAGAGAGTTCAGGTAGCATGCACGCCCACAGTGCTTGCATACAATGATCCCCAGCATAGCACAGCATAGCACACAACATTGCTGTATTGTCTTGCGTAGCATAGCGTGGCATAGCATGGCATGGCATAGCATAGCGAAGCACAGCATAGCTAAGCATAGCATGGCATAGCATAGCATAGCATAGCATAGCATAGCATAGCATAGCATAGCATAGCATGGCATAGCATGGCATAGCATAGCATAGCATAGCATGGCATGGCAGTCTGTGCAATGATATTCTAGTGTGTTCTCAGCATGTTGATGAGCATGGTAGGCATTTGGCAGGACACAGTATGCAGCACACAATCTTGCATGAATAGCCCCATGTCAGCCTATGTTTGCAAGGTGCCCACCATACTCAAACCTTGTCATCAAGTCAACACAACCAGTGTCTGGCAGTGCAGAAGTTGCACGCTGTGCTTGTACTGCGTGTCACAATGACATGCAGCAATCTTTGCTGGTTTTGCCAAAGAACATGCCCAGACACTGTGACAGCTTGGCAACAAGCCATCATTCTAGCTTGCACACATTTCGTGCTTGTGTTTAAACCAGGGTCTCAAGCCCATGTGCAAGAATTGTCCTGCTACACAGATAATCAATACCCAGTCCTACACACCAAGACACAACTTCTGTTACTGATACATGTCACTGCCTTGATTGTATCCTGTGTGTAAACAGGGACCAGGTGGCAGAGGAGGAATATCTAAAGATGAACATCACCCAATAAAATCCGTCACTGATACATATCACCAAGTGGGCTGCCTTCTGTATAACAAAGCTTAAGAGCTAGGTGCTGCAGCTAGGGTTGACGTCATCATGAAACAGCATCTGCTACTGATACATAATCTGTGTTGTGTGTACCAGGGCCTGCTGCAGCTAGGGTTGACTTTGTTGTGAAACAGCATGTGTTGCTGATACATGTCTTGTGTTGTGTGCACCAGGGCCCAGGTGGCAGAGGAGCGGCTGCTAGAGTTGACCCCAGCCCTGCACATCATGACACAGCAGCTGTTACTGATACAAGTCTTGCAATGTGTGTAACAGGGCCCAGGTGGCAGAAGAGCGGCTGCTAGGGTTGACTCCAGCCCTTCACATGGATGCCAAGGATGAGCGTGTGCAGTGCCAGCTGGAGATCAACTTCATCGACTGTGTGTGTGGTGACGCCTCTGTGGGAGCACTGCGCGCACTGCTTCCCGGCCCTGCAGCCCTGCATGGAGAGGGTGAGGGCCAACAGAGCTGCCTATGCTGCTCTGGCCACTTGCAGCAACGAGGAGGTGGCTCAGGTGGGACTTCTGGTCAGTTCTGCGGCCATGATATACGATGTGGTATTTGCATCAACTACCCCTGGGCAGCCCAGTATAATACTTGGCTTCTCATTAAATTAACGCCAAAAGGCGTAGTCTTTTCTTTTCTTTTCTTTCTGCATAAAATACCAGGAATTTGGGCACAAGAAGGAAGTTTTTGCGCAAGTGTGTTTACAGATTTGGCAAAGTTAGTACTAAAAAGGGTCAACAGAACAGTCCCTGTTGCTCTAGCTAATTGATATAGAGGCGGCCTTGGTGAGAGTTCATGATCAGCCATTGATACAGTCAAGTTTGAGAAGCCATTTTTGACCCTCACAAGACTGTAAATTCCTATGGGTTGAAGCTTTTATCAGCAAGCACATCCTCACCCTTTTTTCTTGCTGCAGGCTCTAAGTGCTGCTGAGCAAGGGGAAAAGGACCCACTGGCACGAACATCTTCCACAATCTCGCTGCAGCTCATCATGCAATCAGAAGCTGCGGGCATGTTTAACAGCACCATGTCAGGAGATGCGGGGCATGCCATGCTAGCTGCTACAGTTGCTGGGAGGCAAAGTGAGCAGGAAGCTGACCAAGAAGCTGCAACACAGCAGAGTGCAAGGCAGGAAGCTGGTCGTGTAGATGAGCTGCACAGGAGTCATGATCAGTCAGAGGGCAGTTCAGCCAGAGTAGGACGGGATCAGCCAGAGGCAGCTGCGCAGAGGCCAAAGGCTCATTCATGGGATCAAACTAGGTCTGAACCACCAGGGCTGACTGGGGATAGCCCTCATGATGCTCCAGGGCAGATGAGTGGCATGCATAGCGGAGAGTTGGTGCTGTCTGTGACACCAATCTTGGGATCAACAGATGATCTCGTAGGGCGCCATGGTTGATTGAAGTGTACATACATGCCGCATTGTTGATTGACATCAGCCATATTGACATATGATACATGACCCCTGCTTGTATTTCCAGTGATTTGACATTGACATGTAGCCTGCAACAGATCTGGTTGTGCATGAGAACCAGCAACGCGTAGTAATTGCAGTCGACATCTTGCATTATAGTCTGTCCGGTTCTGTTATACGTGTAATGGCTGGACAAAGGTCTGTTGCGGTGGATTTTGCGCAAACAGTATGCATTGATTGCTCACACTTGCGTCACCTTTTGGGTTTGAAGGGCATTCCCGATTTGACAGGTTTGCCCTTGGTACATGTAATGGTTATGAGGTTCCAACCGACAAATGAGAGGAGATCATATCACAGTTTGTACAGATGCAAGCAGATCAGTGCATCCTTATGTGTATGCACGTGGTGGTAAACAAGAATGGGGCCAGGCTGAATTGCGATTAGAGGTGTTTTGAAAGCGTCTGAACTTGTCTAAGCTGGCTGATCATGGGCTGAAAAAGTCTGAAGAACAGGCCGTTCGAACAGGTTCAGAAGGGTTGTTTGCGGACACTCTGACGCGCTCGCACGAGGATCAGACACGCAATCTGAGGAAAGGTCAGGTATGCTGAAGGTTGTCATAACTTGTCTGAGGCCCGCCATAATTGACTCATCCTGAATGGTCCGCTGTGATGCTTCTCACATGCATGCATGACAATGTTTGGCGTGAGGTGAAATGTAAGCCCTCTAGATCTAGATTTGCTTGTGCACAGACGCAGGCTGTATGCCTGTGTGTTTGAGCTCAAGGGGCTCTTCTCCGAGAGCAGCTCTTCTTAGCATCAGATGACTTCAAACTTGATGACTGCTGGCTTAAGATTGTACGTTTGAATGCCTAAAAAGTGCAGATTTGCTTGTTTGCCCATGTTCTTTCCTTTGACCCTGCTGCTTTTGAAGTCACAGCCTTGCCTTTATGCAATGCGGCTGAGGCCTGCAATTGCCCTGCAGTTTGCACATCGTCAGCTAGCTTGAGACGTCACAAGTAGGGCTCCTGGCCTTGATTTACCAGAGACTGTGGCACGGAGAAGCTCTGCCATAGGATAATGCTGTTCAGAGCTGTGCAAAGCTAAGCCAGACCAACTGCAGGGCTCAGCTCTGCCCACTGCTGCAGCCTTTGTTGGCTTGCAAGTTGCAGCTCTGCCAATGGGCAGAGCCTTCACTGGCTTAAGCTTGCAAGTCTCAGCTCTGCTGACAATATGACTGCAGAGCATACTGCTCAAGCCTAAATGCCTCAGGGCTGAGCTCTGCAGGCAGTGTGATTTCCTTATCAGCTTGCAAAGTGCAAGTGTACAAAACGAAGTGTGCTTCCAGCTGCCGCTGCATGGAAAATTCATTCGCTGCAAGCTATATAGCAGTGGGTTCAACACTGCTTTTTTGTAAAAGAGCGCCATTCAGCGTCAGCCGGTACTGATCAGCTGTGGTTCAGCTACGTAGTTCGCTCATGATGCTGGCACAGATGCTTCTGATGTTGCATACATGCCTTCTAGACCTGCATACAATGCGCCGCACAAGGTCATGTGATGTGATCTGGGTTGCAAGCGATGTTGTGATCTCGCATGCGTCTACACAATACATGATATACAATCAGGTGAGATGTGGCTTGGTCTGCTGCCAATCAGTGCAAGCACAACCATGTGCATGACAGATCTCAGGCCGTTAATGTAGCTTCATGCTGCTGACTGTGTGGTGCAATACAGTCACTGCTGCACAGCACATTACCTAAGATACCAAATGAAGGCCAGGTCAGTCTGTATTGAAGAGCTAAAGTAGCAATGTGAGCCATAGCACGGGATACAACAGCCATAGAAAATTTAATGAGATCGCCGAACCAGAGAATTGTCTAGTTTGTACAGCATGTAAAAGCTGGGTTAGGCACACACACATACGGTACAGATACGCCTCACGCAGCAGATGTGATGATGCTACTCGTGAGTACACCAAAATCAAAGTAAGCGCGTCCTGCCCATTACAGGCAATGGGCAGGCAGACAGTGGGCAGGGGGTTTAGTGATGATAAGCGATGGGCAGGCAGACTGTGGGCAGAGGGGTTTAGTGGTTATAGGCAATGGGCAGGCAGACAGTAGGCAGAGGGGTTTAGTGATGATAAGCGTCGGGCAGACAAGCAGTGGGCAGAGGGGTTTGGTGATTATATGCAGTGGGCAGGGCAAAGATGGTGAGTACAATTGATGTATATGAATTGCATACACTGTGACTTGTCCAGGTATACCATACGTATGGGACGGGGAAAAGGCACTTTTACCCTGGCGACAGACAAGCCGTCAGTTTGAGCGCGATGCGGACAGACACTTGAGCATCTCTATAGATCGAAGGGCTTTTTCAGCTCGTGACAACTCGAGAAGCGTAAAGGACTGTTTTGGCGGTGTACAGAGGCATATGATCACGATGTTGATCCTGCAAAGAAACACCGTCGTGCACCGCTCAAGAGTCCAGGGGTTCCCTACTTCAAATCTGTCCAAGTCTTCTCAGACTGTGTAGAAGCCGCGCAGCCTGGTGGGCTGTGCTGGAATTTCCACGTGCACTATAACGCTAGTTGAGTTGCAAGTCGTTCTTAGCTAAACTCCTATCAAGGAGAGCGAATGACTGCATGACGTCTGCAACAGTTCATACATGAGCATCACTACTTTGTGTAGCCGGCAAGGTCGCGTGCACCCTTTGTTTGCAACACATTGTTTCAAAAAGCTCAGCTGCTCGTATAAGCAGACTTATGATGTTTGCTCGTATACAGCAGGCATCATAAGTCTGCTTCTCTGGAATTTGCGGACGTCCTCGAGGACGGGCGAGGACGCCCTAGGGTTCCGTCCACTGCAAACCCTAGGGTGGCCCCCTGGCGCTTTTGCGCGCGCGAACAGCGACCGCCCGTAACGGAGCTGTCGGATCACCCACAATGCTAACGGCAAGGCCGGCAGGTCCCATTGCAGGAGCTGGAGGCCACAATCTTGTTCCTGCTTTCATTCCGACCTCGATGCATCTGCCATGACATGCGTGCATGCAAGCCTGTCGGAGTAGAAAAGCACAATGCTGCTGCAGCAACCTCCAAGCGGCAAAGCGCAGGTTAGATTCAGAGCACACATTGCTCTCGCCGGTTCGGGTCTGGCGACCAAAGATCTTGCCGGCTGGATGCTGATCACTCGACCCTGTCCGAAGGATCTCTTCTGGAGCAAGGCATGCA
>JAABUP010008879.1_pt1 | contig 12612 bp, 10 predicted proteins | sample 5559201 | NCBI WGS metagenome assembly JAABUP01 (sample SAMN10711887, study PRJNA513373) | rock metagenome | isolation source: Antarctica rocks | place: Antarctica | reverse complement strand
TGGCCCACGGCGCGGAGGTGCGCGCGGGCTGCATGGTCACCCGGGTCTGCATCGACGAGCGCACCGGGCGCGCGACCGGGGTGGAGTACCTGCGAGACGGCGTGGTGCACGTGCAGCGGGCCCGGATGGTCGCCATCGCCGGGTACTCCATCGAGACCCCGCGCCTGCTGCTGCTCTCGGCGTCCAAGCGGTTCCCCGACGGACTGTGCAACGACTTCGGCCAGGTCGGGCACTACCTGATGGTGCAGGGCGCCCCGCAGACCGCCGGGCGCTTCGAAGCCGAGGTGCGCATGTACAAGGCGCCACCGCCGGAGGTCTCCAGCGAGGAGTTCTACGAGTCCGATCCCACCAAGCCCTACCGGCGCGGGTACTCCCTGCAGACGGTCTCGCCGATGCCCATCACCTACTCCGAGCACATCACCGCCCAGGGACACTGGGGCGAGGTCCTGCGCGAGTACATGCGCGACTACGTGCACTGGGCGGTCTTCGGGGCGCTGTGCGAGTTCCTGCCCCAGTACCGCAACTCCGTGACCCTGGCCGAGACCAAGGACCGCCACGGCCTGCCGGTGGCGAACTTCTCCTACAGCCAGTGCGACAACGACAGAGCGCTGGCCAAGGCGGCCGCCTCGACCATGGAGGACCTGTTGCGGGCGGCCGGCGCGAGTGAGGTGCTGACCATCCAGCGCTTCGCCCACCTGGTCGGCGGCTGCCGGATGGCAACCGACGAGCAGTCCGGGGTCGTGGACGCCGACCTGCGCACCTTCGCCGTGCCGAACCTGTTCATCACCGACGGCAGCGTGCTGCCCACCCAGGGATCGGCGAACCCGGCGCTGACGATCATGGCGCTGGCCGCGCGATTCGCCGACCGCCTCGTGGCCACCGCCCGATCATGAGCCCGACCGCGACCTCGTACATCATGCCGTCCCCAACGGTCACCGGGGTGGACGTCGAGGTGTACGAGGTGCCCACCGACGTCCCCGCCGAGGCCGACGGCACCGCCGAGTGGTCCTCGACCATCCTGGTCCTGGCGCGCGTCCACGCGGCGGGATCCTCCGGCTTCGGCTGGACCTACGCCTCGGCGGCCTGCGCCCCCCTGGTGGCCGGTCCGCTGGCCTCGGTCATCATCGGCCGCGACGCCCTGGACATCCCTGCCGCGCTGGAGGCGATGGTCCGCCGCTGCCGCAACCTCGGGCGCCCCGGCCTGGTTTCCTGCGCGATCTCCGCCGTCGAGACCGCCCTGTGGGACCTCAAGGCCCGGCTGCTCGACGTCTCCCTGGTCGCGCTCCTGGGCGCCGCGCGCGAAGAGGTCCCGATTTACGGCAGCGGCGGATTCACCACCTACACCGACGACCAGACCCGCGCCCAGGTCCGGCAGTGGGTGCAGGAGTGGGGCATCCCCCGCGTGAAGATCAAGATCGGGGAGTCCTGGGGAACTCGTCCCGACCGCGACCTGCACCGGATCGCCCTGGTGCGGGAGGTCGCCGGGCCCGACGCGGAGCTCTACGTCGACGCCAACGGCGGGTACACCCGCAAGCAGGCGATCCGCCAGGCCCTCGCCATGGCCGACCAGGACGTGACCTGGTTCGAGGAGCCGGTCTCCTCCGACGACCTCGACGGACTGCGCGAGGTCCGCGACGCCGTCAGCTGCGACGTGGCCGCCGGGGAGTACGGCTACGACCTGACCTACTTCCGGCGCATGTGCGCGGCCGGCGCGGTGGACTGCCTGCAGATCGACGTCACCCGCTGCGGCGGGATCCTGGAATGGCAGCGCGCCGCTGCGGTCGCCGCCGCCCACGGCCTGCAGGTCTCCGGGCACTGCGCCCCCAACCTGCACGCCTCCGTCGCCGCCTCGGTGCCCAACCTGCGGCACCTGGAGTACTTCCACGACCACGTCCGGGTGGAATCCCTGCTCTTCGACGGGACGCTGGACACAGCCGGTGGCGCGCTGGTACCGGACCGCTCCCGCCCTGGGCACGGCCTCACGCTCAGGGCCGAGGCAGCCCGGTTCCGCACCGGCTGAACCGCGGATGGGCGGCGCCGGGCACGGCGCTTGACAGAACCCTCAGGTCGCACCGTGGCCGGCCGATCCACCGGGTGACGTACCCACGAACGGGTACCGGCGGCCCATGCCGGCGTGGCGTCACACTTCTCAGCCTCCGGAGGCATCCATGTCGGCACTGCTCACCAAGCTCCGCGCCAGGCGCGCCGCCGGCGATCGCGAGGGCGGCTTCACCCTGGTCGAGCTGCTCGTCGTCGTCGTCATCATCGGCGTCCTGATCGCCATCGCGATCCCGGTTTACCTGAACTACACGAAGGGCGCCAGGGACAAATCCGCGGAGTCCGACGTCCGCAGCGCGATCTCCACACTCGAGCAGTGCAACTCCGACAACGGGTCCTACCCGAGCGCAATGGACGGGGCGGGCGCGATGACGGGCTGCGACGGCCAGAAGGTCAAGCTCAGCGACAAGACGAGCGTCACGTACACGTCGCCGTCGGGGAACTCGAGCTATGTGCTGGTCGGCAGCAACAGTCTCGGTCAGCAGACCAAGTACTGCTACGACAGCGCGAACGGCGGACCGGTTCAGGCACTTAAGGACCCCGCCACGACCTGCTGATCCGCGACACCGACGTCAAGTCGCGCCATCCGATCGAGCAGTGAGGATGTGACCGCATGCCTGTGCTGATCGCCGCGATCGGTGCTCTCGGACTTGCGGTCGGGTCGTTCCTCAACGTGGTCGCGTACCGGGTGCCGGCCGGACTGTCCCTGGTCCGGCCGGGAGCGCAGTGCCCGGCTTGCGGGCACCCGGTCCGGGCTCGGCACAACGTGCCGGTCCTGGGCTGGCTGGCCCTGCGGGGCAGGTGCTTCGACTGCTCGGCGGCAATCCGCATCCGCTACCCGGTGGTCGAGCTGGGAACGGCCGTGCTGTTCGTCGTCACCGCGGCCGAGCTCGTCCGGGCGGACCGGACCGCGGCCGTGCCGGCGTTCCTGGTGCTGGCCTCGGCCGGTGTGGCACTGACGCTGATCGACCTGGACACGCACCGGCTGCCGGACCGGATCGTGGCGCCGTCGTACGCGGTGTTCCTGCTGCTGTTGGTGATCGCCTCGGCGGTCGACGGCGACTGGACCGCGCTGGGGCGAGCCGTGGTCGGTGGTGCCGCCTGCGCTGCGTGCTACCTGCTGCTCTGGTTGGCCGTTCCGGCCGGGATCGGCTTCGGCGACGTGAAGCTGTCCGGTCTGCTCGGGCTGGCGCTGGGTTACCTGTCGTGGCCGGCGCTGGCCGTCGGCGCGTTCGCGGCCTTTCTGCTCGGCGGACTGGTCGGGACCGCACTGCTGCTCACCGGTCGGCGCACGCGGCGGGCCCGGATCGCCTTCGGGCCGTTCATGGTTGCCGGTGTCTGGGTGGCACTGCTCACCGCACAGCCGGTCGCCGCGTCCTACCTCGACCTCGTGCGGGTGGCCTGACCGCTCGTGGCATCCCGTGCACCAGGTCTCCCGTCCCCGCGAGCGCTCCCGGAAGAGGGTCGATGAACAGGTCCCGCCGGTCCGACCACGCCGTGAGCATCGTCAACCCCGACGGGCACGTCATCGGGCTGGACATCGGCGCGACCGCGGTCCGGGCGGCCATCCTCGCCCCCGACCGCGGCGAGAGCGATGGTCTGATGACGGTTGAGGACCTCGGTCAGGCACCGCTGCCGCCCGGGGTCGTCGTCGACGGTGTCCTGCAGGACGCGCCGACCCTGACCCGGGTGCTGACCCAGCTGTGGCGCGAGCACGACTTCGGCTGCCGCCACGTCATCATCGGGGTGTCCAACCCCCAGGTGGTCGTGCGCCCGATGCAGATGCCGAACCTGCCACCGGAACAGTTGGCCAGGGCGCTCCCGTTCCGCGCCCGCGAGGTCATCGCTCTCGAACTGGACAAGGCGGTGCTCGACTTCCGGCCGCTGGGCCCGTCCCCGGACGACCGGGACCTGGTCGACGGGCTGCTGGTCGCCGCACCCCGAGCGCCGGTGCTGGCGGCAGTTCGCGCCGTGGAGGCCGCCGGACTCCGCATCGTCCGGGTCGACCTGGCCTCGTTCGCGGCCCTGCGGTCGACGGCGGCCGACCACGGCGTCGCCGAGGCGGTCGTCGACATCGGAGCCCAGATGACGAACATCGTGATCCACCACCTGGGTGTCCCCCGGGTGGTCCGTGCCCTGAACCGCGGCGGCGAGCAGCTGACCGAGCGACTCGTCGAGCGCACCGGCGCGAGCGCGGCCGAAGCCGAGATCCTCAAACGGGAGAGCGGTGTGCACGAATCGGAGAACGAGACCTCGATGATCCTCTCGACCACGATCCGGCCGCTGGTGTCGGACATCCGCAGCTCGATCCAGTACTTCACGACGACCAACCCGGACGCACCGCTGGAACGCGTCAGCCTGACCGGTGGCGGTGCCGAGCTGCCGGGGCTGGCGGAGATGCTGACCGAGGACGTCGGACTCCCGTGCACGCTGGTGTCGCCGCTGCGCAACGTGCTGAGCCGAATCGCGTCACCGGAGGGCCGGCACGAAGCGCCCGCGACGGCGACCGCCGTGTCCGTCGGTCTGGCAATGGGAGCGGCCGCGTGACCACGACGCTGGACCCGCCGGCGGTCACGGCTGTGCGCCCCGACTGGGGGATGTACGCCGACCTGACGCCGCCGGAGCTGCTGCGGTCCCGGCGGTTGCACGGGCTCCGGCGGACGCTGCTGCTGGCCCTGCTGGCCCTGCTCGCCGTGATCGCCCTCGTCTTCGCGGGCAGCATCTGGCGCAGTCACCAGGCGGCCGGCGTCCTGGCGGAGCAGCAGACTCAGACGTCGCGTCTGCAGGCCGATCAGCAGCGCTACGCCCAGGTCACCCAGGTCCAGGACTCGACCCGGGCGATCCGCTCGCAGCTGGCCGGTCTCGGCGGTGGAGACGTCGACGTCCCGGCCCTGCTGGGCGCCGTCCGGACTGCCCTGCCCCGGAGTGCTGCTCTCGGCGAACTCGGCGTGACGCTGAGCGGAGCCGGCGGGGCGGCGGCGGCCGTGGCGCCACAGTCCGGGGCCGACGGCTCGCTGGACACCTCCGGCAACCCGGTCATCGGCAACGTCACGATGAGCGGGACCTCCAGTCGCCTCGCCGATCTCGCGGCCTATGTCGCCGCACTGCAGCGGACCAGGGGCTTCCTCGACATCGTCCCGGTGACCAACCAGGGCACGGGTTCGGCGTTCACCTTCACCGTCACGGCATCGCTGACCGACCGGGTGCTCTCCCACCGGTTCGATCCCCAGGCGAGCCGGAGCACCCGGTGAAGCGCACCGACGACGCCCGGCTCTGGCTCGCCGGGGGCGTCGTGGCCGCGGTACTCGCCGTGGCGTTCGGTTGGCTGGTGCTGATCGGACCGCAGATCAGCCAGGCCGCGTCCCTGCGTTCGCAGGCAGCGGACCAGCAGGCGTCGAACACCCTGTTGCAGGCCAGGGTCGGCGCGCTGCGCACCCTGAGCGCGCAGCTGCCGGCGCTGGTCACCGCGCTCGGCGCCGCCCGTGCCCAGGTGCCGATCACCAGCGCGCTGTCCACCTTCACCGACCAACTGGGCCGCCAGGCGACGCAGGCGAAGGTGACGGTCACCAGCGTGGCCGTCGCCCCGGCTGTCGCGGCGGCCGACCCGACTCCGGCCGCCGGCGCTGCCAGCGCTTCCGGCGCTGCCAGCGCCGGAACGGCCAGCGGCACGGGTGCCGGCGCGGGTGCCAACGCGGGTAGCAGCCCGGGTGCCGCCGGCGGTGCGACGGCGGGCGGACCCGCCGGAAAGCTGTTCGCGATCCCGGTGACCGTGATCACCACCGGCTCGCTGGCGCAGCAGCGCGCCTTCCTGACCGCGGTCCGGGCCGGCCCGCGCGCGTCGGTCGTCACCGCCACCCGACTGGGCCCCGGCAGCACGGCAGCGGGCGCCGCGGGCGCTGGTGTCGCGGCGGCCGGGGCGAGCGCCGGTTCAGCCGGCTCGATCGAGCGGACCTCGGAGATGACGACCCAGCTGACGGTCTTCGTCGCGCCGCAGACCCCGGCCGCGACGGCCGAGCTCACCAGGCAGCTGACCGCCAAGCCGATCCGCTGAGCCTGCTCCCGTGCCAAACAGACGGCCGCCCAGCAGACGCCCGGCCACCAGACGCCCCGCCAGCAGGCCTCCGGCCCGGCGCGCCGCACGACCGGCCCCGGCGACCGCCGAGGACGGCATCGTCCTGCTGGAGTCCGTCATCTCGATGGCGCTGCTGGCGATCATCATGGCCGCGCTGACCGTCTTCGCGATCACCGTCACGAACTCGACGAGCTACCAGCGCCAGCGCCAGGGCGCCATCCAGTTGGCGACCACCCAGCTGGACCTGATCCGCGGCATGACACCGGCGGACCTCGAGGTCGGCCGCCGACTGACGGACGTCACGGCCCAGTTCGCCGGCGCCCCGGCGGCGGTGTCGCCGTGGCTGACGGCGATGACGCCCGCCGTCGACCTGACCGCCACCGCCACTCAGCCGGCCGCCCTCCCGGTCACGACGACCGCGACCGTCAACAGCACGGTGATGACGGCGACCACCTACGTCGGTTTCTGCGCGCTCGCGAGCGGGGGGACGGGCAGCGAGTGCACGAAGCCGGTGTCGGGAGCGGGTGACACCGGGACGCTGCGCGCGGTGGTAGCCGTCACCTGGCCGGGTGGCCGCTGCCCCGCCGGCACCTGCACGTACACCACCGCGACCCTGGTCAGCACCGCCGCGGACCCGGTGTTCGCCAAGAACCAGCCGCCGCCGCCCGCACCGTCGGTCACCGAACCCGACGACCAGACGACCGTCGTCGGCGACACCGTCAGCCTCCAGCTCGCGATGCCCGCCGGCGCCGGCGTCGACCCCGCCACCTGGCAGGCAACCGGTCTGCCCGCCGGGCTGGCCATCAGCACCACCGGCCTCGTCACCGGACGGCCGACGACACCCGGACCGGCCGCACCCGTCCAGGTGACCGTGACCGACGCCTTCCTCCGCACCGCTACCGGCGGCTTCACCTGGACCGTGGTCCCCCCGGTGGCGGCCCAAACCCTCGCCAACCAGACGAGCGTCGTCGGCACGGCGATCGGCGCGCTGACCCTGGCCGCAACCGGCGGCACCGGAGCACCGTTCACCTGGACCGACCCGGGCAAGACGCTGCCGGCCGGACTGGTGCTCTCCTCGACCGGCACCGTCACCGGGACACCCACCGGGCCCGGGACCGCCGCCGTCCGGCTCACCGTCACCGACGCCGGCGGCCGATCGGCGACGCTGGCGTTCACCTGGACGACCGACTACCCGCCGCTGGCCGCGACCGGGGCGAACCAGAACTCGACGGTCGGCACCGCGATCAACGCGCTGACCCTGACCGCCACCGGCGGCTCGGGCGGCTACGTCTGGACCGACCCGACCACGTCCCTCCCGCCGGGACTGGGGATCAGCCTCGCGGGCGTCGTGTCGGGCACACCCTCCGCCGCGGTCACCGCCAAACCCGTCGAGCTGCTCGTCACCGACGCCAAGGCCGGCAGCACCGTGAAGGTCTCCCTGACGTGGACGGTCCTCGCACCGGTGACGGCGCAGGCTCCCGGCAACCAGACCTCGACGGCCGGCACCGCGATCGCTGCGCTGACACTGACCGCCACCGGCGGCTCGAGCACGTACACCTGGGCCGACCCCAGCGCGACCCTCCCGCCCGGACTAGGCATCAGCCCGGCCGGCATCGTGTCCGGTACACCCACCGCCGCCGGCACCGCCGCCGTCCGACTCACCGTCACCGACAGCGGCGGCCGCACGGCGACCGTGACCTTCACCTGGACCGTCCTGACCCCGGTGACCGCCCAGGCCCCCGGCAACCAGACCTCGACGGTCGGGACCGCGATCACCGCACTGACGCTGACCGCCACCGGCGGCTCCGGCGGCTACACCTGGACCGCCCCGAGCCCGACCCTCCCGCCCGGGTTGGGAATCAGCACAGCGGGCGTCGTGTCGGGGACCCCCACCGCCGCCGGAACCGCCGCCGTCCGGCTCACCGTCACCGACAGCGGCGGCCGCACGGCGACCGTGACCTTCACCTGGACCGTCGTGACCCCGGTGACCGCCCAGGCCCCCGGCAACCAGACCTCGACGGTCGGCACTGCCATCACCGCGCTCAACCTCACCGCCACCGGCGGCTCCGGCGGCTACACCTGGACCGACCCGTCCCGCACCCTGCCCGCCGGACTGACCCTCTCCCCGACCGGCACCGTCACCGGAACACCCACCACGGCCGGGAGCGCCACCGTCCGCCTCACCGTCACCGACAGCGGCGGCCGCACCGCACCGCCGACGTTCACCTGGACCGTCGACCCGCGCTGCTCCGCGGCGGCCCAGGATGCCTACGCCAACGCGGTGACCCTCGACAATCCGAGCCTCTGGTACCGGCTGGGGGAGCCCTCGGGGACGACGGCGGTCGACGCCGGGTCCGCGAGACGCAACGGCAGCTACGTGGGCAGTCCCGTCCTCGGCCGGCCGGGCGCGCTGAACTGCTCTCCCGACACCGCGGTCATGTTCAACGGCAGCACCACCGAGGTGACGACCAGCACCGCAGCCGCGGTACCGGCCCCGAGCACCTTCTCCGTGGAGGCCTGGTTCGCCACGACTGTCGGCGGTGGCAAGTTGATCGGCTTCGGCAACTCACGGTCGGGAACCAGTAGCCAGTACGACCGGCAGGTCTACCTGACCAACTCCGGCCAGGTGGTCTTCGGGCTCTATGTCTCGGGTTACCGGATCGCGGCCAGCCCCGGAACGTACCTGGACGGGAAGTACCACCACGTCGTGGCCACCCTGTCCGGTGCCGGGATGGTTCTCTACGTCGACGGCGTCAAGGTCGCCGCCAACGCCACGACGACGACCGCAGAATCCAACACCGGGTGGTGGCGGGTCGGCTATGACAACCTCAGCGGCTGGCCGGGCGCGCCGACCCGCAGCCACTTCACCGGGTTGCTGGACGAGGTCGCCGTCTACCCGACCGCGCTGAGTGCCACCCGGGTCGCCGCGCACTACAACGCGGATCGCTGAGCCCGGCAGAACCGCTCAGCTCGGCGGCCGTCCGTGCCGATGGTCCCCCTGATGAACACCGCGGCCGCGGAGGGACGTCGCAGAATCGGGAGACGGCAGTGGACAGGCGCGACGAGGGCTCGACACTGCTCGAGGTCGTCGTCGGCATGTCGATCATGAGCGTCTTCCTGGCGACCTTCACCGCAGCGATCGTCACGCTGACCCGCACGCAGAACCGCGCGCAGGCGTTGACGACCAGCGCCGGTCAGCTGAACACCGCCTTCCAACGGCTGGACTCCACGATCCGGTACGCCGCGGCGATCAGTGCTCCGGGCACCACCGGACCGGCTGGTGCCTGGTACGTGGAGTACCTGACCACCGCGACCGGCAAGCAGGTGTGCACCCAGCTGCGGGTGGATGCCGCCGCCCGGCAGCTGCAGACCCGCACCTGGCAGCTCACCGACACCGGGTCGACCACCCCGACAGCGTGGGTGCCGCTGGCCAGCTCCGTCACCAACGGCAGCGCCCTCCCCTCGTCGACCGGCGTCGTTCCGTTCGTCCTGACCTACCGCGACGGCGGGGTCGCATTCGAGCGGCTCACGGTCCAGCTCGTGGCGACCACCGGGAACCCGGCCGTCACCTCCCGGTCGGCGGTCACCTTCACCGCGCTGAACAGTCCCGACGCCGCTGCGCTCGCCCGCGCCAGCAGCACCGCACCCACGACCGTGTGCCCGGGTCGGCGCCCGTGAGCCCGCGCGGGACAACCGCTCTCCGGGCGGCGGTGCTGCGCTGCCGGGCACGGGCGCGGCGGGACGACCGAGGATCGCTGCCGTTGGTGATGCTCGTCATGATGGTCGGGCTGGCGATGACCGCCGTGATCGTGCCCATCCTGATCACGCAGGACCGCTCGACCGTCTTCGTCGCCAGTCGGGAGCAGTCGCTGGCCGCGGCCCAGACCGGCCTCGACGTCGTCGTCGGCAGGATCCGGGCGGCGAATGTGTCCGGCAGCGGCGACACGCGACTGATCCCGTGCGCGCCCGCGGACAACCCGGTCACCGGAGCGGTCGGCACACCGAACTCGGGCAGTACCGCCACCTACCGGGCGACGGTGACCTACTACGTCGCCGACCCGGTGGCGAACCCGGGCACCCCGCCGATGATCTGCATCCCCAACGGCGGCACGTACGACCCGACGACCGCGACCGGCACGGGATCGGGCACGTTCGTTCCCGGCTATGCCCTGATCAGCTCCACCGGTGTCGACGGGACGCCAGGCGCCGGCGGCCGGTCCACGGGCCGGACGCTGGGCACCACCTACGTCTTCCGGACCACGAACCGGAACGTCGCCGGCGGGCAGGTCCGCATCTACCCACCGGCCGGCGGCACGAGCTCGAGCATGTGTCTGGACGCCGGTCCGGCGCCGACGCGCGGAACGCCGCTGACGTTGAAGGTGTGCAGCTCCTCGCTCCCGCCGGCCCGTCAGCAGGTGTTCGCCTACCGGGCGGACCTCACCCTGCAGCTCGCCCCGTCCGCCACCCCGTCGTCCTACCCGAACGGGCTGTGCCTGGACACCGACACCAGCACCGGTGCTCCGGTGTCAGGCAATCCGGTCACGTTGTCCGCGTGCACCGCTCTGGGCAGCGCCCCCCCGTTCAGCCAGCTGTGGAGCTTCAACGACAACGGGCAGTTCGAGGCGGCGCTCGCCGCGACCCGGACGAACGGCGTACTGGCCAACCTGTGTCTGACCGTCGCGGACCAGACCTCGGGACGGCCCGTCACGCTGGCCGGCTGCAACGTCGACGGCCGCGGCACCACCAGCCCGATGCAGGCCTGGTTGCCCTCGCCGAATGTCGGCAACGGTGCGGCTGCCGCACCGCAGCTGGTGAACTTCGAGCAGTTCGGCCGCTGCCTCGACGTCACCGGCCAGAACGTCGCCGCCGACCACCTGATCGCCTACCCGTGCAAGCAGAACCCGCTCGCCAGCGCGGTCACCTGGAACCAGAAGTTCACCTTCGATCCGACATCCGGGTGGCTGTCCACTACGACCGGCGGCGTCAGGTACTGCCTTTCCAGCCCGCGGACCGAAGGGGGCTACGTGCGGATCACCGCCTGCACGAAGCCGGCATCCGTCGGCGCCACCGCCGGCCAGTTGGTGTGGCGGTCGCCCGGCGGATCGGCGTCGCTGCCGTACTCCCAGCGCTACACCTTCGTCGACTCCAGCACCGGTGCGACCCGGTGCCTGTCGGTCGCCGACCCGCCGGCGTCGATCACCGACCCCTGGTCGTGGATCGCGGTCGCGTCCTGCACCGGTGGCTCGGCACAGAAGTGGAACGCCGACCCGAGCATCGGCGGCGCCAATCCCTTCCAGAACACGATCGAGAAGTGACCGGACCGAGATCGGAGCGAACTGTGTCGATGAACCGGATCATCTACTGCAGCAGGGCGACCTGGGACGTCAGTCCCGACGAACTGGTGGAGCTGCTGCGCGTCGCGCGCCGCAACAACGAGGCCGCCGGACTGAGCGGGATGCTGCTCTATACCAGCCAGAGCTTCCTGCAGGTGCTCGAGGGCGAACCCGGAGCACTGCACACCACCTACGAGCGCATCCTGGCCGACCCGCGGCACTGCGAACTGCGGCTGCTGCTGGACGCCGAGGTCATCGGTGCGCTGTTCCCCCAGTGGACGATGGGCTTCGACCACGTGGACGACGGGGAGCTGGCCGACAGCGTGCCCGGCTTCGTGCCGGCGACGACCTACCCGCTGGTCAACCCCGACCTGGTCACCAACGCCGGTGTCGCCCAGACACTGCTCAGCCTCTACGCGAAGAACGCGGCCGCATGAGCGACCCGCCCGTCGCGGGAGGCGCCGGTCCGGGCTTGCTGCCGGGCTTCCGGACCGACATCGAGCTGTTCTCGGTGGCCGGGCACGACGGGATCATCCGCGAGGTGAACGGCAGGTTCGAGCGGATGCTCGGACTCGACGCGCACGCGGCCGAAGGCCGTTCGCTGCTGGAGTTCGTGCACCCGGAGGACATCACCCGGGTCGTCGCCGGCCTGTCCGCCCTGGAGTCCGGCACCGACGAGGTACTGGTCGAGAACCGGTTCCTGGCCGGCGACGGGTCGGTCGTGCACCTGGAGTGGGTGGCCCGGACCGCTGCCGGGACCGACCTGTGGTGGGCCGCGGCGCGGGACGTCACCGCCTTCCACACCGCGGTCGCGGCCGGCACGGACCTGCGGACCCGACTTCACCTGGCGATCGGCACCGCGCTGGCGGCGATGTGGGACCTGGACGTGCGCACCGGCACCCTGCACTGGGAAGAGGAGGCCGCCGAGCTGCTGGGCGTCGACCCCGACGACGTCCCCGGCACGGTCCTGGCGCTGACCGCACTGGCCCGCCCGGACGAGCAGGGGACACTGCACGCGGCGTTCAGCCTGCTGCCAACGGGGGCCGACGGGCTCGACATCGAGTTCGCCATCGGCGCCGAGCAGTCGACCCGCTTCGTCCGGCTGCGCGGCAAGGTCGTCGAGCGGGACCGCCGCGGCCGCGGCACGCG
>JAABUP010008878.1_pt1 | contig 12613 bp, 14 predicted proteins | sample 5559201 | NCBI WGS metagenome assembly JAABUP01 (sample SAMN10711887, study PRJNA513373) | rock metagenome | isolation source: Antarctica rocks | place: Antarctica | reverse complement strand
GAGGCAGCACAGCTAAGACTCTCAAGTACCACAGCTCCGTGGATAGCTGTGACCAGCAATGCCAACAACGTGCTGACAATGTACACATCATGCTAGCAAAGTCAAAGCCTGAAACAGCCATTGTCACGCCACTGGCAATGTTGGCAAGATGTGCCACTGGGTCAAACAAGCCAGGATTCAGGATGTAAATCAAGGTGTTTAGGATGAAGGATTTGGATCTGGTTCATACTGGCATATCATGAATGGGAGATTGCAGAAGAGTCGCCTCCACACAGCACAAGCATGATGCTTGTTGAGCGTGTAATGATAACTGCAAAGAGGGATCCAAAACATAAACATTGCATGGCTCTGAAGGCGTATCGCAAGAGCAATGGCTGCCGTAATCGGGCTGTGCTTGAACAATGCTGATAGGCATACTTGATGAGGTCTTCCAGGCTGGCTGTGGCCTCCTCAGTAGCTTGAGGGGGAGGCCGAATCTGCCTCTCAAAGTCCAAATCCAGCTCCAGCGCACTGTTCAACGGCCTTCTGGCTGCAACACAGTCCACCAACAGGTTGCAAAGCAAGGGTCTTGGCCTGCCAAAGAGCAAAGCTAACCAGGTTCCAAATAGTGGCAGTATTGAAGTGATTGAAGTTGCACTCATCTACTGCTGGTTTATTACTGACGACACTCACAGCTATTGGTGGTGGGCCAGATTCACAACGCGGCTCAGCACCGTCGGTGAATACTTCTATGCAAGCCTTGGCAAAGGTGTATGAAGAGCCAGAACTGGAGAATATCATTGTGTTTGCACCGCACTAAAGGCACATCGGCATAGCTATCAGCTGCAGCTCGTGAACAGCTGTTGTACTTGAGACATGACTTGCGGCTGCGAGAGGTTGCTCAGACCACCAACACGCTCAAAGCTTACCAGCAGCAGACTCTCCTTGCATGAACCAATCCTTCTCGGCCATGTTTTGCGCCTCGAGCTTGGCAATGCGCTCCTGCATGCGCATCTGCTGCCGCTCATGCTTGGACAAGCCAGCTGTCTTGTCCACCGCCCCAGCTGGGTCATCATCCAGTAGACCTCCTGAAGGTGTCGCGTCCACATCTGCAGGGCGGGCTGACTGATCCAGTGCCTGGCGGAAGATCCCCATGCCATCATCATCTGGATCATCTTGATCCTGATCCTCGCTCAGATCATCCTCAGCGTCAAGGTCATCAGCGTCATCAAGGTCCAAGTCATCCTCTTCATCTAGACCATCTGGATCCTCTTCTTCCAGATCATCTGCAGCGCCAGAAGGTATCACTCAGCCTGTTGTGCATGCATGTTTGACTGTGAAATTTGGACTGCAGCTGCTTCTGCTGCCAGCTGTCTGACCATCAAAGTGTGCTTTGCAAGCTATTGGTCACAAGCATGTCCAAATTTGGTGCAGGCTGTGAAATGTGTCCTTTGCATGGGCAATACATGATCATCATCTATTCTCAGAGAACTGACTGAACCTCTAAATTCAGTTTGCAGTCGAACTTGATGAGAAGGCAAGACTGCTCAATCACGATGCCAGCTTCACGCTGTGGCATTGACATTCATGTCCTTCACTATTTGCTGTGACCTTGCTTTCTGCTTCTGCTGTTCTTCTTGTTCTCACTGGGGCCCCAAAAGTCGTCATACATGTACTGCGCTTCCGCCCCTTCTTCGTCTTCATCTGAGCCGGTATTTCTGGTCACATGGCGCCCCTTGCCTGTTTTGGCACGTTTCCTGCCACTAGATGCTGGCCGCCCAACCAATCTGTTCGCATCCTCCAGCAGTGCGTCCAGGTCAGCGTCTGAGTCATTCTCATAGTCCTCACCACCAAGGATGAGATCCCGCTCATCTTCTGCTTCTGACTCATCCTCACCAAGATCTGCAAGGTAGAAATAATCTTGCCACAAACATAGGGCTGTGCAAACTACTCATTTCACAAGACCAATGTATGTAATTACCCAGTGACGTTACCAATTGGTAAGCAACGCAGTAATTTACTATAAAACTATTACTGTCTAACTGCCATACATGGCCGTTCCCAATTTTGAGAGCGGCAAAGCACTGCTCTTGCTCAGGGTGATGCATCTGCCAAGTTATAAACTCTCAAGCAATATTCCTACCTCAAAACAGGGATTTGCCTGTTTCAACAGGTTTTGCAGGTTTGAAATTCGCCAAATTCTCCCAAAAACCCTTGACAAAACCTGTTACTGCCACCATTTCTCCCTAACTTTGGCGCATTTGGGCTTATTTCGCCCATTTTCTATGAAATGAATTTGAAACGCTAAAGGCTTAAAATTACCTCGTTTCACAACCCCAACAGTAAATTAGCAGGAATTGCAGTAACGTTACTGAACAGTAAGCATTGATGAAAGGTAATGTGCACAGCCCTCTGTACATGCATGCATCTGCTCATGCAAGGCCTGTGCTCCAATGCATGCCACACAGTGCTTGGCCATATCTAGCATTCACAAAGTTAGGTGCATACATGAAACAAAGTGGATGAGTGGAGAACCCCTCTAGAAAGTGTATGATATCATACAACACACAACATACGTGATATAACATATGAGACATAAAAATATGCTGCCGCCGCAGACGCTTTGCAGACAGCCAAATGTCAATTAGCTTTCAGTGTAGGCACATACATATCAAAGGTCAGATGTTGTCAATTGTCACGCATGTTTCAGTGCAGACCGTGACCTAAAGCAGCGAGATGAGGAGTGATGCGCACCGTCACCCAGCTTGTCTGCATCATCCTGGCTCTCATTGTCATCATCCTCTCCTGCTGCCCGCTCAGCATCTTCCAAGAAGGACTCTAAATCGTCTAATCTCAGAAACCTGTGGAACGGGCATACACGCTTGGACACCCACACACAGTCAGACGTACAAGTGTCCCACTGTCACCAGGATGCTGCCTTTACACTGACATTGCCAAAGAGTTCTTGAGCGAGGCGGGAAGATGCATACCATCTAGCAACAGAAATGCAGAAGTAGTTGGCACAAAGGGGCTTGATCACGCCAGTCTTGTCAGTGTCAACACTGAGTCAAGTCACATGAAGCCGCATGCACATACGTGAGTCCAAATTTTCTGGCAGGTGAGGCAGTGATGCATTGTCCAGATGAGCAGCCATCGGTGCGTTGAACGGCTGCTCATTTGGACAACACATCACTGGCTCACCTGCCAGAAAACCACTGGCTCATGTCTTGTGCAAAGCAGCACACAGGTCAAGCTACATTGCATACACATCTAGCATTGTGCAGCGCAGGCTACAGTTCAGAACACCATCAGGAGCAGGCCCACAAGACACCAGCAGACCAGCAGACACCAGCTCAGGGAATTAGGAGGCAGGCTACAGATCAGAACACACTTGTCTTCAGTTGGCAACAGCCCTTTGTCATCCCTTCGTATGTGATTCCCTTTGGCTGTCGCAACGTCATCTCCAGCTGCAGCTTCATCAACGTCATCACCCATATCATCATCATCATCATCGTCCGTGAAATCATCGGCGTGCTCATGACCAAGCTCATCACCTGCTGAGTCATCCTCGTGACTCAGGTCTGAGTCATCCTCATCATCAGCATTGAGATCAGCACCAGTCAAAAGGTCTGCACCAAACGGCACAGCAAAAGTCAGGTTGTACTCGAAGTGCAGAAGTTGCCATGCAAGTTCTTGTCAGTCAGCTTTGGATAAAGTCTGGCACTGACAACCCTTCTAATGACCTAGAGCTGACTGCTGAATGTCCCTGAGCTTGATAGCTGTGACCCGCTGTCGCCCACATGCTGGGTGAAAACAGCCAGATGTAGTTGCTGCAGGGCCAGGCTCAACAAGCCCTCTTGGGGCCTGTTGATGTTACGTGTCGTCATGCATGGGCTGTTTGGTCAGCTGGTGAGAAGAGGCATAACTCCACTGACTCCTTACCTGTCAAGTCTTCTTCTGTCTCTGGTGTGAGCAAGCTGGGATCTGTTCCAGCCTTCTTCAGCAACCGCTTGGCTCTGCGCACAAGCTGTGCAGATGCCATGTCCAGCTGGAGCCAGATCTGCTCAGCGTCAAAGCCCTCGACATGCAGCTCTGTGAGCGCTCCTGATGCTGTGGCAGATGTCGATTTGTCACCAGTCAGATGTGCTGTTGCAGCGCTGCTTGTGTAATCATATAGTGCCTGCATGCATGCATGACAGCTTTCAGGGAAGGTATCTGCAGTGTGGTGCAGGTTGGGGCACTTTGCTGGAATCAGTAGGAGAGGATCTGCATATAGGGGAGATGCAAATTGCAGCGATGCAGCTTTGAAAAGAGACATGAAAGCAAGCTCCTGTTTAGAGGGTGCAGCCTACCTTGGCAGCTGAACGTGCGAGCAATGACAGCTGCTCGGAGGGCTGCAGGAAGGCTGTTGTGCTGGTGACAGCTTCATGGAAGGCCTCTAAAGGTTCAGCTGTGTCTTGGTCAAAAGAGTCTAGCAACAGCTCCTCACTTTGCTCACTTGAGCCAGAATCTGAGGCTGCATCATTTTCACGTGCAGAAGTCGATAGCTTGGCTGCGACTGGCTCTGCCGAGAACCTTTTGCGCTTGATGCCTAGCTGCTCGGTCTCCTGCCACCTTGCTGCGCCCGCCATAGGGTCTTGAGATCAACCCAAACTTGAGGTCGTGGTCTTTCGCACAGGCAAACTGGGATGAAGCGCCGGAACCCAGCTGCAGCGTCTAATGTTTTGTTGTTTAGCACTCGATTGTCAAATCAGACACACGGGCAGCCTGCCAAGGTTCTGCTTCAGGCATGCATCCGAGCGCTCGTTGGAGCGTTCAAGAGACCACTCCGGCAAAACAACCACACATCTGCGACCTTCTCAGACAGCAGGTGACTGGCTAAGGCTTTGCGCTGGTATCAGCTGCTGAAGTCGATCGAAGGCATGCTATGGCGACATGCTTGGCGGAGCAACCTATTAGGTTTTGAGAGTTGGATGGCTGAGCGACAGTGTATGCAGAACAGCTGAAAAGCGCTTTTACACAACACAGTATGCAGGGTTTGACGCTAGTCCTCCTCAACTGCATTCACACCTGTGTTTCTCTACCAGCTTTGCCTATACCTTACAAGCTTGTACACACAAGCTTTACCCAAGGCCCACATGGTGATTAGCATGTCATCTTGCTGATTACTGAACAGATTCACACAATGAGATGGTGCCAAGCCAAGGGATGACGGCACTGTAGGGAGTGTGCATCTAAGTATGTACTGTCAGAGACACAACATTAGGCTCTGATAATACATGACCGCATGCAATTGCAAGCTGCGCAATTACATTCTGCCAATTTGACGGACAAGCTTCTGTCAAAAGCAGGATGCAAGTATCAGACTGTGCTACTCATACATCATTTTACTATGATTGTCACCATTACAGTGTGTAGTTGCTTACAAGTCATTGGCTATGGCTTGATGCTGAAGGTCACCCAAGACTGGTCTGGTATCAGAGCTTGAGCCGTTGATGCGTGTCAATAAGACCTTTATTCACTAATCTCACAAGACACTGTAATCTAGAAATCCTACACATGAAGTCAGAGACGCGTTGCGCCCCGTGCAGGTTCACATACAGGTAAGGTGCAAACTTTTGAGCCAGTGACCACACTCATACGCTTGTGAGAAGCACTTTTGCCCGCTGTTTTTCATGATATATACATGTTTATACAGTCACACAATAAAACCCCTAAGTCTGCCCTGCCCTACCCTGCACAGCGCAGCCAAATGGGGCGCAAAACGACCTCAAGGGCGCTGGTAGAGCTACATATGACCAAGCTTCATTGCACATACTGATGTAAGCAACTGGACCTACAGATAAGTGCATACTTTTATCATGTATACTGCATATAACAAAGTGTACACACTGTTTAAGTGTGCACTTACAAAAATGATTTACATACTTTTATCCTGTGCTAATGAGACTAATACACATAAGAGAGGAGATTGATCATGTTTGGCATCACAGGCCATGCCTGGGGGGATCAGAGATCCAGTACTTGACTTTGACAACATCAGAGTTGTCCACCTCAGTTTTGGGGCCAGAAAACCAGAATCGAGCTGACAACACCCAGGCAGCTGCAATCAGAAGCAGTACGCCGCCAATTGCAACAGGGGCATAGTTGAGAGTCAGTGACGTGATTGGGTATGTGCCTGGCAGCATGAATATGATGGAGGTGAACATCAGCCAGATGAAAGCAATGAGAGCCACAGGAAAGCTCCACCTGCAATGTATTCCAAGACAAAACCTGATTCACCACAAGTGTTACTGTCACACAGTCATGCTGCAGATTGTCCCAAAGCAGTGGTTGCCTGCTTGCAGCCAGAGTGTTCCAAGCAACATCACAACACCTGTTGATGTGCAACTGCTGACTGTATGCATCATCCAAAGGCATGGTGCACAGCTTTGCAGGCAACCAGGTGGCGTTGACAGCACAGTGGGTAATGTCACCTGCCCAAAGTAAACGGTCCTGGCTCAAAGCTATGCCTACTGATGAGGTGCAGGCCGATAGGCATGCCATAAGCTAGCGCCAGTCCTACGGTAGCAATTGATGTGGTTGCAAAAAAGGCTGTCACCCCCTGTAACAAGGGCAGGCTTATCACGAAAGCACCTACCGCCACCCCCCAGACTGCATGACAACACAAAGATTGACATGATATACAAACAAGATTGACATAAACATGTCCTCCTAGTGTGCGTCTCAGAACCCTCTATATGGCCAACTTATAATTGCTGTGAGAAGGTTGTTGTCCATTTGACTAGCAAAGACCGAAGTGGCCGAAATGCACTTCCGGTTCTTGCCTGATGCACGTAGGTTTTCATGCATTTGCATGATGCGCATTGTGTGCCAGCTGTTGTGACTAGAATGCCCAGATCTAGCTTGCAAACCTGCATTGACTGGTACACCACTGTGTGCATCCACATGCGTCCAGATTCTCCAAAAGGGGACAGCCTGGTCACGGGAGAACCCATACAGCATCCTGCATTCTGTCTGAATATCAAAAGAATGATTGACTTCAGCCAGAGAAGCTTATTGTGCTGCCACAATGTCAAACCATTCTACACGACTGATGCTGAAGTGTAACATCCATACTGGCAAAGGCACCACTCGCAAGTTGTGCAGTACAGATATGCACTGCACATGCGGGCGGCACAGGGAGAGTACGGTGTCAGGATGCACTGATTCCACAGGTAAGTCGCACAGTGTACGAGCATACAATGTCAAGCTCCCTGCTTGAGGGCACAAGTCTCACAGTGTACCTGGACGCAGAGGTGATGGAAAGCAGCCCACAGAACCAGCATGACCCCAGAGGAACCATCATCAGCACTAGGCTAGCATGGCCAGATGAGTATCTGCTCTCAAATGCGTCCCACATGATTTGAGCCACATATGAGACCGTAGCGAGCTCAGCTGATGGGTCTGTGAATGTGGTTATGTCCTGTTGGGCAGCTCTGCTCAGCTAACATTGGAAAGCAACATCAGGCATACATGAAATGGTTGTGAACAAATCTTAGCTTGACAAACAAGGATAGGGGATCATTCTGCATGCCATGCACCTTGGGTGTGGTGCGCATGCCAAACGCCAAGCCTTCCATTTGAAACCAGAACTGGCACAATGTCAAGTGCAGTATGCATGGCAACTGATGATGCGTGCTGTCATGGCGTCTCAAGCTGACGCAGATTACCTGGATTGTCACTGTGAGAGATACCAGGTAGAGAAGGCCAACAGTATATGACGTGATGATTGCGTACAGCATTGGCCAGCCTGCCGTCAAATCTCCGGAGATTGTCTCTTCAATCAGATGTGCAGCCGAGTCATACCCCGTGAAACTCCAACAAGCAGTCGACAGCCCAAGCAGACAAATGTAGCCTGGATTTGTGATCCCAGATGCTGGATTTGGCTGTACGAACAAGCACTTGTTGTGTCAGTCAGCTGCTGAAGACGCTATGTGCTGCATCTCTAAACGAGGCTACCAAGCTGGAGTGTGAATTTGGACATGGAACAGTAAGGCCGGTCTGATGCGTGCACACTAGCTTGTGTTTGCAAGCCTTGATAAGATTCAAGATGCGCGCTGCCATGACATTTTGAGCAAGTGCATTCGAGCAACAGTGCTTACCTCAAAGTCTGTCAGGACCCAAGACCATTTCTGCCGCTTTTCAGCGACAAAAAGCAGGGTCACTGCAATGATAAAGGCCCCTGCGCAGCAGCCAAGTTGAACAGCAGAAGCCTTACAAGGCATTTGGCAAGGTAAGTTGGTTGGAAAATGATGATGTGCAGCAGAAGGCCTGCTACGTGCTGGTTATGGTGTGCAGGCTCACCTGCAACTTGCCATACAGCTCCTATGCGAGCCAGTTGTGTGAGCGATTTGAGGGTGAATGTGTTCACGCTGGCATAGATCACAAGCAATCCACCAAACATGTACAGTTGCTGCAACATAGGCAGTGGCTAGTCAGTAGCAAAGTGCTGCTTGTCAGCAAAGACTGGATGGTAACTGTGCGCACCATGCTATTGCTTGGGCTATAACCGCCAGTTGACTGGTCTTGTGTTGCAAGAAACAACATGGCAGCTAGCACTTCGATAAACGTGTAGGTGTTGCCCGCCACAAAAGCAATCTGCACAGAGTCCAGCCACATGATTGCAGTCACAGGGATCTCTGGTCAAGAAGACTGCGGCAGAACAGTCGCCTGTGACCAACCTGGCCCAAAAGATTGATCCATCCTACGCACCAGCTGGCAACCGGACCACACTTCCCAGCTAGCATGAATGACCAGAAGTACAGGCCACCAGAGACGGGGAAAGCAGAAGACAGCTCACCCATAGCAAGTCCAACAAGAATGGTCACAGCCCCTGTGAACACCCAACTCCAGATGAGCACAACAGGCCCCCCATACAGTAGCCCCTGGCTGTATAGACCTGTGAAGCACAGTATGTTTGCCGACACATCAAGGCACGGAGACATAGAAAATGTTGGGCTTGTATGTGCAAGCCAGTATACCTGTGATCGCTGTCAAAGGAGACATTATGCCGAGACATATCGCGCAATTACTTGTCCACATAAGTGGTCTTTGCAACGTCTGTCTGTAGCCCAGCTGCAGCAACCTCCTGGTCCCACTGTCGCCAACATATCTGGTCTGCATAGTATACTTGGTGCTGAACGAGATTGCGTCCCTTGTGGCGCAGCCTTGACAGAGCCGACGACAACAAGCAACGGCAGCCAACGCATGCTTTTGCCACAAGTTCTCGTCTGATTGTGCTCGGTGAATCGGTCGTTCAAGAAAAAGAGCGGCAACGTAAAACGACTAGATCTACGAACTCGATCGCATCACTACAGTGGGGCCCATAAGTCCTGATCAGGACATTTGCATTGCCAGAGATGGCATGGTACATTGCCATGACAACCCAGTGACTCAGCATGGTCTTGCATCTTACGTGACCAAGTTTGAAAGCCAAAGCTTTAGACTTCGTTCAAAAGTTGGGGTAGCCTTTGCTCAGCAAGAAAGCTGCTGGCGCAGTCAAAGTCAAGGTCAAGGGGCAAGGGGAGGGCCAGACTCTGGCATTTTTTCTGGAGCTGGTAAGTACACTGCTGTGCATATGCAAGTTACTTCACTGAAAACAAAGGCTTGCTGACTGAACAGGCTCTCCTTCTATCAAAGGAAAGCTTGTTCAGGCAGCAAGCTTCTGGACCTTCTTGTGCAAACGCTCTTGTTCTATGCCTGCTGCTTCACTGATAAAACTGGGATACTACAAGTCAAAGCTGGCTGGTTTTACCGAATACCCAGGGTGTCACAGGCTATCGTTGTGTATGTCTTTCGCGTGCCGCATAGCTGCCAAGTTGAGGCCGTGCTGTCAGCCTTGTTTCAGTGTCGCAGACCTGTTGCTGTTACCGGCGCCACACATGCGCTACAAGCGCTTATTGCGCCAGTAAAGCCGTACACAGAAAGGTGTGCTGGTTGACTTGCTGTGTTCGGAAGGACCGCCGCTTGCACACAGAGTTGCGCGTCATAACAGTGTCGGAGCTCGCACGTATTGCTGGTCCGACCGATACTTATGGGCCCTACTGTATATATTACTCATCGGGCGGGGCGATCGTCTTTTTGGCCCTTGTTGACAAAAAGCTCGGAAAAGCACTAGAACCCTTGGTAACCCATGCGAGGGCAGGTCATGGTATGAAGACAATGCACGCTTGACTCGAGATCCAGATGACAGGCAGCGCACCGTGCACGTTGCCAGAGTAGCGTGAACTTATTGGCTTGCTGTTAGTGAGGGCAGGATTTCAAGTCTATGGTGACGCAACAGCAGTTTGTACGTCAGCGTGGCAAGTACACAGAGGTTTGCGCGTGTCAGTCCTGAACTATGTTGACGCCGGGCCTTGTGGTCGCCACCTTCTGCCTCCCTGCGTGAGACACCAGCTTAGGGGCTGGGTTCATGCAGCGGCTGGTCTTCGGCAGCTGGAGACTGCTTCTTCATTTCAATGTAGCGTTGGCTTTTGTTAGCACGGCTGTGGCCGTTGATATTTATGAGCAGCATTTAGCTCTGAACAACCTGTACGATGCCCTCAACGGCACAGCTTGGGTCAGCAACACTGGTTGGGGTGGTGCAGCGTCCAACACCACTGCAACATACTGCACTTGGAAGGGTGTCTACTGCTGTTATGTGGCATCTAGCTCCTGCGTTATGCCACCACATTCTGCATATCTTACCAATTGCTCAACACCTTGTGCGGTGCTGGGCCTGTCCCTTGCCAACAACAATTTAGTTGGGCAGATTGCAGACTCAAATGGGGACATCTGGGATGCGTTGGAAGCCATAGAGTTCGTCAACTTGCAGGGTATTTCTTGTTTCAAACCAGGCTGTCAGATAGCGCAGAACACACTGTCTGGCTCATTCTAGGGCTGAGCAGGCTGTTGTGCACAGGCAACTTTTTGAGTGGCTCTATCCCTATGAGCCTTGCCCTACTGCCGATGCTAGCGGGAGTGTCTCTGCAGGCCAACATGCGAACAGGTGATGGGTTCCTTCTATTTGCATGCATTTTGTATACTTGTATTGTTTAGGTTCTGATGGCCTGTGAGCGGCAAAGATGGCATCTCAGGATGCACACAAACCAGAAAACTTGTGAATGACAAATTGCAAGCTGTAAATTTGTCTGCTGGGTGCAGGTATCATACCACCTGACCTCTTTGCATCGCAGCGGATGACAGAGATTGCGCTGGTGGGTAGATTCGTTTGTCCTGTATCAAGATGTTTGTAGTTTTCTTCTTCCCGGCAGTTTGCACAGTCAATTTTTAACCTCCTGCATAACATGCACCCAAGCTTCCGGCAGTGCTGTGAAATCATATGTCGACGCCCAGCATTAAGCTGGTCATTGGACTGTCCTAGACAGCACCCTAGTATATTGTACTGCGCTGTACTAATATGACTTGCTGCGACCACAGGCTCAAAACTTCTTGGTAGGCACCATTCCTGACATGAGCAGCATGAAAGAGATGGTGCTGTTTGACCTATCCTCAAATCAGCTGCAAGGTCCTTTGCCAACTCACTGGGCATCCAGCGGCAGCCTTGCATACTTTTCAGTTCAGACCAATATGCTTACCGGCAGCATTCCAGTCAGCAATTTGGCCAGCAGATATCTAGGTGTGTGTTCTTGTGTCTCTTCCGCATAGCTTCCTTTCTGAACGCAGAACTGAACCAAGCGCATGTGGCGATATTGAGCTTGGTCTGGGCACTGCAGATGGGCTGATTGAGATAGATTTCCGTGGAAACATGTTTACTGGAAGCCTGCCAGCCCGTTTGGCTAGTCTGCCTATTGTGGTGAGGGCTCTTCGCATATGTCTATCACATTTTTAGGCTTCCTGTGTATGCTACTTGCGCTGTTTGCAGCTGTAATTTGTTGCTTTTGCTTGAGGTGATTTGAGCACCAAATGAGTCATAAGTCAATCCTCACATCATGTATCAGTCACCAGCTTCAAGCTTGGCTGCCATGCCCTTTAATAGTCATAGATCAATATATGCGAAACCCTGAGCTATGCAGCATTTTGCATCTCACATTTGCGCCTCACCTGTGCGTGGGTGCATGTCACAGAGTATGGATGTGGGCTATAACCAATTCTCTGGCAGCTTTAATGCATTGCTGGGAAATTGCGAGTATATTGTCAGCTTCCAGGCAGATGGCAACATGCTGTCTGGGCCACTGCCAGCGAATATGGCCTCTCTGGGCATCATGGTGCGTCTTTAAATTGCTTGTCATTTTGTGCCACTACTGACTTTGCACAGCGTGCATGCCATGGGGCTGCCTGAAAAGATGTCAGGTTCTTCATTTGAGTGGTCCAGCCCTTGTCATGTGTATCTGTGTTTCGCTTTCAGGCTGACAGGCCTCCAATGCCTGATGCCTATCACTACCAAACATGAGTATGCGTCCTCAACCAGCATAGATGTGACGATGCGTCCTGTCCAAGTTGCCTGCTGTATTGAATTCTGGCGGCCACAATGCTTGAACGCATTACCTGTGCTGCAGTGAACCCCCTTGTTCTCCTATGTGTGAGTCGGTGGACACACACACACACACACACACACACACACACACACACACACACACACACACACACACAC
>JAABUP010008876.1_pt1 | contig 12614 bp, 20 predicted proteins | sample 5559201 | NCBI WGS metagenome assembly JAABUP01 (sample SAMN10711887, study PRJNA513373) | rock metagenome | isolation source: Antarctica rocks | place: Antarctica | reverse complement strand
CAGGCTCTCCTTGTGTCAAAGGAAAGCTTGTTCAGGCAGCAAGCTTTTGGACCTTCTTGTGCAAACGCTCTTGTTCTATGCCTGCTGCTTCACTGATAAAACTGGATACTACAAGTCAAAGCTGACTGGTTTTACCGAAGACCCAGGGTGTCACAGGCTATCGTTGTGTATGTCTTTCGCGTGCCGCACAGCTGCCAAGTTGGGGCCTTGCTGTCAGCCTTGTTTCACTGTCACAGACATGTTGCTTTTACCGGCGCCACACATGCGCTACAAACGCTTTCTGCGCCAGTGAAGCCGTACACAGAAAGTTGTGCTGGTTGACTTGCTGTGTTCGGAAGGACCGCCGCTTAACACAGACTTGCGCTTCGCAATAGTGTCGGAGCTCGCACATGTTCCTGGTCCGACCGATACTTATGGGCCCCACTGTACACTTGCTGTGGTGCGTACATATACAATACATCATACTACCTTTGCATCGGCATTGTAGCCAGGCTGACATTTCCACACAGCTTTGCTTCCGAGCCCAACATCAGAGCATGATTGGATGATCAGTGCACCAATCATTGTCAGATCTGTCTGGCTAAATACGCAAGGGTTGTATCAGTAGTGAGCCATTTACAACGTTGAACGGCACATCTACAAACTAGGCACGCCGTGTTGAGCAAAGGCTGCATGATCCGTTTCAGTATTGAGTGTAAGATGTCATCATTGACAAGACCAATCACAGCTTAAGCATATCTCACTTTCTCCCCTGATACTGTTAGCGTGCGGCTGCCATCTGCATTGCCGCGGGCGGGAGTTGGGGCGAGAGGATTATGCCTACGCAGGAAAGACCCGCTTCAAGATGACAGGCCGTTTAGTCATAGCCAAGCTGGCGCCGTGACTGGATTCCAGTCATGCCTTTCAAGTCCGTGCAAAATCTAACACAAAAGTCAAAGCCACATACAGCTTGTCACTTGTGCTGCGGGCAATACATTGTGTCGTGAATCTTCGGTGCATCATCTTTCGCAGCATTTGCTGCTGTTGTCGATAGCAGAGGAGCCATTTGCACCGAGTTTCCGACGCCCGGCAAGCTGCGTTGCTTGCTTGACGCTGTTTTGAAAGGGCAAAGCTGTCTCGGAAAACCAGCCACAGTCATGGCTTGCAACTTCACGCTGCTCCTATCTCAACGTGTGTAAGTGGAAGCCGTGCCGCTCGGCGGTATCGCTGTGCGTCAGTTTGATCAGTTGCCACAGCATCTCGACTACACTCTACATGACGCTCTACGGCCAACCTCGGTACACTGGATATCTTGATGGGTCATCGTGGAGCGGACACCCCAACCAGATGCGCACAACGCAGCAGGGCGCCGGACACCTTTATGCTTCTGCAGATTACGGTGTTCCCTATGGCTATGCTTTCGACTGCAATCCGCTGCAGCAGTATGTACTCGACGATGCCGAGCTCATGACGCTCATCAAGAACCGAGTGGCGAAGTCTGCAGCAGCGGTGCGTACTAGATATTCGGCTTGATAGAGCTGTGCAATTGATTTCATTTGACCTGCCTGTTGGTTGCCTGCAACCCCGTCTTAATTGCATACATAACCTTCTTCACTGCTGTTGCAGAAACAGAACATGGAGCCTGATGGGCCTCTATACACACAAGCCCTTCAGATGGCCGCTTTGGAGTCTTTGACCAACGCGTTGGATTGCAGTCAGCTGCCCGCTGATGAAGCTCACCCAACTCAACAACCGAACACTGGATATGCTTATTGCCCTGGAGGACACTGTCTGCACTCACAGTCGCCATTGATGGACTCGCCAGCCTCAGTGTCTAGCCACCCTTATGCAGACAGGTGCAACACAGCCTGTGTGACCAATAGACATCTGCATGTATGTGCATGCCTGTTCCCTAAAGGGCAAAGAAACCCTATGCTGCGTGCATGCAGTGCATCTGCGCCAAGCACACAGCATGTGCTTGTTCATGTTCATGTTCATATTATGGCAACTTGCCAGATTCAATCGTGAACATTCGCTGTTGGGGCATGCCGCAGGTCACTATCACCTCAGTGGCGTGGGTATGACAGCCTCATGATGGATGCTGCACTGAGGAGGCAGACCTCCGCAGACATGGATACCAAAGCCGCACAATGGGCCAATGCCAACTGGCACTCCAAGACGACCACCCAAGCCTGCCAACAATTCCCCCCAACAAAGGGCACTGGCGTCTTTTTGCCTTGCACTTATGATGAGCCAGAGCCCACACTGCCTCGCAGTCCCAGTGATGTTTCTGCTGCGAGCAAGGATGATGCTTCCTTAAGCTCAGGTCTGAGCAGGCTTGACAGCTGCCAGTCCAGCAAGACTGACTGCAGCTTCATTGCTTCACATGGACTTAGATTCCCCAGCAAGCTTCCAGCAGGCATGTTCACTGCTGCCTCTGTCAACACCTTGTAATTTGCACCCTGATTACTGCTCATGATTCTCATGTGTACAGTCTGGGAGCAAGCCGTTTCTCAACAAACAGGGATTCTGGTGTGGTTGTCCAGTTAGAGAGATGATGGGTCGTATTTGCTCAGGCGCTTTGGTCATGTGGTGTGCAGGGGACATGAGAAGGGTTGTGGGCTCAAAGATTGGTGCTAAGCCCAGCAGAAGAACATGCCAGCAATAGTTTCCCACATTCATGTACAAGGTGTACTCACAATGTAGCAGGCCCCCGTTCCCCCACCAATACCAATACATGTCGTATTGCCTCTGTATAAATGCTCAGCAGGGTTGCATGAATGTTCACCACCGCATAATGTCAGTGTGTTGAACCCTTTCTGGTGTATGATAGTTATGCTAGCAGGGTATTGCAGCACAATTCAAATGACAGACTAAATGCACGACAATGCTTTAGACTGGTGTTCGCTACATTTGGGTTGGTCTGGGAATAAGTGGTGAACAATAACTGAAGCTAATCTGTCAGACCGAATTGTGCTGGATTTGATCTCAGAAGCAGCTGTGGCGTGAGTAGGGCTGGGAACCATTTGGGCAGATCTACCATCAGAGCATCATCAGGGCTGTGAACCATTTAGGCAGAACCTCATAGAATGATGCACATGTTAAACAAACAAATGTGCTACTCAGAGTGTACAGGATAGTCTTGCAATGCATGTACTCTGGTGTACATTGAGTGTTGACTGAAAATGTTACTGTCTTCGTCAGGTTTTTGTAGATGCAGAATGTGCTTTTCTTAAGCTTCGACACACCGCAACTCAGCTCAACATTGATGAGTTCGAACACCTATCGTGCATCCTCGAACAGCGTCATCATACAGTGTAATGTACAACGGTGCAACAATATGCACAAGAGCGGTGCCTAGAAAAGCATCAGCATGAGGATTACAGCTTGATTGGTTTTGCTAGTGCCCATCGGCATGTGCTCGTGTGTGGCTGCACATAACGTCAGGAGTGTTCCACAAAAGCTGCAACATTGCATAGATGCATGCAGCAAGTGATATGTACTTTGACATCAATGGCAGATCTGTGCTTCTACATTATTTGTAACACCAGATATTGCGCTATGCCGATTGTGACTCAACAGGCCCTGCTCTGTCGCTAGCCCTGCAATGCACAAAATCTTGGCAACAGTGCTCGTGACAAACTCAGGCATCTGCCTGATGCACACTGATACTAGGCAAAAAGCGTACAGATATTCAAAAAGCAATGCAGAGCAGCAGTATGCATCTGCTAGACATGACTCACATACCAAGAGGCTCATAGCAGAACAGCAGCACTGTGAATGAACAAGCCGCACCTGAGCAGTGCCATAGCCATGGTGCATGCCACAGGATCCTCCAGTCACAGCAAAGCACACAAGGCACACACAACACACCACACCACACCACAGGTTAATGCATGTTAATGGGTTAGTAGGCCGACAAACAATAACAATATAAGGGGCATGTACAGCATCAAATGCGTACAGTAGGGCGCCAAAAAGAGGTTGTAAGCTCTGTTGTAGAGGAGATATGCCAGACATGATACCTGTCATACAACAACCCAGGGACTCAGGCAACGCATCATTCATATGACACACCCTGCATGAGAATCCTGCGATCCAGCTCATCGATACTGCTTGTGAACACTTCCTGATACTTATTGTTTGCCTGCACCCAGCAAAGAAGTTTTGCCAAGCACATTCCAAGGAAACCAGGCTCTGCCAAGACTGTCTGCAAGCTGCTGGCTGACATTGTCAGCATCCCTAAATGCAGCGCCTGCAAGTATCAGACTTGTATGTAAATCTCACATGCAAAACAGTATACAATTCTATGTGCAATGCCTGAAAGCATTGGAACGCTTGAGGTGCCTGCCACTGCATGTCTGCCTGAAGATGCATGTGAGACACAAGCATTGTGTGGAGCAATCTTACTGGCATGAGGGTTCTGTCCTTAGCAAGAGCTAGTCTAAGCTTGGACCTAGCACCACTGATGTGCACATAGGCCTCGCCGGTGAGGCGCTCATCCACACCCTTCACTATGCGCACCTCCTCAGGCTGCATCTCTGCACACCGCTGCACCACCAGAACATACATTCTAATTATTCATGATACCCATCAGCACATGAGTGTTTGGCAGATGAATGCTCACCGCACATGGAAGCGTCAAGCAAAAACAAGTCTGCACACTAGTGCAGAGTTGATGAAGGGTCTAAGTAGGCAGGCACAAGGCCCTATGTATAGAATAACCTGCTGGCTGCCGCATTCTTTCAAGTAGGCATGGCATTGTGGCACAAGAGCCAATGCTGTCAAGATGATGCACAAGGGATGCTGTCTGATGACGCCTGCTTCAGCAGGCATGAAACCTGCAAATGCTCATATGTTTGCAGCATGACAGAGAAGGTTGTGGGGGAGCTTGTCTTTAAGCTCAAACTTTGTACATTGGATATTGTACACAAAGTACATGCAATGGCCACAGTACTCAATGCTCCCATTGACATGCAGGAAAATGTGTGCAAGATGTGTACTACCGTCAGAAATGAACAACATGATAAATATGAACTTGATGAGCACAGCATGGGTCTGATACATGGATGTTGACGGATAAGTCACCTCAAAGAAGGTGCAGATGTCCTGCTTGGTGATGGCAGGGTCCAGCCCCCTCAGCTTGACCCACCCCTCTTCTATGGGTACAGCAGCCTCATTGATGCTGCCATACATGAGGCCTGCCAGTGCCGGGTTGGTCTGCACCTGCCCTGCCATGGCCGGGTTCAAAGCTGCCACCCCTGAGATGTTGATGGTCAGGGGACCCGTGGTGTACACCCCTGCAATCAATCAATCCATCAAGGATGTTACAGTCGTTGGGGCCAGCTAGCCCATTTGACAAAATTGCAGTTTTTCATCAGAAAACGAAACAGATAAAGGGTGACGCAGACACACACAATCATCATCAGGAAATTGGCATCTTGCATGAAGCAAACAAACGCGCAACGAATAGATGTCTAACTTTGTATGTGATCAGAGACCTATTACCACTGTCATGATCAATGCAACATGTCAATGAAGAAGTCGTACTGCACAAGGTTGTGATACAGTTAAGGAAAATGAAATTTTGTAAAGGTCTGCAACAGGCATGTATTCGGCCCATTGGTGACAGCTAGTATCTCAGGCAGCTGCTGGGATTCTGTCTGCTTTTCCCTTGTCACATGTATGAGTCTTGTTGCCACTGTAGTACTTCAGAAGCGAGCATGGCCCCACGCATTCACCACTGCTTTCTTGGCAGCTGGCACAATAACAGGGCAGAGCAGGCAACTAGGTATGCCCAGTCGTGGATATGTTTTGAAATTATGCTTGACTGATGGTCATGTTGTGGGAAGCATATGCTGTCAAGAGTCGTGCAAAAGTCGTCGGCTGTAAGCCATTTCAAGTACAGAACAGCAGATTTTCAGGGCAGTATTGGACGGGAACTTGCAAGACAATGCTCTGCCTCACCGTGATACTCAGACAGTCCATGTCAATGCAAGCAGACTCGTGAAGCTTAATTGCAGTGCACTGACTATCTCTTTGCAGGCAATGTTGTGTTTGGGAAATTCCTCCATAGACCCACTTTGCAACTGGCATATGAAATTGTAAAGACATTGCTCTCTTCTATACATGTTGCCTTCCGCCTTGTCACTCCGTCAACAGACCAGGTAAGGCGGTAAGGGAGTGATGCAAGGGCAGAGGCACTACCTGGGTGAGCAGGAAGACCACCAGGCATGGGGGTGTGGATCCACTCCCCAGCAGCTGCCCTCTGGAAGTCATCGTCAGGCACCAGCTTGGCTGTCACCTTGCCATCATCAAACAGGCGGCCATCAAAGACGGGTTTGGCTTTGGTGGCCTCCTCATGACTGCCAAACATGATGTAGGCCCTGCCCGGCTCGCTGGGGGGCATGGTCCTGGGGGGGACCGGGATGCATACCCCCTCCACTGTACCATACTCAGCACACTCATCCCGTACATCCTCTTCTAACTGCAATGTGGCACACTTGATTGATATGTTCAGGTGATGAGTGACTCACCTTCAAAACATGTAATGCGACACATTAGCTTGCCGCAGTAGGCCTAGAACTGTGCAGATTTGTAACGCTGCATATCGAATGATAGGTGTGTGTGCCAGAGACTTTGCACATCACAAGCAGGTACTTGGCCCTTGAGGTTTGCCGTCAGCTGAAGGCATTGTGATCTGGACTACACCACCATGCAAAGCCGTGCTCAGTGATGGTTGCCACAGCGAGGATACAGGCAGTAGCAGCAAGCCTGAGAAGAAGCACAGAGTAGACAGCACATTTGACAAGCAGGCAAGATAGATATAGTCATGCGCAGCTGCAGTAGGCGAAAATAGGGAAGCCAAAATTGTTGGGACCCAATAAGCAGACAGAACAGATTGGCCAATGACAAGAGACACACCTCCTGACGCTGTTGGTCATCCCAGATGCTGGTGGCTGTCAGCAGCTGGTTCAGCATCAGCAACCTGGAGGGAGCTGCTGGTGCAGCAGCAGGCTGCGGTGGCCCTGAGCCAAGCAACACATTCAGGAGCGTCAAATCTCGCTGTATGGTGTGCGTGTCTCTGTTGCTGGAAAAGACTTAACAAACGCTGCAAGTCATCTTCTGTAAGCAAGAGCAGCACAAGAGGCACGGCAGCAGCAGTGGTGCAAGTAAGGATTGTATCTACCCGTGCACAAGATGTTCAGAAATGTGACTCAGGAGCAGGGTATGTTTTGTGAGCAGCAGCATGCCCCACAAAGTCTTGAAGGAAGGGGAGAGTCAACCTGGCAAGGGAGACATGTAAGTGTTGCCAGGAAGGGGGGCAATCTGACCCCCAGGCATGTTGGGCATGGGCCCTGAGCCTGGCAGACCCCCACCAGGCATCAAGCCAACTGCTGCTGCACCACTGAACATCTGTGTAAGGTCTAGCTTGGGTGCCGCAGCAGCGCCACCAGGGGGCTCCACGTATCCCTTGGGTCTGCCCACGTTCACGTGCCGCCCACACAGATCCACCTTGTCCAGCTGCATGCCAGCTGTTGCCAATTCTTCTGTTCGGCACTCCACAAAACCAAAGCGGCCTGCATCACGCCGGAATCTTAACCCAAAATCTATGGCTTTGATGAGTCAGACATACGAGCGTGCAGCTACAACAGTTCCTGCAAGGAAGTGTCTCCTTTCAAGGCTACAACTGTTTGTCACCACATGCAGATGCAGAAGCCTGACTTGTGTACTTGACCAAATCTGTGCAAATTGTCCTGGTTGTGTGCATGATGCAAAGAGAGTAGTCACACCTGATGGATCCAAAGCAGCATTGATGACAGGTGGGTTAGCTACGGGATCTGGGACCAGATGCGCAAGAGCGCCATTAAACAAGTCTCGCAGCATGGTGTCTACCACGACACCAATGGTCAAGTTGCCAACATAAATCTCTCGCTGCTTCTTGTTTGACAGTGACAGGTTGCCGCCAGTCAGAGCCTGCGGTCCCAGATTGCAATGAGCAAGGCATGCAAAGACAGCATGATGAACTAGCCTGGCAGCATGCCAGCAGTGTACCTGCTGTTGTAGAAGCATCTGCTGAGCCAGCAACTGTTTCTGAAGCTGCTGCTGTTGCAGCTGTTGCAGAGCTGAGGCACCCTGCAGCAACGACCAAAGCAATCAGCAGTTTTCAGGTTGACACCAAGACAGACTCAAAGGCGTTCAAGTGATCAGTCGCTAACCGCTTCTCCCGAACCTCCGGCTGCATGTCTGCCCCTGAACAGCAAAAGATGTGATGTTCAGCAACGTAAAGGATTTTGCGAAGGCTTGTAGCTGCAAGCAAGCGTGCCTGTCTCTGCTTCTGCTGCGCTCGTGTCTGTGGTGCCTATCTCTAGACCTAGATCGCGAGCGTCTATGCCTGCTTCTCTTGCTTTCCCTTTCCCTCGACCTTGACCTAGATCTTCGGGGCATTAGGCCTGCTGTCGCCTGTGATCAAGCCGATCAACTTGCTGCACTACCCCGTTGCAATGAGAGCGTCGCGATCGCCATGCTGGCAGGTCAAACCCTAAGGTGTGGCGACGCATGCATATCATGCAAGCAGCATGCAGTCCTGATTAAAGCTGACGGTCAGGGTCGGCAGGCATCCATCCTCGTGGTTCGGACATTTCAGCCCGATTGCACGTCATGTCGAGAGATTGGAAGTTCTGCCCTTATTCTGGGGCTTTGCTGGAGATGGAGCCTGCTAAAGGCAAGGCTACTTGCACGACGTCCGGGTATTCCAGAAACTTGTCAGGTGTGCTGGAGTACCTTTGTTTTCCCGGGCGGCTAAAGCCATTGAGCTGCTCACCTCATCTTCTTGCCTCGTGCAGAACTGGAGAACGTCAAGAATGTAACTCATACAGACATGGAGGTGGGTCACAGAGGGAGTGCTTTCGTTCATGATTGCAACCATTTTGCACGTCTTTACAGGCAATTGCAGAAATCCTGAGCAAGCATTGTCTAACACACAGGAGTTTAGACGGCGTTACAACCTGGTGCCCCTTGTCAAACAAGACGTACAAGATGACATCACAAATGCCCGCACTAGGGCGACGGTAAGGCACAATATGGCTCAGCGCAAACACTTTTCACCATGTTGGCGCACATAACAATTACTACACACCCACATTACTGCTGTTCAGTGTAAGCAGATGCAGTGATGCTGAATTTTGGTAAATGTACACTCAGGTGGATGAGGAATGCCCAAAATGTGGACATTTTGGACTGGAGTACTACACCATGCAGCTGCGCTCTGCTGATGAGGGGTTTTCTATGAATGTCCTGCCTGCAAGTAGGCTTACCATCCTCTGCACCTCATATTAAATGACATATCATCACTTCCCTACAGCCCTTCAGTGTTTGCTGTTGTCTCTGCAGGAACAAATACTCTCAGAACACCTGATCAGCCTGGAGAGGGCAAAGAATGCAAGCAGTAGTGTGTCAAGGCGCAGCCATCAGAAGAGACTGCATGTGGTCAGCATAGTGGCAGCAGAGCTCACAGCTTCTGCATGGAAGACGTCCTCAACTGCAGTCTGACAGACATGCTGTGTGGTGCTGACCCTGGGCGTCAGAGGCCTGCACAGTTGCAGGATCATAGCTGGGCATCAGCAGCTTTGTACAGCTAGCATGACCAGCAATGGTGTCAGGAGGATCTCGCTGCATTTCTGATGCACTGCCATCAATCGTCAGCAGTTGTTGCATTCAGAAACACTGGGAGATCATTGGAGGTTGGCAGATCTAGTGAGACTTTCTTTGAAATTTGCTGGCAAAATGTGTGCCAGGTCAGCAGAACACCTGTTGGGCCAGCAGGCCTATGACTTGAGGTACACCTGTCGTGGTTCCTTTGCTCCACCATGATTGACCGCAGCCGTTCATTTGCAGCCCAGTCCATTTTACTGCTCTGAACTATGCTGACTTACTTTGACTTGCATCAGCAGCTGTGGTGTCACCGCCATTGCAGGCAATACTCCAGTTCTGCCTGGAGTGGCTGTATGGCATTGAAAACTGCACCTTTCATTGAGTGATGATGACATATTTCACAGGACTTGCTGATCAGGAGACATTTTTGCTGACATGGGCATATGTCTCATCATGCTAGTAAACAGGGCTCGGCAAGGTCAGATGCTTACTGCACAAAGCCTGCAACACCTGTAAGCTGTTAGTATCACATGCCTTGCAGATCCTTTGTGTGTATGCGCCACTTATGGCTTCCAGACAGCTCATCCAAGCCATGGCTACGCCACAGTGATTGCGTCTGTTCAGGCAGCAGTTGTATTGACTTTGTCCGTAGGCATAACGTCGACAGTGACGCCAGCTCAACTGGAACCAATCACTGCCGTGCTGATGCTGCTGCCTCAGCCCCTATGGTAGCAGACAAGGTTGATGCGTGATTGTTGACGATGTCTCTCCTGCAGCCAGATTCAGGTTGCATTCAAGGTTACAGCTGCATTTGCATTTGTCATGGTCTCATCCAGCGACAGTTGCAGTTGCAAGGTCGTAGTCACAAAGCAGCAGCAACTGCACCAGAGTAAATGTGCACTTGATCCAGCCGGCAGCACAACATTCAATGACAGCCGTTGACATGACATCAAATTTGCCATCATAAACGTTCCAGCAGAGCACGGGGTGCAAGCAAAATAAAGGCATGGGTATAGGCTGTCTGACATGAGAATGCCCTACTTGTCTGGGGACACCAGCAATCTGGGACAATGCATAGTCAGGCTTGTGCAAGGTCACAGAGGCACTCCTGCGTGTGCTCAAGTTGAACTCAAGTCAGTAAAGAAGGCAATCCTCCAAACTCTGCTAGAGCCTGCCAGAGAACCATGAGCTGAGTGCCATGGCATTTGTGACCATTGCTGAGATCATTTGTTTTGGCTGGTACTCCAGGTGTCAATCCTGGGTATTCCACTGCCAAGGTGAGCATGCAGTTGCAGCATCTGTCAGTACACTATGGGAACGGAGCGCGGCTGAACGCCTGTCTGAACGCTTTCAGCCTTGTCTAATACTAGCTGAAAGTGATGAGAGTATGTCTAACCGCTTTCCGCCTTGTCTTATACTAGCTGAAACTGACTAGAGTATGATCAGCAACTTTCAGCTTACATGTCTGATGTTATCTAATACATGGCTGAACGCTTTCAGCCTTGTCTAGAGGATATAAAGGTGGCTAGAGTGCGATCAGCAAGGTCTAGCTTGCTGTGTCTGATCCTATCTTACAAAGGCTGAAAGTGCTGGAATATCTGATGTGCTCTGAAACTATCTCACGCACGTCAGCAAGCAGAACACTGTCATAGTGTAGCTATGAGACAAAATGTGCTGCAGAGCCACTGCAGCTTACGACCGCTGAACTAAATAAATTGACCTAAACAGGCATACTTTGGTAACTACATGCTAACATTAGTACTGGTGTTGTACCTTATGTGATGGGCCCGGGTTGCAGCGTGAACACACTGAGCCTGCATCTTGAGGTCATGCCATGCCAGACGTGTTCTTGTAGACCAGCCCAAACAGCTTGTTTCCCTCCGTGGCTGTAACCAGCTTTGTGTCCAGCTCTGAGATGTCAACAGCCAGCACTTGCTGTGTACGGCTGCTCAGGCTGGCTGTCATGACATCTTCAGCTCTGCCATACCTAGCAGGGTATAGCTTGCACACTAGTGTACTGCCAACCTGAGCACTTCTGATGACCCGCAAGAACTGCTGAAGTGAACAGGCTCTTCATGTCCGGCTGACAAAGCGCAGCTTGGCGTAGAAGGACACCCTGCAGTGAGAGCGTGCACGATGTGTGTGCTGCATTTTGACTGGAACAGGGTACAGGCATCAACACAATTGAGCCCTGATGAGACTGTGCTGACACAAGTGCATCATATGACTGCCTCCAAAGAACAACCGCCAGCTGGCATCATCAAACGCGCGACTGTGATGTGTGCATGCCAGCTTGCTTTGTGAGGCAGACCTACATTGTGTTCACACCACTTAGTAGCCATCATGCTGCTAAACATAAATCACGAAGACAACAGGACTTTGCTGTTGTTGTGCACCATAGACCACATCAACTCATCGCCACACTTGCACGCCAAAGTGTAAGAGCAAAGCTCTACAGGCCTCAGCTTCTTGCCCATGCCTACCAGCAGCCTACCAGTGATGTGCAGGTCCACCATCAGCAACCAGCATGCACAAGCACAAAGCCTGCACAATGAAATGCTGCACACTTGCTGGCAATCAATATCAAATTTCACGACTATGGAAAAGAACAGATGGACGCGTATATGTTCCAGTAACAGGTGCTTAACATGGCATTCTCTAGCCACTGCAGAGCTGATTCAGCATGTGGTCTTACTCATTTGGCAGGCACTGCTGGATGCCATCTGTTAGGTCTGCAACAGTAGCCATGAGTGTGAGGGTTTCCTCAGCACCATCCCTGAAGACCAGAAGCTTGCTAGGGCCTGATGAAGCGTTCAGCGTATGTCATGTATTCGGCAAGCATGTCTGGCATGCTTGGCTATGCTGTTTGCTATGATGTTCGGTGTTATGACCTAGGTGTCCTGTGTTACAGGCTTGATGCTTCCTGCTGCTTGCAGCTTTTGTGTCATTTGCGTGCATATTTGTGTGACAGCACTTACCTA
>JAABUP010008874.1_pt1 | contig 12614 bp, 13 predicted proteins | sample 5559201 | NCBI WGS metagenome assembly JAABUP01 (sample SAMN10711887, study PRJNA513373) | rock metagenome | isolation source: Antarctica rocks | place: Antarctica | reverse complement strand
CGCCGACCCGCAAGGACCCGGCTACCAGGCCCACCAGGCGCTGTACTCGCTGGCCGACGGCGGCCTGTTGGGCGCCGGCCTCGGCCAAGGGGCCGCCAAATGGAGCTACCTGCCCAACGCCGCGACCGACTTCATATTCGCCATCATCGGGGAAGAGCTCGGCCTGCTGGGCGCCCTCGCGGTCGTCGCTCTGTTCGTGGTGCTCGGCTTCACTGGTCTGCGGATCGCCGCCCGCAACATCGACCCGTTCAACCGGACGGCCGCCGCGACGTTGACCGCGCTGTTGGTCGGCCAGGCCTTCATCAACATCGGCTACGTGATCGGGCTGCTGCCCGTCACCGGGATCACCCTGCCGCTGATCTCCGCTGGCGGGAACTCCATCGAAGTCACCATGCTCGCGTTCGGCCTGCTCGCCAACTTCGCCCGCCACGAACCCGCCGCCCTCGCCGCGTTACGTGACAAACCCGGCCTGGCGCGGGTCCTCGGACCCTCCACCGCATCCCCACCCCCCCGATCTTGGGCTGCGACAGTCCCCCGATGATCGGCATGCCCTCGGCGTTGGAGATCAGGTAGCGTGCAGCGCCTGCTCGCCTCGATCGGAAACCATCGGCGCCTCGGGATCTTTGCTGGTAGGTCCGATACAACGGCCGCTGCGGGGAGAGCCCGGCCATGCCCAGCGGTGCTCGTCCCCGGCGGGGCCGGCGCCGGTCTGTTGTGGTTGCGGGGTCTCATTGCTCGTGGAGGTAGGTGACGCGCAGGGCGGGCAGGTCGGGCAGCCGAGCCGGATCGAGGGCGGGCAGCGGGTGGCCCAGGGCCCGAGCGAGCAAGTGGTCGGCAAGAGCGGGGTTGCGGGCGAGGACAGGGCCGTGCAGATAGGTGGCCACCACTCCCGGCACCCGCTGCGAGCTCGTAGCTGGGTGTGGTGTCGGATCGTGGGGGCTGGTGGACACGTCGGGATGCAGGGCGCCTTCGGTGTGGCCGGCGGGGTCATTGCCCGGGCCGCGGTCGATCTCGGCGAGCGGTGCCGTGCCGGGGCCCAGCGTGGTGGCGCCGCCGTGGTTGGAGAAGCCGGTCAACGTTCCGACTTCGGGGAGCCGACACCGGGCTACGGTTTCGCCGACCGCCCGGGTCGGTGCGGGCCGGGTACTCAGGTCGAGCAACCCGACACCTGCGTGTTCCCGACCTGCGCGGTCAACCATGACGTGTCCGAGCAGTTGCAGTCCGGCGCACACCGCGAGGGTGACCGCCGAGGTCTCGATCGCCGTACGCAACTGGTGATGGCGGGCCAGCCAGCGGGCGGCGAAGTACTGGGCGGTGTCCTCACCGCCGCCCAGCAGGTAGAGCTCGCAGCTCGTCGGGGGGGTGTCATCGGCGGTGACGGTGACAACTTCGGCGTCGATGCCGCGCCAGTGCAGCCGCTGGGCGAGCACCGTGGCGTTCCCGGCGTCGGAGTAGGTGCCCAACACGTCGGGCAGCAACAACCCGATGCCGATCGTCGAATCGCTCACGGGTTGATCACTGAGCCGAGCACTGAGTGGCTTGTCGGCACCCGGCCTGCCCGCTCACGGTCCGGACCCGCCTCACCGTCCCGCCAGGGCGACTGGACCGCATGGTGCGGAGGGTCGGCAGATCCGCCTGGGGGTGACAACTTGTCGCGCAGCTGAAGGAACGCGGTGTAGGTGGCGACCACGTCCACCTCACCGGCAGGCAGACGGCGTAGCGCGGTCAGCGGGTCGGGGCCGGTGATGTGGTCGATCCCGGCGTAGCTCAACCGCACCCCCAGATCCGCGGCTCGCTCACCGGCTGCCGCAACGTGTCGGTCCGCGAGCTGTTCGACGGGCAGATCCCACAGCCACGACACATCCCGCCCGTCGGCCTCGCGGGCGTTGATCACCACCACGATGGGCCGCGGGACGCGCAGGAACTCCAAGGCCCCCACCCACCCGGCCGGGTTCTTCACCAGCAACAACCGCACGACATGGTCCCCGACCCGCGTCACCACGTACCGTCCGGCGACCTCCTCGACTGTGGCCAGCCCCGCGGCGCCGCGGACGGCGGCGACGCCCACCGCGTCGGCGGCGGCCAGCGCCATCAACGCGTTGCCGACGTTCACCCGCCCCGGCAGCCCTACCCGCAGCACAACGGTCTCGACCCGCCCGTCGCTGGCGGCGTCCCCGGCACCATCCGCACCGTCAACGACCTCACGGGCACCGAGGTTCTCGGGTCCGCCGGCGCTCCCGATGCGGGTGGGACTGGGCAGGGTGGGACTGGTGTGGGTGGGACTGGGCAGGGTGGGACTGGTGTGGGTGGGACTGGCGCGGTGGGGGCCATTGTCGTGTATGTCGACTGTGTGGAAGGCGAGGGGATTGGGTTCGGCGTCGGGGTGATCCCACCACCACTGCGGGCGCGGGCGAGTCAGTCCACATCCAGCGCACACCCACTCCGGCGGCAAGGTCGCGGACGGGGGAGTGGTGGGCTCACCGAAGGTCGTGCGACCGGCGCGCCGGCCACCTTGGGGGGTGCCCGGAATCGGGTTGGTGCCCGGAATCGGGTTGGGGGTGCCGATGGTGGTCGTGTTGCTCCGCTCAAGTAGCTCCCCGCAATGCGGGCAGGACACGGCGTCGAAGTGCCATCCGGCGCCGGCGGCGACCCATACCCGACGGACGGCAGAGGCGGCTGCCCACACCGTCAACGGGTCGTCGGCGTTGACCACGGCCACGGTGTTCGGGTGCGCGGCGAGGACCTGGCCGATGCGTTCGGCGGTGGTGCGCACCTCCGAGACCCGGTCGAGCTGGTCACGGGTCAGGTTCAGCAGCACGATCGCAGCGGGATCGACCGCTTCAGCGACCTCGGTCAAGTGCAGCTCGTCGACCTCGAGCACCGCCCACCGGGCCCGCGGGCGCGTGGCGAGCGCGGTCACCGCCCCGTCGGCCATATTCGACCCGCCGGCGTTGTGCGCCACCTCGCCCATCGTGCCCAGCGCCCCTGCCAGCAGGTGGCTGGTGGTCGTCTTCCCGTTGGTGCCCGAGACCAGGACCACGGTGCGTCCCCGCACCAGCCACGCCAGCACACCGGGGTCGAGAACCAACGCGACCCGCCCGACGATGACCGACCCATCGCCCAGCCCCACCCGCCGCGACAACCCACCCACGGCCCGGCCCGCGGCCACCGCGGCCCACGCCCAACGCCCGCCACCACCGACAGCCGCAACCGGCTCGGTGAGCCACCGGGGCAGCCGACGCCCCAGTTGAATCCGCAGCCACACCGCCAACCTGCCCCACACCTCGGCCCGCCGCCCCGCCATCACGACGGCTCAGCCCTACCCGACCCACGCCCACCGAGCCTGCCGACGACAACCATTCCGCCTTCACCCCATCTCAGAATCCCAATCTGACTCGACCTCACACCCCACCTACTCGCCCGGGCCGGACGAGTCGGACCGAGGTCGTCGATCACACCCGTCGTCGACGGGGAGCACACCACAGGCGGTGCACAGCTGTAGGTTCCCGGCGCGACTATGAGCGCACCGTGAACGCTCACTGAGGACCCTGATCCGACATTGTTCGCCATCGACTCAAACCGGCGAAGGAGTCAAGCAGCGCCAGTGCTAACGGTAGGCAGATCGTGCGGGTCGTGGATTCGACGAGGTCGATGCCCGGGAACTCGGTCGAGTTGTGTCGGGTCAGCACGGCTGGCCCGCTTGCCCGCGGTCGTTCCACAGCAGCAGCCCGATCAGGCCCATGGCGGCGCCGATGCGGGGTGGGGTGTGAGCAGGTATCGAGACCGTCGTGCGTCCGGAGTGTCCCCCGGCGTCGGCGCGTCCACCCCACACGGGCGTCCGGAGTGTCCCCCGCAGGGTCAGCAGGTAGAGACACTTCAGGGCGGCCTGCTCGGTCGGGAAGTGCCCGTGCGCGGTCGCGCGGCGGTAACTGGCGTTGAGGCTCTCGATCGCGTTGGTCGAGCCTGATGTTCGCGCGGCGAGCCAGCTCGAACACCGCGCGCCGCCACACCGCGGGCACCACCTCGGGGTCGATCTCCGCGGCGGTCAGCGGCTTGACCCGCACCCGGCGGGCGGCCAGGCCCGGCAGGGCCGCACCGCCGCGAGCACCCGACGCCCACCCGGCGCCCCGGTCAACGCCGCCGCCGTGCCGAGCTGGTCCACGAACGGGCGCACCGTGCGGTACCGGTCGGCCAGCGCTGACCGTGCCGCTGCGTCCGCCCCGCCCTCGTCGTCGCCGGCGAGCTCGTCGACCACGGCGACCGCCGCGGTGACCTCGGCCCGCGAGGCCACCCGCTCCACCGCCGTCCACCAGCGCCGCCCCGCCACCGCGCCCTCACCACCACCGCCGTCGCCGCACTCAGCCCGTCCAAGTTGTGGTCGGGGTTGACCGTCGTGTCGGGGTCGGCGCGAGCACGTCCCACACCGCCTGGTGCACGGGCCTGGGTCCGCGATGCGCGTTCGAGCCGGGGCAGCGCCGCGAGCCGGTCGGCCTGCGACGCCCGCCGCGCTGGGTTGACCAGCCGGGTGGTCATCAGCGCCGCGAATAGATCCAGCGCGTCGTCGACCGCGCTGGTCTCCAACTGCCGGGCCACCGCCAGCAGCGTCGCGGTGCGCCGGGGCTCGCCCAGCTGGACCAGCGCCGGAGCCTTGCTGCCCAACCGTGCCGGGCCAGCGCCGGAGCCTTGCTGCCCAACCGTGCCGGGCCAGCGCCATCACCCGGTTCGCCGGGACCCCGGACACGTCCACCGCGGCCGCCCCCAGCCCGGCCACCTCCGAGACCCGATCCCACGCCCGCACCATCTCCGGGCCCGGGCCCGGACCCGGGCTGCCGCGGCGCGCGGCGCAGCCGCTCCAGCTCGGAGCACCGGGCCCCCTCGGGCACCCGCAACAGCGCGCGCAACCGGCCGGGCAGGCTCGGGTCGGCCCCCTCGGCGGCCTGGGCCAACGTGGTGTGCACCCGGGTCGCGGCCGCCTCGCGGACCTCAGAAACCAGCCGGGTCAACACGCTGACCCCGGGCAGCAGCACCTGCCCGACCGACGGTGCGCTGGCCCAGGCGCGGCGCCGGCTCGGGGCCGCCGGGCGCAGCGCGGCGCCGGCCAGCAGCCACGCGCCGACGCCGGCGGTGGCCGCGGCGGGTGGGCCGCCGAGCAGCAGCGCGTCCTGGACGTGCCCGGCGGCGGCGTCGGAGATGTCGGTGCCGGTGCCGACCACCAGGAGCAGCCCGCTGCCACGGCCCAGGATGGTGGCCAGGAATCGGGTGCGCTCCTCGGCAGCGGTGGTCGTGGTGAACGCGAGCGGGTCGGCGCCGGCCCGGCTGCGGACCAGGACGTCTCGGCGCTGGTCGGTGTCGGGCAGCGGCTCGGCGGCGACCTCGGGGGAGACCACGACCCGCCCGGCCGGCGTCAGCAGCTGGGCCGGTTCTTCGTCCACGCCCAGGCGCAGCCCGGCAGGACCGCCGGTGGCCCACCCGCCGCGGCCACCGCCGGCGTCGGCGCGCGGCGCGGGTCTCGCCGCCGCGGTGGGGCGAAGATGGCCTTCGCGGGCAGCGGCCTGGCCTCCTCCCCGGCGCCGCTGCTGCTGTGGGCCTGGACGGGGGCCGCGGTCGCCGCGGCGGTGGTGGCGGTGGTGGGCTGGTCGAGCGCGGGCTGGCCGCGGCGTGTCCTGGCCGCGCTGGTCGTGCCGCTGAGCCTGGTGTGCCGGGATCGTGGCCAACCAGTGGACCGGGTACGTCTCCACGACGTCGCAGGCCTGGGATCAGCTCACCGGTGCGCCGGTGGCCCAACAGATCTCGGGCGAACAGCTCGCCGCCGTGCGCTCGGGCCGACCCGCCATGGCCACCGGCCAGGTGGTCTCGGTGACAATCCCCTCGACCGCGAGCGGGTTCGCGCACCGCGGGGAGTACGTCTACCTGCCCCCAGTGTGGTTCACCGGTCCGGCACCTCCCGCCACCCTGCCCGTGATCATGATGATCGGGGCCGAGCTCAGCACCCCCGCCGACTGGATACGCGCCGGCGACGCGGTCGCGACCGCCGACGCCTACGCCCGAGACCACGGCGGGTACGGCCGATCCTGGTGTTCGCCGACGCCGCCGGCAGCGTCAGCAACGACACCGAATGCGTCAACGGCCCCCACGGCAACGCCGCCGACCACCTCACCCGCGACGTCCGACCGTGGGTGATCTCCCAACTGGGCGCGGCACCCGAGCCGGCCCGGTGGGCCGTGGTGGGCTGGTCGATGGGGGGCACCTGCGCGGTCGACCTCGCCGTGATCCACCCGGAGCTGTTCGGCACCTTCCAAGACATCAGCGGCGACCTCGGACCCAACACCGGCACCAAGACCCAGACCATCGCCCGGCTCTACGGCGGCAACCCCGCGGCCTGGCCCACTTCGATCCCCTGACCGTGCTCGCTGGGCACCCCCGATACCAGCGTGTCGCCGGGTGGTTCGACACCGCGGGCGACCCCTCGGGCAGTGGCCGCACCGAGCTGGCCACCGCCCGGCAACTGTGCGACGCCGGCACCCGCGCCGGCATCGCCTGCACGCTGCACACCCGACCCGCACGACACACCTGGCAGGGCGCCGCCCAAGCCTTCGCCGACGCCTTGCCCTGGATAACCGCCCGCGGCGGTGCCCCGCCAGCCCACCCGGCTGCCTGACCCCACCGCGGTAGCAAGCCACCCGCCCGCAGCCTCGAGGCGCCGACGAACCCGGCGCCCGCCCGAGAGGACGTCCCGGATGCTGACCGGCCTGCTCACCGCGCTGGTGGCCTGTCTGGGCTACGGGGTTTCCTCGGTGCTGCAGGCCTACGGGGCGCGCCGTTCGGCGGGCCGGGCTCGGGCGCGCGGAGCTACCGGCCAGCGCACCGCCGCGGGCGCACCGACCATGGCCTCCACCATCCCCGCCGCGCTCACGGTGTGGTTCGTGATCGGCACCGGGCTCGACGTCCTGGGCTTCGTCGGTGGGGCCGTCGCAGCCCGGCTCATCCCGCTGTTCCTGTCCCAGACCATCATCAGCGCGAACCTGATCGTCACCGCCGTGCTGGGCACCGTGGTGCTCGGCATTCGGCTGGGCCACCGTGACTGGCTGGCCATCGCCGTCGTGATCCTCGCGCTGGTGGCGCTCGGGGTGGCCGCGGGGCCCCAGGGCGGCACCGCGGCGGGCCCGGCCGTGGCCTGGGGTGTTCTGCTCGGCGCGGTGCTGGTCCTGGTCGTGGGGCTACTCGTGGTCCGGCGGCTGGGCTCAGCGGGCGCGGTGGCCGCGGGCCTGGTGGCGGGCCTGCTGTTCGGCGCGCTCGCAATCGCGGTGCGCATCGCTCATGGTGTCAACCCGGTGCAGTTCTCGGTGCTGGTGGCCGACCCGGCGGCGTGGGCGATCGCGGTCGCCGGGATCGCCGGCTTCTACCTGCACACGGTCGCCCTGCAGATGGGTCGCGGTGTGCTTGTGCGGCCTGCTGGCCTGGCTTGGCGATACCGGCCCACACGACGCGATCGGGACCGTGCCGGGCGGCCGGCCCAAGGAGCTCCGGCGTGTTCATGATGGCGGCGAGGCCATCGGGCGACGGTGCACAGAAGAATCGCCCGCACAAAACAATGTCGGCTGGAGCGAGACTGCCATCACCGGTTTCGAGCACCCGCTCTCGGAATGTCATTCGCGCGGCCCACGATCGGATCCTCTCGGGAATCGGCCGGGTCGCATGAGCGGGATCGGTGCTGCTCCGCTCCAGTGACAACCGAGTGAGCACACTTCCTCGACGGGCGATACCAGTCGGCCGCCCGCCCGGGCTGGCCGTTGTTCACCGTGGCAACCTGGTGGCTCGTAGGCTCCCGCCGTGAGCTCCGGCGGGGCCGCCCCGCTACACCGCTGCGGTGCCACGCCCCGCGTCGGGCATGGACCGCCCGGAGACCAGGCAGGAGCCACCCGCCGATGACCACGACCGACCCGGACCTCGACACCGCAGGCCCGACCGCGGCGGGTACCGGTGACGTGCCCCCTGCCGGCGGCACCGCCGCACCGGGCTCCGCAGCGCCGCCCCCGTCGCGGCCCCGCCGGCGCCGCCGCCGGGGATGGGCCGCCCTGGGGCGCCTGGGTCTGGTGGTGGTGCTGCTGGCCGTGGCCGTGGCCGCGTCCGCGGTGCTTGTGGTCTCCACTCGCGAGAACCCGGCAACCGGGCTGGGTCCGGCCCCGGACATCGGTGCCCTGCAGGTCGCCTCCCTCGAAGCCGACGACCCCGTGAACGCCCTCTCCCCCTCCTCGACCGCGACCGACCCCGCCCCGCAGCAGGCGAGCCCCGACCGGGGCGGCGCTACACCGGGCGCGGCCGGAACGCAGGGCGCGGCCCGCCAGAGCGGTCGCGGGCAGACCGTGGCCAGTGGGCCACCGCGGTGGCCGCCCGGGTCGACCTCCCCGCCCGCGCGCTGGTGGCCTACGGCTCGGCCGAGGTGCGCCTGCACACCGCCCTGCCCGGCTGTCACCTGTCGTGGGTGAGCTTGGCCGGGATCGGTCGCATCGAGTCCAACCACGGCCGCTACGGCGGCGCCCACCTGCTGCCCAACGGCGACGAGTCCCAGCCCGTCATGGGGGTACCGCTGGATGGCACCAACGGCAACGCGGCCATCTCCTCGAGCGGCGACTACGCCCACGCCCTCGGGCCGATGCAGTTCATTCCCTCGACCTGGGCGTCCTGGGCCACCGACGGCAACGGCGACGGCACCGCGAACATCAACAACATCGACGACGCGGCCTTGACCGCCGGGTGCTACCTGTGCGCCCAGGGCCGCGACACCGCCACCACCGCCGGTTGGCAAGCCGCGATTCTGTCCTACAACCAGTCCGGCGCCTACGTGAACACCGTCTACCAGGCCGCCGCCGGCTACGCCCGAGCCACCCGCAGCGCCTGAGAACACCGCGGCCAGGTGGGGAATGAGGTGATCGCGACGTGCCCACCGCTCGGGGCCGGCCAACCCCCGCCGCCGGTAGCGTCCTGCGAGGGGCCACCCTGGGTCGAGGGGCCGGCAGGGGCTGGTGGGCTGGCTAGGCGAGGCCGCTGGACCAGGGAATGGTCCTCGCAGAAGTCAGCCGAAGGAGGCAGTGGCGGTGGCCGGTGGCGAACGAGACGGTTCGGGTTCTCGGGTGGGCGACGATGCCGGTCAACGACCCGACCCCGAGCCGGTCTGCGCACCTGCCCCCGGGGCGGCGCTGGGGGAGGACTCCGAGCATCATCAGCGGCGGGCGGTGGCGGCGATGCGCGCGGAGCTGGCCCGGCTGGAGGAGTCACTGTGCGGCGGGCATCACCCGGCCTCGGGCACCGCGGCCCGGGTGGCCCACGGGGTGCACCAGAGCCGGGACGCCCTCGCGCATCTCCCGCAGCGGGTGCATGTGCCGGCGTGGTTGCGGGTCACCCGCGGGGAGAGCCGGTGGCCGGTCGCCGCCGCGATCGTGGTGGCCGTGCTGCTGCAGGTGGCGCTGCCCGACCGGTTGACCCTGGCCTCGCGGTGGCTGCTGCCCGGACTCGAGCTGGCCCTGCTCATCGCGCTGGTGGTGGCCAACCCGCGGCGGTTCAACCGGGAATCCCCCGCGTTGCGGGCGGGCAGCCTGGCGTTGACCGGGCTGCTGAGCCTGGCCAACGCGTGGTCGGCGTCGCTGCTGATCCTGGGGCTGGTGCGCGGGCAGGAAGGTCAGGACGCCGGCCCGTTGCTCTCCACCGGGGCGGCGATCTGGCTGACCAACATCATCGCGTTCGGGTTGTGGTACTGGCAGCTCGACCGGGGTGGACCCGCCGCCCGGGCCCACGCCCGACGCCCCCGCCCGGACTTTCAGTTCGTGCAGATGCAAAGTCCCGAGCTGGCCGACCCTGAGTGGGAGCCGCACTTCGTGGACTACCTGTACCTGTCGTTCACCAACGCCACCGCCTTCAGCCCCACCGATGTGATGCCACTGTCACGGTGGGCGAAGATGGCGATGCTGGTCCAGTCGCTGGTGTCGCTGGCCACCGTCGCCCTGGTCATCGCCCGCGCCGTCAACATCCTCAAATGACCTCCACCCCGACGACGGGCCTGGCCAGTAGCCGGCGTGGGGGCCATCGCCGCCGCGGCGATGACCACCGCTCGCTCGGCCCTCCCGGATCAGCCGAGTCCGGGGCCGCCCGGGGTCAGCTGACCGAGCTGGTGGTGGTCGGAGGCAAGTTCCAGGCGGGGCACGCCAGGCACGCCAGGTCCGGCGGGTTGTGCGGGCGGGTCGTTCCGGTGCGGGGGCGGCGCGCTGGTCACGACCGGCTCACAGCGTCGACCTCGCATCGCTCACGGGCGGCCCAGGGCAGCGGGGGCGGTGTCGCTGTCCACGGTGTCGCGGTGCGGGTCGACGCAGCCGGTCAGAGCACGACACGGCATCAGGTCGCGTCCCCGTCGACGGGGGCCTGCTCGCCCTCGCGCAAGCGTGCCGCTCGGTCGGACTGGCCTTTCAGGGCCGCACCAGGCCCGCCGGCAGGGGCCCCGGACGCGGCGGCGGAGCTCTCGGTGCGGGCCGCGCCGGCCAGTGCGCCGCCGGCGGTGGCGGGGTCCGGGGTCGCCGGGGTGGGCGCGCCGCTCCAGGAGCCGTCGACCGGCGGGTCGGAGAACAGGTCGCGGCGCACCGCGCGGCGCGGGTCGAGGTCGCGCACCGAGCGCAGGTCCTCCAGCGGCCCGCGGAACTGCTCGAACTCCGGACCCAGCTCATCACGCAGGTGCTCGCGAGCGCCGGTGGCGTAGTCCTTGACCTGGCGGACGGTCTTGCCCAGCCATTGCGCGGCCGCGGGCAGCCGTTCCGGGCCCAGCACGAACAATGCCACCAATCCCAGCACAACGATCTTCTCGACGCTCAGCTCGACCATCACTCGCCCCCTGTCCGTGGTGTCGGGGGCAGGGCGTGGTCAGGGCCGGGGTCGCCGTCGGCTCCGCGGTGGTCCGCTGCTGGGCGGTACTGGGGGCGTGGTCGGACGCGGGGTGTCGAGAAGCGCCTGGCGTCTGCTCCGCGGTGCGGGAGGGCTGGGCGGCGTCGGCCCCGGGCTTGTCTGGCTCCCCGTCTCGGCCGGCCGAGGTGTCGGGCGCTGGCGGCTCGCCTCGACCGGCGGAGATTTCGGTCTTGAAGATGCGCAATGATTGCCCCAGGCCGCGGGCAGCCTCTTCGCGCCGAACAGCACGACCAGCACCCCGATGATGATCAGCCAATGAGTAGGGCTCAACGCTCCGGACATGACGACATCCTCCCAGCGTTTCCGGGATTGGGTCACGTCGCCGGCGAAGCCCGGCTGCTCCCCCCGCTGACCATCCGCCAGGCTACGGCCCCGCGAAGACCCTCGTCTGCTCGTCCGCCTCGCCCGCTGCTTCCCTGGCTGACCGCAGCCAGCCGGTGTGCGCGGACTTCGCCCTCGCCCGGGACGCTGCTCACCGACCCCCAGCGCCACCAGCTGCACCGCCACGCCGCCGGCTCCTTCAGGGAGGGCCCTGCACGGGCGCTGTTCATCATCGCGTTCGGGCTGGGCTCGGTTGAGGAACCACGTCCCGACCTCGGCGACGGCGCCCACGCCGTCCTCCAGCAGGGCCTCGTCGAGCTCCGCACCGACGGCGCCCAGCTTCGGCCCAGCTCTGATCCAACCGACGGGCGACCGCTGCTCCCTCATGCTCGACGACCAGTCTGGGGGCCTGCCGGCCCGCCAGACCCAGCCAGGCACGGGCAACGCCACTCTCACTTTCGCGGCGCTATCGCTCTCATCGAGCTGGCGCATCCGCTCTCACTTCATGGCGCTCCACAGGCCACCGGAAGGGTTTACTCGTTGGTGACGACGTAGAGCCCATAGATCACGCCGGGAATGTGCCCGAGCAGCGTCAACAGCAGCGCGACGAGCACTTGGCGGCCCAGCCCCTTCTTCATCGCCACCGCTACCGGCGGCAGGAAGAACGCCACGATAATCTCGGCTACCTTCACGTTGGGTTCCTCCTCGCCGGTCCTGGCCCAACAGTCTGGCCCCGATGAGCGACCACTCGAACTTCGGGTGGGTGGGACACGGGGCCGGCAGGCCAAGGCCGGTAACCGGGCTCTGTTCGAGCCGGTGGCGGATGACTACGTCAGGTCCGCGGTTGCCCCTGGCCGGTCGCCCACGCGGTCGGGCGCGGGTCCCAGTGACGGACCAGGGTCCACGTCGTCAGCTCGCCCAGGGACACGAAGGTGATGGCCGGGACCTGCCCGACCAGAGTATGGGCGAGCGCATCGGTCGGGCGTCGGCACAGAAGCGAGGACGCGGCGTCGGTGCCGAGGCTCGCCGGGAGTCGTAGAGGTCGGTCAAGAACTCGCCGTACTCCTCGTCGGAGGAGAAGGGGTCCTCATAGACCAGGTCGTGGACCCAGCGCAACGGCGCGACACCCTGACGCGCGATAATCTCGTCAGTAGACACGAACTCGGTGCCCGCGGCTGGCTCGGGCGGCGTGGTGGACAAGCGATCACCTCCGAGGAGAGTAACCGATAACCCCAGAGTTCCCCGGGCTCCCCTCGTGGTGCGTAGCTCCTGGACCTGCGGGTTTGACATGTTCTTCCCCTCCCGGACCTCTGATGACGCATCCTCGCCTGAAGTGGCTCGTTCTC
>JAABUP010008869.1_pt1 | contig 12619 bp, 21 predicted proteins | sample 5559201 | NCBI WGS metagenome assembly JAABUP01 (sample SAMN10711887, study PRJNA513373) | rock metagenome | isolation source: Antarctica rocks | place: Antarctica | reverse complement strand
TTGATCGATCGATGATATCATCATTAAAGTCATTAAAACAATTCGCCAGCTGTCCGAGGTGCATTAAAAATAAGAAATAATGCAATGAGGATCTATTCGATTAAATTTTATTCTGGCGGAGCGCGAGAAACATTAGTACGCGAGGATCATTAGTACGAGTACGGTATGACGCATGCTGACAGTCATGACTGATAAGTCCCGGACAGGCCTGCTGACATGCAGTAGGTGGTCAGTTGCATGTATTGACGCGCATGACTATCCTACGTACAATGCTGTGGGTGCAATGACAGCATGTGCATGCCTGCCTCGCCTCGTTAATTTTTATTTTAGCCGAATTTGCAAAAACAGTTTAGTAATCCAGTCAGATCGACAGTTGCAGCACAAGCTGACATGCGCTCCTGGTCAGCGCTGGTGAGCAGGTGCATTGCTTCATCAGCAAGCTGCCCCCGAATCAAATCCTGTTGTACTGCATCGTCTAGCTCACTTGTAGAGCGCACGTCGCGTCTGCCCGGTCGGGTTGCAGCGCTAGCGTTGATTCGCTCTGGCTTGCTTTCGCGCGAGCCAACGAGGGTAAGATGCTTGCAAACAACAAAGCATGTATGTTGCGGCAATTTTTGCCGAGACTGCCCGCTTGACCTTTTGAGCAGAACCCCCAGGATCTTAGGGGAGCATTTGCTTCGATGGCCCACGGCGGTGGTGGTGAAGTTCGCGTTGGGATTATAGGTCGTCTTGTACCAAATGCTTGAGTTTCTCTGGCATCTCTGTGTAATCTGTCGGAACTGATTGCGCTGCTGCAGGAGCTGGCGGAAACACTAAGAAATTTCATATACCAAGTCTGCAAAAGATAAACGGCGTGCAAATCGTTTCAGTCGCGAATCGATCGTTGGAATCATCCAAAGAGGCTGCTGCGGAGTTTGGTATTGGTAAGGTATGCACTGGCCATAGTTGATTTTGGCGACTCGTGTGACCACCGTGCATGTGCATACATGCACCTGCAGTGCAGACACAAATGCAGGCAGCGCAGCTTTCAACAGTCATGAATACCTTGAAAGCGTATTGGCTGTTGTGACAGCCGGGTGTGACATGTGAAGAGAGTGACAACCCAGCACAGGTACACGCATTACCTTGACTACAAAATGCCATGCAGGCTGCTGCATGTTGGTCTGAGATCATAGAGGACCCAGAGGTTGACGCTGTCGTGATAGGCACATGGCCATATATGCACCACACCCTGGTCTTAGCAGCTCTTGCTGCCAACAAACATGTCCTCACGGAGGCACGCCTGGTCAGTCACATGTCCTCCTTATGGCATGACCTGTCTAATGTTTGTTGGCATGAAGTCTAGCTATCAGGAGAAAGACAGCAGACATGCATGCATGGTTTCTGCTGCCTCACATGCATACTTATGGTGAGTGAATGTAACCATCAGCTCAAAACTTCTTGGACTGACTGATCAACCACTTTGCACATCCGGCCAGGTGGTATGACTCATGCTCAGTCACACCAGTCATTGGATGGGTAGTGTCAACAGCCTGGGCTTGTTGGAGTGAATAGGCCATCATGATGCAGGCCATGAATGCGCAAGAGGCAAGAGAGATGCTGAAGGCCTCTCAACAGAAGCCCAACCTGGTCACTCAGGTGGTACCTTCCCCCATCACCTTCACCTGGGATGCCACAATTCAGGGGATCATTCAAGAGGAAAAGCTAGGGGATCTCATCTATGTGGAGGTACATCAAGACACATATACACACATGTAGATTTGTACCATCACAGGCATTTACCGCCATGATAAGAAAAAGAACAAATGTGGAGCAGCAGCAGCAGCAGGCAGCGTCAAAAGGCAGCTTCAGCATTGGCCAACACGGTTAAGCACCAACGACAGGCAGTGCTGATAGTGCAGGTGAGGGGCCAGTCTGGCGCATTTCCGCAAGCTACCGGCAGCACCATGACCTGGCGGCAAGATGTGGACCTAAGCGGTCTGAATGTCATGAAGCTCGGCATCTTTTATGAGGCCCTGCAAAGGTCAGCTCTGCTAGGATGCCTTGTGTCACCCAGGTGCTCAAGTCCCTCAAGGACGGGTGCGCCACAATTTCAAGCTTTATGTTGCTGGCAATGCTCTCAGGTCATCAGCAAAGCAGGCACATGCATGTGAGGGAAAGTTGTGATGCATTTGGGATATCTCAATAGACTCAGTGTAATCTGTCACAAAGTCTGAAAGCTGCACAGCCTGAGAGCTGCAGAGCATCACTGCATTCTGTTGGCGCCTGCTTTCATTGCTACCCAATCAGGCTGGGGCTGTACGCACATCCTTTTAGCACCTGTTGGGTGCCAATTATCACCGACATACTAGTAATGTGCCTGCACACACAGGGAGCTGCACTCAAGACTGTACGTGCATGACCCTGGGAGAAGGACCTTTGGAGAAGACACTCAATCAATGAACAAATGAATGCATGAATGGAGTCTGTGTCTACACAGGTGGGTAGGAGATGCCACCAAGGTGCAGGCTTTAGCCAAGACAGTCGTCAAGACGCGCACGCATGGGGAAACTGGAGAGCCAGCTCATGTCCAGATCCCAGATCATCTGGATGTCCTGGCTGAGCTGGCTTGTGGGGCCCAAGCACACATTGTCATGAGTGAAGTCACAGGTGACCAGTCACATGGCCACTGAGCTGAACAGCTGTGTTGGATCACAAGAAATTGGACCTCAACCATTGTCCTGTGAAGTGCATCTCGGCAATGGTCGAGCAAGGATTGCTGTTGTCGCCAATATCTGTGCTGTCAGCAAAATTAGCTGCACCATACTTTCTCTGAACATGCTTTGCATATTTTACAGTTGCGTGACCTGCCACTATTTGGTGTGCATGCAAATGTGGTCATCAGAGGGACATAATCTGCTCCTGCTGTACTTACAGACATGCATGTTCCGCATGTATATAGCACATTCCTGTGAGTCGTTAGTGTGCATCAAGTAAAGCATGGCTGTATGCTTGCAGGTGTGGGGCGCACCACTCAAAATGATATCTGGCTGTATGGGTCAAAAGGCACCTTGCACCTGGACCTGGACGCCAAGAAACTCAGCATAGCTCTTCAAGAGGCTGGTGAGTCTGATTTTCGTCTGCGGTCCTGGACTCTTGTGTGTAGTATGTTCATGTCACATGTATACAGAAGATTGTCCAGGTTTGAACTCAATGGTGCTGACCCTGAAGCTGTCTCTGCTTTCAACTCTTCTGATTGGGGAAAGGATCACCAAACAGGCTGTGATACATGGCTTTGCCTGTTTCACATGTGACATAGCAATACCTTGTTGGTTTCTGGGTGTTGAGATGCGTCACACTAGCACCTTCTTCCCCTTAATGCTATTTGTATGGTGCTCCGTTCACAAACGCAAGAACAATCTGATGCCTAGCGATGATCATTTCGTTTTGAATCTGTTTTCGCTTTCAGATGTTGTCTATTGGCCTCCACAATTGACCAGTTTGACCTGAAACTTGGGCTGTGATATGGCCTTGATTTGACCCAGTTTTACCTTCAAAATTGGTCTCAAGGACAAAAGTTGCAGAGGATCAGAATGGCATAGCATAGAATTCGATGGCAGTAGTAGTCAGGCATTGCAACATGTGACATGGTGGCCACGGCACAGAACATATTGCGCATATCCTCTTTCATGTCTTCTGCAATGCTTGCAAACCTGCAATCCTTCTGAATTGCAGGAGGCAAGCTGCAGGAAGTGAAGGTTTCAGCAGAAAGGGAGGGAGCATGGCGGGTAGAAGAAGAGTTCATTGGTGCCATCCGTGGTACTGAGCAAATACAGAGGACTAGTTTTGCAACAGGGTTGCGGTATATGGAATTCACGCAAGCAGTTGCGGCCAGCTATCAGACTGGGCAGGCTGTCTATCTGCCATTGACCCATTGAAGGGACATTCAAATCCTTAGCATGAATTACGTTGTGCCTAGGCCTGCACACCTGCAGGTGCTGTGGCAAAACCTATCGTCCTAAGCAATGTGTACAAGGCCCTGCAGTTATATGAGCTTGCATATGACACAGCTCTTCATGATCTCCCCTCACAAAGCCTTGCTGACATTGCTTGGACACTGCCTGGGTGGCTTTTATGAAAGCTAATTAGCTGCAAAGGGCTTTCATAAAAAATAATATAATGCTGCATTTTCGTTTTGCTGGTGTCTGCTGCAACAGCCTTTTCACGGTGCTGGCACGCCTAGTCCGTGTTCTGACCGAAAATGAAGGCAGTCATGCCTGCAGCACTTCAGACCAGAGGCAACTTACATTTCAACGGCTTAGAGCTACAGCCCACAGCTTGAAGCTGTAAGCTTCCACGTGCTTTTGGAAATCTTGCCGTAACGCTCGCTTAGACTGCTTAGACGCTATGCTAAGACAGAAGACATACGTGCTATGACTGCATTGTCCACTCTTGCATGCTGTGACTGCGGCATCCACCTCGTGCATCAGGATCATGCTGCAGGTTCAGTCGTGTCTAGGGCTGCTGAAATCTTCTCGGCGTGTCTGATCACAGATGGAGCAGGCGTCAGAAGAAGTGGAGAGTCCAGCCCCAGCCTTGGCTGTTAGTGCCTTGTAAGTCCTCAAACGTCACTGTGCTCCGCACCGGCATCTCGCACCTGCTTCTGACAATGTTGTGCACCGGTAGGTGCGGGTTTGGTGTCAGCAAGCATGTCAAGAACAACGTGCTGCACGTTGACGATCGCCATATTCTTCATCCCCTTGGGAAGCACATTGCAAACTATGACTGCAGTACTTCTGAGGTGAGGGCTGATCTACTGTTCGAAAGTCTAGCCAGTCACTAGCTGTGAAGGGCTCATCACACCCTAGTGCTTTTGCTGCAGACCATGTTTATGCTGGCTGGCGAGGGTGTGCCTAGGGTGTGGAACCTTGCTCTGTCACCAAACAAGGCATATGCAGCTGTTGTGCAATCAGTGCCTGGCGAACAGCGCAAGCTGCAGGTACACTTAATCTAGTGTTACAAAGGCTCTTATCATTATTTGTGCAGCCAGAACTGTACATGCACAACTACAGCACTGAGTATGACAGCCTCAGGCTGTCAAGCATGGACGTCTAATTTTGATTACGTTCTGTGCAGTGTGCTGTATATGTTTTGGCAAAACCAAAACGGGCCAAGATCCTGCATGTGGATCCTAAGTACAGCTTGGATGCAAGCATACAAGCGCTTACTTTCAGGTAAGATGGTACCTCCTCCATACTACCAGCAAGCCCTACTCTCTCCTGCTGGTCAAAAGCAGCTTTCGATAAAGAAGATGCTTTGTACAGCGGGGATGGTCATCTTTTGGTCATGGCAACTGGAGAGCCGGAGAACTCCATCATGATTTGGAAATGGTCCACTGGCAAGGTCCTGGTGGCAGACGTATCCAGCTTTCCAGTCCACCATATCAGCTTCAACCCCTGGGATGGCACCCAACTGGTGTGTGTTGGAGAGACAGAGCTGAATCATGTGGACTTTGTGGAGGAAGAGTTGAAGCTTAAAGCTGACACTCTCCTTTACCATGTACGTTCTCTCACATGAAGTCACATGTACAAGATAACACATATCGTGCCTAGTCAGCGTACGGTGTTTGCAACAATTTAGATGTCCCAGAAATCGGCGTTGCAGCAGGAGCTGCATTGATCTGCAAATGTCTGGCTATGTGCACAATGTCAGTACGACCAGGTCTTTGAGAAAGAGAGGAAACAGAAAGAAGTGAGCACTGACCTGAGCCATGCTGCAGAGCGGTCTGTCCACCTTCACATCACACACATGGGTCAGAGGCACCTTTGTGGCTGTGGGCTCAGTGACAGGTCAAGTGGGTGTCTTCCTGCGGGGTGAGCAGAAGGGCTGCTACCAGCTGATGGAGCATATACCTGTCATCTGTGTTGCTGCCCATCAGGCAGGCTTTGTCATACTGAGCCATGCCATGCTCAGTTTCTTTGCTCCTACCGAGCCTGACCGCAGGTGTGTCCTCCTGCTTGCAGCTGTAAGAAACGTGCCTATGGGGAAAGCACCCAAAATACCTTGCTTGAAGATGTATTTGGTGCCTTCGGAGGATGGCTTTGCCTGGCGGCCTCCTTTACAGCTGCTACAGCCAAGGCAGCCACACATGTGTGTCTGTTGCAAAGTCAGGCTCTGCGCTCTGCTGCAGCCTGCTGTACAGTTCAACAGCTGATACAAGTATGCATGCAGTGATGTCACTCTCGGATTCGCAAGTAGGCAGCAGCCATGATGCTAAGTCTAGTCAGCAGCTCTTGAATAATTCTGCAATTCCACAGGCAGTCAGGCAGGGAGGAGCTTTTCAGCATCCAGCAGCAGGTACCCCTCATCTTTGCAAAGGACGTAGACCCGCTCCACGTTTTCATAGCCCCCACAGGCGTCAACCTCATGCTCAGCACATCAGGCAATGAGATTATGCAGCTGGATCTGCAGTACCTCTCAGACATGTCATCAGGAGAGTCGCGCAGCCAGCTGACTCGTGCCTGGTCAGCATTTGGCTCCGGTGCAGTCTTAGCTCCTGCAACCAGCGTCACCACTGCAGACATAGCAGCTGCCTCACCAACACCTCTGGCTTCTGCTTTCCACAGCTCCAGAGTGACGTGCATGGATGCTTGTCATCAGATGCCCATCATTGCGACAGCTGCACAAGACAGAGAGCTGAGGTGAGTGAAACAGCTGTTTGGCTCTAGCACGCCATGCACTGTTTGCTCGTGTTCTATCGACACATTGTCACTTCTCAGTGATGTGTACTCAACTGTGGAGTTAGAGCCCAAAACAGCATGAACTGCAAATTTCTGACCTTTGTCTCATAGGGAGAAGTCTGCGCAGTAGACTCTGCATTGTTCTGGACCCTGAGCATACACCAGCCTGCTCCTGTGATGTGGATCACAGCCTCACTGAGCAGGTTGCTTGGTCAGTGCAGGATCTGGAATCATCGCAGACAAGAGTGCGTGCTGAAGCGGCTGCTGACAGATGATCCAGTGGACCTGTCTTTGCACTGCTCCGGTCTCACGCTCCTCATCGCCTACAGTGACCGTCTGCAGCTACTATACATCCTGCGGTATGCCCAGCATCTACATGAACCTCAGTCCCCAATCCAATATCTGCACTTACAGGCCAGCTTGCTGGCTGTCACGGTCTTGGTGCATTACTAAATATGAGGGTGTAAGGTGTCGGAGCTAGGATTTAGGGCCTATTCTGCAGCAGTGTTGCTATTGCAGCAGCTGGGAGTTGGTATCTGTACCTCGCGCCCTGCCACTAGCATCACATGGTCCTGTTTACTTGCCATTTGTTCATGCCACCGTGCTTTCGCTTGCCAGGAAAACTTGCGCAGGTGACAGTGGACAATGATGTGCAATGCAACAATGTGAAACGTGAAGTGTGATGTGGTTGGTTGCTGCTGTGCAGGTCAGACTTGGAGGAGATCACTGAGTTCCCTCTGAAGAAGTGCAGCCTCTGTAGCTTCAGCAACGGCGGTCAGCTGTTTGCAGCAGCTGGGATTGGCAACATCATCACCGTGTGGGGTTGCCACACTCACCAAGTGCTCGCAACATTCAAGGTGAGTTGTGTCATTGCACGCAGGCTTCCCTTGCTGTAATGCTGCTCAGATATAACGGTTCTCTCATAGTCAGTCCAGCGCGTGGAGTTACACGCTCACCAGGACCTTGCAACATTCATGGTGAGTCGTGTCATTGCAAGCAGGCATATTTTGCTACAGCACTCCCTAAGTGTAAAGAGTCACCAATAGTCAATGCTGCTCGTAGCTTGGCAACATATTCAGCTCAGCAGCAATCCACCTGTCTTGACATCGGCACAAGTAAGCAGGCTTAGCGTACTCTTGCTGTTCAGTCGCCTCCAACCTCCATCTTGCATTGACACAGATTTGGACAGCTTGATCTGCGCCATGCAACATGCAGCCGCTTTCTACAGCCATGTGATGGACAAGAAGCACATGTGCAGGGACATGCCTCTGCCATCTCCCATATGGCCTGGTCACCTGATGATGCCAGGCTGGCCAGCGTTGGGGCAGGGGGTGCCTGCTATCAATGGGACGTCCCTGCAGGGGTCAAAATTGCCCAAGAGGAATTTGTGGACAAGCAGAAGAACTATTGCTGTGTCCAGTTCTGCAACAGTAGCAGTACCTCAGGAGTGGTGGTGCGTAGCCTGGATGGCAAGATCCAGCACATCCAGGTATGTTTGCCTTTGCTGATGCTGTAAATGTGTCTTGCTCAGTCTGCAATCAAGATCATATGCCTCTTGGTATCTGTTGTTTGGTCTGCATGCCTATAGCCTCTTGCTTTTCTGAGCCTGTTGTGTATGTCCTGACTTAGACATTCTCCAGGAAGTTTGTCTACAGCGTGCAGATCGTGAAGCTGTAATCTTGGGTATTGTTTCCACTGAGACTGCATATCTGTTCCGCCAGGATGACTTATGAAGCATGAGGACGCTCAGGTCTCAGCCTCGCGCATGAGTAGTTGCATCACATCCGCTGATACAGTATGATGACCAGATTCTCATGCTGGGAACATACAGACTGCACAAGCATAAGCAGTCATCAACAGTTAGTTTCAACACAGCCTTGTTGCATGAAAATCACGGCTGATGCATGATGCTGGCATGTTCAGGGAGGTGTGGTTGTGCGGGAGGGAGACGTCATGCCTGGGGCTGCACGAGGCTTTGCCCTTGTAGGAGAGGACAGTGCCCTGCTGGCTGCCACGGCTTCTGGAGCTGTGTCCTGTCACACCTGGCCCCTGCAGCCATCAGCTTCAGGTACTCTGCTCTTGTCACGTTTGTTCTATGTGAAAAGAGCCCAGGCTCACAGCTCAGACACTTCACTAAGATTGACTGATGTACTTTGTATAAGGGGTGGGTGCCAGACACAAGCATTGTGTTATGTTTTGTGCGTCATGTACATCAGTAGGGTATGTATATGTTGAGTAAAACAGCCTTGTAGTGGCCTTTGTTGTGCGCAGGGCAGTGCGAGCTGCACGAAGGGTCCATCACGCACATGGCACTTATAGAGAATGGCAGCATGCTAGTCACTATCAGCTCAGACGGCATCATGATGCTATCATCAGTAGATCTGCTGGTCAAGGGCCTGCCTATTGGGCATGCCCCCATCCTGGATCTTCCCCCTGTGCATCTCATGAGGCAGAGCGACCTTGTGGCCATGGATGATCGTATCACAGATCTGAAAAATCAGGTGAGCTCTGACATCTCCCCTCCCCACCCCCCCTTCTGTGTTCCTGACATCTGGTCACCTTTTGCACTGTGAGAGCAGGCATGCAATGATGTTTGCAGGACAATCTTTGTGTGTGTGGCACACAAAAGGGGTTTGCAGCTTACTTGGGTCGTGTGTCTTGTTTGCATTGCTTTGCAAAGGGTCAGTGAGGGCTTCCATGACATGGAACAATAGCTACTGTCATGTCAGATTATGCTTTGAGAGTGCTCATAGCAGCCCTTTCAGCATGTGTCAACCGCCTGGACCTGAACAACTCAGGGCTCGTCATCCTCTTGTACACAACAATGTGTATATGGAGGAATTCTGACTGAAAATCAATGTTGTGTAGGTCAAGCAAGTGCGCATAGAATATGAGTACAAGCTGATGCTCCAGCCACAGCAGCTGAATGAGCAGCTGAGAGAGGTCAATGCTGCCAGAGAGGCAGCTGAGCAAGCACGTGATGAAGCCACTGCCGAGCTCAACATGCTGAAAGCCACGGCAGCAGACCAACAGGAGCAGTTTCTGGCTGATATGGAGGCGCAGCATGCTGTTGCCACTGAGCAACTGGAAGCTGCCTATGACAACAGATTTGCGGTATGCCTTTTATGTTGAACTGGTCTTCAGCGTGGTTTCTGAAGCAACTTTGGCAAATGAGCATGTGCTTTGTGCTTTGGTGCCTGCTAAAGAGCACGCCTCCTTATGTATAATGCATGTCTGCATCCGAGTGTGCTTACCAGGACCTTTGGCTGCCCTTTGACTCACCTTGAATGTCCATCTGGTCAGTGAAAGCCTGCAATTCACCTTGGCTGGCCATCAGTGGCTCCCCATTAAGCTAGCCTAATTGCCCATCAATGTCTGCTCTCCAGCATATTTTGGCCGTCCATCAGTGGCTGCAGTCTAGCAACCCTGGCTGCCCCATCAATGGCTACTCATTATTTCACCTTGACCGCCCATCAATGGGTGCCCACTGAGCCACCCCTGCTGCGCATTGTCCACTTGTCACTACATCACCTTGGCTGCCCACAGATTACAGGCTAAACCACCTTTGCACACAGTGTCTAATGCAGTGTTGTGAATGCGGTGCAGGTTGAGCATCAGAGGGTGCAGCAGCTGGAGCAGGCCAAGGATGACTTGCAGTTCAGCCTGGAGGAGAAGGTGCGCAAGGTGGATGCAGCGCACTCCAAGATCCTGCAGGACACTCTGGCTGCCTATGACCAGTAAGCCCACCATTCTGTAGCTCTACAGCCTCAGTTTCATGTCGCAGCAGGAGTCAATGGGCGCAGTGTGATGTTTTGGGGACTTGTTGGCCAACATATGCCCTGCTGTGCAGGATCCTCCTGGTACATGTCAGCAGTGAGCCTGACTCACAACAAACTCAAAAGATGGCTTTCCCATGCTGACATCTGCTGCTGTTCTGTGGGGTTGCCTGACATTGCATACCCCACGGGCAGTCTGTTGCATGCTCACCACCAGCAAGCTACCATGCTCTACACTCATTGTGTGTGGGCCCTGGCTGTGAGGGAGCATGAGGAAGTCAACGGTGGTTTTCCTGGCACGGCCGCACCTTGCAGTGCTGTCACATAGCTGGTAGAGCATGAACAGTTATGTGACCGCAATTCTGTGGGTGGCCACAGACGACTGGAAAGGTTGCTTGAAGGGTGAACAGCAAAACAAGTCACGCCAAATACAATGGTGTTGCTGGCATGCAGGAAGCTGGTAGAGGCGGAGGAGAAGTACAACGGTGTCATGGACAGCATGCGAGAGGCGGCTGCTGAGTACAGGGAGATTCTGTCTCAGTATGACCTGGAGTTTGAAGAGAAAGGGCAGCAAATGAGTGACAAGCTGCAGAAGGTATTGCTTCCCTTCTGCACATGGAAGGCATTGTTTGGCATGATGGCGGCAGTTTTGTTGCTCTACAATCTTTACCCCACACTGTGTCACAGCTGCCAGTGTCAACTGCGTTGTGCTGAGCGCCCAACCCAGTGTAGGGACACTGACATGACGGGAGGACACACTTTCATAACCTGATGTCGAGCAACCTGCACAACCAAGCTCACAAGCACAAACTGCAGTGTCCGCTGTTGCACCTTGTTTAGTGCAGAGGGTGAAGGCTACCTGCATTGGGTGAAGCATGTTTGCCAAGCTGAAGGTGAGACCCATTGCCGTGCCATTGCCTGTGCAGTTGAAAGAGGCTGCAGAGTTCAGGGAGGTCAAGCTGAAGGGCAAGAACCACATCCTGAAGACCGGTCACTACCGCCTCAAGAATGAGCTGAAGTCCGACCACAAGAAGGTGGAACAGCTACAGGAGCAGGTGCTTTCTGGATCACTCCCTGTCACCTTGGAAGTGCACCACAGACTTGACTGTTCACGTGCATCCAGGTTCTTTTATTTGATGCATTGCAACATGTTTAATCACCAATCAGTGACCTGTTCAATGCCGACTGGAGATCGGGAGCTGTGCTTTACATCAGCTTTTGCAAGTGTCAGTATCTATCTCTCTTCTCAAAGAGCCACATTTGATCTGAGCTGTTGTTCTGCAGCTACTGTCGCTGGAGAGCAAGTGCAAAGACTTTCAAGTCAACATCTCGGCTCTCAGGGAGGAGATCTCTGAGAGAGACACAGTGATAGCCCAGAACTATACCACCATTCAGCTGCTGCGGCGGCGCCTGGCTGACATGGAGAAGCACAAGTTTGTCCTGGGGTACCGCACACAGGTCTGTCACTTCTCAGCTGCTGCTTGTGCTCTCTCTCACCTCCATTCTTTGTCAGTCTTTGTTTGCCTGCTGCCTTCCATGCTGCCTCTTGCTACATGCAAAGGCTTGTCATGTTGTGGTGTAGACACTGCATGCCACGCAAGGGGGACGTGAGAACACACTGTAAATACACACACATTGATGACACAGCCCCCGGCACACTCTCAGCACACTCCTTTCACTGCAAACCAACCGTCTGCTGCCACATCTCACTCTCCGCCTTGTCAAGCTGCGTCAAATCACTGCTCACGTCAGTCATCTGCAGAATGATGCAAGCAGATCAGGTTAGCACCAAGAATTGCTGAGGCTGCAGCTGAAGATGGGTGCCAGTTCAAGCCTCACTGACTTTTACATAGCTTTGTGTGTGGCCTGATGAAAGTTGTCTTTCAGATGTTGATTCTCTTGGTAAACTTCTCAGGAGTTGGAGCAGGAGCTGGAGCCCAAGGAGGAGCAGATTGAGAACCTGAACCAGCAGCTGCAGGAGCAAGATGGTGAGCTGGTGGAGGAGCTCAAACGCGCCTCGGTATGTGTCCCTGCTATCACACCCCTGCACACCCTTGCTGCCCCCGTGCCATTCACCACACAGCGCTGCATCTTGATGCTGAAGGCAGTGTGCACTGTCACGCC
>JAABUP010008864.1_pt1 | contig 12626 bp, 15 predicted proteins | sample 5559201 | NCBI WGS metagenome assembly JAABUP01 (sample SAMN10711887, study PRJNA513373) | rock metagenome | isolation source: Antarctica rocks | place: Antarctica | reverse complement strand
ACTGAGATTGAGCTGCAAGCAGCTTGTGAAAAGAACCTCTTAAAGGTTAATGCACATTGAAAGACAAGAAAGATCAAGCTTACAACCAAAATGAGCATGTTTTTGACCCCTGAAACAGCTAATGAACTATGTAGAAAGCAAAACCAAAGAGATACAATGAAAGTCAGAAAGATAAGACTTCATCAGACACAAGAGAAAAGGCTCACTGTTCTTCAAAAGAAAGAAGTACTATCAGAGAGAAAGAGGTGCTTTAAGAGGCATTTGATTATACTTTTTAATGTGTTTTCAAATATGAGGGAGGAATTGAATACTGATTGCTTCAGTGAAGCTTCTACAGACTTAAAAGAAGCTTGATTAGAAGTTATAGATGTTTAGCTAATTTATTTAATTAATAATGAATTATTTTGCAAGGCTATAAAATTCATTGACCCCTCTTGTTTAATGCGCTGTTGCTAAAGGCTGCGTCGGTAGTGAATGACGAGTTCTAGGTACCATGATTTTGCAACAATCATTGATCATGTTCAACTCAAAAAACAGCAACAATGTCTTCTTAAGCAAGCTGCAGTATGTTATGTAAAGAAGTCTGTGCCATCACATGATCACAAGATATTGTGCAATGTGAGCTGAGTATTGATGAGCACATGTATGTGCTTCTATTGTTAAAGTTGCAGACTCAGATGACTACACTTGATCTTCTTAAAGAGAGACTGAACATTGTCAGAGTCAAAGCAGTACTTTGATGAGGGTTCACTGTCATTTACTGCAAATTCAATAATGTCTTCTGTGATGTTCTCAAGCTGTGAAAGAATAGATGCCTCACATTTCTGACTCAGCAGTGTAACTGCAACAAGCAAAGATGAACAAAGAAAAAGAGAATATTTAGAAGGGTTGAAGAACACGGTTCAGCATCAGCTTCAAATGTATCACAGTCAATTGAGACCAGTCTTTTCTCTTATACTGATGACAAGAAGCCTGAACCACTGAAGAAAGTTCAGAATATCATGATGCAAGTTCACTGAGACAAGAATCATAGCATCAGCTGCAGATCACAAGACCTGCTACAATCAGAAAAAATGAAAGGCTTAATCATGATGAATGACTTGAATTTCAGCAAGTTCATATCAATGATTACAAAGAAATTGAAATACAATGATCAGCAAGATATAATTGTGTATGAATGTGTTGACATGACTACTATGCATATTGAAAATGAGCTGAAGTAAAGAACAGCACTGTCTGAGATGCATACTGAGGGGTCTATACAGTTCTTCTTTGCAATCAGAAGAAGAACAGAAAGGGTCAATTGTGAGTTTGTTGATGTACAACACAAAGTTATTATATTAATTTAAACAATTAAAGACACAGACTCACCAAATACTGAGGTGTATGCAAAAGAGCACAGTCAAAGATAAAAGCTCAAACAAAGCTTAGAACTTCAAAACAAAGAAACAACATGTTTCTCAGCAATGATTCTGAGAATAACCTGCACATCAATACATCATACAGGAAGTTTGTCAGCTGCTTGACCTATTCTGTAACTCAAGTTGCAGAAATGAGGTCTCAATAGACATGTATTCATCAAACAACAAGCTCTTGAGCAGGAACTTATCTCATATCAGGTTCAATTGCTACACTTCTTTCAGCAACATCTATGTGCAATACATATTCACCCCTCAGCTTCAAATCTGAGATCATCATTGCTGATTTGAGAGTGTGAGTTGAGGTGTCAAATGTGTGTTGTCTTCAGACCCTTTTCTGAACCTGCCTTTTGCTGATTCAGCATCTGGCTTCACAATTAATAAGCTTGATCATGAGTCTATAAGAATTGATGTTTGAGAAGAACACAAGAAGATGATCTTGAAGTCAACAGATTTGATGATTAAACATATCAAAAAGTGATAAAGAAAAAGATCAATCAATCTGCTTCTTTTTATAACTGCTATTTCTGACACACAGACTCACAATCATTGTCTGAAAAAAGGTTCAATGAATGAGTGTTGTTCATTGAACACGTTCAATGAACAAACCTCTGCAAGTGTCAGGATCTAACTTCTCTGCTAGTTTTGTGAAAATTTACAAAATCAACCTTTTAATGTGTCAAAGTAACAACAACTGTTTTGAAATCATCAACATTCACACAAATAAGTTTCTTCTTATCAACAACATTACTGACTCAGCAACAGTGATGTCTCACTCTCAGAAACAAATCATTACAAAAAGTGTAGGTCATTCTACTACAGATGTCTTTTAAACACACTGTGATAACCAGTTCTTGCAGACAAAGCGCACTTAAAGAGACAGTGCAACCTCAGCAAGATCACATAAGCGTAATAGACAGCATCTGTCTGTTGACTATGATGTCAGACATGCATCAAATGAAGTGACAAGTGATGATGCTTTAAAAAGCTCTTTTAATGACCATCATGTTAAGTTTGAGGTAAGAGTCTTCAAGCATGATACATCTGATGAGACTAAACATCAGAAGCTGAAGTCAGATATAGAATCTAACATCAAATGACCATACTTTGAGTCATTCTTTCAGGTGCATGTTAACTCAAGCTCTTCAGTTTATCAAGACTGAGTTTGCTCTTAATTGCAAGCACAGATGAATTCAAACACTGAGAGTGATGAGGAATCATTTAAATTAACTTGATACTTATGAGGTAAAGCACCACAAAGGTCACCCACTCACTTCACCTCAAAGCATGAGTCAGTTGTTGTGATAACCATGTCATATCTCAAGGTGTGAATTATAAGTGATCACACAGAGCCTAAGAGCACATCATGGTCAGAAACAAACAAACAGTGACTTAGTGACAGAATGAGAGAAGAATGAAGAAAGATGACAAGGTTGTTGAAAGATCATTCAAAGTGTAAGTGATTGAGAGTGAATGATAAACCCACTGAATCAAAAGCCTGCAAAGTAATCATGCACTCATGGTTGTGTGATATTCTGTTAATAGCCTTAGTTATATAACACTTTTGAACAATTTTGCAAGCATTTCATGACCTGAGTTTGAACACTGATGTTGACTAGTTATGATTGACAGCTGCAGACAACACAGAAGAATATGAAGAAGTATGTCAAGAACCTTCTGCAAAATGACAATTTTACTTGTGACAAGATATGTGAGAGTTCAACATGATCCTCATTAACTGACATCTTTAAAGCCACTCAAGGCTAGGTTCTGTGCACAAATCATCTCAAGTGTGTTGACAAATACAGTCTTTGTTAAGAGCAAGCATTGCATAACATTTCAACCACATACTATGATGATGTTTGATTCTCTGCCTGTCAGTTCAATACTCTTTGCTGTGATCATAATTGCACATTGCATTCAGGAGTTTGAGACAGAGAGGTATGAATGAGAGAATTTTGATGGTCTCAGAGTGCGGAGTAAGTTCTGTGTTGATGATGAATTAAAAGAAGAATCATACTAACTCACTACACCTACAAGCCACTTGAAGATGCATTAAGAATACATGATTCAGTCAGTTCAAAGATCAACAGAATGCTATTCTGAAGATCTTATTGCTTCATGTAACTCAACAAATCAGCAGAGACAACATTGAAGCAGCAATAGACATCAACTCAGTTGCAAACTCATACATCAACACACTGAATGATCTGTCAATTGCTAAAACACACAACTCAAGTACTCTGAAGACTTCAAGCTTCATTGAATTAACCTGAATGCTGCTCTCATCATTTAACTGATTCTTTGACAATCTCTTATCAACTGACAGTGAAAAGCATAAAGAGATAACTTCACCCTAACACTCTATAATCTAAAAAGAACTGACAACAGAAGTTGAATGAGACAATCACAAACAATATTAATGAGAAATTGATTGATCCTATGCTTCTGAGAATCAGAGAGAGCTCAAACACAAAAAGTGAACTATTTGATTCTTCACAGAGTTCATCTGAATGCCTGTCAAAAGCAGACAACTATGTGTTAATGATAAAGAAACTCAAATGCAAGAAGCAGATCATGAACCAACTTGATGTTAATTGAGGTTGATCTTGAGACAGATTTGCAAGTAAAACCGGTCTGAAGAAAGAGATCAATGCACAACTGTGATATAAGAATATTATTGTTGCTGATAAAAACACTTACAGAAAGTTTGTGATCACTCATAAAGGTCAGAATACAATAACAGTAGAGTATGAGCAGAGAGAGATAGTTGAACTGAATAATTAATAGCTCTAAACATTCAAAATCTACTCTTTTCTGAATCAGGGCTTAACGCTACATTTGTGGTCAGTGACATGCTGTGTGAAATAATGAAAATGATGTTAATATAACAATAACCAAAAACTGTGTTCATTGAACCAAAAAGAATAAACACATTCATTGAACCTAAGGTGAAAATTGTGTTCAATGAACATTAAGTGAAAAACATGATAGACTGACTCATACAGCAATAGCTAAGCAATAGCTGAGTCATGTGCATGAGTCTTCAATGTAGACAAAGACAAACAGGGTAGTTTGAGAACATATAATGAAATGTGCAATTATGACACATAAAACAACAAAAGCAATTCAGTGAGTGTATGTTAAAAAGAGATATTAAAAGCATATAAGGTTAATCTGAAAAAAGTTGCTCTGAGCGCATTTTTTCATGAACGGGTTTTTCTGGCCGCTCTGAGCAGCTTTGAGCTAGAACATAAGATTCTTGATTCTGAGTGCTTTGAGTGCAACTTTGCCACTCAGAGCTAGCTCTGAGCTGATCTTTTAACTTGCTGATGAAAGAACTGTTGTGATAAAAGAGCATCAGTTACATCTCTTTTTGAGTGTTCAGTCATTGTCAAGTTATGTGTATACTAAATCAGTTCTGTATGAAGAGATTCTGATGACAGAACTCAGTGTCTTTTGCAAAAGAGTAGCTTTTCTTCATCACTTAAGAAGCATTTTATTATGAATATTCTCACTTTTAAAACAGTAGAAAATGATCTTCATTTCTCATGAATTGTTTAACAAAGCTCATTGTACAACTCATCTTCTGCTTCAGCATTCACTCACATCTGTTTGAGGTCTGTGATCTCATCAAACAAGTTCTGATCTTGTACAAGCACAGAGATTGATATGTCTGCTACTGTCATTGAGGCAGTCTGTATAGACTTGCTTATCATCTCAGAATGTATTATCTGTGTTGTACAATGTTGTACTCTGTCATCTGAGAGATTCATTGACACATTCTGCTTTTGTTTCAATAAAGCATCTGCTCTCTCATTCTGCTTACTCAGCAAGTATAGTATGAAGAAGTTGTATCACAACAGAATTAAAGACCATCTCATTTGTTGCTTTATAAGCTTTCTGACTGTTATAAAGTATTTCAGATTTTTGTGATTTATACAAATCTGAAAACTTGACACACTTCTCAATTCTGTGTCTCACTCTTTCAAGCATTGTATGATGATCAGCATCTCTTTATTATAAATCTCATAATTGCACTCTACAGATGCATTCTTCTTTGAATAGTAGACTTAAAGCCTTCACACATTGTTCACTAACTGCAACAGAATTTCACCTATGCATCAATCTGAGAAATCTGTTTTCATCACTGTTGTACATGTGTGGTCAAATGAAACTAAAATTGACACTGAAATGAACATGACCTTTAACTTCATAAAACTTTAATTGACTTTCTCTGTTCACTTAAAAGATGTGTTCTTTTGTACAAGAGCCATCATTGACATAATCAGATTAGAAAAGTTCTTGATGAACTTTTAATAAAAGTTTGCAAAGCCTATGAAACTCTGTACACCTTTTACTGATTTAAAGACTTGTCAGTTCATGATTGCCTTTATCTTTTGAGAATTCATTTGTACACTCTTTCTCACTTTCAGAATGAACTCTAGGTACTTGATTGACTTGACTTCAAACTCACATTTGTCAATGTCAATTTGTAGGTCAGCTTCTCAAAGTCATAGTAGTATCTTTCATACATGATTTCAATGTTGATGTAGCAATTCATCAGTGAAAATAAGAATATTGTTCACATAGACTGAACAGAACTCATTCAGAAAGTTCTGCAAGACTCAGTTGATATATCTTTGAAAGGTGCTTAAGACATTGACTAGCTTAAAAGAAGTCATCATTCATTCATACAACCTGTACCTCATACAAAACACTGTTTTTTATTTGTCTTCTGCAGCAATTCAAATCTTGTGAAATGCTACTATGACATTCAACTTAATGTATCATTGAGCTTGTCTGATGTTTTGCAGAGTCTCATATATCAATGAAAGAGAGTAACAATTCTTTCAAATGATTTGATTCAAGTCACAGTAGTTCACACAGAATCAAAGTTCATCTTCTGACTTTCATACAAATAAAACAGATGCTGCAGCAAATGAGTTACTGACTTGTATGAACTGCTTATTCAAAAGTTCTGTTAATGTCTTGTGCAACACTAGTAGCTTTTCTTTTGTCATGTTGTATAAAGAACCTCAGAGTACTTTTGGCTCTTTTTCATTCATCTCTTTTAATTCAATTTGATGATCTGTGTCTTCTTCTCTTAAGGGCGGCAACTTCTCAGTCATTGTATGATCAAACACATTTAAAAACTCATGATAATAATCAAAAAGTATAGTTCTCAGATCAGTCTTCTTCTGTGAGATTAAGGCTTTTTCAATATTGGTCATGCTGGTTGAGAACACCTCAATCTTCTTCTGTTTTTCTTTTTTCTTCTGTATGAGGTTTGTAAAGAATGTAGCTGACATCATAACATAATTGAACTCACTCTCAGCAGAAGCTTCTCTGTTTCATACAATAGTTTCTGTAAATTCAATCATAAGAAAGACTTTGCCTGCATTCAATATGATCTTATTCTGCTTCATTCATGATAAACCCAGTATAAGATTGTAGAATGCTAACTTAAAAACAATATAAAAGAATGTTCTTGACTTCTGATGTTCATTAATATCAATTTGTACAACAGCTACTTCATTTACTGATGAATTTGAAGGTTCATCAAATTCTGTAATCATATGAGATCTTATCTTCATGCACTGTAAATTGTAAGTTTTAGCAAAGCAAGAAGTGATCATTTCATAAAACAGACACTCTGTGTTGTACAAGATATGCACATATGACTTCTTATTAATTAATGTTGACATAGTGAAGAGAGCACTGTTCATCTGATTCTCAAACTTCTTTCAGCTTTTACCACACCTCATACACTTTCAGCTGCAACTTTTGCTAGAAGCTACTCTTTTTCTGAGTTCTTCTTTTCTTCTGTTGTCTTTTTCACAGTCTCAGCAGCAACAACATTGATGACACAAAATCATACAGCAGACAGAAGTTTGCAGTTCTTAATGAAGTGGTCATTGTCTTTACAGTGCATGCATAGTTGTGTCATATGATGTTTTGTCATTTTCTTCTTTGACACTCATTGTGCTCTGTGTCTTTCTTCAGTTTCTATAACTGTGACAATGATGTGCTCAGTGGGTTCTCAGTTCATGTTGTTTATGTGAGACTGTTGTGTGATGATGATAGTTGTCATACAACACTCTTAAGTAACAGCCTTCTGAATTGAGTTTAAGTTGTAACTGACTCACTGTAGCAAGATAATGTACTCATCATACAACACAGAAATTGAGGTGACAATCAGAGCTCACATAAGTGTTGTGTCAAGACTGTTATTAAGAAATGTTTTCTTGACAGCATCATCTCATTTCAAGCCTTCTGCTTTCAACAGCGTTTGTTCAAGGTGGTTAGATGTTTAGCAAATGGTTTTCTCATCTGTTTTAAAGTTTTTAAGGTATGAGTCACTTTCTTCTTTGATTCTGAGTTATTGTACACATGTTGAAGCTGATTGATCAGCTTCTCAATGATTGTACAGTTTAAAACTTTGCTTGACTTGATACAAGTCACAATTCAAGGTGTGACCTGACTTAAAGCCAATTCTTCAAGTCAACTGTATAAGTATCAGAACTGCACACTGGCATTGTTGTTCAACATGTTCACATTCAATTTAGCAACAATTTGTTGTAGTCAAGGTTTGAATTCCACTCTCTTTTCTCTAAATCTGAGTGAATCAGAAAGACACTGTTTTGAGTGCTGATTCATGCTCATTGCTGCAACAAGCTGCTTTAAGGTGAGACTGTTTGTACAATTGACTGATTCTTGAGAAGAAGGTAATGTTGCAACAGCTGATGTTGAAATAGCTGTACCTACTGATGTAGTTGATGTGAGATTGTCTTAATTCATCACAAAGATGTAAAGAAGATCTGTACAAGCCTTCATGTTTCACATGTTCTTTTCTGTACAACTCTTCATGCTGTATAATTCTGTTATAAGTATTTGCACTCAAGAAGAAATCTTCTCAGCAACAATCTTCACTTCATCTGTCATAGAGGTTTTTGTGCTCATTCTGCACTGATTTCAACAATTGTACAGCAAGGCCTTTAGTGTAGGCCAGGTTTAAATGAGAATAGTATTTTAATGTCACAGGTTTGCAATGAGACTGACACTCAATTGATAATTTCTAAATACAAGAAGAATACTATAAAGAGAAAAAGAAGAGCTTCATACAGAAGCAAAAAGATAATGTGCTTTAGTCTTAAAGTCTTAGTAAGCAACTAGATCATAAGACCTTAGTATGGGTTCAACTTATGACAGCTACACAGTTAAAATGTAAGAGAAAAATTGCTCACTCAGCTGTCAGTTGACATTTTCAGATGATTTTTGCATCACAGTGTGACAAATTATTTATTCTTTTAGAAAAAAATCAAAGTGTCTTTAAAAGTGTCACAATCATAAGAAAAGACTCAGCCTACCAGTTTTCACCCAAAGTTACACACTCAAAATTTTCAAATATTCAAGAAAATCAACAACTTCACTGTCTGTTGACATTTTCAAATGATTTTTGTGTCACAGAGTCCTCATTCACTCACACTTTCAGACAAAAATCAAAAAGTGTGCAAAAGTGCCCTAACAGCTCAGATCAGCCCAGCCTACCAGTTTGTTTTTTAAAAAGTGGTAGGCTGGGTCAAATCCAGTATTTTATTTTTGTTTACCCATACAAAAAAGCGGTAGGCTGCCCCAGCCTACCGGGGGGAACGGTGTTAGGCTCAGAAAATCTAACAATCTATTAAGTAAAATACTTAACATCATAGCTACTAGACAACTAACTAATCAACATATATTTAACTATTTGCACCTCTTGATTAAACAAAACTTTTATAATGCGAGCCTCATGTAGAACAAGTTCCACTTTGAATAATCAACGGGTGAGCTTCTGTGGTGAACACGAATTTGTCCAAGCTGATGACCTCAGGCGAAGTGAACGTCAGGTAAAGATACTTGAGGACTTCGGCGAAGTAGAAACTGAAGGATGCGTGAGCAATTGGACTCTAAAATATACCATAACACTTACGAGGAGAGATGATTGATCTGTCTCTGGCCGAAAGGCGCATCGACATTGGCTACTTCGGCTACCGCGACTTCATTCGACGCTGTGGCGTTGATGGCTTGAAATATCTCCCAGGCATAGTCCTGCCAGCGAGTATCACCCGTGATGCGCCATGCGTAGAAGATACTTTCGATGCTTTCCGGCCGGAATTCCCAAGTGAATTTTTCGATAAAGTAGCCGTATTTCGCCGCATATTGGCGACGAGCGTTATCGACATCATTGTTCTTGTTGTAGGCGAGGTTGGACGAGTTATACCATGCGAATTCTGTAGAGAGTCAGAAAGGTCTTGTGAAAGAGAATCGATAGTCACATACGTTGCGGACCAATACCTGTGATAGTTGAGTTGTATGTTGAATGGCATCCGTCGGTTACCGCCACGCCTAATGCCAGGATATCTGGTCTATCAAGGTATGCTCCCCCAAGCAACAAATTGCCGCCAGCGAAGCAGGCCTGTTTTGTCAGCGCAGAAATTATACGGGGAAAGTGTTCCTTACGAAATCATCCATAGTGTATTGTAAATTGCCATGTTTGTCCAAATTGCTGAGGAATGTAAGATCCGGAAAATCATATGGATGTAATGCTATGTGCTGTTCAGTTGAATCCACTGCCGTCACCCAAAAATCCTTGTAGGTCGACGTCATGTTGTCGGTTGGCTTGTAGATGTGTGTTTTGATGAGGTACTAACGGTTCAGCAAGCATTTGAATGTGTGAGTGGCATGTTGTGCCTACCTCGAGGAAACTGTCCACTCCACTATGCCAACCGCCGTCATAGATGAGAAATTTACCCGTGTTTGTATTAAGCTCCGTGCCTACCAGTCCGGGATATTTTGGCGGTGGACTCGGGTTGACCAAGTAAGACTCTGCTCGTTTGGCCTTGTCATTGTCATCGTGCATCCCCACCTCGACAAGGAGGGCAGACTCACAATTTGACGAAAAGATTCATCGCCGGTCAAGTCAGAAAGTCGATACCACTCCAGAATAAACGTGCCAGCTTGAGCCGTATTGGTTCCGTTATAGGTCACGTTGTTTAGCGTGTAGTTGGTCATTTTCAACGTCTGCGTCGTAAAATTGACGTCTCCCGCGGGAAGTCCAGTGTTGGTCTTGAATGCGAGCTTCAAGCCGGTAGCCAAACTTTTTGCTTGAGCGAGAAGGACGTCAACGTTGCTCTGGTTATACGAATTCGGGAAAAGACCGCTGGAGAGAAGGTCGTGTGCACTCAAAAGCCTAGCTCATAAGCACGAGCCGAAATAATCGGGGTGACGGATGTCCTACCCGCCAACATAACGGATGTTGATATCGAAGATTTCTACAAGCTGAGTTGATGAGCTGAATTGGTCAGCGGAAAGAATACAGCGCGCACGATCCAGCGTTTTTGTAACTCACGTAAAGTCAACCGTTGCAATATAGCCCAGCTGCTTGGTCACAACGTCGGTCAGATTCATGACGATCGCAGTGTCAATGCCGTCGATGATAGTCATGCCCCAGCCATTCCAATTGTTGACAAACGATCGGTTCAAGGGCAGAAGCTCGTCTTTTCCAAAGGCGTTATTCTCGTACGCGTTCCACGATCGTAGGTAGGCATCTTTGACCGCCTCGGCTCGAGAATTGTTGGCGTTGGTTCCGGGTGGGAAAGGATACTGGATTCGCTTGCATGTCGATGACGATGACGGCGACGACGCTGTCGTGGACCAGGAGGAGGCTGGCGGTCCGACGGTACTTGAGCTGGTTATACAGTCTTCCGTGATGACTGCCGTCGTTGCTAACGTGGTCGCAGCACCCGCCAGAGCCGCAACGAGGGCCAGAACAGCTGACACCCGAAGCAACATTGCAAGAGTCGTCGAATCTGAATTTCTTTTGCGCCTGCCAAGTGTTGAACCACACAGTCAAGATACACTATAGGAAACCAAACTTTCTTACAACTGAACGCCATCTTGGCTGTATTTATACACGCCGATGCTAGCTTGTGAAGGGCAACCAGGCTGACGACGCCATACGATATACAGTACTCGACTCACGTCAGAATCCCCGCACCCTGACTTATGTAGTATGATTTAGTACGCTGCCTGAGGGATGATAAATCACGAGACCGGCTTAACTCCGGACAGTCACTCCTGAACTGTCAATCTTGACTATCTGCACCTGATCAAGGTTAGCCTAGTATCTCTGGCTCAGCAAGCTTTCATCCTCCTCTTGATGCATACTCTACCTCCGCACAGGCACATTGTTCCCCTCTTTCTTCTCTTTCTTCCCTGGGGCCCTTCGTATACCCTGAACCCTGTCAGAGAAATTTAACCCTTGACTTAAGCTTGACTAGACTCTCTGAATGTTTATCAAGACCCTCACTTAGCAAGATGCGAGAGAAGGAGATAAAGATCACAGGGAGGATAAAGATAGTAATAAGAAAAGAAAAGAAAAGAAATCACTGATGATGATGCTAAAAGCGAAAAGAAGAAAGACTCTCCTCTTTCTATCTGATCAAGCTGACGTATTCACAGCCTACACGAGACAAGACAATGGTATCAGCAGTTCATATTCCGCAATACAATTATAAGTAGGATATGAACTCAATTGCTTTGTAAAGTATATTTGGGCGTAAAGACCTTTACTAGCTGCCGAATATCCATGTGTTGACTGTTGGGCAATGAACAGTCTCTTCCGAAGTTCCGGGGATCGTCGAGCTCCGCTATCGGCGACGATCACACTAAGGGATATGCAGGCTATGTACATACAATGTAACGTATTAGCCAGTTATTCGAGCCAGCCATCTAAGCGAGCCACCTAGTCACACTACCCATCCACCTCGTCGTCGTCGTCGTCGTTGTCCACTATGGCCTCGGATCAATTCACTAAGTCAATTCCTGACATTTCCACTCGCTATACCTTAGCCTTAGCTGACTTAGACAATGATCCGTCAGTGTCTCTTTGTCAAATCACTCAGATCTATGGTCTACCTCAATCTATTCTTCAGCACTGTTGAAAGGACAACAATCTGCTGAGACCTTTCATGCACATCATCAACAACTGTCACCTCACAAGAAAGATGCACTGATTAGGTGAATTGATACTATGACAGCCTGAGGGTGGCCTTCATGAATAAAGCAGCTTGAAACTATAACAAAGCATCTTATGAAGGTCAAAGAAGACCTGAATTCTATAGAACAGCATTGGTATAAGAACTTCCTTAAACTACATTCAGAATTCAG
>JAABUP010008863.1_pt1 | contig 12627 bp, 20 predicted proteins | sample 5559201 | NCBI WGS metagenome assembly JAABUP01 (sample SAMN10711887, study PRJNA513373) | rock metagenome | isolation source: Antarctica rocks | place: Antarctica | reverse complement strand
GCCCCGATGCAGAATCTGGGGGCATCGAGCGCGGCTTGGGGCGTGTGTTTGAAGGCGAGCATGTTTAGGAGGACTTGGACGTGGCCTTGGGGTTGCATGAAGCCGCCCATGACGCCGTAGACGCTGTGGAGAGTGTTGTCGTCAGGGTTCGTTATCATGGCGGGGATGATGGTGTGGTATGGTCGCTTTCGTGGTGCGAAGACGTTGGGATGGCCGTCTTGCAGTGAGAAATTCGCGCCGCGGTTTTGCAGTGTGAAGCCGCAGCCTCTGGGGATGATGCAGGTGCCGAAGCCGCCGTAGTTGCTGTTGATGAAGGAGCAGCCGTTGCCGTGTTTGTCGGTGGTGGCGAAGTAGACGGTGTCGCTGTGGTTGTGGGCTGGGGAGCCGTGTTTCAGTTCGTTTGATGCTTTCTTTGGGTCGAATAGTTTGGCTCGTTCGGCTAGGTAGGGGCGAGAGATCATTTCTTCCGTGGGGACTTTGACGACGTTGGGGTCTGTGACGAACCATGCTGCGTCTGTAAAGCCGATGCGGAGGGCTTCGACGACGGCGTGGAGGTATTCGGCGGTGTTGTGGTCTTTCTCTGTAAACGTTCGTATCTTGCCGGTCTTCTCGAGTTCTTCGAGTATGCCGAGGGCCATGAGAGCCACGATCCCTTGTCCGTTGGGTGGGTGCTCCCATACCTCAACCCCGTGGGGAGAGGCGGTTTGACTAGCTTGGCCGTCAAGGCCTTTGGCCTGGGCAGAGCCAACATTCTGACCATTGAATTTGAGAGAGATTGGATTTGTAGGTTCAGACCCGGTTTCTGCGTGATACTTCAGGTCCTCGAGCGTGAGGTGCCCACCAAGATCTTGTACTACTTTGATCAAAGCTTCAGCCACCTGGCCTTCATAGAAACCTGCTTTGCCATGCTTTGCGAGGAGACGAAACGTATTTGCTAGGGTGGGATTGTAGAACAGCTCTCCTGGTCCTGGGGCGCGTTTTCCGTCTGGGGCTTTGCTGTCGCTTTTCAGCATCTCGCCAAAATTTGGTGAGGCATTGCGGATGGTCTTCTCGCTCGCTCTCCACTGTAATTGCTCAGTATCGGCATTTTATCAAACCACTTTGTCTTACAAAGGTCGAAGCCAGCTCAGAGATCGGGAAACCATCCTCCCCCAGCTCAATTGCGGGAGTCAGAACATCCTCCAGTGTGACCTTCCCACTGCCAAACTTCTCGATAGTGTCGACCCAACCGGCTGCAGCTCCAGGAGTTGTCACGGAGTGCACACTCGTCATAGGTATACTGCCACTCTGTCCAGGCTTCAACCCCATATCCTTTCGCATCTGCTCAAGAGACCCGCTCCCTGACGAGCGACCAGACCCGTTCATGGACTCCACCTTTTTCGTCTTCGCATCGTAGAACAGGCAAAACATGTCACCTCCGATACCGGTCGAAGAAGGTTCTGTAATGTTGAGGGCTGCTGCAACGGCCACTGCTGCATCTGCAGCATTTCCGCCAGCTCTTAGTATCCTCTGGCCTGCTTGAGCAGCCAATGGCTGTGTGCATGCTACGATTCCATTGGCGCTGTGAACGACGCTTCGTCGACTTGCAAAGGAAATGAAATCGGGATCAGAGGAGGGATAGATAGCGGAGGCATTGAGAGGCATAGTGAATCTGTTGCTCGCAGGCAAGAGGCAGAGAATCAGGTGACAGAGCTGGAGATATAAGCACTGAGACAGATATGAAAAATAGATTTAGGAGATTGGCAAGCGGAGGGAGAGTGGGGTCAAGCAAGCAGACACGCCCGACGTCACGCTCTCAAGTCACATCATATGTAGCCTCAAATTTTTTCCCAGATTCAATTCTTCCATTCTTTACATGGAGCAATCTGATGTTCGCTGCGGATCCTGTGGTACCATATGGTTAAAAAGGTGAAACACGGAACAGGAAGGTGGTTGCGGTTGACCTGGAAGTGAATCCGGCAAATGCGAGATGACGAAGATCGGTCGACTGCTAAAATTTGAATACAAGCCCACAACGATAGACTCCTTACATCAACAGTAGCATGGTCTTTGCGCGATGGGCGAAATTACGATGTACTACTAGACTTAGCAGGCATCATGCGCACTCATGTCGCCGTACCCAAAGCACTGCAACCACCTCCGCGAATCCCACCATTTCCCCAGCTTTGCTTGGAAGGGCTCGCGCACTTGCAGCCGAGCACGCTCAATTGTCGAAGCGACTGAATGGCGAATATGACACACAATTGGCGAAGAAGGCAGGAGCTCTGTCTGCTGTTGCGGCGACTCTCCAGGGCTGGGACACTGCCAATAACGTTTGTTCTCAATATCTTGCGATGTTTTAATTTGGCTGACATATCCCTAGTCTCTGCCAGAATTGCAACAGCTAATCAGAGACCCTTCAACGGATTCGGAATTACGAGCGCTAGCAGCCGAAGAGTTGAGTGCAACTACGGAAACGCTCTCAAAGCTCTCAAAAGATCTTCAAACCAGCTTGATCCCTGCCCACCCTTTCGCAGAACTCCCATGTCTCATCGAGATTCGACCGGGTGCTGGTGGTGACGAGGCAGCGCTATTCACCGGTGATCTACTGCGAATGTATCAAGCATACTGCAAACAAAACGGTATTCGGGCGAACCTCCTAAAACTTGACTCCGCTGCATCTGTTGACGTGGACGATCAAATACAAGAGGCAGTTTTGGAAATCGAATCACAAGGATCTTATGACCTATTCAGATGCGAGGCTGGCGTTCATCGAGTACAAAGAGTGCCGGCTACGGAGAATAAAGGGAGGACGCATACCAGCGCTGCTTCTGTCCTGGTTCTGCCAAATTTTCCTACCCAAGGAGAGGGCGAGCTGGGCGAGAACAGCTATGATGATCCGTCGAGTGATTACTATGTGGATCCCAAGGACGTGCGAACGGATGTGATGAGAGCCAGGGGAGCGGGTGGTCAGCATGTCAACACAACAGATTCGGCAGTACGTCTTACGCATATACCTACAAACACCGTTGTGGCCATACAAGATTCGAGATCACAGCCCAAGAACCGAGAGAAAGCGTGGCAGATACTGAGAGCAAAGCTTGCTCAAGCAAGACGTGAAGCACGAGAGGAGGAAATGGCACAGTTGCGAGTCAGTGTTGTCGGGGTATCACGCACAGGCCGTGGCGACAAAATTCGAACCTACAATTGGAGCCAACAGCGGGTCACAGATCATCGAAGCGGTATCACGCTGCATAACCTAGACGATGTCCTTGCAGGAGGGGAGGGTCTGGACAAAGTGATGGCCAGTGTCAAGGATTGGCTGAGGACGAAAGATGTCGAGTCTCTGATTGCTGATGAAGAAGCTGCAAGGGCCAAAGCATGAAATATGCCATTTGATGTGCGCTCAAGAAATATTGAAGAAATATGGCCAAATCTAGTCAGGGCCCCAGTCTGGGCGCCATTCCATACAATCTGACGAGTCTATCCTGTGCCCTCATCGAAAATCTAGAGCAAATATCATACGAGGAGCATGTGGCTACTCTAGCTACTCGAACAGTAGTCAGGCCGCTCGTCATTGAAGTCCTTCACTGTACCTGAATCAAGTGTCATCGCTTGACCGTATCTACCTTGAAAACCAGAACAAGGTCTTCTGAAAATCAGATCGCATACTGAATGACTGGGACAGTTGATCCCACGTGCCTAACCTTCTGCTTCCGTCAGCTCTAGAAGGATCACTGATGATTGTGTACGTATTGCGAACGCTTTACTGTTGTGTAACATGATATGAAATCATACCCTGCGACCTATCAGTAATGAGTACAGGCAGCTGGATATCCTCCTTGACCTACGATTCCAGTTATGAACTTCATGACCACTCGCTGGCATATATGGATAAGTGAGACGTTCACAGAATGGACGGCGTTTCACTGCAGATACATTGGAAATTCGCTTGGACGCAGCTGCAGCTGTCAGTTGAGATTTGGACTATGCTAAATGAGTGTTTCTAATCGTGCTCTCTACCCGACACCTTCATCAAGTTTCAATGTATTAGTACTGTACGCTAATCGTTCAAGGTTTCCCCCACTTGTCAAACCTGTCATCCAACGGTTCCAGAACGAAAAGTGATTCCTTTTGTGGGTGCTAATTCGGACGACGCAAAGGCTGATGTGTGACCTGGACTCTCACAGACCAGCCTCGTTCATCCATCCCTTCACAAGACACCTATCGCCATAATCGGTCTTGTCTAAGCCAAGGCTCGCCATCAGCGCATCCCTATCTCGAGTGTATGCCAACTCCAGCTGGTTGCTCGGGAAGCAGGCATCAGGGCCTTCTTCTCCGAGTCGACATTCCTGAGTCCTGGGCCAACGTCTGCCGGTCCCCTCCATGGACGCTCGATGGAAGATTGCCACCGTCGTTACGGTGTCTGTCATTCCTCTGAGACTGAGTTCTTTCGAATAATCAGGTTCCGCTTCTGGTCTGGCAGTGCGACGTGCGGAGCGTTGTACATTCGCAGTCGCGATAGCGTCGTAAACGAAAAGGAGACAGTCGTGGCCTGTTGATTGGGCAAGCTGATCCAAATAGCGGTCAAAGGCAGGCATTTCGAACTTTTCGAAATGATCGACGATCTTCGTCTTGGTGTCGAGCTCCGGGAACATGGGCCTGAGTGTGAGATAAACGATTGTAATCATGTCATCTCTGTTCGCTCCCTTCTCGCCGCGGACCCTGTTCTTGTAACGGAGAAGCTCGACACAGACTGTGAGTATCACAGAATTGGACCAATTTTTGTATTTGCGTTTCCGATCGTCAAGAAAAGCTTGAGTTGGGCGCTCGGTCGGGATATCGAGCTTGAGTGGGGTATCCATTGGAGCTGGTTCTGACATTGTTTTGAAGGGTGTTGGTTGGTTTGTCTTTGAGTGTCTCTAAAGCAGGTGGAGGTATTTGATGTAATAGGTGAAGAGGTTTGACGTTGTGTTCAGGGAAGATGTCGAGTAAGAAGATTGATGGATGAAGGAAATCAGAAAAAGGTGCTCCTCTGCCAGCTCTTGTATTTTTTCCTCAGCGCCGTTGGGAAGGCCCATTTTCCCACCCTTGATGTGATACGTCGCTGCTACGGTGGTTAGGTCTCCACTGTCTCCTTAGCTAACGAATAATCGTCCTCTCCATCGTTTCACTTGCCTTAGACGTCTGGTCCATCGCTCTACGCGCGAAGACCTGTGTTTCAAGGTTGGTCGGTAACCAATTGCTTCGTGCAAAGTCGAGCGAGCGATGGTTTCTGTGACAAGAGATAGCGAAGCCCCTCTTCTTCAGCGCACCGGGTTGCCAATCAGTGCCGTGGCTCACGGTGCCTCTAAAACATTCTATTTATGTCTGGGTGCTCGATTTAGCTCTTACAAGCCCTCGGTAACAGTCCTTGGTACTGGGATTTTCCCTTGTTATGTACCCCTCATGATCCCCCCTTTCTGGATCGGAGGCCCCGCCTCACTGCCATTGGACGAGACATTGGCAAGACTGGCACTGCAGAGTTGAGATATCTCATTCAGTCTCTTTTGAACGAACTCGGTCCTTTGGAGGGTAATGGCATGATTCAATCTCGACACAAGAAAACCTTAGTACACCTTAGCAACAACACTTGTGCCGAGAGCAACACTTCAGATGCAGGTTTAATTCAACCGGAACTCAAACGAAACCGCGTAACTCCGAATTTCACTTCTGGTGCATCCTTCAACTCAAACAATACACTCCCTTATCATACCTCGATTTTGAAACATGGATCCAATTACAACAAGGAATAACTTCGCGGTTGCCAATCGCGTTACATCACATCTGGTCGTCCACCCCGCCGACAAGGCCTTGAATCCACCGGAAAGCTATCTCTTCGTTCAAGACGCTTTGATCATTGCTACTGGCACCTTTTGGACGATAGCATATTTTTGGTACACTCTTCAATGCCGTCGAGACAGGCGTTCCGGGATGCCGATGGCCGCACTGTAAGTCGATGCCACTTGAAGCTGATTCATCTATGTTAGTTTGTCTGAGTACTCGTAGTTGCTCTTTGCCCGCCTGGGAGCTCTTCTACGGTATCGTGATTCCCTCGACGCTGTTCGAACAAATCACCTTTCTGGTATGGTTCTTTGTGGACGTCTTGGTCGTGGTTACAGCTATTCGTTACGGACACAAAACCAATCGTAAGGTGATCGCTTCCAAAGTAATCCTGAGTAACCTCGTTTTGTTCGCTCTCTACTGGCCGCTAGCTGCTTGTTATCCAAACCACTATGCGACCGCCTACTTTACCGGGCTTAGCGAGCAAGTTGTCATCAGCTGGGGAAGTATTTATGACTTGGTTGCTAGTAAATGTACGAAAGGACACTCTATCGAGATCTGGTGAGTCCATCAACAATTCTCAAGATTCTTCCATTCATTAGGCGACATAGGTCCACGCGATTCGTGGGTACTTTCCTGGCAGTCTGCCTCCCCCTATGGCAGTTTGTGAATGTGCCCGAAAATTGGGTATGTGTTGGAAATCCTTGGTTCCTCTCGCTCGTCTTAGCGTGGTTTATCGGCGACCTTCTATATCCGTTCATCTACTACCATGTAGCAACAGAGAAAGTGAAGGACTCCTGATTCTCTCTCTGGAAGAAGAGGATACCTCTGCGAAGGAGTCTTCGAAGGAGGACATATGGTCGATTTACGGTGCCCATGTCTTGGTAGAAGAATCCTATGCTAGCTCAAGGGATTCACACGATAATAAAACATAGCATGACCCATCAACTAACGATCGTGGCGGTCGTGGTGATGATCACTCAACAATTGTCCACCTATACATTGGCCTACATGACTGATAGTCTTTTGAGTCGACCAAACAGCCTTGACTCCCGGAATGCCATCCGAATATTAGCCTTGCAAGCGTACTGTTTGATCTTTCCAGATTCCCCACCATATGTGTGGGTCTATAAGAGCTTATCAGCAGGATGGAATGTTGGGTAACAACACCAAAAGCTCGAGATCTATCCTCCATATGGATAAAGCGAGTAACAGACGTCTCGTAAAAGTAACGTCATGTTATAAACGAAAAGTCAGAAATACAATGTTTAAACAATAATGAGCGCTACGTAAGATTTTTGGAAGTGATGTATCGCAGGATGCACGATGGTCTAGCACGCTGGGTTTGATTATGAACTAATCATCTCTCACACCGGATCCTAGTCAACACACTCATCATCCGCAATGAACATCTCGGCACACATTTCAATGCCTGTGTTGAGCTTACATTTTCATTGGTTCATGTCCTATGGGATGATATGCTTTACAAATCTGAGTCCACTGCCTTCATTCCTCTAGTCAAGAAGTGACTATGTCAAGGGAAGCTCATGAGAGGTTTTTATGAGCACCCATCTCTCCGCAGACTTTAAGTTCATAGTAAGTGTCTACAATTTGTCAATGTTTGCTCCTCTCAATAAGCTACCCAATAATTTCGAGTTTGCTCCTTCCAAAGCAACGTTGTCTACAATCATTCCTTTGACTGTGACTTCCATTGTGATTGCGATACAGAACCATCTCAGCGGAAGGTACGTTACATTTGACCGCTGTATTTCCTATTAGAAGTTCATGGTAGTTCTCTCATCTCAACATCATCGTCAATCCCCAAGACAACTTAATCATATTTATACACAGCACATTTACTGTACAGCCGGCTGACCTATGCCTTTCATCCAGCAAGCATTCCACAATCTAACACTGCTCACTCGAGACCGACGACCGTTTCACGAGCCACGCTTCGTTTCCTGGGTAGAGGACATTTCCATCGTCCACGTGCAAAGACGCAGTCCCACACATCTAAGAACTTTGACAGCTGAGACTTGGCCTCTCGTGGAAGCGAAGCTGTTGCTTGTATACAACAGCCAGCAAGAAGCTTCGGTCTTACACGAGGGAGATCACACTTGATACGTCCAAACAATGATACCCTGGAACAATCCTCCAGGCAATGTTGGCAGCTTCCCGGCCAATATTGGAACATGGGCCATGGAGCAAAACGCTCTCGTTCTGCCCAACTACCCGCAGAATGGCTACCCACCGATACTCCACTCTCAGACGGACTCTCCTCCACAGTTTCACCAACAAAATGCCTCTCAATACCAAACAGCAAGGGTAGCTCAAATGACAGCTCCACCAACGCAGAATATAGGAGTGACTATCAGCCCCAATACAGCTCAGATGTCAACATCAGCAACATGGAACCCCGAAGCATATCTAAACACGATCAGCCCTGCTGTCACCCCCTATCCTCGAACCCGCAGAGAAAGCATCCAGCTCACCGTAGCACTTCACTTGTACTTGGAAGCCATTCCCGGGCCTCTGCTAGACGACTTGACCATATCCCAGATCGTCCATCATCAGATTGCTGGTGCGGAATGGTCGCCGCCTGAAGACACTCTCCTGACGAACATGAATGCTAATCCTAGCTATGAGATCCGCGCTTTGTATCACGAAGTCATTCGTAGCCCTCAGATTTGGGTACCGAGAGCAGGTAGAGCGTACATGGCATGGGCGAGGCTATGTATATACAATGGTGTGCGGCCACAGATGGCGCGGGTGGCACGGATGTGGTGAGATTCCTTTTTCGTTTTGGTGCTACACGGACTTGTTGACTAATGTCGCGAGCAGATGGACTTGAGTGCGGGATTTTCGCTAGGACATTACAGCAAGAAGAATCGGCTTGGATTACCACAGACGGAAGCTTGCCGGACACAGACCGGTATCACGCTCTCAATCTGGAGTACCTAGTTGAGAGAGATTTTACTAGCGCACAGCGATGTAGTAATCAGACTGTTTGTTCTTAGGAGAGTCTGGATACTTCGGCTTGAGGTTCCAAATGAGACCTTCATTGAAAAATCACAACCGTTTTTGTGCAGTGTGCAATCGTGATTGAGGAATCTTTCCAACAGGTCAAGATTACTATCGGATTTCTAACCAAAAAGTCTTATGGTACCTACTATTGAGAACCTTCTTTGTTGCAGACCGTCCCGTTATTTGATCTAATCATGAAAGATTGGGATGATTGGAGTCTCAAATACCGGCTAGCCAGTATTCGAGGAAGCGTTCTTTTGCAGTGCAGTGGCTCGATTTTCGGATCCTTACAGCCACCAACGCTGACTAGTTCGTCATCTCATATGGAGTGTACGGTGATGTTGTCATTTCATAGATGAGAGCATACATCCCGAGGCTGTCTTCACTGCATTTCGTCAGGCCTGGTGGTCCTTTATGAGATACCTTCATCTTCATGTGGCATCATCGAACTCATGTTAGCTTCTCGCATCGGGCTATGTCAATTTCTATCTCATGGATTGAGTGCTTTTGGATTTGACTGTTCAACCCAGCCACCCAGAATCTGGGGTTGATTGACCTCAGTACACTCTCGATATGACTTGGCCATCTTTACAGAGATCTTGATCTCTCATGAAAAGCAAAGGAACCTGCAAGTTGCAGGTCTATTCAATTCATTCGTCGGGGCCAAGCCGCCATCAGAATTCTGAGCCGCGACCATACATTCCAAGGAGTCAATGAGCACCTGCTTTACATGCTGATTGAGTCCCTGCTATGTTCACTGACTCGACTGAGTTGAAATTTAGCGCAAATAAATTCTTGCCAAGCCTTGTTCCGAAATCTAGACCCGACATAGCGTGGCTCGCATCATGGTACAACATGTTCGTGAGCCAGACACTCAAGAGATCAGACCAAAGGGGAGGGCTTGATACTCGAGACGGCATTGTTCAGACTCGAATCTTTTTGGACTCGGGTGCACTGTCCTCTAGCCTTTCAACGAAACGCATAGACCCAGATTCTTGCAAGGAGAGAAATCAACGGCAACATCAACCTGCTGGCATATGACGACCATTCAATCATCAGAACGCGATACAGACAAAAGTTCCAGCGTCAAAGCCGCTTACGCAAACCGCTCCCCCAGCCTTAGACTCGAGCCGCTTCCACCGGCATTGCAGGCATTCGGCATGATACCCGGGATACCTCACCTTCCCCATTCGGCAACCCTTTGAATTTTGGATCACCGAGGCACCAGCACGTGAAGGATTCATAAACGGCAGGTGTTTATTCTGTCCGTGGAGCAATCATGGCTCGCCCCGATATGGTACCTTACGATGGCCCAATCATCGGTCTGCCTGTATCGGACCTGCCTTGGATGATCGGCTATGCTTCCTTACCATGTGGAACTGGCCTCAACATACGGCCTGGACGGCCTGGAGGGGTACTAGCTGCATGATAGTTGATGCTGGCGCACGATGACGGTGCATCTCGTACCTGCCTCAAATCAAAGCTTGGAGATAGCCGGTCGTGATGGAGGCAATAAATACTACGAATCCCCACAGCGAGGGGACGAAGTCTAACGAAGAATTTTCGTCACAGTCTCCAGTCTTTCAAGATGCGTGGCTTCACATATCTCAGTCTCTTGGCTACTGCCAGTGTTGTTGCAGCTAGAAGCGCTCAACATGTTGGGAAGACCCTGCCAGAGATACAACCAAGAATATTTCCAAGATCGAATTATGGATCAGAAGAGCATATTTACCCCCAGATGAACAAGCGACAAGTGAGCGTCAATGCATCGAGTAATTGAGTAACCATCTCTCAATTCGGTGTCCTGAGAACTGATCAAAGTAGAATATGCTGTGGATGGAACTGCTATTCCAGATGTCGACGTAGGTCAATTTCTCGAGCTTTGACCGTTCCCATCGCTGACACGAGAGTAGTTCGATATCGGTGAATCTTACGCAGGTCTTCTGCCTATCTCCTCCAACGCAAACGAAAACCGAGAGCTTTACTTCTGGTACTTCCCATCTATAAATCCACTCGCGGAAGACGAGATCACCATCTGGCTCAACGGAGGTCCTGGCTGCAGCTCCCTCGAAGGCTTTCTACAAGAAAATGGTCCATTCCTCTGGCAATATGGCACTTTCGCTCCCGTACAAAACCCGTGGACATGGGTAAACCTCACCAACATGGTCTGGGTGGAACAACCTGTTGGCACTGGTTTCTCACAAGGGACTACAGACATCACAGATGAGACAGGCGTTGCTTCAGAGTTTCTGGGATTTTTCAAGAACTTTGTGGATACTTTCGGTCTGCAGAATCGAAAGGTCTACATCACAGGAGAGAGCTACGCTGGCTACTACGTTCCTTATATCGCTGATGCCATGCTGAACAAGAATGATACGACATACTATGGAGTCGAGTCGATTATGGTCTATGACCCAAGCACCAGCACAGACGCTGTGCAAGAACAAAGTATGCATCTTTCTTATTCCCAATGAGACTGTTCGCTAATATTTCCCAGTTCCCGCCGTGGCCTATGTCGATTACTTTGCTCCTCTATTCTCTTTCAACGCGTCATTCATGGATTTCCTTCACCAGCAGGCGGACTCTTGTGGATACACCTCCTTCCTCAACGATTACCTAGTCTTCCCACCAGCCGGGCCCCTTCCTGACCCTCCAAAGTCGAACTATACAACTGGCTACTGCGATGTCTGGGATGCTATCTATCAAGCTGTCATCCTCATAAATCCCTGCTTCGACATTTACCAAATCGCCACCACTTGCCCCCTTCTCTGGGATGTTCTAGGTTTCCCAGGATCGTTCGACTACTTGCCAGATGGAGCAACGATTTATTTCAATCGCACGGATGTGCAGAAGGCCATCAACGCGCCGGTCGAGGAGTGGATGGAATGCACTAACAACGATGTCTTCGTCGGCGGTAAAGACTCCTCCCCACCGAGCGGCCTATCAGTCCTTCCCGGTGTCATCGAGCGCCTCAACAAGACCATCATTGCCAACGGCACTCTTCTCATGATCCAGAACATGACTTGGAACGGCGCTCAGGGTTTCACATCAAAACCATCGGATGAATTCTTCGTACCTTATCATACTCAAGACAACCCGTCCACACTTGCCGGTGCTGGAGTCTTTGGCACAACCCACACCGAGCGCGGCTTGACTTGGGTGGAGGTCAGTCTGAGTGGCCACATGGTCCCTCAATATGCGCCTAGTGCTAGTTACCGCATGGTGGAATTCATGCTGGGGAGGATTGGAAGTGTAACTGATACGAGCTGTTTTACCACTGATACAGGATGTACAGATGGGGCTGGGACGAGCAACTACACGCTGATGACGTAGAGGGATGAATGCATGAATACGACACAGCTAGGTTGATGCTTTAATATGTACATAGAAGCTGGACAATGCTTTAGAAAGTCAAAATTCTCAAATGCTTTCCTCCATGCTGACTCTCGTTATGATAAACGTCGAACTCTTTCCATAATGTCAACCCATGCAGTATGGACGTTCCGAAAGTCGATCACATGGCACAGCAGACTCAGCCTTCAATCCCCACGTCGACTTATATCCTAGAGAAACTCAATTGCGAATTCTCACTGGTCACAGCAAAAATGGCAGATCAAACAACTCGGCTGTGGCCGTGCAGCTTTGCATGGATGAAGCCCTGCATTTCTCTTGTCTCCTCACAGCGGCAGCTATTCCTATTTCACGGCCAACTAGCGAATTTCGATGATGTTCCTGCAAGCCAGAATCTTACCGACAAATCTATTGGAAAAATCGTTATTTTGTTGGACGGTAGATGGTGCT
>JAABUP010008862.1_pt1 | contig 12631 bp, 13 predicted proteins | sample 5559201 | NCBI WGS metagenome assembly JAABUP01 (sample SAMN10711887, study PRJNA513373) | rock metagenome | isolation source: Antarctica rocks | place: Antarctica | reverse complement strand
CGAAGCGCTTTGTAGAAGATGAAGATTGAGAGAAGAATGATGACGAATAAGCTGAAAATTTGTCAGTGAGGTTCTACGTGTTCATGTAGATAACATGTGACTACGATGAAGATATCGCTAGGGTTTTGACTTACGAGAGTAGGTTCGGAAGAATGTCGAACATCGTCAATCGCATCAAGTTCGATAAGAATGATTGATTCGCTTCTTCTTCTTCTTCTCGCTGACAAACGTCGACAAAGCACAAATGTTACAAAACAATTCTTTAAATGCTGATAGATCTACGAAGTTTTGACTTTGATGAGTGATAAAGCTTTGTTACTGCGAATACTATGAAATAGCTGAAAGTATCTACTGGGACACATCAAGTCACGAAGTCGACGACTTTAAAGTCAGCGCAAGAAGTCATATCTGAAGAGATGTGCCATAATTTAAGAGGTTGAGAGAAAGCATGTTTGAAAGAAAGAATCGTCATATCTAGAGTGAGATGCCTCATTTTGAAAAGGCGAGAGCCGTCATATTTGAAGAAGATAAAGAATCATAAAGATACAGCAAAATCATTCAATTTCTTTCTCGTTAACTTTGTATCACAGAAAGTCTCAGAAAATTGACTTACAGCATCAATGAATCAGCTAAACATCGATCGCGCGAATGCTATGTCATATGAATTCTTTCATACTTCACCTTTTTCTCTTCAACAAGATCTCAATGATAACGATCGATTCATGAAAGCTTATTCGCTCACTTCTTATTCTACGCTTTACAACACAAACAAGCGATTATTTTTCGCGTTTGAAACAGATGACAACATAATATTCACGACGAAATATGAAATCAAGCGAAGGGAAAGAAACTTCGGCTCATGTCATCACTTCTTCAACATTCCTTCATCTACTAGCCTATGCCATTCTTCGCCGACTTCATCTTTGAATGTCTCATCGACGAAACTTAAAAGAGTGTTAGAGTCAATATTTAATCAAGTTGATTGATTAAAGATGACATTAGCGATAGTCAAGAATCGAGCGTCGTCAATTTACTGCGAAGTCATCGAGAAGATATTGCAGACACAAATACATCAGCTTGTAAAGATCGAGATCAAGAATAAGTATGAAGGGGATGAGAATACGAATAAGCACGAGAATGAGAATGAGAATGAGAAATATGTGTATGTGTACGAGGACGATGATGACAACAATGACGATGACGAGAATGAGAATGAGAATGAAGATGAAGATGAAGATGAAGATGAGAATGAGAATGAGAATGAGAATGAAGATGAGAATGAGTATGAGGATGAAGACGAGAATGAGACTGATGACGGCGATGAGTACAATCGAGTGTAAAGAGAAGTAAAATAGGCAAGAAGAAACAAGAAAATTAAAGCGAAGAATTAAAAGTGAGTTGACAGTAAATGTGCAAGCTACTATGATCGTATCTGTTTTAGCCTTTGACATTTGCTTTTGCAGAACTTGTAATCGATTTGCATAATCGAGACTTTCAATGTATCTATTGTCGAACATCACAAGCGTAACATTGATACTGCAGGATTGATCTATTCATCTACTGCAATTCAGAGCTTAATGCTTAACAGAAGTTTAGTTCATTCTTTGAATCAAAGAGACTTGAGAATCAGCACAAAGTGTGTAGAGACTTCTAGTGAGTAAGCAATTCTAGTAAGTAAGTAATAAAATTACGTATAGAACTGCGTCACGACCTCAAAAAAGCGAGACACTAGCATTCAGAAATTGCTCATAACTGCACTCGAAGAGTACTTTCTTGACGAGTACTTCTCTTATGAGTATCTTCCTTCATTTTTGAACTCTATCTTTGAAGAGTACTTTCTCTGATAGTACTCCTTCGACGAGTACTTTCTTCAAATTCTGTGAGATTTACCTCTGAAGTACTTTCTTTGATAGTACTCTCTCGACGAGTACTCTCTTCAGATTTTGTGGGATTTACCTCTGAAGTACTCCTTTTGATAGTACTTTCTCGACGAGTACTTTCTTCAGATTTTGTGAAATTTACCTCTGAAGTACTCCTTTTGATAGTACTTCCTCGACGAGTACTTTCTTTAGATTTTGTGAGATTTACCTCTGAAGTACTTCCTTTGATAGTACTTCCTCAACGAGTACTTTCTTTAGATTTTGTGAAATTTAACCTTGAAGAGTACTCTCTTTGAATAGTACTTCTCTGTCGAGTACTTTCCTCAATTTCTTGAGATTGTTCTTCAGAGAGTACTCTCTTGAATAATATTATTCCCTTGGTAAGTACTTTTCTCAATGCGTTCATTCAAGAGTAAGTTTTCGAACTGTACTTCTCTCACGTCTCTCTTCAAAGCTTACTCTGTCATTACAGCTCAGTTTACATCATTTTGAATAGCATCAGCGTCGAAGAACATTTATTTCAAGACATGAAGGTTTGAGAGATTGAAAAGTATGTCAATGACTTGATTCTGCTTCTAAACCCCCTTTTCACTTAATGGTTAAAACGAGAATCGATCTTCAACTTATTTTCTCGTCACAGAACTGAACTCTGTTTCAGCAATCTACAAAAGAGATAAAAGATTTCAGCCAATCTTGGCTGCTATCATCGCACATAAGACGTGAGATCGAAGACACTTCGAAATAAACTTCTTGGGAAGAAAATCGTTCTTTGTCTTGTCAGCCAGATATACTGAGTTAGCTAGACTAGAACGGAAACCTGCATTTTTCAATTTCTTCAAAGAGCTGTTCTGTGTAGCGATCAGAAAATCTTTGATATCGAAGTTATTCTTTCACTTATTCGCGTTCTTTAGCGCGATAGAATGAGAATTCAGAATGAATGTTTCAGACTTCATTAACTTCATCATGACGAATTCGAGATTACAGACGTCATTGCGTTCGCTTTTCAAGATGAGTCTTCTGTCATTGATAAAAGACTCGTCGATGTTGACTGAAGAATATTAGCAACGATCGAGTCAGTTTCAACAAACTTATCAATCTTCACTCTTTCTTCGAGATTGAGAAGTATCGTATCGCAGCTGAAAGCGTCATGATAATGGGAAAGCTTCTTGTGTAGGTAAGAGAGATTGTTCAGCATCTTTTTCTCGACAGTGAGCAAATTCGAAGTGAAGCGATCAAAGCTAACTTTTATCTTCTTGCAAATTGCTGCTATCTGAAAGACTTTCAACGGGTCTTGCAGTAGACCAATGATGTGTCGTAGAAAAACATTCATTTGTTCATAGATGATTACGATATCATCATTGTCTTGATACATGTCTCTGATTTCGACAAGCTGATCACTGTTGAAACTTGATATTCGATGTACGAGACTGTTATCAACTTTCTTGACTCGTTTGATTGCGACGAAATTACATTTCTCGCTGTTGTCTGAATCAATAATGGTCGATCCCGCTTGGTCACGAGTCATAAGTTCGTTGTATGATACTTGCGAAAAAGTCTCAATAGATCGTTCGATTTTCTCTTTTTCAAGTTTTGCAATTTTACTCTCATCTTTACTCGAAAAGACTGAGTCTAATGAAAAGAAGCTGAACGAATCTTCTAGAGCGCGCTTTCTTGAAGTCTGAATGTCAGACGAGATACTCGAGCTGTATTGCACAGAATTCTCAGCAACAGTCAGCAAGAAGTTGTCGATCTGAGTTAAAGATCTGTGTTCTTCAGGCATGGTTTGAAGGTTCGAAATCGAGGTCAGAAGAAATCATATATCGCTGAGAATTTTCTTGACTTCATTTCTGAAGTCATTCTGGGTCAAAGCTGAACCAACGTGCAGTCGAAAGTGAATCAAAAAGCAGTCAAAAGTAGATGTCAGTTGTTTCTGAGATCGACTGACTTATGTCATCAGACACTGTTCATTTATGCGTCAGATCATCTGAAATAGAACATATCGTTCAGTCAGAAACGTTTAGTTGCGTGTTTCGCTGATGATTTGTAAGGCGACAAAATCAAGCATCAATAAATGCATCTTCAGTATAATTTTAACGCAACATCATCAATTTAGTCAAACGTTCTTCAATTAATTTAAATGACTCACTATATAATGCTATTGAGAGCTACAATGTTCTTCTACGTGTTCATGTGAACGGTCAGAGACGTCTTTTTCATTCAGCTGATTGATAGTCAAGTTTCAACAATCTTACTCTCTGATTCAAGCGCGATCGAACGAGATCTTGTAATTCATCTCGAACTTGTTCATTTGCAAAAACTAGAGTGATCGTCAGCTCAAGACGTTTTTCAAAAGCTTCATAATCTTGTCTGTAACTAAAATCTTCTCTTTGTTCTTTTCTGATTTCAATCTCACTTGATCTTGCAATAAAATCTGAAGATCTATTACATCGTTGTGATAAGCGACGCGTCGATGCTTCTCAACGTACTGAGGGCTGAGAGCAAGTCGTTCGTTCTTAAAAAATAGCGACACGTGAAGCATCTGACATCACTAGTTTCGTCAATCTCATACAAGGCACTTCTCGTAAGCATTTGACTTACATAATCATGATTCAAGATATTCTCTCTCAGAGTTCTGTTAAGCAGCTCATTCGTCGATTTCTCATCGTTTGTCAACGTCAAACACTTTCAGCAATCAAGAAGTCTGAGATGCTCATCTAGATTCTGTAGTTGCCACATCATATGAATGTTGCGTGTGCAAATCTCTGAAAGATTGAATTCTTGTATCAGTTCTTTGAGGAAAGGCAACTGTGCCGCGATCTCAAATTCGATGATCATCATCAAGACTTTTTCGTAGTTCTCAATAGACACATTCGAGCTGTGTGACTCACTGAAGAAAGCTATGCGGAGATCAGAAGACTTCGAGCTAACTCGAAAATTCTCGGCGTCATCAAAATGACTCTGATCGATTTCATCTGCTGCGTCTATTCGCGATTCATTGATCTCTTTCACTTCTCTTAAAGATACATTCTCTTCTTGATGTTCATCGACGCGATTGAAGAGCTTTCGCGTGAAGTCGTCTCTCGATTCTATCAAGAAATCTAGACTAGAGTTTTTGCTCTCGCTTCAGAAGACAATGATGAAAGAATGACTCTGCAAGAACGATCACAGACTGATGAATGAAATTCAAACGTTAACGTATTGTTCGATCTTGACTTTTCACAGTTGAAGAATAAAGATTGTCATTCTCACGGCGTCATTTTGTCTTGCAATCAAAGCTCGAGAGCAGTCACGATGAAGAGCGACGTTTCTATATAGAAGAGCCAAGCACTGCATCACAAACATGGTCAGAAAAGTGCAATCGAAAACGAGTAGATATAGATCTGAAAGTTTCATGCTTGACGAAAGATGTCTTCAAAGAGCGTAAGCTGCGACAAAAGTCAATGTCTGATGACAGCGAAGAAAGAGTTCATAGAAAATCCGACGAAACAAGTGCGAGAATAGAAGAAGTAGCGAGATCATGAATATGATTGTCTGTATTAGAGATTAGCAGGATTTAAATTTCTGAAGAGCACAACGATCAACTATCAGTTCAAACAACGATTCGAAATCGCTTCTGCTAAGACTTGACTTATCAGTCATGTGAATGATGACGTGAAGCAGATCAAGAAGAACGAACATGATTTCTGTTGATGCATGGAAAAGACGATACAGAGGCAGCGAAACATCGAGCAAGTCGCAAATAAAGCTCAAGTGAAATTCAAAATACGTCGGCATCATGTTAATTAGCGATAAGTTTTCCGCGCGAGTAGTCGCTTCACTCGCAGTAGATATCTTGAAGCAAGTACAAAAGACGTTGCCTTCGAGATAAATCAGTTGAAAGATCATCTGAGCACGAGTTCAAGGTCTCAAAAGACGATGCCGTCATAGAAGCAGAGAATATACAAGATGCTTTCGCAGCAGTGTGTCGCAGAGTTTAATGAATCGACTCAGACGAATTAGAGAGTGAATGATAAATAAAAGAATAATGCAGTCGCTCGCGACAATAGCATAGAACTGCGTCACGTTCATCTTCTTTCAAATAGATTGAAGATGTCAACGAAATGCTATAGAACGTAGTGACTTAAATTGTCTTGTTGTAAAAGCATCTACTCTGAAAGAAAGAAAACAGAATGTGAACATTTCTCGACAGCATCAAGAGTTGTTATATCCTTGTTTCTTAAAGAGAGTCATTAAACATGACAGAGAAGTCGTTTTTGGCTTCATCGAGCTCTCGATACAAAATCAAGAATAAACACGACTATCACTAGTAGAATTTGAGAACAATCTCAAGGGGGAAAGTGAAAAAGAGTGAGAGAGACAGCGATATAGAGAAAGAGCAGACTGAAAGCATAGATCTGAAACACAAGCATAAAAGAAGAGTGGGAAGAGTACAAGAGAGTATCGCGGCTGATCTTTCACGCATTCAATACTTGATGTCTTCGTGTTTAATGTTGATCTGCTTTACATATAAGAATCTCTGACAGGAAGAAGTCATGAAGAGTGTTTTCGCGTCACGATGAAAAGTCTATCGACTAAAGACTTGCAGATATTTCGAGAGAAAAGCAGAATGTTCTGCGAATCGTTTCAAATATCACTTGACAAGCTTCAAGCTGAGAAGCTTCTCGAGAACTTAAGACAGCGCAACGACAAGGATATCGCTAGATTGCTGAACGAGTTTAGTGCGAAAGATCAGCGCCTTGAACCAGAAAATCACATGCTCGCGCTAGTATCTCGGTTCGCTCTGCCTCAACTCAGTCGCTCAAGTGACAACATTTTTGAAGAGTCACAATGATTTATCTCGAAGTCTACTCTACAAGTTCTACGCGGAGAACATCTTCTGAAAGCGACGCGCAAATTCTTTAAAGGGAGCAACAGATGATGAGTGGCGAATCTATATTCTGAAGGTAGAAAAGTTCGCTTTTGACTTCGAGACGAGTGCATTGACAAATTCAGACATTAGCTCTCAGATGAAGAACGATCTACGAGAACAGAATCTCAACTTTTCGAAAATCTATGACGAAGACATTGTTTGTCAAATTCGCATATCTATCCTGAGTGACGATGCGACGAGAAGACGAAAATGGCTCGTCAAGTTTTCAGAAAGCAAGCAGAAGTGTCTTCTGCGACTTGAGACGTTGTCTGAGAAGTTTGTAGAAAGTCTGAATGCTCTAACTTCATTCGCAGAACTATGATCAGCCGTACAGATAGACATCTTTTCTCGACTCTGTAATTTACACTGCTCTGAGGTTCGTGACTCTTTCTCAACAGCCTTTTCTTTTCTAAATAAATGATAAAGGAACTGACTCGCTGTCTGCGTCAAGTGAACAACGCTTGAACTCGAATTGTTGAAAACAAGAAAGACGATCAACTTCGACTTGATGCAAACACGGTCGCTATACTACGAGATCGATGTCTCTTCGGATTGACGAAAGATCGCGCGTTCGTTCAAATGCGAATGCTTGTCGATGATATCTTTCTCGTCATCAAGACGAACGGTCAACGATCAGCGATCTTCGATCGTATATGCTCGATAGAGTATGTCATTTCGTCAATTCATTTTGTTGTTGAGAATACGAAATATCTTGAGTCTGACGTCAGAATTTTGAAGAAGCTTCTATCAAACAAAAGCAAAGACTCGATATCGCAATAATTTCGTGCTCATCACAACGAACAAGCAAGCATGAAGATACAGATCAGTGAATTTGTCTTCGAGAATCGAATATTACCTTCTGACGACTCTTTCTGATCATCGTATCGACAGGTCTGACTTGCTGCTCTTCGTCACTTTCTCGTGATGAACGGTCAAGCACTTTGAAAAGACACTGCTCAACAGAGCAGTTCAGATTTCGAAATAGAGCAGCGATGATGACACGAGCTCTCTTCTCTCGCGTCAGAGAGCGAATATCGTGAGCTACGTCGAAAATACTCTGATCGTAAAGCAGCGGATGCCAAGACGATTGAGAACTGCGTGCGTATCATTCTGCCTTCAAAGTATTATCAGATTGATTCGAATCGCATGTGTCGAATAATACAGCTCAATTGTCAACTCATTGACGACGTTTCATACGTTGAAAGAATGAAAGTGACTTCGGAATTGACTTCAGATCACGATGACTGCGAATCGAATATTTTCGATCGATGCGATAGATCACGCGATCATTCTTTTCAAGCAGATGAGAAAAGTCTCTTTCTGAATCACATTTATTCGATCTTTTATAGCACTCTTTTCAAATGCTATCTGACATTCTTTGACATCAAACGAGACTTCTTTCACAGCTTTTTCGACTCAGAAGCAGACGATCTGAATCAGCGATTGCATCTCGAGAGATCTCAGATTGGTATTACCAAGAATCAGGATGTGGTGACGGGAAATCAAGATCATGTCATCAAAGATCAAGATGAGATGATGAGAGATCAGAATCATGTCATCAAGAATCAGAATGAAATGATAGAGAATCAAGATCAGATTATCAAGAATCAAAATGAAACGACAGAGAATCAAGATCACATCACAAAGAATGAGAAGATCAGCGTCGACACACTTGTTCTCTATAACGCGGAAACGCAATTGACGAGCCAATCTTCGTTGACGTTAGAAGAAATGTCAGACACAATGAAAGATAACGTCGATCAAGAGAAAGAAGATCAATCTCGATCTTCTATGAGAGAATTCAAGCAGCAGAATCAGAACGATGTTATCTCTTTTACGAAGATCTCGCGACTGCTCTTCAAAACTCGAATGAATAAAAAGAAGCATCTGTTCACGATGCTTTCGCTCATGATCGACAATAGATTTCATAAGCGTCAAGTCGACTCACTCAACAAGCTCTCTATGATCACTGTTCTAGAGTTGTCTTATGAGTCTCGATTCGTGACGCGAGATAATGACAAACGACTTAAGTTGACTGCTTCTACTAACATTCTTGAAGATGCTCGTTCAGAAAAACTTCAGGCGATGCTCAAGGTTCGACAGCTCAATGTTCAGAAGCTAATTCGTCAATTCGAGAATTATGAAGAATCTGAGAAGAAATTATGAAGATCGAGAATTCGTAAACTCAAGCAAATCATCTTGCAGATCATCTGCACAGGCCTGACTGAATGATAATCAAATGCGTTTCGATTGCTTTTTACTTTTGTCATTGCTTGACTTGATAAACTGTAGCACTACAAGCGTTCATCTTTTCTTGCAAATTTCGAGAACAAAAAGCAGTTCGTCGTCAATATTGCAGCGTCTGTATTACCTCTGCTACCTTCTTCACTCGTTCGTCAAAGTCTGTGATAGACAATTCGAGAATCACTGTCAGTCTCTTAAAGTGATTGACTTCAGCAGCAAGCTTTCTCATCAACATTTCTTGAATCTTCAGCATGCATTCTTTCATGTCGAGTGATTTTAAATAATTCGATTTCGAAGCAGATAATACCTTGAGTCATTCTTGTCGCTTCGTCATATTTTGATGACGCTGCTCTTTCTCTTTTTGACTTTCTTCAGCTTGACTGCTCTGGAATTTTCTTAGAAAACGACGTTTATTCTCGTTTTCTGTCGTGAAATTATTTGATTCTCTACTTGCATTGAAACTAAATTTCATGAACAAATGAGAAATTGAGCGCAATAGATAAGTATGCGATGACTTTGTGAAATCTGACATGCTGAGATTTTGAAATTAGATGACCAAGTTGCTATATACAGCTAGAACTTCGATAATAAAAATGAATGAAACGTAATTGTATTCGAAAGTATGAGTTGTGTTAAATAATTCATGTCTCGTGATTACTTCACGATCGATTCTATTCATCTGTAACTTCGACATTCTTCAGCATTCACTTCTTGCTCTGGCATTCACTTCTGATTCCTGTTACAATTTGCGATTCTTCTGTCGATTACGTTCTCTAGTCGTGCTTCACATCTATATCTGAAGCATCTTCTCTCAATTTGAAGCATTCACCTTTCATACGATTCTTGAACTCATGTTCTTTTTGTTTTCGAGATCTGGCATCGCAATTAGCATTTGTGCATCAGAAGTGCGCTCTCACTCTTCAAAAAAATAAGTCAGAACTACGAATTATCATTGAATTGCTACAGAGCATCTTTCTTCTTCAAATCTGATTCTCTTGTGCTTCAATTCTCGCTTTCTTCTATCTTGATCTTGACAAGATTCACTTACTTGCATTAAGATTTATATGATTGATTAAAAAGCAAGAGTTATCAATCATCGTAATATAACTGACATACAACAGAGCTAAATTTGAAATAACTAAACATTTCAAAATCTCGAGGGTTCTCAACGTTCTCACGATCTCTGACAGTCAGAAATTGTTTCCTCTAGAGCATTCTGAAAGTGTGCCCTCGCCTATAATGCATGACGATTTACTTCACTACTATGTTCAGAAACATTCTTCAAAAGAATTTTCCTTCGACAACTATGAAGACACTTTCAAGTAATCGCTATCGTTCTGCTGCTGAAAAGTCATTCGAGATCATCTTCACAGCAGACATCTTTGACTTTGATGTCACATTAAACAACTCACAAAATCAGAATGTCACATCAAGCAGTTCGCTCTCTGAGAAACAGCGTCAACGGCAAGATACAAGTCACACTGAAACATCAAAGGCTGCATCACGCAAATCTGCTTCAAATCGTCATGCGATATTGCAGAATTCTGTATTAACGCAGCGACTATCATCGATACATTCAGCATTTCGTCCGCGATCAATCTTCGACAGAGCGAATGATGTTATTGCTCTGAACGATCGAATTGCAAGAAACGATGAAACGACATTCACTTACGAGCAATTGTCTCACAGACTACGAATATCAAAGCAACATCAATCTACTACTTCAGCGAAACGCGTGATAGAGCTTACGCGGACAAATGACTATTTACTGCAAGAGTTGACTTACTATAAAGATACTCAAGCAGCTGATATGAAGTTCTTCGAGAAAGTGATCAAGACGCATGCAGATTTGAAAGACGCATTGAAGGAAAGATCTCAGAGGCGAGCAAACGCAGAATTCACTTTATTGAGCTATTGAAGCATTGATTTTGATGATGACAATGTGAAAGATACTGTTTTTTAATACATGCTTTCTGTTGTTTTGTAAGATAAACAGTTGAAGACTATGATAGTAATTCAACACGCAAAATCAACTCTCTCATTGCTGACATGATTTCTTCTTTACATCAGAAGTGACTTCTTCGATCTAATAAAGATGATAGTGTTCATGTATTCAGTGCTTCTTTCTGACAAAGTAAAATGTCACTTTCTTGTGTGTCACTTCTTCTCTTCTGAATCTCGTTTCAGGATTGTAAGCAACACGAATCATAATCACTAAAATGTCATAAGTATCATCAGCGACACATGGCGTAACAGTGAGTAAATCTTATGATCATTCTTGCTAAAAACTATGTTGAAATTCCATCTACTGTGTACATCTTAGAGGCATAGCATCCTAAATTGAATGACATAGTATTCATTCTCTTTCGCGATTCTTTGAAGCTAAGCTCACGAAAAGAATTGCGGTCTGATTCTAATATTCAGAGGTATTCAGGATAGAATGCGACATTCATATATTATTCTGAAGTATAGATTCTCGTCTTGAAGGTATATATCTTAGATATAACTCTATAAAGAAACGGTCATATCATTCTTCTCTGTTCTAATGGCGAAAATTAGAACTGAGCGACATATTGTTCGAGAGAAAGCCCGAAAACGAACTCAAAGCCTCTTCAGAAAGGCAAATGAATTGACGCAGATCGCTGACGCAAAAATCTACGTCGTCATAAATCGCAATGATAAATATCAAATCTACAAATCGACAGATCAGTTCGAGTGATCTTCATCAGAACAAGAAATGATAAGATCTCACGACGCAACGTTGTCTACAATGCTTGACAATCACAATAGAAGAAGCAATATTCTATTTCGAGACATAAAGATTCAGCGAACTTTGAGTCTGTAAAGCGCGAAGTCAAAAAGCAGAGAAAGAAGAAAGAAACTCAGTTTGAGAATCTGATCAGACCTGAATTAGAAGATGACAGTCATTTCATTGACAATAAGCGACGCATTTTCTTCATTTCCAATTCTTCAATATTGCAGAGATCATCAATTGAAAAGTTCTCTTTCTCGCGTCAATCTTTATCGTAGATTATGTATATCTCATTTATCTGAACTATTATAAAAATCTCAAATGCAGAGTTCTACTCTGAAATCAAAAAACATCACTGACGAGTCAGTACTCGTACATTCTGACTTCTATAAATTTCAGATGACTTCTAAACTTGAAAAGTGTGCCTGATTGATCAAAGCCTCTTCTGACTCTCTTGCACTTTGTGTTGACACGTAGAAATATAATATATCGTCTGAGCCAGAGAATCTTCAAGAAGTCAATGTCGAAGACACTGCTTTCAAGAAAAGAAAGTCGAGATAGATAATCTTCGCACACATGTTTGTGAAGTCTACGATGAGACGTTCTTTGAGCAGAAACATCGTTTTGCGAGATAAAATATTAGAATGAGTCACATGATTGCAAGATGATTATTGATGATCTGAAAATTCACATTCACATCTATTTCACAGAGAAAAGATGTTGTTTCACGCAGGTTTTAGAGATCATCTTTAAGCTCAGCTAGTGCAGTCTGATGTGACGTGCATTTCACGTGTTCTAAAACGTCATTTACTGACATACATCTGAATCTTAAATAGCATTCTTGTA
>JAABUP010008861.1_pt1 | contig 12632 bp, 15 predicted proteins | sample 5559201 | NCBI WGS metagenome assembly JAABUP01 (sample SAMN10711887, study PRJNA513373) | rock metagenome | isolation source: Antarctica rocks | place: Antarctica | reverse complement strand
ATCTTATATAACTCTCTTAGATTTTGAAGACTCAGAATTTTGAAAATATGTTGTGCTAGTTATTTCCTGTCATGAACATGTTGAGTTTTGGTGGTAAACAGGCCATTCGCGAAGACTTTTGACGTAGAACTGTAGGGTGATTGCCGTCATGGCAACGATGATAATCGGAGCAATGCTTACGGAATGAATTTAGACATCTCATACCTTTGTCACTCAGTGATTGACAACACCACGGTTCAAGCTTAGTGAGAATACGCTACCTCCACGAATGTTTTTGAATTTGATGGTCGTGCTGTACGCCATTAATTGCTCGTAGTACTCTTCATGGGGTAGCCCTTTAAGAAATTTCAGACTATAGCAATTTCATCTACCAAGCAATCTCCTCTCTTTCTAGTCTTCCGCTCATATAATAAGTCCCCGACCGAGACCTACAAGAACAATGAAGTCCAGCTCCGCAATGCTATCACCATCCATGGAAATCAGAAGACAGCGAGTCTCCTGGTGAAGTTAGTCAATCGTTATCCAATCTTTGAGGGCATAGGATCACGTGGTTCACGCACCAGAAAACTAGCTGCTGCAAATACTACTACTCGATAAGTGGCACAACCAGGACGCAGAGCGGGCACACTGAGTCAACCTCGGCGAATTAAGGGATCGAGAGATACTAGATGTCGAGTTCGATAAGATGTATAGCTAGGGTAGATTAGCCTGGAGCACGGGACTAACTCCTTTCAGGTTCTAGGTTCCTGTCGTCTAGAAGAACATATATAATGGCCTGACACCCGAAAGAGCAGGGTCGGGTCCATATCCGTGGTTTGAACAAGGTATCAGTGGTGACAGATGCCTATCTGATGCCACTGCGTGGAGATATCACAATAGCGGTCCGGGGCTGTATAGGTATCCATACTGGAGCTCTCCAAGTCAAGATATCATCAGCAGCTGCTATACTTATTCCGCGGCCTAGGCTCACTATCAATCCCGATTTTTGACCTCTACTCACTGCGACTTCCACTTTGCAATGCTGCTGGGGGTCTCCATGGCCATCGCTACATAATGATTTTGTAATCATCATGCATGGCCAAACCTTGTCGAAATCGTTGTTGATAGCTCTGCCCTTTCACTATTCTTGACCACATGCTAGGCACTTTTGCAACACTTGACCGTGGCGATTGTGACTCTGGGCGGTCCGTCATTGCTGTCATCATCGTTGGTCTGTATGGATCTACTCCAACATGTAGTTAGTTGATCCATTGCAAGCAACTTTTACAAGGCTGGTATAATATCTGGAGGACCCCTCGTCACTCTTCAATCCATGATCATTAACTCGTTGCCATTCAACGCTACGCAAATAATACATGGGGACCTTCACATTATCTTTCGCTTCATCATAGTCAAATTGTCGCAAGAGCTGTCAACACCTGAGGGCACCCTTGCTACTCTATCTTATAGTTCTACCTCCTTTCATTATTCGTGACTGCGAAATCTCCCCTCAAAGTGCGATCTGAAGGTTTTCTGCCTTTATCAATGGAATCTTGTGCATAATCCTTACGGTATCTTACAGCTGCTACTTCTGTATATCGTACTCTCATTCTTCATATACATGACCTTGCATCAGATCCGTTCATCACACCAAGAGCAGCAATCCACCCAGTCCTGAGCCATCGGATTCAGAGTCAGGCAGTAAGAAACGCCAGTGAGGAGATGCTGTTAAAGTCCCACCATCGACCCATGGTGCTGGGCATCGTGGTCTGGTGGTGCTCAGTATGCATCGGGTATATAATCTTCCGCAGCTCCTTCTGATATTGTTACTAATACAAATCATTACAGTTGCTGAATCTCAATCGACGAATCCAAACACCCCATCCAACAACAACTTCTCTGAAGACTGACGAGGACGACAAACCAGCTGAGCTTGAAACAACTCCAACTGCCAATTCGGTATAGAGCGCCTCCAATTCGTCGTATTCCTTCCGTAGTTTGCTGTGAGCTAACTCGAGGCGTGCGTTGGAGGGTTTGTTTCGGTTGGAGGCTTCAAGGACACCTGCCATAGCGTCTGACAGTTGTTTACGAAGGTCTTCGACTTCTTGCTTGTAATGTTGTACCAACGGACGAAGAGTCTCCATTTCCTCCTTATACTTCTTTTCTTTTGGTGTGCACGTCCTTCACAGACAGCTTCAACAACGCTTTCTCTAGCTTGTTGACTTTAACCTCCCTTTCCGCAACTCGTAGTGCTCATACGTCAGGACACAAACAGGCTATGATTTTCAAAACCCAACACTTTAAAGACCATGGACACGACGAGAAGACGAAGCCGCCAGGCTCAATCTCAGAAGAAAACGCCAGGCAGATTGCAGCTTCTATCAAAAGTTCCCACCATCGACCCATAGTGCTGCGCACAGTGATCCGGCGGTGCTTAGTAAAAACATGTAAATAGTCTTCCGCAGGTGTTCCCACCTCCTTTCTCCCTTACCATACTGTGCTATACTACAAGAATTGTTATTGCTTTGCTACTGCAGTTGCTAGAAAGGCACCCAAATGAGCTGTATGATCTTGCTGGAGTGGATATAGCATATCCGGTTTTCACATGCACCCAAAGGCCGTTTCCGCACCACCAAGTCATCCAAGCGCACATTCAAGCCAAGAAGCTCAACGGCACCGTCAAATACACAACGCATGCGCATCGTGTTGATAGTGATTCTACATTGCATGCTGCAGAGTATCTTTCGTACTCGTACAGTGTGGCTTTGAGCGACATGCCGGATGGATGGTACGGTCAATCAATCAGTCATGAGCCCTGCGGACGTCTCAGGGGGGCCTTGTTATTTTGTTTTGTGTTGTGACATGTGGTCTGTTGCCAGGTAGATTTGGGAGCCCTCAGTACCTTATCTTATGGTTCTACAGAGAGCGTATTGGTTTGTCTTGAAATGCCCTACACCTAACCAGATTCGCTCATGGGGCACTTCATGACTTCAAGTCCCTAATACGCCTCAGCCACCTCACCCCTCTTAGAAATAAATAGCACACTAGGTGTTCAAAGCTCACCGATCTTTCTAATGAGAGTTGGCAAGACCCGAGGAACCCCTTATTACTTCATGTTATTCATAACTACAAGCTGGACGTTCCCACTAAACCCGAATATGCCAATTGGTGACTCTAGGGCCAACTCCACAACCCCATGTACCCCGTCCGACAAAGCATAGCCTCATTCGTTCACTTCTGCGTATCCCTATGCCTGAAGCACCAAACTCATCAGCAAAGACCCCCTAGAATCCCTATGCAGATCGCGCGCAAACTTACTTCTTGATAATCCTCTCAATACCATCCAATCCCTTCCTCAAGATATCCATCCTAGGTCCATACGACAAGCGCACAAAGTGATGGCACGGACTGTCGAAGAGATCTCTGCGCTTCGCGGGGTTCAAGTCGAAGAATATGCCGGGTACGACGATGACTTTTTCTTCGAGGCAGGCTTGGAAGAAGTTTAGGCCGTCGGCGATGGAGGAAGGGAGGGAGGATACTATACCCGGCCAGGCCGTGTATTAGCATCGGCGACGTTGTAAGAAGATTGGAGCTAGTGCTAAGGGTTGGGCAACATACGATCAAGCCAGAGATAAAACGTCGAATTCGGCACACTTTTGATCTCAAACCCTATCTCCCTCAACCTAGCGATGACGAAATCGCGTTTGTCCCTAAAATGCCGCTGCAGCGCTTTCATCTCGTTGAGAACCTTGTTCGGCTCCAGCATTGGGATGGCGGCTTGTTGGAAGGGCACGTTAGCCCCGCCGTCGAGATAGGAGCCGCTGGAGCCGATTGCTTTGATGAAATCTTTGGGGCCGATTACCCAGGCGATGCGCCAGCCGGGAAGCCTGTTTTCTTGAATTAACCATGGACTGTTTTTATACATATATGTTATATTGGTTACAGTACCTCCAGCGCTTCGTGAGGCCGTCTATCAAAAGCACGTCTGGGTCGCCGTCTCAGTAGATGAAGATGGATGGGTTAAGGGGAAAGGCACCGTCATCGTCAACATCTTCAATGTTTTGCGCCGCGCTAACCGTCGCGCCGTCGCAGTCACTTGTATAATTGTAGCCACCGTAGAACTCGTCCATGATGAGTGTTGCGCGGTCACGGCATATGTCCTGGATTTCTGCGAGCTGGGGGTTGGCGACTACCTGTCCTGTAGGGTTTCGAGGGTTGCTCGTCAGGATTACAGAGGTTCCCCGGGCAATCTCTTCTGCGATCTTATCAGGGTGGATGTGGTAGCCATCTGCTTCGGAGAGAGGAACGGGTATCGCTGCAAACTATGTCTTTATTAGCCCTGCTATTGAGATAGCCGGATATTGAGATGGGACAAACATTTTTGAAAAGACTCAGCATCTCGTTGTAGGCAGAATAATCAGGATTGAAGAACGCAAGATAGCTGTTATTCAGGACCGCAGCAATTCGAATGAGCCCTGCCCGACCTCCAGGAACGATGCAAACATTTTCCCAAGTATACTGGCTGGCTTTGCCCTTTCGATGATGGGCATTGTAGAGGTTGGCCACCGCCACTCGTAAAGGTTTGATGCCCGCCGTTGGACCTGCGATACTCATGCAGTGGTCAGCAAATATGCTATCTTCTACCCACCGGAGAATACATATTCGCTCGGCTCGCTCTCGCAGAGTGTTCACACACCATACTCCCTCCCAGCGATGCTCACGTCAATAGTCTTAGGTCTCTCGAAGCTCCCCTCAATATCATCGTCTACCTCCGGCGCACCCTGTCCCAGATTGGCCCACGCACTTGAGTCATCGAGAAAGCCATGTTCGTACGCCCGCTCTGTTGTCCATACAACACCCGTGGATGCGCGAGTAGGATCGAGACCAGCGTGAGGACGGTGCCCTTTACTCAGATTAGACGAGTATCTCTTTGCATATTGGAGCGGACCAGAGCACCTTCGTGGGCGTCGCGGAATTGCCGGTGGACTTTAGAACCGGACTCTGAAACACCTGAGGTTAACAGGAATTTATACACACTGTGAACAATAGCATCGAACATGATGCAACGGCAATTCGAATACATACCTTTCTCACTCAGTTTGGCTGTAGAAAATCTCATCTCTCGCGGCTGTTCGGTCGACATATCGAAGATCAATTTGCGACCTGATAGATTGAAGTGACGCTGACTTCAACAATTCGACGATCAAAAGTAAACAAGGTAGCGAGGGGTCCCTCAGGTATTATTCAAAATATAGCAAGGTGCTACGACACTGATTGCAACAGATTGACTATCCTGGAGTGACAAAATAATGAGGAGTTTCTCAATAGTTTTTCAACGGCCTTTATCAAGTGCTACGGCGCAGATTGTAAGGGATCGAAGTGTTATGAAGTAATAAGTGACCAGGGTTCCCCCAGGTTTTGGCAGCTCTCGCTAGAAAGCTTGTTTTGAAGCTTGTTTTGTGAACAACGTGAAGGCAAGATCACACTAATGGGGACCTCCATTCATGTATATTCCCCCTTTCTCATTATACTATGTCCTCATGAATGTGTTCGGTAATTGTGTGTCAGACTATGAAATACACGGAACGACAAGATTTTCGTCCAGCATCTGCTGTAGCAAGTCATTCTCGCAATTGCGTTCCCAATCCTCCACTGCATCAGGATCCCCTCCTTCTCTTATTGCACGTATTCGCTGTGTAGGACTAGCATCTACCAATATCCTCAACACGCTGGCGGGCAATTAGGTAGTGATTACCTTGGTGTTCAGAACGGCTGTTCAACACTGCTCTAATCTTATCTGCAGACACGTCGGCGATGTTGAGCTCTTCTTCATGCTCCTCATCGTCCTCTGTCGTCAAGTGGTCCACAATGCTTCGAACATACGACATTTCCATGTCGCTCAGTTGGTTCCATTTTCCATGACCGCCCGCCTATAGTACCTCCTTCTCGAGACATCTCTTCGTCGTTAGGGTTGATGGGCTCATCTTCAAGGAAGATCTCGCTCTGAGGGGTTTGCTTTCCCTTAGGCTTGGGCTTCAGGATTCTCTCAGGCGGTCCACCAGCGAAGTGGGCTGGGAAGACATCCTGTGCTTCTCAACGGATATCCAACGCCCAGAGGGCCAGCGCCACAGCTACGATCTTGTCGAGGGTACTGGGTGCGGAGATGGCCCTATCTTCTGATTATTCCACTCATGGCGAACAAGCTCCATCTCCCAATTGCGACGTTTGATCCGCCACTTCTTCATATCTCTCTTGGAGTCACTGTCGGCATCTGCTTGCTAGAGTGATTAAGCCTGCTATTTCCGCCTCGCCTCCTCCTCTCCTTGTTTGGGTGTCTTAAAGCCAGCGAAAGACGATACCACGTCTGCAAGGGGCCGCTTCAAGACTATAGTAGGCGTCCGTTGTAGCACTCTGGAATAGAGTAGTGGGGGGACCCTCAGGTGTTGATGCCCTCACAATGGCTTCGACTATGACGAAGTAAAACAGTGTAAAGAGGAGTCGCCCAGGTGTTGACAGCCATCAAAACAGATCACTTATGGTGAAGTGCAACAAACTAATGAGGAGTCCCTCGCTCGTTGACAGCTCTTGGAATAAATCGCCATGACGAAGTAAAACAAAGTAACGAGGGGTCCCCCAAGTTTTGTTGACCGCTCCCATTCCCTAAGAGAGCTTGTATTTGGCGGTGGGGAACCTTGAACACTGGCATACAACTTATTGATAAGAGATGTGGTTTGTTGCTCCCTACCTTATTCGAAGAGATGATGCATGCTCAAGTACTCCGGCATGAATGTATGCCTTTGATGCCGATTATTCCTCTCTCATGTTAAGTATTGTTGAGGGGACCCCAGTGTATTCCCATAAGGGTGACTAGACAATCAAGTGTCAATGCTATAATATGATGAGGGGCCCCCGACCCACTATTATGAGGGAAGCGTCAATCATCAAATGACTTGAGACGCAACGCAACAAAAGAGGCCGCTATTATGGCAAGGCAATATAATGATGGTGAAGATGATGTGATGATGACTAGTTGGGAGCACTGCTACCATCCATGTTTCCTTCACAGAGAAACTCAGATGCCCTAACGCAGTCGGTAGTACCATAGAGTGTTCACGGGCCTTTTATATAGTACACATCTATGGACAAAGCAACGCAACAGGCTTGCAGTTGCACCAGTAGACTAGCCCTCATTGCTGTCCTCCTCGAGTAGAACCTTAAAGCTGAATGGCTCGAACGCAATCTAGACAATCGTCAGCATAGAGTCGTCGATCAAAACCGATTGAAATACTCACCCCATCTCCGATAAAGAATTTGCTGAGTGATTCAACCCATTGTAGCCTCAAGCTGTGTAACATTGCGCTTGTGCCTTCCATGACACACAGAATGGCGATCGTAAGGAAGAACCACATATAGAAGAAGATCACTGTCATGATGACACCAAGAACGCCGGTCTGCTTGAAGGCATTGCCAATGGTCATGGTCCACAGGACTACTGACAGCTGCTGATGAGCGAGGGAGAGCGCCCAGAGACGAAGGTACGAAGCCGTGTGCGAGACACAATTCAGGCAGAATTCTGTGGATATTAGCTTCAAGCGCTAACAGCTTCACAGACCAGGACTTTACCGATGGTGTGAATAGTTTGGTGGATCATGATTTCTGAAAATTCGAATTCCTCATGCTCCTCGTCGCCAATATCCTGAGTGATCATAGCAACGCCCTCTCTATCACTACCCATGCTATCCCGTCCGCCATTCATAGCCTGCCCATCCTCTCCGTCCTCGTCCAACGCACTTACCCTCGACGTTTCGCCAATGCCTCTATATCCCAAGGCACGAGCTCGATTGTGCTCCCACCTTAAGTAAAGCGGTTTGAGAAACAGCAAGACAGGCACGCAGGAAACTGCAATGAGCACCAAAATGATCTGGACGACCTTCTGTCCAGAGTATAGCTGCTCCTCGACAGTACCCGGTTGGAGGAACATGTAGATGAGCATGTTTAGCAGTCCAGGGGGAGACTTGCCGATCGCGTTCCAGTCGATGCACCACTTGTAGATGATTGAGAACACAAGGTAACCAAATATGGACTGGAAGAAGATCATTCCTGGGAGGAAGTTGCCCCATATCTCAATGGGCGACTTGAAGTGGCGAGCGTTAATATAGGAGAGGCATAGCGAGTATGTCATCTGAAGAGTGATCAGTAAAAGCAAAGTGCTTGCGGCTAACAACATCGTTAACTTACATGAGCCCAACCCATCAAGATACTCAGTTTCATCTTGTAGCTATTCGAGAAGAGAAGGTCGTTTTCGGTACCATGCCAGGCCCAATCCATACCGAATGGATATCGGTAATTGCTTTTCAAGGTCGCCTCGACTGTCTGTCCCTCCTTGAAGTCATGTGGCCATTCCCATTGGCTAGGGAACAAAGTGAAAGCCTTCGAGAATGCGTCGTTATAGATCAGCCCAGTGTACATCGAGAAGATGCCCATCATCAGCATTATGTAGCGTCCAAAGAATGCCATGGAAAAGAGCTCGTCCAGCTTCCTTCTCAACAATGGTCGCTCATAGTAGATCATGGCAGTGGCGGCGCAGGTCATGATGAAGCCATGGCCAAAGTCTCCGAACATGACGGCGAATAGGAAAGGGAAGGTCACAATGGCAGGTAAACCGGGGTTAACTTCTTGATACTTTGCTGTTCCATACGCATCGATAATCGTCTGGAAGCCTTCAGTGAACTTATTGACCTTGTTGTACGTTGGTGGCGTCTTCGAGGTCTTAATCTGGTTTACGATCGTGGGGACGGAGAGGCCTGCTCTGTCATTGACATCTTGCAAAGTCGACTTGATGAGGGGCAAGGAGTTGGTCGGACACCAAGCCTCTGCAATAAGGGTCTTCCGAGCCTGATCGTACGAGAAGCGGTTAAGGGTCTGGTAAACTGCCTTCTCTTTCTTGATGACAATCATCCATGCCACCAGGCTGCGTCCAATCTGCGTAAGTTCTGCATCTAAAGTATTTTTTGTGTTGCGCAAGACGCTAGCAAGATCGCTGAGACGGGTATTGACCTCATGGATCTGGTCCCTCCGAAGGTCGCTATTCTCGTCCACACTATAGAGGTCTGCGCCTAAAGACTCCGATATCTTTCGAATCTTGGCAATCACCTCTTTGCCGTGTGCGAAGATGACAAAAACGTTCTTATGAAGCTCATGATTGTCTGTAGGATCGATAATGGGCTCGGGTATCTCGGATTGGTTCATGTAGAGGTTGCCACGCAATGTCCGCCATAGGATACGTTCGAAGGCGGCGATACGTTCTCTCGGGATGACACCAGCGACGAACCCAATGTTCATGACGGAGAAGGACTGCTGGCCTTGCACATCACCATTCTGACCCCGAGACTGCTGCTCAACGTCCTGCAGCAGTGGGGCTTCATCATTGTCAGTGGATTGGCGAATCTCGTCAGCTTGACCATGAGCCTACGCAAAGATCAGTATCAATCCACCGCAAGCTCCATAAAGCAGCATACCCTGTCGAAGAAACCTCCAGCTTCCCGAAGCACCCATCGCCATTCTGTGAGCTCGACTTCCCGCCTTTTCAACGTCTCGTAGCTATCATTCAGCGAAGCTATTCGCTGCTCCAGACTTTCACTTCTGTCCGCCAATTCGTCGATTTCTGATGCTGATGGAGCCGCCAATATATTGGGGAATTCGTATTGCGATCGCATGGGTATGGAAGCTTTCTCTATCTGGGTGTGGAAATAGCCTACAGCCCAGTCAGCCACAGCTTCTGGCCGGCAGTATATATGCTTCCGACGTACGTAACTGCCTCTCAACATTGTCTAATCTCCGGATCTCTTTGGTGAATGTACGCTGAAATGCCGTGGTTTCGGAGTTCAACTGCAATGAAGTCGCCCGTCAGCCATATCCGGAAGCGAAATCTCCTGCCATAAGGCCTGTAGGCCTCAAGACGACAGCTTTTGCAAAACACAAAGTCGCCATCCAGCTCTAAAATAAGTGGAAAGTTTCAAATCCGTATGGCCGTGCTTATCCCTTCATTCCGCTGTATTGGTAGACTTACGTCTCGGAACTGGACTTCGCCCAGCTCTCCCAAAGCACTCACGACTTCTCGTCCAATCTCGTTGGCGATGTAAAGCTGCGTCAAGGACATATCCGACGAGCGGAAGAGTGTGTCTTTCTGCGGACCCATGATGAAGGTTGCTGCCCAGATCCAAGCCACTGGCTGCTGAGACTTGGATGTTGCGATGCTCCAGCCGATGCCGTAAGCCCCAGCCGGGCAGAAAATAAATAGAGCTGGACTGCTCGTCCTTCGTCGCAAGGCCAAGTATACTGGGTCGACGTTGATAGAATGATGATGGGGCAAGAGGTAGGATCGTCGCTTGATATTCATTGGTGGATTTGGGGATGACTAAGCCAAAATAAGCATCACCATCTTCACCAACTTGATAATTTTGCTTCATTACGCAGCGCCGTTCCTCACACCAGGCGATTGAACATTACATGTATCTTCACTTCAGAGATACTAGGTGCGAAATAAGTTCTCCGACGCTTGAATTAATTGCACACATACTTCCTGTTACTGTGGTATGCACTGTCATTGATAGTACTACAGATTGCCAAGCCCCATTCCGTCTGATCCACCCTCAGAATGCTTCTCATCGCCTTACATTCTTCACATATATATCTCACTAAGTTTCCATTCACCTCATGTTCTATCTCTAATGTTGCGCGTGTATACAACCATGCAGCTCTCGGTGTCCTATACATGACTATTACCGCTATGCACTCTATCTCTTTCTAAGGTGATGTACGCTTGACCCACATGGTCTTGTCTCTCTTTCAACTGAGGGGTTTCTATGATCCTTTCTTCAACTCTTTCCGCATTCTCTTAACGTCCTTTCTGGATCGAGCAAACTTTGAGATATTCAGTGCAGACAACCTCATGAGGGCTCAGCGATAAGTTAAGCTATATGTCTTGTCGAAAAAACATGTTTTACTCTGGAATTTGGTGTCTTCGATAGGAGCTTTGCGCCACCTACTGCAGTGATTAGGTTTAGGGCACCCTTCAGGTGCACGCTCCAGGCACCAAATGCAGATTTTGCGGCCTTTGCACATTCAGCGAAGTAGTAGGCCACGTCAGAATATTTTGAGACTTACATCTAAAGTTATGAGGATGAGTAAGGTGTCTAGCAATGCGAGACTTTGTGAGGCCGTATTGGTGAGAGACTGGCAATATAGCTGTACCGCTGAGGATTTGTGGCATTCTACTTCCATCACTAGGTCTTATCACTTGTTTCCTTCCACAAGTGAGGAGATGAATAGGCCAATATTGCGTGAAATAGAAATCTAGAGCCGCGGTATGATACTTGCAGACATCGAAAGGGATTGGGGTTGCAGTCTGTGGTCAGTGGCCATACGCAGAACTCCCAGTCGTCTGAAAAAAGCAGTCAATATCGGCAGATCATAGGCTTGAAGTATGAATCCGGAACGTGCACCTGGGGAGAACTCCATGAAACTTGTCTGGAAGATTCGAATACAACACGCTGGGAGACACTAGAGCTCGAGCTGGCGGAAGGGATGGACCAACTTCGTGCTCTTGCGCCCATTTGCAAATCGAGTGCGTTACATGAATACGATGATCGCGCTCGGGCTGGCACAACGTGAACCTCTCGATAATCGATCTCAGATTGTTCGCCCTCCTCTGCGTAGACGTAAGGGGGAGTTACCTTAGTGCGAACAGGGGCTGAACATGGTAGATTGGGAGCACCAAGTTCATTGTCAAGCAGAGCTGTCTGACGATCGGACCGCTCAAGAACTGTGTGGGATGGAGTACTTCAGGTACTCTGCCATCGCTCATGCCAGCGTAGTTTTGAGGGTCCACACACGCTGATGAGACAACAATAGAATCTGTGGAGTCATTCGAGGCTTTTGTGCACTTGTTTTGTCATTTAAGGCTTGAGTACTGAGAACTCCCAGCGCGACACCTAGGTCCTTCTGGGGACATGTCTTGCGTCGCTTTTTGAGTCGTCCTGTCTTGAATCTAAACTGTCGGATTTGGGGAGACGATGCATTGGGATCTTTCTCTGCAGATATCGGCGACGGATTGGAGTCAACGATGCCTTTGGTCACTGGGGAAGTGCTTCGGGCGGCTTTGCTCCTTGAGGTGATATTCTCTTGCCATGACAAGATTCAAAATGTACCCGCCGCACAGGATATTATGGTGCTCACAGGTACTGCAGCGTGGACGCTGTCTGTCACACGGCCTAGATGATTTCGAACAGGTATGACAGTCGTTCTTCACTCTGTCTAAAGAGTTTGTCCGCCGTGTAGGTAAAGTAGACATCGAGAATGAAACCTCCACAGAGGTCTGCATCATTCTGACCAGGAAGAGCAAGCTGCCATTGTTTGAATAAGAGTTGGTTTGGGGGTGACTACGATGTACTTTCAACACAAAGTACGTCCATGTAATTGTAGGCAATCTGTGTGTTGATAAGCTTGCAGAGGGTCCTGATTGGACAGATACGGAGGGAGCTCTAACGATACAGTAGGGGCAAAAACTCTGGGCCGTTCATGATGCTCAGAAAACCACTTTTTTTTTGGATGCTCAAGATTTTAAAAATCACAAATATCATAACTACTTTACA
>JAABUP010008860.1_pt1 | contig 12632 bp, 15 predicted proteins | sample 5559201 | NCBI WGS metagenome assembly JAABUP01 (sample SAMN10711887, study PRJNA513373) | rock metagenome | isolation source: Antarctica rocks | place: Antarctica | reverse complement strand
GTTTGCGGCCTGGCGGCTTCGTGCGCAGCGCGCGGGGCGCCGGCTCGGGCTCTTCCTGTGCACGCAGCCCTGGGGGCGAGCCGCCTGCGCGGGCGCTGGCTGCTGGAACACCAGGCGGCCTGAGCCCGCCTCCTGCTGTGTTGACACCTCAGGTGCCTACCATGCGCCTAACTTTCACTGTAATGGCCGGGTCGACCAGTTCATCCATGCTATATAATAAAGCAAAGGATGGTATTGCAATCAAAACTAATATAAGACTAGGTGCTGGAACCGCCAGCTTGCTGCCTACCAACTTCCACTTCTGTCGAGGCCGGCCGCCCTCGCGCTCGCAGGCAGAGTGGGAGGAGGTGCGCGCGGCGCGGCGGGCGGCCGACCGCGCGGCGGCCGCCGCGCACGAGGCGCGCCTGGCGCACCTCGGGCACCGCGGCGGCGTCGCCAACGGACTCTCCGCCGCGCTGGGCCGCCGCGCGGACGCCAGCGGGCCGGCGCTGGCCGCTGCGGAGGCGCGCCGCGCGGCCGAAGCCAGCGCGCCCTGCTTTTGCATACACGTCGTCATGCACCTCACAGGTGCTGCGACAGGGTGGGTTACTAGGCCACTAGGACCTGCGACTCCCAGGCCTGTCCGACACAGGATGTGACACAGGATATAGCAGCCCATGGCGACACACACAGCCTTGCACGCCGGTCCCTGAGGCTGCATGCGCGCCGATTGACACATGTCATGTGCAGGCGGCCGCGGCGGAGGCGCGCAGCGCATTGGCGGCGCTGCTGGTGGCGGCCGACGGCCGGCGGCGGTGCGAGTTCCTGGAGGCCGTCGTGGCGGGCGTGCACGCCGCCGCGCTCTTCTTCGAGCGCGGGCACGAGGCGCGCGCGCCGCTCTGCGCCGCAACCCTCTGGTCGCGCACAGGGCTCTGTGCCTGCATTCTGTGTGCCTGCCTGCAGGGCTACATGAGCGCGCCTGACCTGCTCTGGCCGTGGGCCAGGTGCAGACTACTTTGCAGCCATAGAAAAAATTGGCATTGCAGCGCCATGTGCTCAGGGACCAGGCCTTGCACATCACCGCCGCCGCGCAGCCGACCAGCGACCTTCTGCTGTAGTGCGACACCGTGCTCGGACGAGCTCAGCTGGTCCTGCCCAAGCCCAAGCCCGCCATGGCGCAGGTGATCGGGCAGCTGCGGCCGTAACTCGAGCAGGCGCTGTCTGTACGTAACCCTACCCCTGACCCTATTCCGCTCCAGCCCCACGCGCCGCCCTGCCGCAGGTGACCGGGCAGCTGCGGCCGTACATCGAGCAGGCGCTGTCGGTCGCGGCCGCGCGGCGCAGCGAGGCGCGCGCGCAGGCCGCCGCGCTGCAGGCACTGGCGGACCAGGAGCGCGCCCGCCACAGCGGCGATCCGGAGCGCGCCCAGGGTAAGCACGGGCTGTAGCCTGTCGCATGCTCAGCTAAACATCGGGGGTTTAGCGGGGCTGGGTCGTGTGCATGCATGTCAGCGATGGGGACAAACGCTCCGCATGTCACTCCAGCGCGTCCGCCCACCTAACCAATGCCCTGGCGAAGCGGTGCACTCACGTGCCCTCCAGTGTGTGCGACGTGCGCTGCTCTGTCCCTCCAGGCGCCCACAGTGGCTTGTGGCTGCACACGCTCAGGGCCTGAGGCGGGCGCCGCAACCTGGCGGCAAGGGACAGGGCGCACACAGGATGCAGACAGACAAATTTCTGAGCATGGGCTGCATGTGCCTGATTATGCCCGGAGCAAAGAGCTGCGCACCCACAGAAGGTGCCTGCGCTCCGACGCACACTACACACGCAGATCCAATGTGTGCTCTGCTTGCTGAACGCCGGGCTGCAGCGCTGCTTAGGAGCGAAGTGGGCTCAGCACAGCGCATCCCGTGGTTGCCTGCAGGCGGCAATGCACCAGCTGGGTCGCCCGGCCGCCCGCGGGGCGCAGCCGGCGACGACGCCGGCACCGGTGCGGCCGCGCCCGTGCAGCAGGGCTGGCTGCTCCTGGCGAGCGGCGGGCCGCGCCGCGAGTGGCGCCGCAGCTTCTTCGTGCTGGACGCCGCGGGCGTGCTCACGTGCCAGGGCGGCAGGGTGTGCACTTGGACGCGAGTTCATCCTCGCGGTCCCCGCCCCTGCGCATCTTGCCTCCCCGTATGGGCCGCCGCCTCCCGTATGGGCCGCGTCTGTGGGCGCTCCAGGCGGCGTTTGTCTGTGCACCACCTGAGGCCAAACCACATCACGGTGTCACTGACCCACTCCCTCCCGAGCAGGCGCGCCAGGTCGCGCGTGGTGATCTAGAAGGCGCGCGCGCCGCCGGTCTCGGGGTACAGCGCCGCCAGGCCCTGACAGGGCGCGGCAGCGACCTGGCCCTCCGCGCCAGGGGCCTGGCGGCGCTGTGCCCTGAGATAGGCGCCGCGCGCGCCTTCAAGATCACCACGCGAACCTGGCGCGCCTGCTGGGAGGTAGCGGGTAAGCGACACCGTGATATGGTTAGGCCTCAGGTTGTGTGCCGACAAGGGCAGCAACCCCGCCATCCTGGCCGCCTGTCTGAGTGTGCGAGGGCGCTCGCAGACGCAGGCAACCCGCTTGCCCGCACGACTCTGCGTCTCTCTTAACAAGGCAGCGTGTCCACTGCTCCATGCACTGGCAAGCCTTTGCAAAGGCGTGTGCACGCGCAAAACCACAGCAGCACGGCATCATGCGCAGCGTGAGCGTGCTCGCAAGCATGGACAGGCGCGCGCGCGCGAGCAGGCAGGCCCGGACAAGGACGCCGCGGCAGAGCCGCGGGAGCCGATCCAGGCGGCGGCGCGGGCGGGCCTGTCGCTGCTGACCTCGGCCGTGAAGCCGGGCGCGGGCGGCGGCGGCGCCGGCCTGCGCTATGCGTTCCGCGTCGTGTCGCCGGCCGGCACGCTCGCGCTGCAGGCCGCGTCGGAGGCGGAGCAGCGCGCCTGGGTGGCCGCGCTGCAGGCGCGGCGCCCCGCCCTGCTCTGCCCGCCGCCGTCTCCGATTCTTTGGGCGGCCGCCGGTCTGGGAGGCGGTGTCGCGCACACACGGGCGGCCACCCTGAAGCACGCCCAGCGCTGCTGTCAGGGCCGGCGTGTGGGATTGTGCGGCACTGGGCTTGCAAATCCCTGGGCGCCCGCCTCCTTGCACAGCTCACCCTGCGCCGAAGAGCCGGGAGTGACATGCCTGGCTGGCAGGGGGCAGCAAATGTGACGGAGGGCCCCAAATGGCACCCCACACCATCCGCGCAGCCTGGACGGCGAATTCGTAGAGCGGCAGCAGCGTGGGTCGCCCGCCCGCCAGCGGGGCTGACTCGCGGACGCGCGCGCTGGTCAGGGCGCGATCGTTGGCCTGCTGAGCGCCGCGCCAGACTTGCCCGCGGCCGCGGACGCCTGCGGGGCGGCCGCGGCGCCGCGCGGCCATGCGCGCGCGCGCTCGTGGCAGCAGGGCGCGGACGATGCCGGGGCGCACGCGCCCGCGGGCGGCGGCGGCTGCGCGCCTGCGGTGCGGGCGACGCCGGGCAGCGACCGCCGCCAGAGCACGTGGTGTGATGGGCGCCGGACTGCTCTGATCAGGGAGCGTAGCGTGTGGCTGAGTGTGGGAGGCTGTTAGCGTGCCATGCTGTGGATGCGCCGAGGAGTAATTGCGCACGCGGTCAGCTGTCACCGCCCCCTGCAGCCTCGGCTGGCTTGCGGGCGCGCCGCTGCTGGGTATGCGGGCCTCATGCCGGGCTGCGCGCGAGTGCGCGTATGGGATCATGCCAGCATATGTGGCCCCGAAATTCCTGCCTCGTCCCCACACAGGGCGGCGGCGGCGCGGATGCGCCGCGGCGCGCCGGCTCGGCCGGCGCCGGACCCGCGGCGCCCGCCGACCTGCCGGCCGAGGTCGGGCCGCCGCCGCGGCGGCCGCCGCCGCTGGAGGCGCTGCGCGGCGTGCCCGGCAACCACGCATGCGCGGACTGCGGCGCGCCCGACCCCGACTGGGCCTCGCTCAACCTGGGCGTGCTGCTGTGCATCCAGTGCAGCGGCGTGCACCGGCGCCTGGGCGTGCACGTGTCCAAGGCGCGCGCTCCGCGCTCTGCCGCGCTCTGGGTGCCCCCCCGTGCGCGCACCGCGGCTGGCGCCAGAGCTCGTGGCGGGGGCGTGCAGCCGCTCGAACCCCCTGCTCATGCCTGGGTGTTCCGCATGACCTACTTCGCACCAGGGAGCTCCAGTCCTGTCTTGGCATGTCTGCATCTTTGCTGTGTGCCATGTCGCAGGGGCCACCGCTCGCTCATACCGCCCCAAGGCAATGCATTTCTGGTGTAATGTGATGATGTTGCTGCACGCATGGAGCTGTATGATGAGCGCATATACGTGCGCATGCAACCCCTTGTGGACAAACCAGCTTTAGGACATGCTGCGCACTCAGGCCTCGCAAGCGCCACGCTTTTCCCGTGATCACGAGCTCACGGCCAGCGTGCGCGCCGGCAGGTGCGCAGCCTGACCCTGGACGTGCGCGTGTGGGACGCGCCCGTCATGGCGCTCATGGCCGCGCTGGGCAACGCGGCCGCCAACGCGGTCTGGGAGGAGGCGCTGCGCCGCGTGTCCGCGCAGGCGGACAGCTGGGTGCGGCGCCTACGCCAGGCCCCCAGCTATACCCTCCACCCCGGGGGCAGCTTTTGATAGATCCTTTGGGAAGCGCACTTGCATGGAAGGCTCCCTTTTGTTAGAGCCCTGCGAACCCTGCATGCTGCTGATCCCACGCCTGCAACACCCGGTGGACAAATTGCCATGGCTGCCAGGTCTGGGCTGAGGACAGCGACGATGAAGAGCGCCCGGCCAGCCCCGTGGCCCGCTTGGCGAACAGGTACGGCCCCCTTGCCCTGTACTGCCCTGCCGCGGGGTGGACGTGCGGGTGGCTGTTGCAGCCCGCATGCGGCATGACCACCACGCCCAGCTTGCCTGATAGGACTGCGCAGCCTCCCAGACTCGCCTGCGCTGCTGCTGTTCTCTGGAACAGCAGCTCACAGGTGCTGGGCATGCAAGCCCAGCGAGCGGCGCTGGCGGCTGCGCGCGCAGCGTGACACCGCTGATCACATGTCGCCACCCGCTGTCGTGACAGCGCTCCCCATCGCATGCTGGGCGAGCAGCATGGGCCACGGTATCCTGACTTGGCCGGCCAGCGGCCTGCATCACCAGCGCCGGCCTGCCGCGCAGGCGGGAAGCCCAGGGCGGCGGCGCCTCGCCGCCCGGCGGCCGGCCCGCGCGCGCGCCGCCGGATGCGGAGGGCCTGGCGCACCTGAAGCCCCGGCCGGGCGACAGCCTGGCGGCCAAGGCGCGCGCCCCGCTCCTGCGCCGCCGCGCCTGACAGCGCGGGGTGCGCCAGGGAGCCGGCGCTGGCAGGCTGCTGGCGCGACTCGCATGCGCGCGCCCGCGGCTGCATGCGGGCGTGGCGCGTCATGCCGATCAGCTGCGGGGGGCGGCTCAGCGCAAGAAAGCGCCACATGCCCTGCGGCTGCCGCTCACTGCTGGGCCGGGTACAGCAGGTGTCTGCCTATCATGAGGACCGCTCCGCACACCTGAGGCGGCTTTGAGCAAACTCGCAGTAATGCCTGACACATGACAGTACGGTGATGTAGGCTTTCATCAAACAAGCTACCAGGCAGGTAACCCTTTCTGTCGTTACCCTGGTGATCGGGCACGCGTGCTGCAGGAGCTGTACATCAGGGCAAAGTATGTGGAGCGACGCTTTGTGCCGCGCCCGTCCGCCCTGCCTGGCGGCTCGCCCGCGGACGCTCTCTGGAGAGCAGCGCAGGCTGGCGATACGACGTGCGCCCATCCAAATGCGCCGCTCAGGTTGACGTGTGCTCGCACATCACACCTGCATGCACTCTGACAGCCTGTCAGTGACAGGCCATTGTTTGGCATGCTGCGTTCATACCACCAGCAGTCTACTGTCATGCTCAGGCATATGTATGACTTGTTCTGGCAGTTGGCATGCTGCGGTCATACCACCCACAACATACCGGTTCCCGTCCGATCACCGAAGTCAAATTGGGTTGGGCCTCACCAGTACTGCGTTGAGGAATCACGTGGGAACCCGAGGTGCTGCAGTGTACATTTTTGTGTTTCTTTGTTCTTGTACCTTTTTTTGCCCACAGGCGAGGCAGGAGGAATTCTGAGGGCACTTCGGGTTCTACCAGGGTTTTGGCAGGGTTCAATTTTGACATGGTAAGTGGTGCCTGGCGCAATGTGGGGCACAGGTGCCTTGGAACCCTGTTAACAATGCGTCGCGTTTGCATTCGCTGCGCTCAAAGCGTGCGCCCCACGCGCAGGGCAGCCATGGCGGCGGTCGCGGCTGGCGCCGACGCCGCAGCCACGTACTCGACGCCCGCCGCGGCTGCAGTGTATGCGGCAACGGCCGCGCTCGCCGACCCTGGGCAGGGCGAGCCCGCACCCGGTGCTCCGCCGCGCCAGCCCGCCGTGACGGCCCTGCATGCGGCGTGCCAGGCGCGCACGGCCACGCCCGTGACAGTGACGGCGCTGGGGACAGGGCCAAAGGGGGGCGGTCCGATGCTCGACAGGCACGGCGCTCTGCTCAGGCACCCGCTGCTCCGGGCGCGATAGTCCCCGCTGCTCTCACGGCGCGCGCGTGTGCAGATGGTACCAATGACGCTGACGCTGGCGTGCTGCGCGCGCGCGCCAGGTTGGCGGCGCCGCGCTGCTCGAGTACCTGCTGCAGGCGGGCGCGCCCGCCGGCGTGCCCGACGCGGGTGGGCGCACGCCGCTGCACTATGCCATCCTGCGCGACAACGCCGCGGCCGCCAAGCTGCTGCTCTGCCGCGGCGCCAGCAGGTGCGGACCCGGGCCCCAGACTGCACGCACCCGCTGCGCGGGTGCCCCGCACGCCGCACCACCTACGGCTTATCTGGACGACTGGGCAGGTCATGGCGCAGGCTGCGCGTCTGCGTGGTGACCCATGAGGGCGATGCAAAGCACGAAGCACGCTTGTGTACGTTGACGGCACTCGCTGTGGGCAGCCCTGTTGTAGCCATAAGAGGGCATTCACACTGCGTGCCTGTTGTACACAGTCCGCATGGACTGTTTGTTTGCCAGTGGCAGAGTTAGTTCCTTCAAGGTCCTGATCAGTGGTGCGCGCCGACGCATGCGGCCGCGCGGCGAGCGCGCCAGGCAGGCGCGCGACGCGCTGGGCCGCACGCCGCTGGAGACGGCGATGGCGCGCGGCGCCATCCCCGACGTGGAGCTCTTCATGCTGCTCTCGGAGGCGGAGTGATGCTCGCATGCCGCAGCGCACTCTGCAAACTCGTGCATGAATTTGCAAGTTGCAGAACCTGCCCAGACATTTTCTGTGCAAAATTGGTGCTGCTGGAAACGCCTTCCTTGTCTTGTTACAGGCTCTGCGCCACCAGGCGCGCGCTCCGTCAGCTGACTGCCGAATCTCCCCTTCAGCACACATGGGATTCCAGCTTTACATGAAGTTCGTGGCAGGCCGGGAGTATTGAGTCCGGCCAGGTGCGCGCCGCAGACTTCTCACGCATGCCAGCGCGCCGCCCAGTCTGTGCGCTTGAGCGCGGGCTGATAGATATCCGCACGCCGCGCCTGCCGCCGCTCAGTACAGCGCGGCCAGCGCGGGCGAGATGAAGACCTCCACCTCCGCCAGGCGTGCGGCCGCGGCGGCGCCGCCCAGCAGCGAGGCCTGCCCCGCGCCCGCCGGCAGCGCCGCGTAGGCCAGACCCAGGCGGCTCTTGGCCGTGCGCAGGTCGCCGGCGCCCTGCGTAGGCGTGTCCGGGCCGGCAAAGCCGCCCATGACGGGCGCCGCCGGCGCACCGATGACCTGCCCGCGCATCGCCAGTGCGGCCGTTTTCGCGGGTGTCGCGCCGTTACGATGGGCGCGTGGCCCGCGCCGGGCAGGGCCAGCAGTTGCGCGAGAGGGTGGGGGGGGGCGCGCCAGGTCCCCGGCGCCCCACTGCGGCCCGCCGCGCGCAAAGTCGAACACGGCCGCCTCGGGGCCGCCCACCTGCTGGGCCGTCATGGCTGGCTTAACACGGGCGGAGCCCAGGGAAGCTTGTGTGCTTCGAGGGCGGCGAATCGACGGATAGAGGGAGCCGGCCGGCGCGGCCGCGGGCCCCTGCCGGGCTGCGGCGCGCCTTGCGCAGCACGGTGGGCGTCCGCGCGCCGCCCGGGAAGCAGAACAGAAAGGCGGTCCAGCTGGACGCGTAGTCGTCCGTGGACATGAAGCCGCACGGGTTGAAGCCGCCAAACACGGCGCCGCCCTCCGTCCGGGCGAGCACCACGCAGGGGCCCTTGAAGTCGCACCTGCGCGCCGTCATGCGTCGGGCGGGCCTGGCGGGAAAGGGGACAGCAGGCTGAGGGCGGGCGGCGCGCGCCGCACCTGCGGTGGAACTCCAACGCGCTCCAGCCGTCCTGTGAGGCTCTGTAGGCGAGCGCCAGCTTACCGTCTGTCTGCGCGGCAGCGCCGTCGGGCGCCGCACGGACGCGGGCGCGCGGCTGGGGGTCAGTCGGGGGGGGGCGCGCACTGCTGAGGGGCGTGTCGCTCAGCATGTCCACCGGGAAGGGCAGCTCGCCGGGCGGCACCAGCGGCAGGGGCGCCGCCGGCGGCGCCGCGGGCTGCCCGCCGCCGAACAAGCCCTGGAAGAAGCCGCGCGCCGGCGGCGGGCGGCGACAGCGGCTGCCTGCAAGCACAGCGCAGCGCTTGGCCAGTAGCACTCGGACACAGAACCTGGTCATTTCACTATGGCATTATCGCGTCCAAAAGATACAACCCACTCCCCACTTGAGACACACAGGTCGTGTGTCTGAAAAGCTACAACCCACTCCGCACTTGAGGCACACAGGTCGTGTGCCTCAAGCACGCGATGTGCGCACCTCGCGGACCGTGCGTGGCTGTGCCCAGCACGCGCGGCTGCTGGGTGGGCGCAGGCAGCGGCCGGCACCGCCGTGCAAGCCGGCAGGGGGGCTGCGGGCGGTGCCCCGCGTCACAGTAGCGGCTGAGGGCCTCCATTGCAGCGGCCTAGGCTGACGACGGGGCGCTGCAGCGTGCTATCGCCTGGAGTGGGAGTAGGACTGCTCCAGGTGCGGTCAGCATTCCCTGCATGCTGCGCCGGCCTGCCTGCTCCTACACAAGTGGCAAGCACAATTGCAAGTGCATCCATGCAAAATCCAGATGGTGTACGACCTCCCAATTCAAAGACAGAGCCGGACAGATGATCGCAGTCCTTTGCTTTGGATATACTACCACGCTCTCCTTCATCGAAGCTTTTTCACATGCCATGAGCTGCGCCTAGGCTGCTACTTGAGGTCGGCGTCTCTTCTATGATGTGCGGGGCAGGTCTGCGGGCACCGCCTGCACATGACCCAGGGGCAGCCTGTCGTGAAATACATGGCAGGCAGTGCTTGTGTCATGTGCTATCAAGTGTCCGCCCATAACATGCATCCTTTCGTATGCTCTTTTGTACTGTCTACCCTGAACTTACAAGCTGAGATGTTTCAAGACACCTTGGTCTCGACGCGTTACACGTTACACGGCACGCTGCACAGGCATGCTGCGCGCAGCTGGCAGGCAGCCAACGGGCTGGTGGGAATGCTCCTTACCTCTACTACTGCGCGCCCTCCACGCCCAGCCTATGAAACTCCCTAACACAACCCAAAAAAATACATATACTGGAACACCGTGCGTCACACGGACACAATGGTGCACCGACATGCTACACGGATGCGGCAGCTAAAAAGCCCTCATACGGTCCAAAAAGTTACACATGTCATAACATTGTGTGTGACACGGACTCAATGGTGCACAGGCATGCCGCATGGACTCGGCGCATCGCTCCTCAGTGTCTGCAGCGTCTGTTGCGCTGAGCCCGTCTGCTGCAGCAGCTGCCCCACGCGGCCTGCACAGCGCAGCCGACCGTCTGGTGCCTGATGTGCTCGTTGCATTTGCTCAGAGCGGGGCATGGCACCCAAGACTTGCAAGCAGGTCTGCTGCCACAGCCATCACCACACTCAGAGCGATCTACCACCTTCGCTTGTGCAGACCACACGATCAAGTTCTGGGAGGCTGGGCGCACCCGTGTCGCACGCAGGCGCCTGCACGGCCTGCAGCAGCGCCTCGAGCGCGGCACGCTCCTCCCCCAGCTCCGCAATCTGCCCCGGCACCCGCTGGCGTGAGCGCTCGCACGCTGCTTTCACGTGCGCCAAAGGCGTCGCACTCGCAGGACATGGGCGCGACGAAGCAGCAGCCGACCACGCTTACGCAGCCGCTGCCTCACACAGTCTGCTCCTCCATGGCGTGGCAACCTTGACGAGACCGCATGTAGGGCGGTGGTTCACAGCTGTCAAGGGGCGGAGGCGGCACCTGGTCCTTCAGGCGCTCCTCGTCGGCCTTGCGCTTATAGTAGGAGCGCATTGCGGTCGTGCGGTTGCGCTCGCACCTGCACGGGCCGCACCAGTTGGTGTACCTGTTCAAGCCAGGTACTAGTATGATGGCTGCTTGCAGCAACTGCAGCCCGCACTGGAGCTTGTTGCCATCAACGTCATACCTTCTGATACGGCAAACAAACAGGTAAGCTCGTTGCCTGAAGCAGCTTGCAGTCGCCAGCGGGCAACTCTGGAGGTACTCCGGGCGGACATGGGTCGTGATCAGGACCGCACCGGTGCGCGACCACCTCCGCCTGCGTGCCGTACACGTACTTGGGTTTGTTGCCGCGCTTGCGCTTGCTGGGCGCCTCGCCCGTCGGTTGCGCTGCGTCCGGCGCGTCCGCGGCCCACGACGCCGCTGTGCGCAGCGCGCGCAAGAGCCTCAGCGGTGTTGGTTCAGGACATCCTCAGCCTCTGCCTCCCCCAGCAACTCTCCTCCACGACCAGCCCGCACAACACTCGAGACCTTGCCCAAACCACGAGGCCTGAGCCAATGCATGCAGCAGCCGCACATACAAGCAGCCGCACAGCCCCGCGAGGACAGGTGCGCGGTCACAGGTCCAGGGCGCGGCGCGCGCCTTGCAGGAGCAGCCCCACGTCGTAGCGCCGCGGCCGCCCGCGTTTCCGCGGCGCACACGCCCCGCCCGCCCCCGGCGGCCCGCCCGCCTCGGCCGGCGCCCCACCGGGCTCCAACGCTGCTGCGCCAGCAGCGCGCTGCTCTGCCTGGGACGGCCACAGCAGCCCCGGCTGTGCCCCCCCCCTGCTGGCTGGAGCCCTGCCCGGCTCCAAGGCTGCCTCGCCGTCAGCGCCCGGCCCAGCCTGGGGCAGCCACGGGGGCCCTGTTTCAGCCTTGAGGCAGGCTGTAGCGGGCGCGGCGCCAAGCACTGCGGCACCGCCGCACGCGGCGCCATCAGATAAGCGCCCGCCCAGCGGCGCGCACATCAACCGGGGCTCAGCGTCGGCCGCCGCTGGGCCGCTCCGAGCGCCATCGCCGCCGCGGTCGCTTGCGCGGCAGGCCGCGGCCATTAGCATGTCCCAGCCCGCCTCGCCCGCACCGCCGGGCAGGTCAGGCATGCCTGGCTCTCCGTCTGGCGACATGTCGCCTTGGATGCCAGTGGCGGCTGCACCCCAGCCGGCCTGGCTGCTGCCGGCCGACCCCAGACCGGCGGGCAGGCTGCCCACGTCTGCGCTCGCAGCGCACGGGCCGCCGGCTGCGGCTCCGCCCCAGCCCGCCTCGCAGGCATCGCGTGCGCCCGCTACGGCGCGCAACTCAGCCGCCGCTGTGAAGCTCCCGGGCAGGCGGCTGAGGCGTTCGCGCCGCGCGCCCAGCAGGCTGGCTGCCAGCAGGCTTGACGCGGGACTGCGGCAGGGGCTGTCAGGGCCGGCACTGGGGCTGCCGGCGAGCAGGGCCGCTGAGGGTGAGCTGGCAGCCGTGCGAGACGACGCAGATGAGCCCGACGTGCGCCGCGGCAAGCCGCACGGCCGCACGCCGCTGCATACCAGCCTGCGCCGCTCGGCGGGCTCTCTGTCAACCTACTGGAGCCACCTATCTCGTTGCGCTGTCCTAGCGCATTGCCAGCACAACAACTTCGGAGTGCTGGCAAGCGCAGAAACCGTACAGAGCGCAACAGGGTTCACAGTTCGGTTAGCACCTGGGAGGCGCTTGGCCGCCTGGCGGTTTGCTGCCGACGGCGTCGAGCCAGCACCAGGGCTGGGGCCCTGGCGAGTCCGGCGCGTCCAGCGCGGCGCACAGCGCATCGCTGCTGCTGTCAGGGCTGCACACGGGGGGTGCCCAGCGGCCCTCGTCAGCTTGGCGAGCGCACGGCAGGGGCCCGCCCCGGGCGCGGCAGACAGGCAGGCCAACAGCTGCGCCCTAGCTCGGAAACTACACACTTTGCGGGGCACACAGGCACGGCAGGTTGTGCGTCGTGTCATTGTGGAAAGGCAAGCACAGGGCCACACCAGCGGAGCGGGAGTGGGCAGGGCCAGCCGCCATTGGCGTGCCAGCGCCAAACCAGCGCCAAACCCGCGCAACTCAAGGCACGGGTGGTGACGCCCTGCAACGCGCCCCAGCAGACAAACGCCATCCCGACGCAGGTATTAACCTGATCCGGTACGAAGGGTTGGGCTAAAGTGCCCTCTCAGCGATGGGCGACCACAACGTGTGTGGTCACGCCCAAAGCACCCCTTGGCG
>JAABUP010008859.1_pt1 | contig 12633 bp, 16 predicted proteins | sample 5559201 | NCBI WGS metagenome assembly JAABUP01 (sample SAMN10711887, study PRJNA513373) | rock metagenome | isolation source: Antarctica rocks | place: Antarctica | reverse complement strand
CAGGCTTCACACAGGTGACTGTCTCTGTTGTTTAGAGTCCCAGGCTTTACACTGGTGACTGTGTCTCTTGTTTAGAGTCCCAGGCTTCACACAGGTGACTGTCTCTGTTGTTTAGAGTCCCAGGCTTCACACAGGTGACTGTTTCTCTTGTTTAGAGTCCGAGGCTTCACACAGGTGACTGTCTCTCCTGTCTTTGTTCTTGACTGTAGCCACTGTAGAATCAGCACCTGCAGACAAATCCAGTTGGCACATTCGTTAGTTTGTTAGGGTTCACATACCTTGGTCAGAATTGTAGGCGACAGATGTCAATCTGCTCCCTCCTTTTGGGTCAGGATGGGTGTTGCAGACCCCATTCAAAAGCTCTGTCATGCATCAGAATGGCTGCAAAAGAAGGTGCGGAGCCATCGTGCCTGACATGCAGTCAGATTTAGACTTGGTTATCTGATAGATATGGAGGCAGATGCATTAGACTTAGATTAACAGACAGGTATAGACACACACAGTCCCATCAGGTTGCATGCAGCCTTCTAAGGGAATGTGTCATGTCTCTTGCAAGTCAGGAAGATGTTGTTTGTAGGTCTTCCAGATTCACTCTGCTGGCAATCAATCCATCCATCATTCAATCAATTTACATTTCCTGTCCTTAGGACTCATCAGGGGAGTCAACAGACAATGAATGGCAAATCAACATACACGCAGCACTATATTTTCAAGGCGTCCTAACAGTAACTCACCCAAGAAACAGCAACTTTGTGATACTGTTTATACTGCCCACATGAGAGACATAAGTTGCTCATGAGGTGCAGTCGTGTTTGTACGAGCTGCAGTAGGAACATTGCCGTGCTTTGCTTGGTGTGTCTTGCACTTTGTGCACCTCTTGTTCTCCCCTGATCACGTCGTCCTAACACAGAACCTATCTTCCATGCTCACATGCCTCAGCTTGTACATTCCCCTGCTACTGTCCTTTGTGCACTTGCTGTTATCAGAGGCACCTTTCAATAACCCTGTTGCTGTCAGTCTTCTTGACTTGCAACCGGTGCATGGTGCAAAAGGCAATTGGCACGCGCAATAAAATGCCGCAATGCTTTGGGTTTTATTTTATGCAGGATGATGGACACATCTTCTGCCTACCAGACCAGATAGCAACTGAAATCAGGGGAGTTCTAGACATGGTGGAGTACGTCATGGGTGCCCTGGGCTTCAGCCAGCTGGAAATCAACCTGTCCACAAAGCCTGCCAAGGCAGTAGGCAGCGATGAGATCTGGGAAAGGGCAGAGGATGCCCTTCGGGAGGCCCTTCACACAAAGGGCTGGGACTACAAGATTGATGAGGGGGGTGGGGCGTTCTATGGGCCCAAGATTGATGTCAAGATCCAGGATGTGCTGGGACGCAAGTGGCAGTGTAGCACCATCCAGCTTGACTTCAACCTGCCTGAGAGGTTCCAAATGGTGAGTTGACTGCTTAGTCATTGCTTGGTTGCTGCTGCTGTGTCATTGCCCTGGTGGACCGGTGCCAGCTCATGGTGCTGACCTGGCATCCATTCAGACAGGCTCCACCTACTGGCATGAACAGTTTCCATGTATGGACAGCAGGCAACATGCAATTCTCTCATTGACTGTTATCTCATGCTGTCCAGTCATAGCTATTCTTCTGGTGTTGTCCATTGCGCTTGATGTCATGTGATCACATGTGATGACACACTGCAAAGTCCAGGAGTGCTTGGAAAGGTCATTTGGCAGGGCTGCTTACACAAAAACACTTGTCTGTTTGTACTTCAGGTACTTCTGCTTCTTCTGCTGCTCAGGTTAGCTTTCTCTGCAAGTCTTGTTTACCAGCCTGGTCAGTGAGACGTGTGATCGTGTTACAGGCCTACACAGATGATGGCAATCATAAGCAGCAGCCAATCATGATTCATCGTGCCATCTTTGGCTCAATAGAGCGCTTCTTTGGCATTCTCATAGAAAACTGTGCTGGAGCGTTTCCACTGTGGCTAGCCCCTGTGCAGTGCCGCATCATGCCAGTCACAGATGCTGTCCTGGACTATGCACAAGATGTGGTCACTCAGATGCGAGAAGCCGGCATCAGAGTGCAGCTTGACTCTGGTAAGGCAACTGAGTTGATTGTGTCACAGCACCTGTATCAGGGCAGCCCGGTATAATACTTGGCTTCTCATCAAGTTGAGGCTAAAAGGCGTAGTCTTTCTCTTTACTTTTCTTTTCACAGCACCTGTAGCTGCAGCAGGCTGCAGTCAATACTGACCTTGCTTCCTCATGCAGAAGCTGCTTTGTTGCAATGCCCAAGCACAGCCCAGTTGGCCTGATGTTTCTTGCATGCTGATTGTCGTGTCAGAGGGACCTCAATGCTGCTGATTGCCATTGTTCACGCTGCAGCAGTGCTGCTGGTCAACATACTCCTCAAGGCTTTCATGCGATGCCTGCCACTGACTCTGCCTGCTGCTGATCAAGATTGCCGGGCAAGACGCGGGTTTGGTAAACATTACTAATTTTGCTGTTAGGTGAGAGAATAGGCAAGTTGATCAGGAATGCAGAGAAGGCAAAGACGCCGGTCATGTGTGTGGTTGGGGAGAAGGAAGCCAGCAACAGTCAGCTGTCTGTGAGGACATACGGTGAAGATGGTGACCGGGGCGTCATGGCCATGGCAGAAGTCATCACACGCATTCAGGATGCCAGCAAAACTCGAATGCCATTCTGACCCGACTTTTCAAGCATCGTTCAGGCATCGTTCAGAACCTGTTCAGCATCACGCCTTCAGCTTGTGCGCACGTCGCAAGCAGAACTGTACAAAGACGATATGCAGCGCAGCATCTGCCTGCATTTATGCACTCATAACAAGATGCTAGCTAGCCAATTATAGTGCTGTGCTATCAAGCCTCAATTGTTAATAATAGGCTTGGTAGCACCCTGTTGATCTGAGCAACATGTTGGCCAGTCCATGGCTTGCCAGCTGACAAGGGGCGGGAGCTGAATTTTGCTTGTTCACCTCTCAACCTTTCCTCCACACGAAATGCCATATAGAGCCTTCGTCGAAGATGTTCCCCAGAAACTTTTGTAGCCGAAGCACCCTGTGGGTGTCTTCATGAAAAGCAGCGGCCCCCTCCTGGCAAACCTCAGACAGCCCCTATGTCAGCCATGGGCCGTTCAAGCGTCTTTCACTTCAATCAATCATGATTCGGGGTCTACATCCTATCTTCCCCAAACAAGACTTGATCCCAGGATTTAAGGGTTGGCAGCGTCATGCCCTGATGTTCCGCTCAACACAATGAACTAAATCACCATGCGTATCGAAACCACTGGGCTTTTGTTAGGGTCTTTCACTAGTCTTTGTCATGGAGCGTGATGGTCCTGCAAAGCATGGGACTCCAAGGCTCTATGAAAAAGCTGCCAGGCTGTAATCGATACACACGCCACTCCGGGTTGCTGCCCTCAAACAATTTATGCATCTTTGCATCCAGAACTTTGTCGATGGCCTGCTGCTCCAACTCAAATACACCACATGGCTGTGTCTGAAAATTGCACACGACCACATACAACAGCATGTGGAGAATCTGATTTTAGACTCAATGTTAGTCCAGCCTTTCCATGCTTAGCAACAGCTCACAGCGTCATGCGCACAACACAGGAGGCTTGTCACTTTGCACGCAGCGTCCTCGATGAGTCATGAAGCGCACGAGCTCGCACGTGCTTGAGCTCACATGCGTACGCATGGGCCTGACCCTTGCAAGACTTGTGCTATAGCTTGTGCTCAGCTGGCGGACACAGGGACGCAATCAGAACCGTGACAGCTTTGAGCCATAATTGAACGTTTCACAGACTACTGCAAGGTCGCATTATGATGGCTCAACGAGTCAGGCCTCTGCAACTGACTGCCCTGTTTCTGGCCTTGCATGCACTCAAGTTTGCCCACGCCGCCACAGCTCCCGCCCCGGCTCCAGCCGTCGAAGTGTCTGCGACTTTGCCACAAAGTCTAGGCGCGTTGTGCGTCAGCCGTCAGGGAATCTACAATTTGACGCAAGCAGCAACTTCAACTTCAAATCAACTCGGCAAGGGTGATCTGAACATCTCAATTCCTGCCAACCTGACGAGCAGCGCCTCTTTGCAAAGCATCACCAACGTAAGACACTGTGCCTCGAACGGCCTTGAGCGCCTTGCAACTTTCGAGGACTGTGCAATGACGATGTTAACAGATCAACGTTGCAACCTGATCTGCTTTATCACGTGAGCGTCCTTACGGGGGCATTCGAGTCTTGTCGGTCGATGTCAATCTGCACATGATGAGGCCCTCTATTGCCTCTTGGCAACGCAGTGTTCTTGCAGTCTGAAGTCACTGCAGTCATGCCTATCGTCTTTGCAGGTTACGTGGGAATATATATACTCATACCCTCTCCCGATCATAGCCAAACTCTTCACCGGCTCCACCTTGAACGGCACCTTGGTCAATGCTTTCAACCTTCGGCAGGCTGTGCTGTCCAACTACACGACCGCCATTGCTGGTCCAAATCACGACACTTTGTACACTCAAGCCTGGCTGGACCTGTCACAGGTGGGACTGCACTGGGTGATATTGAGGTAAAACAGCGCAGATCCAATCCGAACCCCTGATTTTGATGCAGGGACCTCAACTTCTGACAGTTCCAGCTTTTGAGACGGGTCGCTATTGGATTGTGCCGTTCGCAGACTCCTACCTCAACTTCTACACAGCTATCGGGTCACACTTCAACAGCACAGCAGGTCAATACCTTGTTGTTGGCCCTGGTAAGCATCTCCTATGTGCCTACCTGCCTGCAAATCTCGTCTTTTCTGCTATCGACAACACCTGGCTGTGCCCAAGTGGCCTTGGTAATCGCACTTGGCCCTTTATTCCAAAATGCTATCATGAGCAGCGCAGCCTGCAGAATGTGTTGGTCTGAGCTTATGTGCAAGATCTCAAGCACAGGCTTTACCTTTGTATGCTCGCTGAGAAGAGATGTGGAGGCTTGAACAGGCAACGCTGCACTGCAGGTCCCTCACAAAACGCCACCTTCCCAAATTTCAACAGCAGCCGCATCATTCATGTTCCCACAGATCTGACATATGTCTTGGCGAGAGTCCTTGTTTTCAACGACAGTGACCAGGCCGCTGCTAATGCCCTGAGTCAAAACATCACCATCAGCCCCTACAACGCATCAGGTCTGATCCTGCATGCAAGCCTTTTGCTTTTTCGCGATATTTGCAACACTCAAATGCACTCAGCGTGCAGCGCTGACAATGTGGCAGTTGACATAGTGCTTGCTGGTCTTGGTCTTTCTGGCAGGCTTTGCACAGTACAGGTTTCAAAGCCAAAATGCACTTTGCAGGGAAAGCAACAAAAGCTGCTCAGATTTCTGCTGCATTTAATGGCAGTGGGTATGGCTCATTGGGAACTCAGGCTGGTTATGTCGCATCCCTGCTGCAGCGGCCAGCCACCTGGTTCAATGCAACTGCTACTTATGTCACAGTTGATCCCCCAGGTGATTCATCACTGCAAAGTAGCCATTACTTAGGCCCTACTAGTTATGTGCTGCATCAAGTGTGCACCAGCCGCATTGTGATGCTCATGCTCATATGTGCCATGCTCAAATGTGTGCCATGCTCAAGTGTACAGATGTAGCACAATGAGCAAAAGCTGAAAGTGCATGCTGTGTGCATTGCCGGTGACACACAGCATCCTGCCAAGCAGGCTGCGTTTAGATCCAATATCAGCAGATCTCATTACAATTTGACAGAGAGTCCCTGACTGTACATGTCACCTGGGGGAGAGGTGCTTCAAGCACTATTGCTGATGTACCTCATTGGGCATGATGTCATGCAGGTGTTGGGACAGGCAATAACACAGCAGCTCTTGATACAGCTCTGGTGCAACTTGCCACGAGTGCTTCATCAAACGCAACCATTGACTCACTGGCCAGCCAAATTGCAAGCCAGTGCATTGCTGGGGCGCATTTGGGTCTGAACACAACCACTGGTTGGTCCAACAACCCAAGTAACGGCTATTTTGGAGCCAACTACTTGTTCCGAGCTCGTAAGTACCTTGGTCTAGCTGCCACTCAATCAAAGTCTGCCAAATCACATGGTGCATCTCCAACTATATCAAATCACATGGTGCATCTCACATGGATTCCTCACCTGTCTATGTGTCTGCTTGTCTGCCTATCCCCTGTATCAGTCTGTCTGGATCTCTGTACTGAGCAATGTCTGTCTGCCTGCTTGTGCCAAACCAGGGGAAGCAGTGGCTGCCTGTCTGCAATTCAAATGACATCTCCATGCAAGTAACTGCAGGCTTGTGTGATAGCAACCAGTCTGACAGCAACCTTGACGTCAGCAACTCTTTTTTTATGCAGAGAGTGCCATTTCTGGATTAGGCGCTTTGCCTCCAACAGAGGCTATCTACTTCTCGACCAACCAGGACTCTCTGAACAGAACCCTGGACGCTTCAAGTGGCAACAATTACACCATCAGTTTCAAAGTGCCGCTGCCGGCACAAGCCTTTTGGTCACTGACCCTCTACAACTCATCCAACTTCTTGCTGATTCAAAATCCCATCAACCGGTACAACATAGGAGACAGGGTGAGCGCTGACACTTCCATGCTTGCATTACATTGGAGTTCACGCATCCAGTGTGTGCTAGAAATCACTGTCAGAGCCATTAGCTTGGCAGGCTCTGGTACATTTGCTCAAATGCAGGTTGCAAGATTGTGTGCTGTGACCCAAAGCATGGTACACTACTGTTGTTTCCCGTGATCTGTGACATGCGTTGCAGTCTATAGGTATCTAAATGGATGCTGGCATTGGTACGCTATGGATAAAGCAAAATGCTATCTAGTCCTACATTTGTTTCAATGGTGTGAGGCCTGCGTTTGATGTGCAGACAAGTGGCCTGGTGTACAGTGGGACCAACAACAGCACACTTGTGGTCTTCATTTCTGCCACCCAGCCGCAGCAGGGCACAGCCAATGCAGCTAACTGGCTGCCAGCTCCCAGCAATGCTGGATTCCAGCTGATTTTAAGACTGTATGAGGCTCCTGCCTCTGTCCTCAGTAATAACTATGAGCCTCCTGCTGTTGTGCGCACAAGCACCGGCGTTGCAACAGCCACTAGTGGCTAGGAGGTGGCAGGGAATGTACATGAAGGGAGGATCCAGTAGAAGAAGAATTGCAAAGCAGAAGTATGAACATACCTTTTTGCAACGGCATAGGTCGTTATGTGTGTGCATTCATGCTCATGGAAGAGTCTCTTTTGAGTTATGCTTCACGTGATATGCTGCAATGGGCACCTGCAGGCCCAGAAGTTTTATAAATTATGATCAGCTTGCTCTGTTTTGTTTTTCAGCTTGAGACATTAAACAATTTTTGTTTGAAGTTAAATGCCATGTAGGACCTGACAGATGACCAGTGTCTGCTTACTGCGCTGCAACTTGTACAAGCTACACTGTCAAGATTGTGACACGATTCATGTAGTACGCATGCGCAGCCAGATCAGCCCAATGGACGACGTGTTCTGTCAGGATTTGCATGCAGTCGCACTTCCTGGACAGTTTGATTGTACCTTTTAGTGACCCTGCACTACATGACTGCAGGTGCGCAATCTCAGTGTGACATTCACAGAGCGCAGCATCCTTGCTGCCTCTTCCCAGGCCACTGGTAAGGCCATTGGTTGCTGAGCACCATTGTAATTGTGTTGCAAAAGCCCTGTAAACTGGACGGTGGAGGGCAGGACGGGAGTTCGCCCTGAGTGGACCAGTGGCCAGAGGGCCAGTCAAGATCAGACGGCCTAAGGCTTTCTTCCGTTGGTGTTGCTTGCTGAGACAGGCGAAGTCGACGCGATGCAGGTTACAGCACCAATCTCCCGGCATACGCTGCATGGTAGCCAGCTTAAAATCCGACGCCAGAAGCTTCTGGTCACTAGACGCAACCAGCGTGTCGAAACTTGCAATGCGGTCAAGGAGATCTTTATGCCAGCCCTTTCGTCCACCATGACCGAGGGCAAGATTGTCTCTTGGCTCAAAAGTGAAGGGGACAAGATCACAAAGGGAGAGTCGGTCGTTGTCGTCGAGTCAGACAAAGCTGATATGGATGTCGAGAGCTGTAAGAGACATGCCCAGCTTGACCTTTTTGCGCTGCACTGGAGAGCGAATACAATGTATGGGTCAGTACAAAATCTTTCAGGTAGCTTAGGCCCGTGAATGTCTGCAGTCCAGGACGGCATCCTTGGAGCGATCGTTATACAAGAAGGCGGAGTAGCCAATGTTGGTGCACCGATCGCGTACGTTGCCGAAAGCGACGCCGACCTGCAAGAGGCCAAGTCGAAGGTTGGAGGCGCTTCAAACGGCAACGGCGCCGCCCCTGCATCAAAAGAAGTACCCAAGGAGGAGGTGGCCAAGGTGGAAGCACCTGTTGCTGCTAAGTCAGAAGCAGCTGCTGCCCCTCCTACACCACCGCCAGCTCCAGCAGCCTCACAAGCTCCCGCTCCTCAAAAACGCGCAGACGGTCGCATCATTGCCACGCCGTATGCCAAGAAGCTAGCAAAGGAGCTAGGGGTTGATCTTAACAGCCTAGCTGGCAGTGGACCAGCTGGCAGGATCACAGCCTCTGACGTTGAGGGCTTCAAGAAGGGAGGCAATGGAGCTGCAACAGCTCCATCACCAGCTGCTCCCGCCACACCATCAGCCGCCCCTTCCCAAGCTGCTCAGGCACCTCCTGCAGACATGAAGCCATCATCCCCTCAGCCTGTCTCCACATCAGTGTCAGAGCTCAAGGGTACTACAGAGCCTTTCAATGCTCTTCAAGCTGCCGTTGCCAAGAACATGGTGGAAAGCCTCAAGGTCAGTGGCGTGGGTCATGACCATGTCTTGTCAAACCCCCCACGAGGTGTCATGCATTGAGGGCGCAAACAAACTGCCTGCCTGTGGGGTAACAGCAGATGCTGTATGACCCTGCAGGCACTGTCTCTTTGAGGAGTTTGCGCTGTAGCGTAGTGTCTTGTTGTTCACATGAGGCATTACTGCAGGTACCTGAGTTCCGGGTGGCATACAGCATCAACACAGATGCCTTGGATGCTCTATACAAGAGGCTGAAGCCCAAGGGTGTCACAATGTCTGGTCTGCTTGCTAAGGCAGCCGGTGTAGCATTGTCCAAATTCCCAACTCTATATGCTGGTGAGCTGCAAATCTTGATGCATCCATGCGGCATCTCACAGCTTGCTATCAGCTTTACTTAGCAAAAGCATCTGGGTAAACAAATCTGCAACGGCAGGAATGCGTCTGGTATCCCAGCCCAGCCTCTCATTAATGTATCTCCAACCAAAGTGCAGATACAGACAGTGAACCCTATGCCAGGTTTTGTGCAGAGAGTTGCCGGCGTGCATTCTGGCATGCTGACAGTCCTGCCTCACTGCAACATGCTTTGACGGCGCTGACTGACAGGCTGTGGCTGCTTTCTTGCAGCGTGTACAGCTGATGGCAAGGGCATCACCTACAATGAGCACATCAACATTGCCATGGCAGTCACCATGCCAGATGGGGGCCTGATCACACCTGTACTCAAGGTCAGGCTCAGCAAACACAGCAACATGCACTGCTCAGGTTGATGTAACATGTTGTCCTGATCATATTTTCGGCAACAAAAGTAACACTCGCGGTATACGGTTGTTGCTGCACAACCCCCGCATGTGTGTTGTTGGGGAAGCAGGGTTATACCTGCGTTTGTCATATTGTGTGTTGTGTTGCCTGCCTGGAAACATAGTGCATGCAGGTCATGAAAGGCATGCATATGATTCAGGATGCCCAATAGATTGTGAGGTGCAATGTCAGTTGTGGTCATGTTATTCTTTGCCATTTGTCTTTGCCATTGTGCAGGGCTTGTTCTTATGCATGCAGAGCATTGACGTTGGGTAATTAAACTTACTGTGCATTTGTGTGTGCAGGACGCAGACAGCACTGACATATACCAGATCAGCCGCAACTGGGCAGACCTGGTCAAGCGTGCCCGGGCCAAAAAGCTAGCACCTGATGAGTTCAACAGCGGAACCTTCACCATTTCTAACATGGGCATGTATGGCGCAGACACCTTTGACGCCATCCTACCGCCTGGTAAGTGAAGACTTTGCATATGTAGCTGTGCATTGTTATCTATCAGCAACCAATAAACAGAATGCAGTGGCAACATTGCTCAGACTGCTTTGGAGAGACAAGACTTGTTCTGCACGTACCTAGCTCATCATGAGCTGGAAAGCAAATTTCTTATTTTTATCAATCAACAGGAACTGGCTGACAGTCAGTGTGTGCGTCATTTGGCTTGCTTACAGCCTACTGTAGTCATTTCCTGCTGCATGAACCCATGACTCCACATGCAAGTACTCTTTTTTCCTGTAATGGCTCTCCCTGCTGACTGTTGTTTCGTAACAGTTGTTTCCCACTGTACACCACATGCTGGCCTGACACACGCTGTGTGCAGTCTGTCTGTGTGGTTGTGATGATCAGGAGAGGTGAGCCCATCAGTGCAAGCTCTGTTGGTAATGCAGGCACAGCAGCCATTCTGGCAGTTGGAGGCAGCAAGCCCACTGTCACTGTGGATGACAATGGCCGGTTTGGTGTTCAGAAGGTCATGAAATGCAATTTGACATGCGATCACCGCATTGTGTATGGAGCGGGTGCAGCAGAGTTCATGCTGGAACTCAAGTCTGTCATTGAGAATCCTGAGCAGCTGACCTTTTAGAGGGTTCTACTCATGCAGCCATTGTTGGCTTGTCTGAACCTGTGTGTGTATGTCACATGTGTGTGTATATCCTTGACCTGAGCCGTTGTGCATCTTTGACTCTGCTATAGATTAGAGAGAGCCTTGAGAGAGTTGAGTAACAGCAGTGGGTGGTCTGAGAGTCGTCTGCCAGCAACATTTATCAATGAGAGTAGCTGCAAAGGATCTTTGCAGCTCCTTCAATCCGGATCCTAGAGCACTTACTAACACTGGTGACCTGTATGTCCCTAGCGTTGTAAATTCAACGTCTGATTGCATGGTTTTGCGCAAAGATTGCAGCTAACATGGCGTGTTTCACTGGATCAAAAACAAGACTCGTGCCAATCTCAAATCAATGCGCTTCTCTTTGAGCATTGCACAGTGTAAAGCCACGTTAATATCCTATGTGTTGGCAGGACAGGGTCCATGACCCCATAGCAAACAAAACCAAGAGCTACCTGTTAGAGAAGAGCTGCACCAGTAAATCAATCCGTAAGCAGAATAACCTTAAGTGCAGGGTGCACTGTTAGAACACAGCAATCTGTAACAACAACTCAAGACAGTGTAAACAGGTTTGACCGCACCCAATCAAAGTTCACGGCAAGATTGCACTCATGCATCATGCTTCCGTGCATGAGATCAACATACTCCCGACAATCTTCAGCCATGTGTCGAAGTTGTTCATCTGTTGGACTGTCTTCGCTGCGTGACCTGAAAGATGCTGTTGCATGGCTTTTGAAGCTTTCAGCTGTAACTCCTGCATGCAAACATCAAGTTGCTTAGCTTGAAGCTGGCATTCTGTGCACATCTGCATCTGCGTGACAGTGGCAAGTACAGGACGCACGTGTACAACCTACCTGTGTGCTGTAGATAGGGGAGAAACGTCTGAATGTGCTTGTCCACCTTATCGGCAAAGCCTGACGCATCCTTTGACTCTCTGTTGGGCGTGCCACGGCAGATGCGACTACGGACAGCAGAAGCAAATTGCAACAGCTCCTTCCTTGCCAACTGTTCTACTGCTCTCTTCAGTGGGTCACTCTGAGACTGCAAAACCGCTTTGCCAATACTATGCTATGTGCAAAGAGTGCCAAGAGCTTGAACGACAGGCCGAACATCTCACACTCTTACTTGAAGGGCAGGGTTGCAAGTCATATGCATCTTGGATTTACTGTCCAACTTGTCTCCAGCGGCTACTCGTCTTCGCTTGCTGTTGACTATCATCACGTCGAACTACACGTCGTCTACGCGATATCTCCTGCAGGCTCAACGACTGCATGCGCTTGCTTGTATGCACACCTCCAAGGTGGCCGGCCCAGGTAATGTGCGCTGAAACTCTTGCTCGCGAGACACCAAACGCCCCGTTATTGACTGAGTGGCCATGTTGTCGGAGAGCTAGACAATTCTGAAATAACAGTGCACGCCGAAAGCTAGGCCGACTTTGTGGTTTCGGAGACGTCCGAGCAAAAGTAACGCCAGTTGGCGAAGCTCTGAAGGGCTAGAGACGCCCCGTCACCATGTACGACGTTGCGTCCGGGGACCGTCAAAAGAAGCTTCGCTCAAAGATGGAGCATCTTGTGTCCTGCTGGGACGATCAGTGAAGACGGGCTTTCTCGAATAGCGTCCTCAAGACCGCTGTCCAAAAGAAGGGTAGCTGCTTCAGCATTTTCTCCCTGTTCGACCTGTTTTAGGTATCAACACTGTCCATCCAGTCTGCTTCACAATGCTTCACAGTTTGAGCCCTTTGATACTGTCTCTAGCAAACAATGGGCCAGTATGTGGTCTCCCTGCCTGTAAGCTCAACTTGGATTGCTGCTTTAGAATGCAGCCCGAAACAGTATGTGAAATTAAACACAGGCCAACCACCCAC
>JAABUP010008858.1_pt1 | contig 12634 bp, 10 predicted proteins | sample 5559201 | NCBI WGS metagenome assembly JAABUP01 (sample SAMN10711887, study PRJNA513373) | rock metagenome | isolation source: Antarctica rocks | place: Antarctica | reverse complement strand
TGTCTACATTCAGGAGAACCAAAAGTGGCTCCCGTTCTCTATGTCCGAAGACGATGAACTCGCACGGCCGGACAGGGACTTCATCGCGAAAATGATGAAATTGGACCCAAGGGACAGACCAACGGCAAGGGAGCTTTTGCAAGATGCGTGGTTCAACCCATGAAGCTGCTGAAGGAGCTGGTCGCTGAAAGGACGCTGGTCGAACGCAAAGGAAGATGGGTCTCATTCCTAATGTTCACATTTTCGAGCTTCTATAAAACCTGTTCTGTAACTGCAGAGGAATCATGGCGGTGCCTTGAATTGATATCTATGTGCTACTTTTGCCCTTCTTCTTTGCTTTGCATGATTCTGTATTATCTCGATGTGTCTAGGCTGGGTTTGAGATGGCCGACGCGCGGAGTATTGATGGGTGGGCTGAATGCCAAGCTTCTCGGAAGAAAGCGTCAGCCAATCGTCTTCCTCGAGCGCTGGGTGCTTGATGAGTGCCGAGTATCCTTGTGTAACCGCCAGCTCTGTCCACCGGTAACAATTCTTTCGTCGTCTCATCCTCCGCCACGCTTGAATGCAGATCTACTGCATATGAACTTCTCGACGTGGCTATTCATGATTTGATCTGCGTTATGCGTGAGATTGTTTGCGGCAAACTGCGCATACGGGACGGTCAGTAGATGAGTTCAACGTGGCACCTCCAATGACCCATCAACGCTCTATCAATAATGAGCGGCGTCCTCCCGCAAAGTGCGACAGAACGCCGCGCGGCTTCCCCCAGCAGCTGTGATTCTGATATAGGGGAAATCGACTTATATTTGGATGTGCCCCAGCGCTTCCTGCATCCCCTTACGTCCTCCCTGGCCTCGATGAAATTTTATGGCAGACTCTACGTCCCAAAGCCTCCAAAGAAGAGGAGCGATTGTGTTTCCAAAAGCAAGATCATTGCTCGTACTGTCTTCGGCTCTCTCTTTACAAGTAAGGAATTGGTTCCAGTGGCGTCTCGTCGGATTTCAAGCGTGTGTTCCCCCTCTATCTCGCTATAAATTTTCCCTCGTTACGCCGTCCTCGATTCACCCCGCTTCTAGTTCGAGGACCTATGCCTCCTCCAACAGCCTCAATCGCCGATCTCTGAGTATTGCCGCTGCAATTCTCGACCATATAGGGCAGGGTATTCGAGCCGTGCACCATGCCGGCTGAGTCTTCGCTGCGGCCTTCGGAGGTGTCGACACATCGCGCCTCGTCAGCTGCTGCTGCCTGGAGCTTCGAGCTGAGACGGGTGCAACGAATTGGTGGCAGCGCCCGGAGACATCGAAAGGCGAGATCCACGTCTCAAGGCCATGTCACTCGAACGACACTATTGCGGCATCCTTGTCGGCGCAGCCAGGCAGACACGACTGTCGATCGAGGCGAGGCCAACGCTCCTTTGACCCCATTCGCCGGCTTTGGCTCACCGCCGCTGTTTGGATTCATGCTCAGCCCCTCGATATTGGGTCACCTGATGACGGTCGAGGTGCGATCCTTGTCGCTGTATCGCTGGATCAAGCCATAAACCAAACAATAGACTGTGGAGGGTAAAAGCACCTGGTCAAGTCTGAGTCCAGGCAAACTAGGTGAATTCAGAAGTACAAAGGATCGCGACCGACGACCACTCGGTGTAAGTACGTAGTAGTAAGTATGGATCGTCGGCTAGGCGTCTGCGCATTCTCCTGTGCAGACACTGGTGACTGGTCGGGCCTCATCCGCTACGGCGCAACCATTTGCATCCAACGCCCCGGCACAAGCAAGTTTGTCTTGTGTGCCTTCGTATCGACAGGCATTCGGACCTTCTTGGCCTGGTGTGACTGCAAACCACTCCTGCCTGCAAAGTCGGCGAGATCTTCATCGACATGGCAGCGCAGTTCCGGAGAAAGCGTTTTTCGATGTTCGATGATGGATGATCCCTGACAGATGCTGTCCGTGGCCTCTGATCCTTTTGCCTTTTGCCTTGGTCCTTCTCAGCCTTCTGCATCACCTCCTCCCGCAGGCTCTCCATTCGCTCAGGTCTAGATCTGCGGGCGCCTACTGTTTTGCACAAGGGCCATCTTTGCCGCTGAGACGAGACGTCCCATCTTCCTCGCTCCTCCGAATGGTTCAGAAACATCTCAAAACAGTGCCGCTGCGCGAAATTCATTCGGAGAACAGGGTGGTGGATCAGCCGTGCCAGGTCTCCGTACCAAGCGACGGATTCCGTCTGGATGGATAGTGGAATGCAAGAGTGGTCCTTGAACCATTTCTCGTGCCTGCCTGCCTTTCATGTCCGTCCGATAACGCTGGCCTGCTTACTGCCGAACGATCACCGGAGGACCCAACACCGCAGCGCATAGATCCATCGTGTCACCACTCGCCGCATACTAAATATGCTGGCAGGCTCATTCAGGCTGCGCCTGGCAGACTTGCGAGTTCAGCACGACACGGGTCATAGACAAGTCGCATCACTTAGCGAGACCATATGACCGCTTGCGGGGCGATGGACTGCTGTGTACCCTGTGCCTAGTGTGGCGGCATTCAATAGCAACAGATCAAGGTTTTAGTGCTTCCAACCACGGAGTGCGAGATGGGGTGTAAGACAGAAGCTGAGACGAGAGCGGATGGTGGGCAGCGGCACTGATGCAGTGATGCAGTGATGCAGTGATGCAGTCAGCCCGGTATCGACATGGAGATTAGAGGCATTTCCTCTGCAGCGGGAGCGAAGTTGGAGAGGCAGAAAGCTAGCAAAGAAATGGAGGGGACATGCGCACAGTGCCTACCACTGCCACTAGGCCACTGGAGTGGCCGACCGCACCTCCTGATTCGTTGCATTCGGCCCATCTCGCCCTCGACTCCTTTTTACGGAGGAAGGCATTATTGCAATACGTAGTACTACTTCCAACGTGTGGACTGTGGAGGCACATCCCGTTAGGCATCGCTAGCGGTCCTCGAATCGCTTTCGACCTCGACATGTATCGACGCCACGCTGCCTCAATCATTCACAGCCAAGCCCTTGCCATTCCTCGTGAGAGTGCAGCAGGCAAGTGGCAGGTGCACGGATAAGCAAATTCCTGTTTGTCTTTCGGACCCCCTCGCCTGCATGCCGCCTCCGTCCACACTGCCCCCCTGTGTCTCCGCAGGAAAACGCTGTAGCCTATTCTGTAGCCTTTCCTGTAGCCTGCCTCCGTAGGCGAGGCAGGGAGGCAAGAAGTCAGGGGAGAGACCGAGAAGTTGGCCACGATGGTTTGGGCGCTATTGCTCTAATTACGGGGATCGTGGAGTCGGTGAATAATATGCTGAGTTTCCCGTACACGTAATCCCTGCAGCGTGCACGTCCCTAGGTCCGCAACATAGATTTTCAAAACAACATACCATCTTGATTAATTAATTATAATTCAACCACTGAACCAATTGAGCTCAAATTTGAATATGCTATTCATGAATACTATGCAAATCTTCTATCTTAATACAAAGTCATCAAAGCGATGTGGTAGCTTGATCTCTCGTCGCAACCATGAAAGTGGGATTTGAACCTCCTCTTTAACTATGTCAGACTTCACAGCAATAGTAACCTTTTTCTTTGAAGATAAACCCTTAGGTCTAGTCTTAGAAGTTTGTACTTGCTGTTGTGAGTCCTTTTTGAGTTGTAGATTAGCTAGATGTTGTTGTGTTTTCTTCTCTTTTGTATGTCTTTTTTGCTCTGCCTTCACCTCTTTCTGTTACTGTCTTTATAAACTCAATTAAGTGTTCTTCTTCTTCTGTAATTGCTTTATTTGCTTCTCTTCAGCTTTGCAAAGATTCTCTTGTTGTTTTGCAGCTGTCTGATTGTCAAGTTCTTGCTTTGCAGTCTGAATTTTGATTGATGATTAGAAGACAGTCTTATCATCATTTTCAAAGGCAATATTCTACATTAAAGGCTTTTCTTTCTTTCTTCTTTTCTTCTTAACATTAACAGCATTCTTAAGTCTCAGAACTTGAGCTTGCAGAATGCTATTTTTTGCAGTGAGCTTCTTTAACAAGTCTTGAAGTTTAACAGCATTACATGAGAGGTTTTCACTTATAACACATTCAACAAGTTGATGAACTTTGTGCATATTTGAGGCAAAGTACACAGTAGATGAAGATGAACCAGATGCACTTGTTAAAGGCCATTTTGAGAGTTTTAGCTGACTGAGAATAATATCTGAATCAAGAGGTTGAAGCTCAGCTTTACACCAATCACTCAGAATGTTAAATTCTGTAAAAGCTCAGTGTCAAACTACCTTAAACAGTCTGTAGAACTCTCTTTTTAACATCTTGTAAAGACCTTTAGTGTCATGAATTTATGCATCAAGCTTCTGAGAGTAGTAATTAATCAGTGAACTGAAGAGACTAACATTTAAGAACTGAAGTCAATGTGTTGAATGTAAAGAATAAACAGCAATCAGAATCTTATGCTGTATTGCTCAGTTAATAAATCTAAGATTCATGTGTGTTATTGATCAAGTTTGTTTCAAGGTAAAAAGCTGTCTTTCTATTCAGGCAATTTGCCTCAGCTATATACCCTTTCACTAACTAGTATTATGTCATGTCAGATGAGCAAAAAAGAAGAAAGCAAAAGAGAGAAATGTCAGAAGAAAAAAGAGCACAATGCAAGAAAGACAAATTGAAGAAAAAAGAGCACAATGCAAAAAAGGTGAATTGAAGAGGGGTGGTGAATTGTCAGAATAACTATAACAAACTGTCAGTCTCTGAAAAATGCGTTGCCTCAACACTTGTTGTCTTGGTTAATCTCTTTTTTCTTTCATACAATTCGATATCTTTCTGCCTCAACATCTGATGCTTTTCACTCATTCTCAATCACTTTTAACTTCACCACACTGACTGTTCTTTTTAAAATCTTCAGGTGTTTAATAAGGTCTTCTGAGATATTCACAAGGTCAGTCAATGCATTCTGTGTTTCTTTTGTGTATATCAGGGTTGCATTCACGCTCTTTTTTAAGTCATTCAGGTTCATTATCACCTCTGTCATATGTCCCTGAATTCATTGTAGAGACTTTGTCTGTTCTTGAACCTGCATGATAAGTCTTGCTGTAATGTCTAGAATCATCAGCACAAGAGCTTTGAGAAAGATTATATTGATTACTGATTGTGATACAGAGACCTTTTTGGCGTTTGAGAACTTCTCTTTTGTCACACAATTTTTTAACTGGTTTATAAGACGCTGCTTGTCTGTTAACAGAGTTTGAAGTTCTGCCTCATCAGCCTTTTGTTTAAACATGCTGAGCTGCTGTGATGAATCAGAAATCTCAACATGAATGTCTTGTGGTGAGATATAGTGAGACCCTTGTGGTTTGTTCAATTAGCTTATGAAAATCGGCCCTGTAGATGTGATGGTTTCAGAAGATTCAGAATCATCTTCAATCATCAATGTTGTGATGAGGCATTTGAGTATAGTGATGAACAATCCTGCTTCTGACATATTTGTGAATGGTTTGACTTGATTTGAATCAGCAATAAGGGGTTTTGGTGTTTTTGCTTGAATTGAATCAATGATAAGAGGTTTTGGTGTTTTTGTAGGTGATTCAGCATTGCTTGAACTGATGTTGATAAATTGAATCACCTTGTCTTCTGAGCAAAATGTGTCTTCTTTGTTTGTTCTGTTTTTGACATACCTGATCTTGACATGTTTTGACCCTTTTGTCTCACAAAGCTGGTAGTATTCTCTATAAACTGCATAGCAATCCTGTTCTGTTAAATTCTTCATAGTTGCTGAATTGTTGTAGTTGACCCTGACCACTCAGATATCATCTTGACGATCAAAATCTGCTGATCAGTGAACTTCTTGTTTGTTGCTGTTCACATGCAAGATGACATGATACATGTTGACATCATTTAATCTGACTTTAGTCAGTGATTGTTCATTTGAGTAATCTGATGTTTCAGTGTAGAGCTTTCATTCAGCTCATAACATCTGTGAGACATTGCTTTTATCATTCATATCTACATGTTGAGTCAGTGATTCTTCATTTCATGTGTTGTGATTCAACAGTGTTGAGTTGTCTTTAACCTTGCATTTCATCATGACAGTAATCTTGTTTGATGAAAGTTCAGTCAATATGATACTGTTGTAACCACATTGAAATGCCTTGTTGATGTTATAATAAAGTGTATGACATAGAAGAGCTATTGTTAAATGATTCACCTTTAAGAAAAGATGTTTGTTTTGATAGCAAGAAAAAGAAAGATGTTTGTTGTTTGAGCAAAACAGAACACACTGCTTTGTTTGTTTTTGCAGTTTGATGTTATTGTGAAATTCACTGATACGGTGTGATGAGAGAAATTCACCACTATGACAACATGAAATGCTGTCATATAGTCATACTATAGGCACATTCTCTTCTTCATAAAGTCTTATTAGTTCTTCAGTGTGTTCTAGGTCTTTCACATTAATTCAGCTGTCAAATTCTGATTTATATTCTAATCATTGTGTCAGATACTCAGTGGTGATACTTTCTTCTCTCTGATACATTCTTTTCTTCATCTATCATGACCTCTTTTGGCTTTTCTGACTGTGATCATTGATATGGGTCTAATGTGTGAGCTGGTTCTAGATGCACATCAGAGATGACATTGTGAATCTGCTACATTGATGATACATTCAAGTGATATGCTAGTCTTTCAACTCAGTTCAGTACTTTGATGAGATCAGCAAACTGCTGCTTCAGCTTCTTATTGATGAACAAGCTTGAGAGTGTATATTCTTGATGTAAGCATAGATTCACCATGTCATCAGACTGAAAGTATAGTGGCTGATGTCTTTTGTCATAATAGTATTTCATCTGCATAGCAGCAAAACCTATCACATCTTTCACGTCAATGTGCACAGACTGATAATTGTTCATGAACATGAGCTGAATACTGTGCACATCTACCGTTTTGTGCATTTGTGTTTCTGATTCAGCAACACACAACAAGTTCAGAGCCTCTTTGATTTTACACTCAAATAGCACCTCATTGAGGCTTTGCTGTATAGAGCTATACTTTGTTGAGTTATTCAAGGTCGCTTGAAGGCGTGGTAAACTTTTTGGCCACTCTTCTGAGCACCTCAGAGTCATTATTCAGTATTGTAAGGCGATTTCTATCATTTTATTTGTCATCTCAGAACTGTCATTCATTTGTGAATGATAGGCAGTCAAGTATAGCAGATTTTCCTTGAGCTGTTTGAATATTTCTTTTCACAAACTGAACAAGAATTTTCTGTTCTGATCTGATATTATTGCTTTAAATAGTTCTCAATTTAGAAGTGCAAGGCAGTTCAGTAGACATATTGCTCAATCTTTCACAGTCATTGTATTTCTTTCTGATATCAGAATGACTGTCTTGCTAAACTTGTCTGTAACTGACATTATGGTCTCATAGGTCTCAAAGGCCTTAATCACTGATAAGGCTAGAATAAAGTCAATGGTCAAAGTGTGAAAAGGGCGCAGCAGTAAAAGGATTGATTGTAGCACCTCATATGGCTTATGATGAGGTGTTTGATTGAGCTGACATTGCAGACAATGTTGTAAGTATTTGTGTAGGTTTTTGAACAAGTCATAGATGTAAAGAGTGTCAGTCAATCTCTCATGCATTTGTGCATATTCTGAATGTTTCATTTTGTCATGAGTTAACTTGAACACCTTGTCATAAAGGCCGTGTGGTATGCACAGACAAGGCCCCTTTTCAATGTCTTTATAGTAGACAAGTCTGTTCTTTAGCTTGTATGATAGTTTCACTGCGTTAAGGCCTAAGGTGTTATTGTTGTTTAACATCTTTAGTATTCAACTTCACTTTGGCTTCTTTGCATAGTTGTTCTTTAGCCTTTGTTGTAGTTTGAGTGAGACTTTCATCAGAGTCTCAGCATATGTTGCAGTTGACACATTTGCTTGTAATGCTTTTAGTATTGACTCATCTGACTCAGATTGATATTCTCTACTAGCTAGCCGTTCATGAACATTGTTGCTGCTGAGTAATCTGAACAGAGTGTCTGATATAATGTTGGTTTTCTCTGATTTATACCGAATTTTCAACTGAAAGCGCTGTAAGTATTCTGAGGCCCTGACTAGTCTTAGGTTAAGTTTCTTCACTGCAATAGTGTTTAAGCTGAATTGATGTTCTATTTCTACTGCTGCTGCATGATTGATGTATATGATTGTTGACTGTTCAGTCACTTCAATCAGGTGGTGAGTCTTCTTCAGTACTCATATCAGTTTGGTCACTTCAAGTTTTGTTGATCAATAATGTGTTTTGATGTCTGTGAGTAGCTGACTTAGAAAAAGAATTGATTTCATAGACTTCTGTTGCGGGGTTTTGTTCTTTTTTGCCTTCTTTGCATGATAGACATGAGCCTCAAACTCAAACTTCTTGAATGCATTCAGATCAACATACAGTTGATGTTTTGACAAGAAATGTACCAACATTGTTGATCAAGAGAATAGCATCTGAAGATGATGAAAGGTGTTTAGCTTCTTAAGGGTTGACTCATTTAATCTGATAGTTATGGCTTGACATTTTCTTGCATTTCCTTTCACCTCTTTGACTCTGAGACCTTAATTCAAGAAGGTTTTTTGTAGCTGCAATGGTTTAATGATGGCCGCATATTTTGAGATATACTGTCAAAGATATCCTGTCAAGCCTAGGTATTTTTCTAACTGGCTTAGGCTTATAGAGAAACAGAGACCTGCAATTGTGACAAGCTTGTCTTCTGATGTGGCTAGTTCTAGCACGTCAACTCGCTGTTTTAGAAGCTGAATGAACAGATAGATCAGAAAAGACTTTTTTGATCAAAGGCAGATTCTCATTCTTTTCAGTGTGACAAACACATTGTGTAGGTGCTTCAGATGCTCTTTTAATGTGTTTGAGAAGATGACAATGTCATCAACATAAGCTCTTGCATAGGTTCTTTGTCTTTGCAGTATTTTATCAATCATTCTTTGTATGTAGACAGAAGAATTTCAGTATCTCATAACAGTGACTTTGAAAGTCTTCTGTCTCTGATGCAAGACAACAGTGAGTCAATGTTGATGTGTTCTTTTCACCCGCCATTGATAGAAAAAGACGCTGCAATCTACTGTGAAAATGAAATTGACATCATGTACTGCTGTCAGAATGTCCGCCTGACTAGATATAAAGTACACATCTGACATTGTGATCTTGTTTAATGCTCAGATGTCTATCACAACTCTTTCTTTTCTTGTTTCATTTGATAAGTTTTTTCACACAACAAAACAGAAAAAGGTAAAAGGCATTGAGGTTTTTGTTCATTTCAAGTGTTCTTGTAATTGTAGTTTGTCAAAGGCCTTATTGATTACTTCTCAGTCATTTTGACTGATTGAGTAAACATGTGCTTGTTTTGATTTATATTTGGCCTCTCAGTCATCTATTAATGAAATGTTCATTCACTCTTTCTCAGAAATCTTCATCACATTGTCACAGTCTTCTCAAAGATGAGGGTAGAAGTGTATGACAGCTTTAACTTGAGTCACTATGATGCTTGATTCATATACTGTTACTTCATGGTCAATTTTTCGTTCAGGTTGATCAATAGTTTCTAGATGAAACACTGTGACTGCAGTTAACACCTCATGAAAGCATGTTCTGACTCAGTTTGCTTGATTGACCTTGATTGAGGCTGCAAGCTCAGCATCTTTTGAGTTGGCTAAATAGCACTCATTAGCTTCATACTCTATCACATGACTTAAGCAAGTTTTTCTGAGTATGATGAGGGGCATATCTGTGTCATTCTGAACTTAAACTGTCAATAGTGTATGATCAACAATATGAGCATATACTGATGAATCTCTCTGTTGACATTCTGGCTTGAATAGCAGGTCTCAATCCTTTGATAGACTGATCTTAACTACATTAACAGTAGCATAGCTTCTTGATGAAATGCTGATTGTTTTCTCTGAAAGAATGGTTTTTTTAACCTGATTTGCTGATCAGAAATGTACAGTTAGAGGTACTCTGATGTTGTTGCAGCTTTTGATTACAGCTTCAGTATTGTTCATCATTATGAAGATTTTTTTCGAGCTCAGAATGTCAAGGCCAACCAGCATTTTCACCTTGAGGTCTTTAACAATGTGAACCTCTTGTTTTATGACAACAGTTCTGATTTTATCATCTGAGAGATAGATGACTAGATTTGCATATTTCTCACACTGATGAGTTTCAGTCTCTATGCCTTTAATCTGTATTAACAAGAGCATCCGCTTTATGATAGTTTTGAGCGCTTGCTTCATCAGAAATTCTCTATTCACAAGGCTCATGATGCATTCAGTGTTCAGACATATGAGTTCATTCTTTTCTTCTGAGGTAAGTCAGGTCAGAGCCGTGACATATCTTCAACCTTTAAACCTGTAGTTCTTGATGTCTTCTCTTTTTGTTGTGAATTTGATGAATGTTGATGTATTCTTCAGTGGCTCAGGTTTTTGAATTTTGAACTGCTTCTGACATTCTGTGTGTAAATGTAAATGAAGTTTGTTCTTTGAGAAGAAGTTCTGTTTGCATGTTCGGCAGAGAATATGGGTTTCAGTCACATGTTTAACATTGACCACTTCATCAACCTCTGAAGCATCTTCTTCTTTAAGTTTCTGAGTATTTTCTGATTTGTAGACCACATCATGCTGATTGTTCTGAATGTTTGACATATCAACTTCATGATACTCTTTGTTATAGTACACATTTTTGAAATTCTAATACTCTGTCTGATCATCAGTTGATGGGTTTTCTTTTAGAGACTGGTTCTCATTTGACCAATATGCCTGATTGTCATAATCACCGCATCCTCTTTCTACATAACCATCATGTGCTTCTCAGTGGTTCAGTCAGTTGAAAGGCCGTCTGTTCTGATTAACATATTGCTGATTAGGTATGAAGGGCTCAGGTGACAGTCTTTTGTTCTCTGACATGATTTGAAGAGGCAGTCTGAAATTTAGCTGAGTGTTTGACAACACGCTCTGCAGTTGCTGCTGATATGAATTCTGCTGTTGCAGCTGGTTATTAAATTGACCTGATGACTTGAGAGAATAGTAGAAAGAATATCTGTATCTTGCAGGCTGATATGACTGATAATATGAAACAAAAGAAGGTTGACAGTTGTAGGCATTTTGCCCATGGTTGCCCTGATCTGAGTTATACTGATCTTGTTGATTTCTTTGAATCATTCTGTCAGGCTGAGCATGAGAATAGCTGTCATATCAGTTTGCCTGCTTAATCAACAGAATGTTGACAAACTCTTCAATGATAGTCTCATTCTTCAGTTCATCAATGTTATAATGAAGAGACATGTCAATGTGCATTCATGTCTGAATCATCAGATCAAATTCTGATTCATCTTGCTCACAGCTTTTGACTGCTGTCATAAGGGTGATAACATATTCAGTTAAACTTCAGTGGCTTCTAATGTCTTTGAGAGTATATCTGATCGTGGTGAACTTGTTTCATGCCTCACTAAAGAATATCTTAAAGCGTTTCTCTAGTGTCTTGCATCATTCTTTGACGTCATTAAAGTGAGTCACTAAATCTAGGCTGGTAATCTCTGAAAGTTGTGTATTTCATCAAAGCTCAGCTTCTTCATGCAAGTTTGTGTTAAGGTTCTGACATATCTGCTTAGCATCTTGAGTAGCTGCAGCCACTCTTACTCAATTGATAAAAGAGTAGACATTCTGATAGTAATTCTTGTTATCCTTATCAACTACATTGCCGTCACCTCAGTTCTTAAGCATGTTAGGGTAGAAGAGGCCAATATCAGCTGATTTTCAGCTGAAATTTCAGTCATCATTGTTGTTGTTCTCTCTCTTTGAGCCACAAGGCTCAGATGGTTCAGATGAATCAGACAAGTCACACTGAGAGACATTGTGGCTTTGTGATTGTTCTCATGCTACTGAGGCAACAATAACCTGTAGAATTTGTTCTCAAACAGCTGAGTTCATTTCAGCTGGCGCAGATGTACTGTCATTGTTGTTCTGAGGGCTCTTATTGCGGTTGTTATTTGTCATATCTTCAGATTGATTTTGAGATATGTTTTCAGTAGTTTCTGAGCTGAATTCTGACTGATGTGAAGGCAATGATGTAATAGAATGTCTAAGAATGTTAAGGTTCAAGTTTAATGATGTGGCTATTGAACGGTGTAGACATCATTCTGCAACAAATGAGTTAAGTGAGTTGAACTTTGAGGTACTGTCAGAATTGATAGGCTGGCTGACTGTTTCTGCAGCTTACTGAAGAAAGACAGAGTTGTTCTGTAATGTTGCTATGTTTTAAGTAAAGGCTCATAAGACAGTGTTAAACAATGACCTATTGTGTGTTCAACTAAAAGAGAAGCTTATGTCTGATTGAGTACTCAATTGAGTTTCTTAAATGCTCAGTCATTTATATAGAGTAGTGACATCATGAATGAAGATGATAAGGTCATCAAGTATTGAAGAAGCAAAGGTAAGGTTGACAGACTCATACTCTTTTAACTGAAAGACTAGATTTTTTGTATGATCTGACAGTTTTGACACATTTGACAAAAGAGATTTGTCAGAGAGTTTCATCAGATTGATGATTTACAAGGCATCTGAGTAAGAAGATAATGTGATAATAAGATAAAATAGAGCTGAAGATCTGATGA